>Ga0265297_10002297_pt1 | contig 39682 bp, 34 predicted proteins | sample Munlanlwell13791_FD_192502 | JGI IMG/M metagenome (GOLD analysis project Ga0265297, IMG submission 192502) | Leachate microbial communities from a municipal landfill in Southern Ontario, Canada - Leachate well 137-91 | ecosystem: Engineered > Solid waste > Landfill > Unclassified | place...
CAGGGAAGAGGGGAAGAGGGCGGCCTCGGTTGTCTTCACCTATCTGTCCATATTCCTGGCGCTGCTGGCCATCGTGGGCGTGATCGGGGCGCCGCTTCTCGTGAGGCTCATAGCGTGGGGCTTCACCGCGAGCCCCGAGAAATTCGAGATCACGGTCTTTTTGACCAGGCTCATGTTCCCGTACATCGTCCTCATCAGCCTCGTGGCCCTTGCCATGGGCATCCTCAATTCCCTCAAACACTTTGCCGCGCCGGCCGCCTCTCCGGTGCTGCTCAACATATTCATCATATTCGGCGCGCTCGTGCTGGATAAGCATTTCTCGGTGCCGGCAGAGGGCGTGGCAGTCGGCGTGATACTGGGCGGAATCGCGCAGCTGGCCCTCCAGATCCCGCCGCTCTGGCGCGAGGGGATGCTGCCCAGGCTCGACTTCAACTGGAGGCATCCTGCGCTCAAGGGGCTGCTCGTCCTCATGATACCCTCCGCGTTCGGGGCCGCGGTGTATCAGTTCAACGTGGTGGTGGTCACCTTTCTCGCGTCTTTTCTGCCCGACGGCAGCGTCTCGTATCTGTGGTACGCAGACCGCGTCTCGGAGTTCTCGCTCGGCATATTCTCGATAGCGGTGGCCACCGTCACGCTGCCGACGCTGTCGGACCATGCGATCAAGAAGGACACAGGCGCGTTCAAAGAAACGCTGCGTTATAGTCTAAAGCTGGCATTCCTGATAGACATACCTGCTGCCGTGGGGCTGTATATCCTGGCACTGCCCGTGGTGAGCGTCCTTTTCCAGAGGGGGGAGTTCACGCCTGAGGCGGCCGTGGCCTCGGCCGGAGCGCTCTGTTTCTTCGCGGTCAAGATCCCGTTCGTCTCCGGCGTGCGCAACCTCGTGCCCGCCTTCTTTGCGCTGAAGGATGCGAAGACGCCGGTGGCCGTGTCGATCGTCGCCGTGATCGTGAACGCGGCGTTCGCCCTGGTGCTCATGAAGTCCATGCTGCATAGGGGGCTCGCCGCTGCCCTGGTCATATCGGCGATCGTGAACTTCTTCCTGCTGCTCTGGCTCCTGAGAAAAAAGATCGGGCTGCTCGGCTGCAGGGACATAATCAAGTCCGTGGTGAGGACGTCGTTCGCCAGCGCCCTGATGGGGATAGTCATCTACCTGGCGCTCAACAACATCAGGTTCGAATCCAGCCTCTCGATATTCGCGAGGGGAGGCATGCTGCTCGCTCTGGTCGCGGGCGGCGCGGTGATCTACATCGGCATCATCAGGGTGATAAGCCCGACGGAGTTCCATGCTCTCGCCGCGCTCATGCGGAGGAGGGTGGCGAGCACCGTGAAATAATTCAATCGGAGTGCCTGTGCATCCTGTACAGGATGTCCACGATGCCGAACACCCAGATCAATCCGATGATGGCGCTGCATCCGGCTATGAGGACTTTGCGTTCTTTGAACGCCAGCGATGAGGCCTGGACGATCCTCGAGAGCATCCGCGTGTCTGCCGGAATGCCCAGGGCCGCATGAAAGTACGAAGAGCAGTATGCCGCGAGGCAGAGGAAGACCAGGAGCAGGGTGATGCCGGCTATGGATATCCCGAGGAGTCTCTGGCCGAGCACGATGTTGCCGCTGCCCGGGATAAAGAGGGCGTTGAGGGCGAGGGCGTGCATGAGGGAGGACTTGGTGATCGGCTTTGTCATGGCTTCACCTCGATCTTCGCTTTCTCCCAGAGTGCGTCCCATTCCTCAGGCGTAAGCGTCCTCAGCTCGCGGCCTTCTTTTGCGGCCTGCTTTTCCATCCAGCTGAAGCGCTGCATATAGCGCGCGGTCGCCCTCCGGAGGCTCCCCTCCGGATCAATCTTCAGGAATCGACCCAGATTTGCGAGCGTGAAGAGGAGGTCGCCGAACTCGTGATCCACGGCTTTCTCGTCGCCCGCGCTCCTTGCGTCATGAAGCTCGCGCGATTCCTCCTCTATCTTGTCGAGTATCCCCTCGGCGTTTGGCCAGTCGAAGCCCACCCTGGATGTTTTCTCGCCCAGGCGAAAGGCCTTGAGAAGTGCAGGGAGGTTCGCCGGCACGCCGCCGAGCACGGTATCCTTACCCTCTTTCTTCTTCAGTTGCTCCCACTGCTTGAGCACCTCGCCCGGACCCGAGACCTTGGTGTCGCCGAAGACGTGAGGGTGGCGGTGGATGAGCTTGCGGGTTATGGAATCGACCACGTCGTCGATCGTGAAACGTCCTTCCTCAGTTGCGATCTGCGAATAGAAGAGGATCTGGAGCAATAGATCGCCCAGCTCCTCCTTGAGGGAGTCGTAGTCCTCGCGGTCTATCGCCTCGAGGACCTCGTGCGTCTCCTCGAGGGTGTGCGCGGCGATATCCTTATATGATTGCTCCCTGTCCCACGGGCAGCCGTCCGGCGCCCTGAGTTTCGCCATGATCTCGACGAGTTCGTGAAATTTTTTCCCGATGTCGGCCATGCCGCATGGATAGGTAAGCGAAGGGGCAAAGTCAACGATGAGGCTGTTTTGAGGCCCCATCTTTTAATCATTGCATTTGTTGGGTCCCGCAAATAAATTACACAGCCATGATTTTCTTGAGAAATTATTTCGTAAACACGACGGACGGCGTCGATGTGCTTTCCATTATCCACGAGACCAATCGTACGATAAGGGAGGCCAATGCCCAGGAGGGGCTCGTCACCATCGTCGTTCCGCATCCCGGCGCAGCGCTGGCGATCATCGAACCCTTGCCCCTGCTGGTGGAGCAGCTCAAGCAGGCGCTGAAGCTCTTTCCAGGCGAGGGGGTCGAGGCGAGCAACAGGAGGAAGGAAGCGATACCAGTGGCGCCCAGGGTGGCGGCCGCGATCCTGGGGAGATCCGTCTCGATTCCGCTTTCCGCGGGCAAACTCGTGCTCGGCCTCAGGGAGGAGCCCGTGATCGTGGACCTGGATTCCTCTGCAAAGAGGAGGGAGTTCCATGTGCAGGTGATCTCTGAGGAGGCGGCCGCGCAGAAGGGGGGCGCCCCCCAGAGGCCGAGGAGGTAGCAGCTCTTGTCCGCCAAAACCATCACCCTGAAGTTCGACGACAACAGCCTCGCGAGGGAGCTGTTCGGCGCGGAGGATAAGCATCTGCGCAAGCTCGAGGACCGCCTTGGAATCGAGATCGACGTGCGCGGCTCCGATCTCACGCTCCGCGGGGCCGCGGGCGAGGTGGCGGCCGGCGAGCGCATACTCAATGAGCTCTACTCGATGCTCAAGAGGGGCTATCCGATCATGAACTCCGACATCGAGGGGGCGATAGCCGCTTTGAACCGCGACGGGAACGCGGATCTCGAGGCGCTCTTTGCGAACTCGATCCGTCTCCCCGGCAGAAAGCGGCCGATCGTGCCGCGCTCACCGGCCCAGAAGGAGTACCTGGAGAAGATCAGGGACCACGACGTCGTCTTCTCGATCGGCCCCGCCGGCACCGGCAAGACCTATCTCGCCGTAGCGATGGCGGTTGCCTGCCTGCTCCGCAAGCAATACGACCGCATCATACTCGCGCGGCCCGCGGTGGAGGCGGGGGAGAAGCTGGGGTTTCTGCCCGGCGACATGGTCGAGAAGGTGAACCCGTATCTCAGGCCGCTCTACGACGCGCTCCATGACATGCTCGACATGGAGAGGGTGGAGGAGATGAGGGCATCGGACGTCATCGAGATAGCGCCGATCGCCTTCATGCGAGGGAGGACTTTGCACAGGGCCTTCATCATTCTCGACGAGGCCCAGAACTGCAGCTACCATCAGATGAAGATGTGCCTCACGCGCCTGGGGGTCGATTCGAAGATGGTGATCAACGGAGACGTCACGCAGATAGACCTTCCGACGGGCCAGCGCTCCGGGATGCTGGAGGCCTGGCGCATCCTCGAGGGTTGCGAGGGCATCGCTTTCCACAGCTTCACCGACGCGGACATAGTGAGGCACGACCTGGTAAGCAAGATAGTCAGGGCATATCAAAGGGACGAGGAGCGCCATGCCTGAGCGCGTATTGAATTCATTGAGAACGGCGATCTCCGCCCGGGTCTCCAGGGTCGGCGAATTTGTTCGCGCGGTTTCAAGCACTACCTCCTTCTCCTGGTTTGCGATCGTCTTGCTCGCCCTCGCGATAACCTCGCTCACCACCATCTCATTCCAGCAGATTCCCTCGCAGGTCCACGTGGGCCAGATCGCGGCGCGCGACATAAAGGCGGACCGCAACTACGAGATAGTGGACAAAGAGGCCACGCAGAAGATCCGCGACGAGGCGATGGCGTCGGTGCTGCCTGTCTATGATTTCGACCTGGGCCTCGCTGAGGCGCAGGCGATAAAGCTGCGCGAAGTTTTCAAGGACGTCAGAAACCTGACGGCGTCCTGGGATATGGCGGAGAGACAGCTCTCTTTGGAGAGGCAGGATGAGCTCGGCAGGATCATCGAACAGAAGCTGGGGACGGGTTTTCCCTCCGCACATGTGTCGCGGCTCGCAAAGGATAATTTCAGCAGGCGCAGCGAGGAGGTTGTGATCTCGCTGGTGACGCGTGCGATGTCGCAGCCGCTGATGCCGGAAATCGGCAAGCAGGAGTCGAGCGAATCGCCCGCCGCAGTCATGCGCACATCCGGCGAGCTCGAGGAGGCCGGCGTTCCGGAGGAGCGGGAGGTCGATGACATCGGCGCTTTCCAGGACGTTGCGAAGGAGAGGGCCTTGCTCGAACGGCTGGACCTCTCCTCTATGGGGATCAGCGACAAAGCCCTGCGGGAGGCTGTCCTGGCGCTCGCCGTCATGACGGTCCAGCCGAACGTGGTCTTCAACCGGACAGAGACCCTCACCAGGCGGGAGGCCGCGGCCTCCGGCGCGAAGGACTCGGTGATCAAGATCAAGGCCGGCGAGATGATCGTCAGGGAGGGCGCGCGCTACGACCAGTGGCACATCAAGGTCCTCGCCGGGATGAAGGAGGAGCGCAAGGGCGCGTCGTACTATCTCGAGTTCATCGGCACCTTCATACTCGTGCTCTGCTTCCTTGTGTTGCCCTTCATGGCTGTCGAGAAGTTCTTCCGCAGGGGGCGGGTCAGCCGTGAGGATCACGCTCTGATGGCGGCGGTGGGTCTCTCGGTGCTCCTCCTGATGAGGGTATCGCTCACCCTGGCGCCGGCGATCCGCGACGCGTTTCTTCTTACGATGGACGCATCGGTGCTTCACTATGCGGTTCCGGTCGCGGGAGGCGCGATGCTCATCCGCATGTTTCTCAGGGCCGATGTTTCGTTCGTCTTCGCGCTCGTGCTTTCGCTCTTCGCGGGCCTCTTCGTGGAAACGGAGACGACGTTCGTGGCTTACTCCATGATCACGAGCCTCACCGCCATCATGGCGATAGCGAACGCGGATCGCCGCAGCCACATCATCAGGGCAGGGGCGGTGGTGGGTGCGGCGGCAGTCGTGGCCGCGCTGGGCACCAGGCTCATCATCGTCGCGAACTCCCCGGCGGCAAACGCGTTCTCGGAGACGCTCTGGTGCATGCTCTTCGCGCTTCTCTCGGGGCTCGGCTGCGCCATCTATTCGATGATCGCGGCGCCGATAGTCGAGTCTGTCTCGGGCTACACCTCAGACATCAAGTTGCTGGAGCTCGCTAACCTGAACCACCCGCTGCTGCGCGAGCTGGTGGTGCGCGCGCCGGGAACGTATCACCACTCCCATCTCGTGGGGCTTCTGGCGGAGGCTGCCGCGACCGAGGTGGGGGCGAATTCTCTCCTGGTCAGGGTGGGCGCCTACTATCACGACATAGGCAAGCTCAAGAAGCCGCAATATTTCATCGAGAACACGAAGCCCGGGGAGAACAGGCATGAGAAACTATCCCCGCACATGTCGGCGCTCATCGTGGCTGCGCACGTCAAGGACGGCGTCGAACTCGCGGGGGAGTCGAAGATCCCGCGGGTGATCTACGACATGATACCGCAGCACCACGGCACGAGGCTGATCAGCTTCTTCTATGACAAGGCCAAGGCGTCCGAGGACCCGACCATGCAGAAGGTGGACCCTAAGGATTTCAGGTATCCGGGTCCCAAACCTCAGACCAGGGAGGCGGCGATACTAATGCTCGCCGACGTTGTCGAGGCCTCGGTCAGGGCGCTCAAGGAAAAGAGCCCTACCAGGATCGAGCAGACGGTCAAGAAGACGATACACGACATCTTCAGCGAGACCCAGCTGGACGAGTGCGATCTCACCCTTCGTGACCTCGACCTCATCGGGACGGCGTTCGCCAGGACGCTGCTGGGCATCTATCACGCGAGGATCGAGTACGCAAAGGAAGTGGAGAATGAGAGGGAGAAACAATCCCAACACAAGCAGGCTGGCGGGGATCAGGGTGAATCTCCGAAGCGAGCTCAGGACGACGAAGCCCCAGTTGACGGCGGTAGCCAGGGCAATTAGGCGGGCGACAGCGGGCGGCAAGGGGCGCGCCGGTCGTGCGGACATCGTCTTCGTGAACGACGCGGCGATGGCGCGCCTCGCCGGACGGTACAGGGGGAGCCCCAGGCCCACGGACGTGCTCGCGTTCCAGTATGAACGCGATCCGTGGCTTCTGGGCGAGATCGCGATCTCGCTGGACACGGCGAGGAGGCAGGCGCAAGAGCGCAGGGTGCCGCTCGCCGACGAACTCATCCTGCTCTGCGTGCACGGGCTTTTGCACATCCAGGGGCATGGCGACGAGTCCATCGGTGAATGGCGCAGGATGCGCGTGATGGAATTCGAAACCCTGATGAGGATCCTCAAATGAAGACCAGATATCAGATCGCGTGCGCGATTCTCTCCGGAGTTCTCGTCACACTCTCTTTTCCGACCGTGCTCTTCGGGGCGTATCTGCCGGACATGGGGTGGCTCGCATGGGTGGCCCTCGTGCCGCTCATCCTCGCGATAAGGGAGGCTGCTCCAAGGAAGGCCTTCATGGTCGCGTTCGCGACTGGGCTCGTCGCATACGGCGGCTCGCTCTACTGGATCTATCGCGCGCTCCATTACTACGGCAAGCTGCCGCCGCTCGCCTCTTCGCTCGTGCTCGCGCTCATGATCGTGATACTCGCGGCGTACCTGGCGGTGATACCGTGGCTGGCAAGGTTGATACAGACGAGGTGGAGGGGGGAACTGATCGCGATCCTCCCGGCGTGCTGGGTGGCCGTGGAGCTCCTTCGCAATTGCGCCCCTGTCGGCGGTTTTCCCTGGTCCAATGTCGCGATGTCGCAATGGAGGGCGCTGTGGGTCATCCAGATCGCCGACGTAGTCGGGGTCTACGGCATCATCTTTCTGATCGTGTGGGTGAACGTCTGTCTCTCCGAGATCGCAGCCGCGATCTCGGGCATGAGGCCGAATCAGCTCAAGCTCAAGATCGTGGCGACCGTGATCCTTCTTGCCGCCGTGTTGATCTACGGTCGTGTGAGGATGGACGTCCTCAAAGGCGAATTCGCCACGTCCGGTGTGACGACGATAGGGATCGTGCAGGGGAACATAGCGCAGGAGGACAAGTGGCGGGATGAAAAGGCCGCGGACAACCTCAACGCGCTCAGGCGCGGCACCAGGGCGCTCAGGGACGCCTCGGTGGATCTCGTGATCTGGCCTGAGGCCAGCTTCCCATGGCCGATCGACACGCGGGCCGCCTCCATCGATCCCAAGGCGCTTGGGTTTGACGCCGACGAGCTGGGCCCCTTGCCCTATCTTGTCATGGGCGCGATATCCGAGAATCCGGACGGCAGCTATCACAACAGCGTCGTGCTCTTCGACGCAAAGGGCGCGATCAAGGGCCGCTATCACAAGATGCATCTCGTCCCATTCGGAGAGTATGTCCCTTTCAAGAAGCTCCTCTTCTTCGCCGAGAAGCTGACGGAGCCGGCCGGCAACTTCAGCCCCGGCGAATCTTACCGGCCCCTCGACATAGGCGACGCGAAGGCGGGGCCGCTCGTGTGCTATGAGGACATATTCCCGCAGATCTCGAGGAGGCTCGTCGCAAACGGTGCCGAGTACCTCATCAACGTGACCAATGACGCCTGGTACGGCGTCTCCTCTGCTCCGTATCAACACGTCGCCCTCGCCGTCTTCCGCGCGGTGGAGAACCGGCGCTTCATGGTCAGGGCCACGAACACCGGCGTGTCGGCCGTGATCACGCCGACGGGGAAGATGGAGGTCCAATCGGGAATTTTTCACGACGCGCTGATAGTGGCGCCTGTGGGTTTGAAACAGGAGATCTCCCTTTACACCCAGCTGGGCGACTGGTTCGCCTATGCCTGCGCCGCGTATGCGGCGTTGGGGCTCATTATGGTGATAGTGGGAAGATGCAGGAAGCATAAAACCGGGAACTGAAAACAGAGAATCGATCATAGAGAGGACACAGATGAGCAAGGAACTGAGGGATAGATTCGAGACGCTGCAGAACAAACTTTCCGAGATCAGGGGGCATCTTTGACCTCGGCACAAAGCAGAAACGGATAGAGGAAATAGACGATCTGACTCACAAGCCCGGCTTCTGGGACGACACGAGGAGGGCCGGGGAGCTGACAAAGGAGCGCGAAGGTTTTTCCCTGACGATAAAGACGATAGACGGTCTCGCGCGATCGCTCGCGGACGTGGAGGCGGTGCTCGATCTCGCGAAAGAGGGAGAGGCCGGGGATCTGCTGGCGGAGGCGGGCTCGGAGCTCTCCCGCATGGAGAAGGTCCTGGACGATCTGGAGTTCAGGCGCATGCTCTCGGGCGCCAACGACCGCAACAACGCGATCATGTTCATAAACGCCGGCGCGGGCGGGACAGAGGCGTGCGACTGGGCGGAGATGCTGCTGCGCATGTATCGCCGCTGGTGCGACGCGCGCGGATACTCCAACGAGGTGGTGGACTTCACCCCGGGCGACGGCGCCGGCTTCAGGAGCGTCACGATGACGGTGCAGGGCGAGTACGCCTACGGATATCTCAAGGCCGAGAACGGTGTGCACAGGCTGGTGCGCATCTCCCCCTTCGACGCGAACAAGCGCAGGCATACCACGTTCACCTCCGTCTTCGTGCTGCCCGAGGTTGCGGATGACATAGAGGTCGAGATCCGCGACGAGGACCTGCGCATCGACACCTTCCGCTCCGGAGGCGCCGGCGGCCAGCACGTGAACAAGACCGATTCAGCGGTCAGGCTCACGCATCTGCCGACTAATATAGTTGTCGCCTGCCAGAGCGAGCGGAGCCAGCACCAGAACAAGGCCAACGCGATGAAGCTGCTCAAGGCCAAACTCTACGAGATCGAGCTGGAGAAGCGCCAGGCGGAAGAGGACAAGCTGACGAAGGACAAAAAAAGGATAGAGTGGGGGAGCCAGATCCGCTCCTACGTCATGCAGCCGTATCAGATGGTGAAGGATCATCGCACCGGAGTGGAGGCAGGCAACGTGAACGCGGTGATGGACGGCGACCTTGACGAATTCATCAGGGCGTATCTCCTGCAGAGCGCCAAAACATAGGGGACAGTCGCCGAACAGTGACCGACCTGAAGCTGCTTTCGCAGTGGTCGGCAGTTTCGACCGACCGAAAGCAGCTTCAGCAGCGGTCACTGCAATTGTGAAAATTAAAGTTATTACAAACCTGGGACGCAGAAGGGGCCTGTCCCCGGTTGGTTCGCTCATTGTCATTCATCAGACGGAACGAGTCGGCGCGCTCTTCTCGCTTTCGCTCGTCGCCTCAGGCGCCGTCTCCTCGCTGGGCTTTCGTCGGCCGGTATGTCATAGGGCTACTGAATCCGGCCTCCTCGAGCCCCGCTGCGAAGAGCACCCCGACCCGTCCCGTCACGCGGCACCTTGTGCCGCGACCGACCTGAAGCTGCTTTCGCAGCGGTCGCTGTGACTGGGCGGATCCAGCGTCCCAGGTTTTAAGTGGATGGGGTAGTTGAGTGGCATGACCTTAGAATGCCGAAGAATTCCGATTGGGCGAAACGGGGAAAGAAATTTCCTATCAGTTAATAAATAGATCGAAAGGATTATAACTCATGATTCATTTCCTTCATACAAGTGACTGGCAATTAGGCATGACCCGCCGTTTCCTTTCGGAAGAGGCCCAGGCGCGCTATTGCCAGACACGATTTGATGCTATACGAACAATGGGCCGTATTGCCAAAGAAAAACAATGTCAGCTTATGTTGGTGTGCGGCGATTCCTTCGAATCAAACTTGGTAGACCGTAAAACCGTCGCACGGGCAATCGAAGCACTCAAAGAGGTGACTGTCCCTGTTTATCTCCTTCCTGGTAATCATGACCCTTTGGATGCAGCTTCCATTTACCGCTCTAGCACTTTCATAGAAAAAAAACCGGCTCATGTCCACATCATCGAGAACACGGAGCCTATTCAAGTTATTGAGGGTTTTGAACTGGTAGGCGCTCCCTGGCTCTCTAAACGACCGAACGGCAACCCAATTGTTGATTTACTCAATGTGCTTCCTCCGGCAGGGGGGATAAAACGGATCTGTGTGGGACATGGTATTGTCGACATATTTACTCCCGATAAAGAAGCAGAAAATGTTATTGCGGTTTCCATGCTCGAAGCCGCCATTTTGGAAGGAAAGGTCCATTTTATAGCTCTTGGCGATCGCCATTCCCTCACGAAAGTGGGTTCCGGCGACAGTATCTGGTATTCCGGAACCCCCGAATCCACCGACTTCCGCGAAGACCATTCAGGGTTCTGTCAAATTGTTAAAATAGATGGCGATGATGTCAGTACCGAAGAAGTAAAAATCGGACAATGGAGTTTTATCGAAGATCTAGTGGACCTGAATACCGAAGCCGATGTGAAATCGCTCAAGAAAAAGCTGGAAGATATCCCGAATAGGGAACGGTCAGTTGTGAAACTGGTTCTTAAAGGTTCGCTCACACTTTCTTTGTACGAGGTTTCTCAAAACCACATTCTTGCGGCCAAGGATGTTCTGGCGGGTTCCGTGATCAACGAAGACAATCTCTTCGTGATTCCCAATGATACGGACTTCACCAATCTTGGTTTTTCTGGCTTTGCCGATGCAACGGTAAAAAGGCTCCAGGATAAAATAGCCCGGAGTGGGGCTGAAGACACCGTTGCCCGCGATGCATTCATGCTCCTTCTTCGCCTTTCCAAGGGGGCCGCATGAAACTCCTTCGTCTTAAGGTTGCCAATTACCGGGGCATCACTACACGCGAGATAAAGTTCAGCTCCCAGGGGATTACCCGCATAGAAGGCCCGAATGAGTCGGGGAAGTCCAGTCTCGGCGAGGCCATAAACACTATCTTGGACTACCCGGACAACAGCAAAGGCAAGGACATTCAAGCCATCCAGCCTGTTCATCAAGATGTGGGTCCTGAAATTGAACTGGAACTGGAAACGGGTAAATATGTGTTTACATATTTCAAGCGATTTTTAAAAAAGTCCGAGACTAGGCTTACTATTACAAAACCGAATCCCGAAAACCTCACGGGCCGCCAGGCGCATGACCGGGCGAATGAAATTCTTAAAGAAACACTCGATGTCGATTTGTGGAAGGCCTTGTCTATCCCGCAGGGTGAAGCGATTGACCAACCGGACCTTAAAAACAAACAGGCGTTGTCTGCGGCGCTCGATAAAGCCGCAGGGGTTCAACCGGCCGCCTCGCAAGAGCTTAGTTTGTTCAAAAGGGTTTCGCAGGAATACGAACTTTACTATACGATTGGTCGTGGAACCGAGAAGAAGGAACTCCAGGACCTGCGGAACGATCTGATCGAAAAGCAGACTGAGGTTCGGTCGATTGAACAAGACATCCGCGCGCTCGAAACCGATATCGACCGTGTCCCTGTATTGCAAAGGGAGTTGGCCCAGCTCAAGAAGCAGGAAGAAGGGCTGTCTCAACAGATGATAGACCTCACGGCGAAACTCGAGCAAATTAGTTCGCTCGAAAACATTCTTTCTGCAGCCGCTTTAAAACAAGAATCCGCTCAAAAAACTTTTCAGACAGCTAGGCACGCTAAAGAAATCCGCCACGAGATGATTAGCACAACAGAAAACGCCGCCAAGACCCACAGGGAACTTCAAGAAAGTAGTTCAATGGCCCTGCCGGTTTTGTCTCAGGCCCAGGAAGCCCTTAATAAAACCAAAGCGGCGGCCGACGAAGCCGGACAAAAAAGAAAAGAAGCGGAATCTCTCGCCACCCTAAAGAGGGTGGATTTCGACTATTATAATAACAAGCTCCATCTGGATCAATTGCTCGAACGCAAACAAAGGATTGACCAAGCCCGTAAAGATGCCGCTCAGGCAGAGACGGTGTTAGCGAAGAACAAGGTGGATGCCAACGCCTTAAAAAGGATAAAGGAAGCCGAGCTCAGCTTTAATACTGCCAGTGCCCAGATGGAAATAGGTTCGCCAAGTGTTCTCCTTCGTTCCATCTCTAAGTGTCGCCCGTTCATCGACGGTACAGAGGTTGTTCTCGACACTAACGAGGTCCGCACAATATCCGTCTCAGATAAGACCAAGGTCTCTGTTCCAGGAATCCTTGATATCGAAATAACCGCAGGTTCCAGCATAGAAGGGCTTGCCCGAAAGGTTGAATCCACTCGTCAGGTCCTCCAGTCTGCCTGTGCCGACGCCGCTGTGGCAGACTCGGACGAGGCCAGAAAAGCGTATGACAAATGCCAAGAGGCATTGCGGGTTGTTGAAAATAAAGTTCGAGTCGAAGAGGAAAACCTTAGGGATATTTCTTACGAAAGCCTTGAACAGAGGTTACGCAACCTTCAGCAGAGTGTGCCGAACTATCTTGTCAAGCGGGTTAAAGACCCCGCGATTTGCCCTGATTTCGACACGGCAAAAAAGGAACGGACAAAAGCCGAAGCAAATCTTCAGGTCGCTAATGGTGAATTGGAAAATAAACGTAGGCTTCTCGAGTCTGCCCGCTCCTTCTTCGACGATGTAAATATAAAACACAAGGAAGCCGGGGCAAAACTTGAGCAGTTGGCCAAAGACCTCAAACAGACTCAAGAAAACCTCAATATGGCCCGTAAAAAAGAATCTGATGAAACACTCGAGGCCAATCTGACCGCTGCCGATCGGGCAGTGCTCTCAGAAGATGCTGCATACCGTTCAGCTGTCGCCTCATTAGAGGCTTGCAACCCCGAACAAGTAAGAGCCCTGGCAGATTCCACCAAAGGTTCCTTGAAAACGATAAAAAATAGTCATGATTCAAAAGACAAGGGGCTGCTAGAGGTCCAAACCCATCTTAAAATAAAGGGCGAAGAGGGCTTTCACGAAAAATTAAACGCGGCAAATAATCAACTTGAACAATTGGAATTCAAAAACCGGGCGACCGCCCTTAGAGCCAACGCGGCCAAATGTCTTTTTGATACCATGTGCGAAGAGCGGGACAAGGCGAGTCGAGCTTATATGGCCCCGCTTAAAGATAAAATGGAAAGACTCGGTCGCTTGGTCTTTGACCCTTCATTTCAGGTGACTATCGACGATGATTTGAAGATTGCCAGCAGAACAGGCTCTGGTGTTACGGTCCCCTTCGAGTCCCTTAGTGGGGGTACAAAAGAACAACTTTCTTTAATTTATCGATTGTCGTGTTCCATGCTGGTGGCAAAGGATGGCGGGACACCGGTCCTTTTGGATGATGCTCTGGGTTATACCGACCCGGAGCGTCTGAAATTGATGGGCGCTGTATTGGCGGTAGCCGCCAAGGAATGTCAAATTGTCATTTTTACCTGTGTTCCTGAAAGGTATGCTTTTATTGGGGAGGCTGCTGTTGTTCCACTGTAGCATGTGTTATATTGGGAAGGTCTTCACGTCTCGTATTCAGGTTTTTGCAGCAATGCAGGAGATTGTTTTATAGACATTAAAGTTTGTATCGTGATTTGCGGTTGTATTATGTTTCTCATGGATTCCACTTAAGTTAAATGTTGGGCCGGGACAACATAGAGAGGGTAATGAATGAAGCTCCATCATCTACGAATTGAAGGCTACAAGAGAATCGAAATGGCAACAGTTATGTTCGGCGACGCAACCTTCTTGATCGGTCCCAATAACACCGGGAAGAGCACGGTTCTGAGCGCTATCACGCATTTGCTTTCTGCAAACAAACGGATCCCAGAGATCGAGTACTACAGCGTACAGGATGAAGCAACAAATGAACGCAAGACAGTCTCAAACAGAATAGTGCTTGAAGCTGAGTTTCGGAACCTGCCAGTCGAGTCCAAGTCGTGGCGTGGTTTCAAAGGACGCATATTCGAGTACGACCCCGGTAATTCGGGAGAGAGCGGTCTATGCCTCACCTACAGAAAGACCTATGAACTAGGCAAAGAAGTTGTGATCGAACTGAAGAGTAAAACGCGAACGATGAAGGCGCAATATGCTGATGTTACTACACCGCAGGAACTTATTGATCTGGGTATTGAGGCTGATCTTGTCGGTGAGTTGTTCGATGATCTGAAGAAAAAGTTCACAGCTGCAACACGACTAAAGCTGCAGGAAATTAACGATCTATGGGATATAGGCACAGAAGACACTTGGTTTCAAAATCCGGGAGGTATTCCGGGAGTTGTGCTGGTTCGGCTTCCACGCTACATAATTATACCAGCTGATACGGCGAGCAACGAAATGTCCAGTGGCGGAGTGCTGCCAAAAACACTGAATGAATTGTTTGAGGACGTACGTGGAACCTCCCCCAACTATCGAGAGGCACAAAAATTTCTCGATAAATTGGCTAAGGAACTCGACCCATCGGATGCAACCTCCGAGTTCGGCAAGATGATTATCGAGTTGAACGCAATTATTGCGAATGTTTTCCCCGAGTCAAAGATACATGCGCACGCAGATCTCAGTGACCCAGACAAGTCACTCAAACCGACCTTTACGGTGGAACTGTCAAGCAATATACGTACACCGGTTGATCACCAAGGCGCTGGAATGGTGCGCTCAGCGGTGTTTGGAATTCTTCGATTCAGACAAAAGTGGCTCTCAAGAAGAGAAGACCAAGACATTAGGAGATCAATCATTATTGGGTTCGAGGAACCGGAGATATATCTACACCCGAGCGCGGCTAACCAAATGAGGGATACGATATACGAGCTGTCCGCCCAGGATTCTCAAATCGTTGCTACTACGCACTCCCCATACCTGATTGATCTCGCGAGAAAGCCCAAACAAGTGTTGAATAGATTTTCCTTTGCTGGCGGTGGAATTCAGGCTCAGCCTTTCAACGTCACAGACGCGTTCAAGTCACTTCAGGATGAGGACAAAGACTACGTCAAGATGATTCTCAAGGTTGATGATCATATTGCGCGGGTTTTCTTCACAAAACGAATTGTGGTCGTGGAGGGAGATACCGAGGACATAGTTATTCGTGAAACATTGAAGCGGATTGAAAAAAGCAAGCAACTTGGCATTCTCGCGAACACTGAAGTGATCAAAGCCCGTGGCAAAGCATCTATTATCGGACTCGCGAAGTATCTAAAGGTTATGGGAATCACGCCATTTGTTATACACGATAGAGATGGTGGTGTCGCAGGCGCAGAGAAGTTCAATGCTCCCATTGAAGCAGCCGTTGGTAAGGCGAATGTCATCCAACTCGAAGAGTGCTTGGAGAATGTACTGGGGTATGCCCCACCGTCGACTGAGAAACCGTTCACCGCCTATTCTTTTACGAAAAGTTGGGGGGACTCTTGGACCGATGTGCCCGAGAAATGGCGGCTTGTGATGGAACGGGCGTTTGAGATCAGATGAGAAAAAGGGGGCGTTTCCCGCGCTCCAGCTGACTGAAAATATCATGGGCCGTTTTTGGCCAGGCCGCCCGCCAACGCCGTCTGCCTCTGCGACGGCAAGAAGTGCAAGTGGGTGTGGATGAAAAGAGATAGGTTAAGGGTCAAAGGTGAAAGGGGATGGACATGCGTTACCGACAGTTGACTTACTGTTTAATCTTGGCGGTTACTATCAGCGCCTGTAGCAAAATGTCTGAAGTAGATCGCCTGAAGAAACAAGCAGAGGCAGGAAATGCAGAGGCACAAGGGCAGCTCGGTCATGCCTATTCAGAGGGTATTGATATTCCCAGAGATTATCAGGAGGCTTTTAAATGGTATCTTAAGGCTGCCGAACAAGGTGATAAGTGGGCCCTATTTAACCTTGGCGTTATGTATGCTGAAGGTGAATATTTCCCAAAAGATTATAATCAAGCGTTTAAATGGTACTTGTTGGCAGCAGAGAAGGGGAACTCAGCAGCTCAATTCAATATCGCTCTTTTTTATGCCAATGGTTATGGAGTCCGTAAAGATCCTATTGAGGCAGTAAGCTGGTATCTTAAGGCCTCAAAAAATGGATTTGCCCCTGCTCAAGTTGCTTTAGGAGATGCATACAAAGATGGGTGGGGTGTTAAGAAGGATCTAGTTCAGGCATATGCTTTGTTCAGTCTAGCGGCAACACTGACTCCCAATCCGGATAACCAATCCGTAATTGATATGGCAAAAGTAAAGCGTGAGCTGATTGAAATTGCTTTGACACCTGAAGAAATAGCAAAAGCTCAGAATATTTCGCGCGAGTGGTACACTAAGGAATCGAAGTGAATCCTCAAAAGCATGTAGGATAGAAAAAAGTGTCCGTTTCCCGCCTTGCAGGTAAGTAAAAATATTCCGGACCGTTTTTTGCAAGGCCGCCCGCCGCCACCGACCACCAGATAGATCAGCCCTTGTTTGCCTCCGGGTGGCGCCGGGTCGGGGGACCCCCATTTGACGCCAGCAGCCGCGCAAAGTCATTTGCAGAAACTCGGTGATTGATTGCGGCGATGCCGCAAATGGGGGTGAGCCCGGCGACAGGACCCGGAGGCATCCGTTACGAACCTGCTTCAATACGGAGCGTTAAATGACAGGTTCGAAAAGGCCCGTTTTTCAGGTGCAGCGTTTTCGGCGGCATTGTCAGCAGCGTCCCGCGAAATTTAAGCAGATTTTCCTGGCATGCCTTATGTTTAACAATGTCGTGCATGACGAGGATTCAGCCTTGCCAACGCGAAGCATTTCAGGAAATTCTATATAGAATATAAGCAGTTATACGATATCCCAAAAGGCTACGCAGTGCGTAGCCTTTCTCCAGAAAAAAGAATGGACACCCGGCAGTGAATTCCGAGGACACGACTTCCTTCGCCGCCTCTTGCCGCGGCGAGAAGTGCAAGTGGGTAATGTTCAGGCCGGGGGATGCATCCCGTTTTTTCTTGATAAGTGGATGCTAAGGGCGTTACCGATGACGGTCTGGGAGGTTATTCCACAATGAGCGACAAAGTCGCCACAAGAGACCAACACGTTTCGCCGTTTGAGCGAATCCGGCGCACGAACGAGGCCGGGGCGGAATCTTGGTCGAGTCGCGATTTTTCGCATATTTTGGGCTACACGAAGTACAGCAATTTTGAACAGGTCATGCAGAAGGCAAAATTGGCCTGTTTTAACAGTGGCCATCGGATTGATGACCATTTTGCCGATATCGGCAAAATGGTGGACATTGGCAGTGGCGCACAGCGTGAAATTTCAGAAACGGTTCTCTCCCGCTATGCCTGCTATCTCATCATCCAGAACGCAGATCCTACCAAGGAAATCGTAGCGCAGGGCCAGACATACTTCGCGATCCAGACGCGCCGGCAGGAGATCAGCGACCAGGCGACCGAAGGCGAACGTCGTCTCCTCCTGCGCGACGAGATGCGGACTCACAATGTCCGCCTGGCGGGAGCGGCGAAGGAGGCCGGCGTCATCGAGCCGCGCGATTATGCCATCTTTCAAAATCACGGCTACATGGGGCTCTACGGCGGGTTGACGATGCCGGATATCCGCCGCCGGAAGGGGTTGAAGGAAAGCCAGCAAATCCTCGATCACATGGGGAGCACGGAGCTTGCCGCCAATCTCTTCCGTGCGACTCAGACCGAGGAGAAGTTGAGGCGCGAAAAAATCCGCAACAAGGAAGCTGCGCACAGGACGCATCATGATGTCGGTGTGAAGGTCCGTCAGACAATCCGGGAACTCGGCGGGACGATGCCGGAGAATCTCGCGCCGGCAGAGAGTATCAAGAAGTTGGAATCCAAAAGACGCAAGTCGCTGAAGGCAGGAAAATAGACCCCCTGGAAACGTTCCACCATGTTTGAGGTCTTTTAAATTACTGTCAAATAAATGGCGAGTTGAAAACTTGGAGGCAATCTTATGAGGATTTCTCTGGTAGTGACGATTGCGCTTATTTTCGCGTCTGCGACGGCCTTTGCCCAGACATACCAGCAGAGGAAGAACGAGGGCATGCTCCCCGACAGACAGCCTTCGTCCGCAACTTTGCAGATGTTTCGCTTCGGCGGAACGCGGGTCGGCGAGGAGGTCTACGTGACCGGGACCCCTTCGTTCGAGAGTTATTCCGTGCCCGCCGCTGCGCTCATCGACGTGAAGAAGGGAGGGGAGATCAAGGTCGAGATCAAGCGCAACGACAAGGCTCCCGTGTTCCTCGACACCGTGGAACTCGTCGCGGGCAACAAGAGGTACAGGCCGAAGAAGGCCATGGCGGACGGCAAGGACGTGACGAAGAAACTCGCGATGAAGGATGAGGATTGCGTCAGCTTCAAGGACCTCGTGCTCGAGTTTCCGCCTATCGGCGACGTGGATATCAAGACCGTGACACTCGATTTCACTGCATCGGCCGGCCACGTCTCGAAGACCATAGCCATGCCTGCGCAGAAGGACGGCCCGACGATCGTGCAGAGCTCGAAGTACTTCAATTATCTGCCGGGCTCCAAGAAGGGCTCGGTGGTCCTGGACAACGTCTTCATGACAGAGGCGGAGCTGGGCAGGCCCAACTACACGCAGAAGGTGACTCTCGCCATAGGAGAGGGGAGGGAGTCGATCAAGATGTGGGTGCGCGACGACGGCGCAAATCTCTCCGTGGCGCTCGACGTGGCCGCGGACAATACATTGGACGAGGCGAGCGACAAGACCGTGCTATACGTGCGCGGCAGGGACGGACTCAAGTCCTTCACTGCGGGGGCGGGCGGCGACGAGTATGGCCGCATGGGAGCGGCCTACACCGGCGATTCAAAGGCCGAGCACCGCGTCTATGAGTTCGTCATCCCGTTCTCCCTGCTTCCGCAGCTGGACGACAAGGGCAAGTGGGGCATTGCCTTCGCGGTGACGATGTGAAGATAGATGTGAAAATATAGGAGAAGTATAGGGGACAGTCCGAGGGGTTAGTCGATGCGATCATGCGCGAGCATCCTGAACTTGATCGAGAAAATGTGCGTCACACGAAGAGAAAAAAAGAAAAGAAGCTGATCAGAAATCATCCCAGGAGATTCCACGAGGGTATGAGGCGGAGGCAGTGACCTGTGAGGCGGGCGCGGGTTCCGGCGCGTTCTCGGTCCCCACAGTCCAGTCGTCCGGATCCTGCCAGTCTGCGTCCTGCGTCCTTGCGAAGTAGACGGTCACAACGCCCGCGGCTTCCAATGTCCTCAGCTCCGGCAGCTCGTACATGTAGAAAATGCGGTTGGCGCGAGCGCCCTCCACAAAACACCACGACTTGACGGGCTGGCCCGTCAGCGCGGCGATCGAGGTCGCCATGTCGGCGTATCGCTGCGAGTACTGGCCCCAGATCACGTCCGCCTCTGTAAACGTCAGCGGGAAGGGGTCGGCATACTCCTCGCCGTAGATCGTGACCACGCCGTCCACCGCGTTGCCGCGCTCGTACCAGTGCTCCGTGAGCATGGTGACGTAAGCCGGATACTGGTTGGAGGTGGTGGCGCCCTCGTCCCAGATCGCGCACTGGGGCGCGGCTTCGGAAGAGGCGCAGTGCACGTTGATCGAGTCCAGCACGCGCACCAGGCTCCCGTGGTTTCCGGCGCCCGACCAGTAGCCCATGTGCGCCTGCGTGCCGCTGGTCACGAGAAGCGGCGCATAATCGACCGCATTCTCAAGGAGCTCGCCTGTAAAGTTAGCATTGGCTGTCTGCGCTGTCTTTGTCGCGGCCGGCGTGAAGAGCGGTGTGTAGGGATCGAACTGCGTGCTTCCGCACGCGGCGAACAGGACGAAGAGGCCGACAATGGAGACGAATTTATTTTTTTTCATGCCGTGAATATATCTCATTTTTGGCTGCTCGGTCACTAGACATTTTTTGCCCTCTTCACCCTTGACTTCCTCTCTCAGCCTTATATAACTCCCCGAAATTTCGAACTTTTCGCCACAATTTGCACTTCCGGGGGGAGCAGCATGTCCGAGGATATCAATCAATATGTGACGCTGAGGCGCGAGAAGGCGGCAAAACTCAGGGAGATGGGGCTCAACCCGTTTCCGAACGATATCTCCGCCACTCATACCGCTGCTCAGATCCACGCGAAATTCGACGACAAGGACGCAGCTGCGCTTGAGAAGATCGATGATACCTTCTCGCTCGCCGGCCGCATCATGGCGATCCGCGCATTCGGGAAGGCGGCCTTTCTCAAGCTTCGCGACAGGGCCGGCGACCTGCAGATATTCGTCCAGAAACAGGCGCTCGACGATAGACAGTTCGAACTCTACAAGATGATGGACGTCGGCGATTTCGCCTGGTTCCACGGCAAGCTCTTCAGGACAAAGACGGGCGAGCTCACCCTGGCTGCCGACGGGCTCAAGTTCGTCACAAAGGCGGTCCAGCCGCTGCCCGAGAAGTGGCACGGGCTCACCGATGTGGAGGCCCGTTACCGCCAGCGCTACGTGGATATGATAGTCAACGAGGGCGTGAAGCGCACCTTCGTGATCCGCTCGCAGATCGTGCAGGCAATCCGCGAATTCCTGGTCGCCAAGGAGTTCCTCGAGGTCGAAACGCCGATGATGCACCCGATCCCCGGGGGGGCTGCCGCCAAGCCGTTCGTCACTCATCACAACAATCTGGACCAGGACCTCTTCCTCAGGATAGCGCCGGAGCTCTACCTCAAGAGGCTCGTGGTCGGTGGCATGGAGCGGGTATTCGAGATCAACCGCAACTTCCGCAACGAGGGGATATCCATTCAGCACAACCCCGAGTTCACGATGCTCGAGTTCTACCAGAGCTACGCGACCTACGAGGACCTGATCAAACTCACCGAGGAGATGCTCTCGGAGGTCTGCAGCAAAGTGATGGGCGCAGACGAGATCTCGTACCAGGGCGAGAGGATCAGCTTCAAGGCGCCGTTCGCCAGGTACACCATGAAGGAGTCGCTGGTGAAGATCGGCGGAGTGGACCCAGGCATCCTCGAGTCCCGCGACAAGGCGCTCAAATACGCCCTCTCGCTGGGCGACAATCTCAAGTCAAAGAGCGAGGGGCTCGGCGCGATACTGACCGAGATCTTCGAGCTTACGGTCGAGAAGAAGCTCACCCAGCCCACGTTCATCACGCAGTACCCGACCGAGGTCTCGCCGCTATCGAGGAAGAACGACGCGGATCCTGAGGTCGTCGACCGCTTCGAGCTGTTCGTGTACGGCCGCGAGATCGCGAACGCTTTCTCGGAGCTCAATGATCCCGAGGACCAGGCCGCGAGGTTCAAGGCGCAGGTCGCGGCGCTCGGCCGCGGCGACGAGGAGGCGATGCACTTCGATGACGATTACATCTGCGCGTTGGAATACGGCATGCCGCCGACCGCGGGCGAGGGGATCGGCATCGACAGACTCGTGATGCTGCTCACGGATTCTCCGTCGATCAGGGACGTCATCCTCTTCCCCTTGCTCAGAACAAAGCAGCAGGACTGAAACCAGGATGAATATTCCTCTCATCTCATGGGTCGCTCAGCGCTACCTCAGCTCCAAGAGCGCGGGCAGCTACGCGCCCCTGCTCACCGCGACCGCGATAGCCGGCATCGCGGCGGGCGTCATGGCCCTCATCGTGGTCATGTCGGTGATGCTCGGGTTCAGGAAGGAGCTGGCGCACAAGCTCGCGGGTTTCAACGCGCACATCACCCTCACGAGATCAGACGGTGCGGGCGAGATGGGCGCTGATGAAATCAAATCGCTCATCCCAGGCGTCGACTTGAAGGACATCTCCCCCTTTGTGCAGGGCGAGGTTATCGCCGCGGCCGAGGCAGGGGACGAGGCGGCGGTGCAGGGCGCGCGCGTACGCGGCATAGACCCGGCCCGCATGGGAGCCCTTGAGGGGGTCGATCTGTATTTTTCCAGGGGCGAGGACGGCGTATCGGGGCTGGCGGACAGCGATGCGTCGGGTCTGCCCGATGCGATCGTCGGCAGCGAGGTCTCGACGCAGCTCATGGTGCACCCTGACTTCGACGATGCGATCGCGCTCATCGCGCCGCTGGCCGAGGTCGGCCCTGCGGGCGATCTCATCCCCAACAGGAAGAGGTTTCGCGTCGCAGGGCTCTTCAAGGCGGGGATCTATGAGTTCGACAGCAAGTATGTGCTGGTGGGGCTTGATGAGGCCAGATCGCTCCTGGGTCAGCAGGCGGAGGAGGGCTGGCACATACGGCTCGTCGATCCTGCGGACACCCCCGATGTCATCGCCGTGGTGCGCGCCGGGTTGCCCCCGGGCTGGAAGGCGTCGGGTTTTGACGAGCACAACAAAAAGCTCTTCGCAGCGCTCAAGCTCGAGCGCGTCGCCATGTCGGCGATACTGATCATGGTGCTCCTGATCGCCTCGTGCTCGATCGCCGGCGTAGTCCTCCTCACCACGGCTGCGAAGAGGAAGGACATAGCAGTGCTCCAGTCCATAGGCATGCCGGGCCTCTCGGTCAGGCTGGTATTCATCATCCACGCTGCCTTTATCGGCGTGATCGGCGCCGGGGCAGGGCTTATCCTAGGCGTACTGATCGCGCTGGCGGCAAACCGCCGACCCTTCAGGTTGCCTGATTCATACTATCTCGATTATCTGCCGGTTGACCTCTCCTTCACGCATGCGATCGCCTTCGCGATCGTCGGCGTGGCGGTGGCGATAGCGGCCTCTATCTATCCTGTGAGCCAGGCCGCAGGGCAGGACCCGGTCGAGGTGCTGAGATACGAATGAGGTGGGGATGTCTCTAGTCGCGTTCATAAGCAGGCGATTCAACGGTCAGGGACGGACTCCGCGTTCGATCAGGATCATGCGGGTCGTGGCCGGCGCGGGCGTGGCGATCGCCGTCGCAGCTCTCGTGATCTCCTCTTCCGTGGGCGCGGGATTCGAAAGGGAGTACGAGAAGGCGCTGCTCGACTTCAACTCGCACGTGATCGTGATGTCCGGAGGGGAGATCCCGGACGAGAGGGCGGCCATGGAGAGCCTGCGTCAGTTCAGCGGCGCGACTGAATCGGAACTCGGTCTGGCGCGCAGGTGGGGTTGGCTTGACGGCCTCGTCGGCAACGGTTCCTGGCTGGACAACGTCATGCCAAAGACAGTGATGGAGAGGGCGGCGCAGGTGCGCGAGATAAAGGAGAGGCAGATGATCTCCATGTCGCCGTTCCTCTATCGCGAGGCCATGCTCGTAGGGCCCCAGGTCATCAGGGGCGTGATAGTGAAGGGCATAGACCCGCATCGCAAGGACTCGGTCGGCAATATGCGCATAAGCCTAGCAGGGGGAGAGGTTTCCCTGGAATCCGCGCTGGGTGCGAAGGGGGGCGCGATCCCCGTGCTCCTCGGCTCCGCTATGGAGGCTTCGATAGGGCCTCTGGCAAAGAGGCTTCGTCTCGTCATACCATCGAAGGAGGGGCAGAGGTTCGTCGAGCTCGTGCCTGTAGGGAGTTTTGAGTCCGGCATGCACGACTATGACGCGGAGTTCATGCTCATGGACATAGGCGCTGCGCGGAGGATCTTCGGGGTGGCTGAGAGGGCGGCCAGCGGAATAGAGCTCAGGCTCTCCGATCCCAGGGACGCGGGCCTGTTTGCCCAGGCTATGGAGGAGAAGCTCGGTTCGTCTTTTTCCGCAACGACCTGGGGAGATCTCAACTATGATCTTTTGGCCGCGGTCAGGCTCGAACGCCTGGTCTCGGCGCTGATCATGAGCATCATGCTCGTGGTCGCGGCGCTCAACATCATCGCGGTGCTCGTGCTCACTGCGATAAAGAGACTCCCCGAGATTGCGGTGTTCAAGGCGTTGGGCCTCAAGGATCGCGATCTGGAGCGGGTGCTCATCAGGGGAGGGATGAACGTGGGATTCAAGGGGATATCGGTGGGCCTGGCGATCGGCCTCCTTGTGTCAATTCTTACGAAAAAACTGGGACTTATACCGCTCGACGCGGAGATCTACATGATTGATTCCCTCCCGATTGACATTTCGTGGATGATATGCGGCATTATCGCGTTCTTTTGTCTTTCAGTGCTGTGGCTTGCGTCCAGGTTCGCGGCAAAGAGGCTCGCCGGGATGGACCCGGCTGAGGGACTGGCAAGGGCGAGGTGAACGGGATGGCGTTTCTTGCTGCCAAAGGAATCTGGAAGATTTATGCCGACACGGCTGAGCCTGTCGAGGTGCTTCGCGGGTTGGATATCTCAATCGAGAACGGCGAGGCGGTCGGCATATTCGGCGCGTCCGGCAGCGGCAAGTCGACGCTGCTGCACATAATCGGCGGCCTGGACAGGCCCACGGAGGGCTCTGTGAACGCGGCGGGGTTCGATCTCGGCGTGCTCTCCGACGACGAGATGGCGCGTTTCAGGAACAGAGAAATAGGATTCGTATTTCAGTTCTATCATCTGCTCCCCGAGTTCACCGCGCTTGAAAACGTCATGCTGCCTGCCCTCATCGGCGGACACGCGCGGTCGGCGGCAGGCAAGATGGCCATGGATGCGCTCGATGCAATGGGCCTCTCGGCCAGGCGCGATCACAGACCGGCCATGCTGTCCGGCGGCGAGCAGCAGAGGGTCGCGATCGCCAGGGCGGCGGTGCAGAGGCCGAAGCTCATCCTGGCTGATGAGCCGACCGGCAACCTGGACCGACAGACTGGCGCGAAGGTTTGGGAGTATCTCGTGGATCTGAACAAGCGCCTCGGTATCGCGTTGATCGCGGTCACGCACAATCGGGAATTGATAGACAAGTCGATGACCGCGTACGAACTCAAGGATGGAAAGCTCAACAGACTCGGTGCATAGCGAGTGCGGAAAAGGAATTCGATGCGCAATCAGGGGGGAGTCCTGAAAAGGTTTTTGGCGATATTCCTGGCCGTGAGCATGGTCGCGATCGCGCCGGCCGGCGTCGCCCATGCGGGCGGCCAGGTCGTGCGCGAGATCGAGTTCAGCGGCAACAACCGCACGCCCGAGGAGACTCTCCTCACCACCATCAATACGCGCGTCGGCGCTCCCCTCAACGACGAAGTCCTGGATGGCGACGTGAGGGCCCTCTACAAGCTCGGTCAATTCAGGGACGTCAAGGTCGAGAGCGATCCGGGCGCCGGAGGCGTGAAGCTCAAGTTTGTGCTCGATGAGAAGCCGCTGATCTCCGATATCGCGTTCCAGGGCAACAAGAAGATAAAGAGCGACGACTTGAGGCCGGAGGTGACCCAGCGCACCTTCAACGTGCTCGATGACAAGGCGGTCGCCGAGTCGATGCAGAAGATCCGCGAGGCCTACGCGAAGAAGGGCTTCTACCTCGCGGATGTCGATTACCACCTTGAGGCGACCGATAAGGGCGACGCCAAACTCGTCTTCGACGTGCGGGAGCACAAGGGCGTGATGGTCAGACGCGTGCTGTTCGTCGGCAACAAGGTCTTCAAGGACAAGGAGCTGCGCAAGGTCATCAAGACGAGGCAGAAGGGAGCCTTCTCCTTCCTCACCAACTCCGGCAAGTATGAGGAGGAGATCCTCAAGAACGACCTCCTCTTCCTCACCTATCATTACCTCAATCACGGCTATCTGAGGGTGAAGATCTCGCCGGCCAAGACCACGATATCGAAGGACCGCCGCTACATCTTTGTCACATTCCAGGTCCACGAGGGCGAGCAGTATCGCATCGGCCGGATCGGAATATCCGGAGACATCCTCACCACGAGGCAGGAGCTCGAAGGCGCGCTCGTGACGAAGACCGGCGACATATATTCGCAGAGGACGCTGGACACCGACATCCAGGGGCTCATCGAGAGGTACGGGGACGAGGGCTATGCGTATGCCAACATAGTGCCTCAGACCGTGCCGAACGACGAGAACCTGACCGCGGACATAGACGTCCGGATAAGCAAGGGCGACCAGATCACCGTGGAGAGGATCAACATCTCCGGCAACGCCACCACGAGGGACAAGGTCATAAGGCGCGAGCTCGCGATAATGGAGGACGATCGCTTCAGCGAGCGTGCGCTCAAGAAGAGCCGCGAGAACCTCATGCGGCTCGGTTTCTTCGAGGACGTCAACTTCGCGACGCCCAGGGGCAGCCGAGACGACACGATGGTGCTCAACGTAGAGGTAAAGGAGCGGCCCACCGGCACCTTCAACATCGGAGCCGGTTTCTCCTCGGCCGAGAAGTTCATGGTGAACGCATCCGTCCAGAAGGACAACTTCCTGGGCTACGGGATCAGCGGACAGATATCCGCGGAGCTCTCCAAGAGGCGTCAGCTGTTCATGCTCTCGATAAGCGACCCGTATTTCCTCGACACGAAGATGATGGCCGGCATATCCGGCTATCGAAACTCGTACCACTACAACGACTTCAAACGCTCGGCCACGGGAGGCGACATATCCCTCGGCCGGCGTTTCTTCGACTGCTATTCCTGGCAGCTGGGCTATACCCTCGAACAGGTGGAGGTGGGCGATTTCAGCTATGTGGTCCCGCAGTTCTTCAGGCAGGACACCAGCGGAATCACATCCCAGCTCTCCTTCACGCTCTCCAGGGATACGCGCGACAATCGCCTCACCCCGAACAAGGGTATGTACAACATCCTCACGAACGAGGTCTCCGGCGAGAAGCTCGGCGGCGACAACGACTATTACAGGGTCAATTTCAGGACCATGTTCTACCAGCCAATCATCAAGAAGCGGCTCATCTTCAAGGAGTTCTTCCGGATAGGTTACATCAAGAGCCTCAACGACCGCCCTGTTCCGCTCTTCGAGAGGTTCTTCACCGGAGGCGTATTCTCGCTCAGGGGCTACCAGCCGGATTCCGTGGGCCCGAGCATGCGGATACCCAGCTCGGTGTCCGGCAACGACGAGATCTTCGTGTACGGCGGCGACAAGATCATGCTCTTCATCACCGAGTTTGAGATACCGATCTACGACAAGGCGGGCATAAGGGGGGTGGTCTTCTTCGACGCCGGCAACGCCTTTGCCGAGAATGAGAACTTCGACCTGAGAAAGCTCAGGCTGGACTACGGCTTCGGAATCAGGTGGAATTCCCCCATGGGCCCCTTGCGCTTCGAGTGGGGGTTCCCGATCGACCGCAGGGCTGGGGAGGAACCGGTGGTATTCAACTTCACGATCGGCAACTTCTTCTAGGAGGGAGATTCCTCTTGCAATCAGAGGGTTTTTCGTATTATAAGCGCTCAATTTCAATAGTTTAACCGAACATAGAGGAGGTATGACATGAAGAAAGTTGCAGCATTGCTCGTGGCCACTATGATCCTGGGCTTCTCTTTTGTCGCCATGGCCGAGAAGAGCTCGGAAGGCGTCTCGACCGGCGGCACGGTGAAGATCGGCTACGTGGACATGAACAGGGCCCTCAACGAAGTGCGCGAGGGCAAGTCGGCCAAGGCTCAGCTCGAGGCGGACGGCAGGGCGAAGAAACAGAAGCTCGAAATCATGCAGAATGAGATCAAGGCGATGAAAGAGGACCTGGACAAGCAGAAGCTGATCCTCTCCAAGGATGCGCTGCAGCAGAAGGAGGCCCAGTTCCAGCAGAAGTTCTACGAGATGCAGAAGATGACTGTGGATTTCGAGCGCGAGTTTGCCGAGAAGGAAGCCAATCTCATCAAGCCGATCGGCATGAGGTTGCAGACGGTCATCCAGAAGATCGGCACGGATGAGGGTTACACCATAATAGTACCGAGGGAGATGGCGCTCTATTCCCTCCCCGGCGCTGACCTGACGGACAAGGTCATCAAATCGTTCGACGGGGGCAAGTGAAGGGCGGCGTGAAGAGGAAGAGCGTTAGTCTGTCGATAATGGCCGTGCTGGCCCTCGTGGCCGGTACGGCCATTTGTGTTCCCGCGCGCGCGGCCGATGAGGTCGGTGCGGCCAGGATAGGTTATGTGGACATAGGTTCCGCCCTCAACAAGGTCTCGGACGGCCAGGCCGCAAAACGGCAGCTCAAACTCGAGTTCAAGGAGAAGCAGCAGAGGCTCAATCTGATGCAGAAGGAGCTCGAGGCCTTGCGCGATGAGCTCGACCGCGAAAGGATCGCGCTCTCCTCCGAGGAGCTCGAGTCTAAGGAGCGCGCCTATCGGGAGAAACTCACCGACGTGCAACGACGCTTCGCAGACTTCCAGAGGGATATGGGGGAGCGCGAGGCAAGGCTCACCGACGAGATACTCAAGAAGATAAGGCAGATAGTGTCGAACATCGGAGAGGAGGAGGGCTACGCGCTCATCCTGGAGCGATCCCAGGACGTCGTCCTATATTCGCCCAACGCCGGCGATCTCACGGAGCGAGTCATCAAGGAGTACAACAGCGGTTCGGGGAGCAAAAGGGGGAGGTAGGCATGTCGCTCGACGGGCGTCTGCTCGAGATGCTGGTATGCCCGCAATGCAAGGGTTCTCTTCTGGAGGTCGAAGGGGGACAGGGTCTTTCCTGCAATCGCTGCAAACTCAGATATCCGATCCGCAATGGAGTTCCGATAATGATATCGCAGGAGGCGGGTGATCTCAGGACCGATTCGGCGGGAGGCTCTGCGGTAAAAATCGCGCGCGCGGGCTTCAGGGTCACCGAGGGCAGGGATGCGGGACTCACCTTCCAACTGGAGCCTGGGACCTGCAGGGCCATGGGCAGGGCCACAGTGGATCCCAACCGCACTGCGGTCTTTAACGTCGACATAGCCTTTGCCCTGGACGAGAGCACCAAGGGGTTGATACTCAAGTATATCGCCGGACAGTTCCAGCAGATAAAGGCGCAGCAGGAGGGGGGCGCGGGCGAAAGGCTCGGCCTGTTCAGACGAGCGCCCGACATCGTCTTGAGCGACGCCAGTCTCTCCAGGCTTCACGCGATGCTCTTTTCCGACGGGGACAACGTGGCGATACTCGACCTCGTGAGCAAGAACGGCACCTACGTCAACGGCCAGGAGGTGGAGTCGAGGATGCTCAAACCGGGGGACGTGATAGAACTGGGTGACACCACCATGATTTTTGAGAAATGAGGCGTATATGGAGTCGATGACAGGATACGGGACCGCTGAGGGGAGGGTCGGCAAGGGCCGCCTCTTCGTGGAGATCAAGAGCATCAACCACCGCTTCAACGAAATCAACGTCAAGATACCCGCGCGCATGGGGGCGCTCGAAGCGCACATCCGCAGCAGGCTGAGCGCGATCTTTCCGCGTGGCAAGGTGGACGTCTTCTTCAAGGAGAAGGAGCCCCTCTTCGGAGGGGTGGCGATCTCCATAGACGTCGAACTGGCGCGGCAGTACCAGAGGTTGCTCAAGAAGATCCGGCATGATCTGCACATCGAGACCGGAGGCAAGTTCCTTGAGATCGTGGGACTGGATAGGATACTGCGCGTTGAGGAGGCGGAGGGCTCATACGAAAAACTCTGGTCCCAGATCAGAAACCTTATTGAAAAGGCGATCTCCGGGGTCCGGAAGATGCGCGCGAGCGAGGGGGCGCATATAGCGAAGGATCAGCGCATGAGGCTCGCCAGCCTCCGCGCGCTCATAGCCGAGATCAAGAAACAATCGGACAGCTCCCTGGATCACCACCTCCACAGGCTGCGCAAGAAGGTCGCCACCGCTACCGGGGCTCAGGTGGATGAGCAGAGGCTCGCCGCCGAGGTGGCCTATCTAGGCGGCAGGCAGGACATCGCCGAGGAGCTCTTGAGGCTCGAGAGCCACATAAAGCAGTACGGCGAGATAATCCGCATGAGGGAGCCGGTGGGGCGCAAGCTCGATTTTCTCCTTCAGGAGATGCACCGGGAGATCAACACGATCGGGTCGAAGGCTTCTGACGCGAAGATCTCTCAGAAGGTCGTTGACTGCAAATCGGAGCTGGAGCGTCTGAGGGAGCAGATTCAGAACATCCAGTAAACGCGATGCGAAAGGGCAAGCTCTTCGTTATATCCGCGCCGTCGGGCGCGGGCAAATCGACGGTCCTCTCCTGCGTCCGCAAGCGCATCAGAAACCTCGACTTCTCGATCTCCTGCACCACGCGCAATCCGAGGGCGGGCGAGGCGCACGGCTCCCACTATCACTTCGTCGAACGGTCTCTCTTCAGAAAGATGATCGAAGAGGGCGCGTTCATGGAATGGGCCGAGGTGCACGGAGAACTTTACGGTACGCCGAGGGCACCGATCGAGAAGGCGATCGCGAAGGGCACCGACGTGATCCTCGACATCGACGTGCAGGGCGGCATGGCTATCAAGAAGATCCGACCGGAGGCGATAACTATCTTTCTGCTTCCGCCCAGCCTGAATGAGCTGAAGAACAGGCTCGGCGGCAGGGCGACGGAGAGCCCCGAGCAGATAAAGTTGAGGCTCGCCAACGCCGAAAAAGAAATGGGATTTGCCTCCAGTTACGATCACAAGGTAGTCAATGACAAGGTCGATCAGGCCTGCGTCGAGATATGCTCGCTCATAGAGGACGCAAGGAAGGGATGATAAGGCTACACGACATACTGGACATGGTCTCGGCGTATATTCCGGACGCGGATCTGGATCTCATACGCAAGGCCTACATCTTCTCAGCCAAGGCCCACCAGGGTCAGACGCGGAGATCCGGCGAACCCTACCTCATACATCCGATGGAGGTCGCTGGGATACTCGCCGGCATGCGCCTGGACGTGCCGTCCATAGCCACGGCCCTTCTGCACGACACGGTCGAGGATACGGTCGCGACCCTTGAGGAGATAGAGACCCTCTTCGGCGAGGAGATAAAGAATCTCGTCGACGGCGTGACGAAGCTGTCGAAGATCCAATTCACGACCAGCGAGGAGCGCCAGGCCGAGAATTTCCGCAAGATGATCATGGCGATGGCCAAGGACATAAGGGTCATCATCGTGAAACTCGCGGACCGCGTGCACAATATGCGCACGTTGGAGCATCTGTCGGAGACGAGGCGCGAGGCGATCGCCCGCGAGACGCTGGACATATACGCGCCGATAGCCAACAGGCTGGGCATCCAGCAGATAAAGACCGAGCTCGAGGATCTGGCGCTCAAGCACCTCAAGCCCGACGTCTATCAGATGATCGACGAACAGGTGAGGAACCGGGCGCAGGCGAGGGACAAGTTCATCACGGACGTGCGCAAGATCATCGTCGGGAAAATGCGCGAGCACAACATCGAGTGCGAGATCCACGGAAGGCTCAAACACTATTACAGCATCTGGCGCAAGATGGAGAATCAGCATATCCCGTTCGACCAGGTCCACGACATAGTGGCGTTTCGCATCATCGTGGACTCGCTGCAGCAGTGCTACGAGGCGCTCGGTGTGATCCACTCGCTGTGGCGGCCCGTTCCCGGCAGATTCAAGGACTATATCGCCATGCCCAAGGGCAACGGTTACCAGTCGCTGCACACCACCGCCATCGGCCCGCATGGCGACCGCGTGGAGTTCCAGATCAGGACTAACGAGATGCACGAGTCCGCGGAGCATGGCATAGCGGCTCACTGGAAGTATAAAGAGGGCAGGCTCATCACCGACAAGGATGAGATGAAGTTCAAGTGGATTCGAAAGCTGCTGGAATGGCAGACCGAGCTCTCGGACCCCAGCGAGTTCCTCGACACCGTGAGGCTCGATCTCTTCGCGGACGACGTGTATGTATTCACTCCGAAAGGCAGGCTCCTCGAGTTCCCCCGCGGCTCGACGCCCGTGGATTTTGCGTACGCCATCCATTCCGACGTCGGGCACTCCTGCATCGGCGCCAAGGTCAACGGCAAGATCGTGCCGCTACGCTATGAGTTGCGCAGCGGCGACACGGTCGAGGTCCTCACCGGCAAGCAGAAGCAGCCGCACAAGGACTGGCTCTCGTTCGTCATCTCTTCCAGGGCGAAGGCCAAGATCCGCCAGTTCATCAGGATCGAGGATAAGGGCCGCAGCTCGCAGCTCGGCCGGGAGCTCCTGGAGAAGGAGTGCCGCAGGTACGGGCTCAACGTGAATCAGGTTTTAAAGAGCGACGAGCTCGAGGAATTCGCTAACAAGGCCTCCTATTGCAAGGAGGAGGGCCTCCTCTCCGCGGTCGGCTACGGCAAGATTTCGCCGATGCAGATCATCGCGCTCTTCGTGCCGCATGAGAAGCTGCACCCGGAGGATCGTCCCAGGGACAAGGAGGCCGAGTCGGTCATCGGCAAGATCGTCAAGAAGCTCAAGCGCTCCAAGGGCATGGTCAAGGTGGGCGGCATGAGCGACATGATGGTCAGCTTCGGCAAGTGCTGCAATCCCGTGCCGGGCGATCCCATCGTTGGCTATGTGACGCGCGGTCGCGGTGTGGTCATACACGTCAAGGACTGCGAGAAGGTGCTGGGCCAGGACGACGAGCGCTTCATCAACGTGGAATGGGATATGTCCAACGCTCAGTCCAGGGTCACGCGCGTAAAGGCCGTCTGTGCCGACAGACCGGGGATACTCGCGAAGATGACTGAGGCGATATCGCAGCAGGGCGGCAACATAGTCGGCGCCTCCATAAAGGTGAACGATGACAAGACGGCCACGAACCTCTTCGAGGTGGAGATAAAGGATATTGCCCAGCTGCGGGCCGTCATCAAGGGGCTGGAGCGCGTGAAGGGGATGATATCGGTGGAGCGAATCAGGGACTAGGGGTCTTCTGTACTATGCTTTTACGACGCTGCCGGAGCGTATGCAGCGCGTGCATACCGTGGCTCTGAATGTGCGGCCGTTGCGGTTGATCCTGATGGTCTGAAGGTTGGGCCTGGATATCTTGCGGGTCTTGATATTAGAGTGGGAGACGTTACGGCCGTAGAGGGTCTTCTTCCCACATATTTCACAGGTGGCTGGCATGTCTTACCTCCGGAAAGTCCTTAAAAAGTCTGGCTCACCTAACATGGATAGGGGTGGCACGCAAGACAAATCTAGAAAAAACAACGGACTAGGGGATTTTGGAGAGGATCTGGCGGTCCGTCACCTTGAGGACATGGGCTTTCGGATTATAGGTAGAAACGTACGCTACAGGGTTGGAGAGATCGATATCGTGGCCATGAGGGGAGACGAGCTACATTTTGTAGAGGTCAAGACGCGCATTTCCGACGCATGCGGGGACCCCATCGAATCCGTAACCCGTACAAAGATGCAGAGGATCCGCAGGGCAGCCGAGATGTATATCCTTAAAGCTAGAAATAACATTAAATATAAAGATATACCCCCTTGTTATTTCGATGTTATTGGTATTGATTTAACTCAAGGGGTTCCGCAGATCGAATGCCTGATCGATGCCTTTGAGTGATGATAGGAAAGAGATGGGCGAGATGAACGAAAAAAGACATATGACCGCGATCAGCGCCTTCTTCGATCGTGCCGACTACATGGGGGGCAAGGTGTGCGCCCTGGTCAAGTCCTCCGGTCGTTACAAGGGCGTGTCGTGGAGCGAGATGAAATCCAGGGTCCTGGCCGTGGCGGCCGGGCTCTCCGGCCTTGGCATAGAGAAGGGCGATCGCGTCGCCATAATGGTCACGACCAGGATCGAGTGGACGATAGCTGATCTGGCCATCATGGCCCTGGGCGCCATATCCGTACCTGTCTACTGCGCGCTCCCTCCGGACCGCATCGCGCATATCCTCGCCGATTCCCGTCCAAAGGCCGCGATCGTCGAGGATGACGCGGTAGTGGAGCTCTTTGAGAAGGCCAGGGCGGTGGGAAAAATCGCTGAGGAGATGCTCATCATCGGTTTGCGTGATGGAACGGGCTCTCATTCGATCGAGGCGCTCGAAAAGGCGGCGGGCGGCGCGTCGATGGATGCTGCCGAGTTCGAGCAAAGGGGGCTGGGCCCTGACGATCCCGCCACGTATGTCTACACCAGCGGGACCACAGGCCGGCTCAAGGGTGTCGTGATAACCCACGGAATGATCATGGCCGAGGTGACCTCGGCTGGGCTCGCGTTCAGGTTCACCCCGAGGCACGTCGGCCTCCTGGCCTTGCCGCTCGCGCACGTGCTCGGCCGCATGATCCAATTCTATCACATGGTGCACGGGCCCGTCCTCGCCTACGCGGAGAGCCTGGAGATGCTCGCGCAGAACTATCTCGAGGCGAGGCCCCACTTCGTCTGCGGCGTGCCCAGGATGTTGGAGAAGATCCAGGAACGGGTGATGGAGCACCTCGACAGGTCGGGCCCTCTTGCGCGCCGTGCTGCCGCATGGGCGCTGAAGGTCGGCGGCGATTTCATCGATATCAAGAAGCAATCCAGGGTGATTTCCGCGTCGCTTCGGATCAAATATGCACTGGCCGACACGCTCGTCTTCCGAAGACTCAGGGCGCGTCTGGGCGGAAGGCTCTTCTGCTTTGTCTCCGGTGGAGCCAAACTCTCGGAGGAGACGACCCGTTTTTTCCATGCCGCGGGCATAAAGGTCCTCGAAGGCTACGGTCTCACGGAGACCTTCGCGGCGGTCACGGTCAACGTCCAGGACGACTACAAGTTCGGCACAGTCGGCAAGCCGCTGGCGGATGTGTCGCTCAAACTGGCGCAGGACGGTGAGATCCTGCTCAAGGGCCCCATGGTCTTCAGGGAGTATCTCAACCTGCCGGCGGAGACCCTTGCCGCCTTTGATTCTGAGGGATACTTCAGGACCGGCGACCTCGGGGAATATTCGAGGGACGGTTTTTTGCGACTCACCGGCCGCAAGAAGGAGATGATCGTTACTGCGGGCGGCAAGAATGTGGCTCCGCAGATGATAGAGGAGGTCCTCGCATCATCGCCGCTGGTGAAGAACGCGATGGTCGTGGGCGACGGCCGCAAGTTCATCGTCGCCCTCATCGCTATAAATGAAGAAGAGGTAGGAAAGAGGCTGGGCAGGGCGCCGGGGGAGAGACAGGGCCTGGCCTGGGACCCCATGACCAGGGCTCTGATCGATGAACACATCAAGGGCTGCAACCGGAAGCTCGCGCGATACGAGACGATCAAGCGCTTTGCGATAACGGATCAGGTGTTCAGCGTATCCGGAGGCGAACTCACCCCGACTCTCAAGGTGCGCAGGGACTTCGTAGCGGACAAATATCGCGACGCGCTGGAGGAGCTATACCGCGATTAGATCGGTGTTGCAGAACTCCGGACTTTAGGGCATAGATATCCCCAATCATTATCGATCACAAAAGGAGGGGGAAAATGAACTCTGCAGGACAGACGCCGCAGGCGCCGCAAACGCCGCCGCAAGGCCAGGGCACCGGTCTCGCCCCGAACATCGCGAGCCTTTTGTGCTACATCTGCTCGCCGATCACCGGGATAATATTCCTTCTCATCGAGAAGGAGAACAACGACGTCAAATTTCACGCATGGCAGTCGCTCGTATTCGGTCTGGTTTATATCGCACTCATCATAGCGCTCGAGATCCTGGCTGCGATACTGGGCATGATAGCCAGCGTGCTTGGGATCATCGTGGGTTTCTTCATCCCGATAGTGATGCTCGCCGCCTTCATCGTCTGGATCGTCTGCCTCGTCAAATCGTATCAGGGCGAGCGCTGGAGGATCCCTGTGCTCGGCGATTTTGCCGCGAAAAAGGCCGGCGTATAGCAGGGGAGAGAGGCGTGCATCTGACAGCGCGCTCAAACTGGGGCTGGGGCGTCATAGTCGGCGTCCCGGCCCTTTTCGTTGTGGCTTATCTCTGGCCCATGATCCCTGCGTTCCTCCGTCCGGGGCTATGCGCGGTGAAAAGGTTTTCAGGTTTCCCCTGCCCGGGCTGCGGGCTCAGGTCTTCTCTTTCGCTGCTGGCGCACGGAGAACTGCGTGGGAGCATAGACGCGCATCCCCTGGGGGTGCTCATAGCGCTCTGGCTCCTGTATGTGGCTGCGAGGGCGATTTTGAGTCTCGTCATGGGCAGGCCGCTGCCGGCGCTATTGAGCCAGGGGCAGCGCGACCTGTTGCTTTATGTTTTCGTTGCGGCCCTTGTCTTGCAGTGGTTGGCCGGGCTTGCCATTTCCTGGATTGGAACGTAGATTCATCTCACGTCTTTAAGAGGGATCCGGATGAAGATCGCGATCGCGCAGATAAACACCACCGTCGGCGACTTTGCGGGCAATTCCGCGAAGATAATCACCGGGATCAGACAGGGGGAGCGCGCTGGCGTCGACGTGGTCCTCTTCCCGGAGCTGGCGATCTCGGGCTACCCGCCCCGCGACATGCTTGAAAAACCCTCGTTCATAGAAGGAAACCTCAGGGCGATCGAGGCTGTGGCGAAAGAGACGCGGGGCACGGCCGCGCTGGTGGGATTTGCCTCCCGCAACGAGTCCAAAGACGGCAGGGGGCTCTTCAACAGCGCAGGGTTTCTCCACGATGGCTCTGTAAAATTCGTACAGCACAAGACGCTCCTGCCTCAGTACGACGTCTTCGACGAGGGCCGCCACTTCGAGCCCGCGAAGGAGCACGAGGTCTACGAGTTCAAGGGCAGGCGCATCGGAATCACGCTGTGCGAGGATCTCTGGAGTAAGCACAGCTTCCGCGGCCGCAGGCTCTATCGAGTCGATCCGGCGCATCTGCTCAAAGAGGCGGGGGCTGAGCTGATATTCAACATCTCCGCATCGCCTTTCACCGTAGGAAAACAGCGGATACGCTATGACCTCTTTTCCGCAGAGGCCAAGTCCGTTGGCCTGCCTGTCTTCTACTGCAACATGGTCGGCGGCAACGACGAGCTGGTGTTCGACGGGAGAAGTTTTGTGCTCGATGCAGAGGGACGTACGGTCTGCGAGGCCCAGGCCTTTGAGGAGGATTTCATCGTCGTGGACAGCGACGCCATGGGAAAACCCAGCGACATCGTCGATCTGCCCGAGGAAGAGGAAATATGGCGTGCGCTGGTCCTGGGGCTTTCGGATTACATGAAGAAATGCGGCTTTGCCCGCGCCGTCGTGGGCCTTTCCGGAGGCATAGATTCGGCAGTTGTCGCCGCGATCGCGTGCGATGCGGTGGGGCCGGACAAGGTCCTCGGCGTGATGCTGCCCTCGCCCTACACCGAGGAACGCAGCCTGCGTGATGCGGAGAGGCTGGCGCGCAATCTCGGGATCTCCACGTGGCATGTGCCGATAAACGAGATCTACGAGACATACCGCCGGGCGCTGGGATATTCGTCGAAGGACGCGGGCGAGGTTTCGCTCGCAGAGGAGAACATTCAGTCGAGGATCAGGGGCAACATCCTCATGGCGATCTCCAACCGCGAAGGCTCGATAGTGCTTTCGACCGGAAACAAGTCGGAGCTCTCCGTCGGCTACTGCACGCTGTACGGCGACATGGCGGGCGGTTTTGCGCTGATATCGGACATCCCCAAGAAGATTGTCTATCGGCTTGCTCAATACGCGAACAGGGGGGGGGAGAGGATCCCAAAGGCCATCATCTTGCGCCCTCCATCTGCGGAGCTGAAGCCCAACCAGGCCGATACGGACAGCCTTCCTCCGTACGACGTGCTCGATCCGATAATGCGCCATTATATTGAGGATCGCATGAGCGCGGAGGAGATTGTGGCAAGGGGGTTCGACAAGGACACGGCCCTGCGCATAATCAGGATGATAGACGCCAACGAGTACAAGCGCAGACAGGCTCCGCCGGGCATCAAGATCACTATGAAGGCGTTCGGCATGGGCCGCCGCTTCCCGATAGCCAGAAAGAGTTAAAACCAAAGCATGGCAGGGACCCTCTACATAGTCGCCACCCCGATAGGCAACCTCGAGGACATCACCGCAAGGGCGATGAGGATCCTTCGGGAAGTCGATCTCATCGCCTGCGAGGACACCAGACATACCAAAAAACTTCTTTCGAAGTTCGACATCCACACGCCGCTCACCAGTTTTTTCAAGGGGAACGAGGGCGAGAAGGTCCTTTCTATAATCGCGGCGCTCACGGCCGGCCGAAACGTCGCACTGGTCTCGGATGCAGGCACCCCATGCGTCTCGGATCCGGGTTTTCCGCTGCTGGCCCGGGCGGCGGAGGAGGGGATATTGATCGTGCCGGTGCCCGGCCCCTCGGCCCTGGCTGCCGCGATATCCGCGGCAGGTCTTCCCACGGACAGGTTCACGTTCGCGGGGTTTCTGCCGGACAAGCCGGGCAAGAGGATGCGCTCGCTGGAGGAGCTCGCTGCCCTGGACCACACGGTCGTCCTGTACGTCTCGCCATGGAAGGCGATAGCGGTGCTCAAGGACTGTCTCGCCGCGTTCGGCGACAGGCGCGCCTGTCTCTGCAGGGAGATCACCAAGATACACGAGGAATTTATTCGAGGGACCCTTCAGGAGATTTTGGACGCTGCTGAAGAGAGAAAGCTCAAGGGCGAGATGACGCTCGTGATAGCGGGCAAATCCTATTCGAGATAGACGACCTCCGGCACCAACCTTATCCCGTGTATCTGTGAGACCCTCTCTGTCATTCGCCTGGTCAGTTCCAGCACCTCGGCTGCGCTGGATGCGCCGTCGGTCACGATGATGTTCGCGTGCGTGGGCCATGGATGCGCGTTGCCGATCCTGAGCTCTTTGCAGCCGGCCTGTTCGAGGAGTTTGCCTGCGGCCACGCGCGTTCCGTCCTTGAGCTCGGGGTTCTTGAAATAGCTGCCGGCAGTGGAGACCTTCGCAGGATCCGGGTGTTTATTCCTTCGATCCATGAGCCTCTTCGCCATCGTGGACTCGATCTCGTGGGCATCCCTTCGCCACAAGGCGAGGGTGGCCTCCAGCACTACCTTGCCTTCGTCCCTGATCGAGCTGCCGCGATAGGTGAAGGCGATCTCTCGTGTCTCGTTCTTCTGTATATTGCCGTTCTTGTCGAGCAGGAGGGCCGAGCGCACGAGTTCTCCCATCGATGTCCCGTAAGCCCCCGCGTTGCCTGCGATGGCGCCGCCGACCGTGCCCGGTATGCCTGCCAGGTTTTCCAGGCCTGAGAGGCCGTTTGTTGCGCAGAAATTGGCCAGTTCCCAGAGCCCAAGTCCGCCCGATACGGTGACTGTGCCGTCAGGGTTGATGACAGGAAGGCAGTCATCCTTGAAAGCTATTATCGCATTGCCCAACCCGGAATCCGAGGCGAGGATATTGGACCCGCGGCCTATCACGTACCAGGCCATGCCCATGGACTCGGCTTTCCATGCTGCCTCCACGACCTCTTCGGCCGACCTTGCTATGCAGAAGGCGCGGGCTGTCCCGCCGATCCTGAATGTGGTGTGCTCAGCGAGCGTCACACCGTTCTGGAAGCATGGCAAAGACATGTGCACTTCATAAAATGAATCACCCTTCGTTTTCAACCAAAATATCAAAAATGTTCTTTATCCACTCGATTATTCGATGTATTATGGGCTTCTTCAACACTTGAAGTGAATTATGAGAGGTATTTTATAGGGTTTTAGGCATATGGAGAGGCGTATGCAAAAGGGACTGCTCGTAATCTCTTTATTGTTTTTAGTCGTTATCCCTGCCTGCGCAAAGGACCTGATCACCGGAAAGACGACGCTCAACTACTACAAGATAGAGAACGAGCACAAACTGGGCAGCCAGGTGCTCGTGCAGCAGACAAAGGCAGCGGAACAG
>Ga0265297_10002298_pt1 | contig 39678 bp, 36 predicted proteins | sample Munlanlwell13791_FD_192502 | JGI IMG/M metagenome (GOLD analysis project Ga0265297, IMG submission 192502) | Leachate microbial communities from a municipal landfill in Southern Ontario, Canada - Leachate well 137-91 | ecosystem: Engineered > Solid waste > Landfill > Unclassified | place...
CCGGGCAGTGACGCGCTGGCGTGAGGATACGACTTCCGATTGCTGGGGCACGTTCATTTATTTACGCGACCGTGACACCGGAAATTATTGGTCAACCACCTACCAACCAACACTGCACAAGGCTGACCACTACGAAGCAATCTTTGTGCAGGCGCGTGCTGAATACCGCCGCCGTGATCATGCAATCGAAGCCCATACTGAGGTCAGTGTTTCCCCTGAAGACGATGTCATGATCCGCCGTGTCACCCTCACCAACCAATCACCCCGTACCCGCCGTATCGAAATAACGAGCTATGCAGAGGTGGTTTTGGCAGCGTTGAATGCCGATCTGGCACATCGCGCATTCAGCAACCTGTTCGTACAAACCGAAATCCTCCATGATCAGCAAGCTATTCTGTGCACACGGCGACGCCGCACACCGGGCGAGCAGGTGCCATGGATGTTCCACCTGCTGGCAGCACCCGGCGTGGTTGCCGATGCAGCCTCTTATGAAACTGACCGCGCCAAATTTATCGGGCGCGGGCGAACACCTGCAAATCCGCTGGCACTTGATCGCAGCCATACCCTGTCACATTTATCCCACCAGTTATCCAATACTGATGGTTCAGTGCTGGATCCGATAGTAGCCATCCGTCGTACGATTACTTTGCTGCCAGATGAATCAGCCAGCGTACAGATCATCTCGGGTGTCGCAGATACACGCGAAGCGGCTTTGGCTATGCTGGAAAAATACTGTGACCGGCACTTTGTTGAACGCGCTTTTGAAATGTCATGGTTCCAGAGTCAGGAGGTGCTGCGCCATCTCAATATCGCTGAAGCCGATGCGCAAATCTATGGACGCCTGGCCAGCTCGGTCATCTATGGCAACGCGTTACGCCGCGCCGCACCCAGCGTCATTGCCCGCAATCGACTCAGACAGTCTGGCCTGTGGCGCTTTGCGATTTCAGGCGACTTGCCTATCGTGCTGCTACGCACAGCTGACCTGAATCGTATTGATCTGGTTAAACAGGTTCTGCAGGCGCACGCCTATTGGCGCATGAAAGGTCTGATTTCGGATCTGGTAATAGTGAACGAAGATTTTTCCGGTTATCGCGCCGTGCTGCAAGACCAGATTATGGGGCTGATCAATACCGGTCCAGAAGCGCACATGGTAGACAAACCCGGCGGGATTTTTGTGCGCCGCGCGGAAGATCTGTCTGAAGAAGATCGTGTGCTATTTCAGACCGTTGCCCGCATCATTTTTACCGACACGTCGGAAATACTGGTCGAGCAAGCCGAACGTCGCGTGTCGACAGAACGGGTATCCGACCGATTCGAACCCGTCATGTTGCCAATAGCTGAACCCGTTAAGCCGCTGCCGGTGCGTGAACGGATATTCTGTAACGGTATCGGCGGCTTTACCCCGGATGGTCGTGAATACGTGATTACGCTGGAACCGGGCCAGAGCACGCCCGCACCGTGGGTCAACGTCATTGCCAGCCCGTATATCGGCACGGTTGTCAGTGAGAGCGGTGGTGCCTATACCTGGGTAGAAAACGCGCATGAATTTCGATTGACGCCCTGGAACAATGATCCTGTCAGCGACCCTGGCGGCGAGGCGTTCTATATTCGGGATGAGGAAACAGGCAAGTTCTGGTCACCCACCCCCCTGCCCGCCCGCGGCATGACTGGCTATGTATGTCGGCACGGCTTTGGCTACAGCGTGTTTGAACATACAGAAGCGGGCATTGCCTCGGAAATGTACACTTATGTCGCCATGGATGCACCGGTGAAATTTGTGGTGATTAAACTGCGGAATCTTAGCAAACACACGCGCAAGTTATCGTTAACCGGGTATTGGGAATTGGTCATGGGCGAATGGCGTCACAGCAATCTGATGCACATCGTTACCGAAACCGACCCCAATACTGGCGCACTGTTCGCCCATAATGCCTATAGCCGGGAATGTGCCAATCGGGTCGTGTTTGCCCAGGTCAGTGAGCATGAGCGTACCGTGACCGGGAATCGTAGCGAATTCATCGGTCGCAATGGCTCACTGGTCAGTCCAGCCGCAATGCGTCGCAAGCGCCTGTCGGGGCAAACCGGGGCAACTCTGGATCCGTGTGCTGCGATACAAAGCCGAATCGAACTGGCTGAAGGTCAGGAACGTGAGATTGTGTTCGTCTTTGGTGCGGCTCGCGACACGGGTGAAGCGCAGCACTTCATCCAGCGTTTTGCTGGTCCGGCACGTGCACGACAGGCACTGGAAACGGTATGGGAACACTGGAATCGCACTTTGGGCGCGGTGCATGTCGAAACGCCAGACCCCGCACTAGATGTGCTGACTAACGGCTGGTTGATCTACCAGACCCTGTCTTGCAGGCTGTGGGGCCGCAGCGGCTATTATCAGTCCGGCGGTGCCTATGGCTTCCGCGATCAATTACAAGACACCATGGCGCTGATACACACCACACCTTGGCTGGCTCGCGAGCAATTGATACGCTGTGCCGAGCGCCAGTTTCCACAAGGCGATGTGCAACACTGGTGGCACCCGCCTGGCGGACAAGGTGTACGCACCAATTTCTCCGATGACTATCTGTGGTTGCCCTATGCCACCTGCCGTTATGTGATGACGACGGGGGACACTGGCATACTTGACGAATCTTTGCACTTCCTCGAAGGGCGTGAGCTGACTGCTGGAGAAGAAGCTTATTACGACCAGCCACAGCGCTCATCACAGGTAGCCAGTCTGTATGAACATTGTGTACGTGCGATCAGGCATGGTTTGCGTTTTGGTGAACATGAACTGCCACTCATGGGTTGCGGCGACTGGAACGACGGCATGAACCTGGTCGGTCACCAAGGTAAAGGCGAAAGTGTCTGGCTGGCGTGGTTCCTGTATGAAAACCTGCAGTTGTTTGCAGGCTTGGCTAACGGCCGGAACGATGCGGCCTTTGCCGAAACTTGCACAACCCAGGCTACGCTGCTGCGTAACAATATTGAAGCCCATGCCTGGGATGGCGCCTGGTATCGGCGCGCCTATTTTGATGATGGCACGCCCCTGGGCTCATCCACCAACGACGAATGCCAGATTGACTCCATCAGCCAGAGCTGGGCGATTATTTCTGGCGGCGGTGATCGTATCCGCGCCCGTCAGGCCATGACGGCAGTGGATCATCGACTGGTGCGCAGCGATGCACAGATCATCCAGCTACTTGACCCGCCGTTCGACAAATCTGACCTGGAACCAGGTTACATCAAGGGTTATGTACCTGGAGTGCGTGAAAATGGTGGTCAATACACCCATGCCGCAATCTGGAGCACGATGGCATTTGCGATGATGGGTGAGCGCGACCGCGCCTGGGAATTATTTGCCATGCTCAATCCTGTCCATCATGGCAGCACACCGGAGCAGATAGCACGTTATAAAGTCGAGCCCTATGTCATGTGTGCGGATATTTACGGTGCGCCACCCCACACCAGTCGTGGTGGCTGGACCTGGTACACTGGGGCGGCTGGCTGGATGTACCGACTGACAGTAGAAACCTTGCTCGGCCTGCAATTGGAAGTAGATCAGTTGCGTATTGTGCCGTGCGTGCCATTGGCGTGGAGATCCTACAAAATTCACTATCGCTATCGCGAAACCTTCTATCACATTACCGTCAATTGCGGCGCTGATCAGTCCAAACAGGAGGTGATCGTGGATGGGGTTAAACGCGCAGGCAACCTGATCCCACTGGTTGATGACCGCCAGGAACACCGGGTAGAAGTGAACATAGCGGCGTTATCTCCGGTTGATAGATTATCAGGAGGATGAAATTCGGAAACTGCATACCCTGTTTAGTAATGCGCCTACGCAACAAAACGTGTATCCTGCACAAGTAGTGCTGGAGGCGCATGTTAACGTCAAGAGACAGGCTAATAACTATGAAAATAAATATGCATAACCCCAATTTCCCATCGACCACGACCATGCTACTACACCGTATGACACAGCATTACACCCCGATTCAAGTTGTGGTCGTTTGCACCAACTCCTTTACCTTCACTGATTATTGATACTTATGCAGACCAGTGAATTGTTACGACACCAGAAAATTAATAGCCTCACGGCGCAGGATACCGAGAAGATTGTGGATGCCGCGATTGATCTATGGGATCGTATGGCGACGCAGATCATTTCTATCGTCGGTGAAGCCGGTTTCAATTCGCTCTACACACGTAGTGTATTCCTTACCCAGTCAACGTTTCCCTGGTTTACAGCTGACACGTTATCAGCTCAGGCGGATCAACGATTCGAGACATTAAAAACAAGCTTACAGAAACAAACGCCTATCCAAGCCTGTGAGGCCAATACGCTACTGCTGATCACTTTTACTGACATTCTGGCCACATTAATTGGCGAGGAGTTAACGACCAGTATTTTACGTACTGCCTGGGTTAATGACGTGACGGATAAGACTGACAAGGAATTCAAAAATGAGTAACAAGGTAAGTATAAGACGCCTGGCAACTGGCGTACCTGGTCTGGACAACCTGTTAGGCGGAGGCCTGCCAGAATTCTCATTTAACCTGATTGCAGGTACGCCAGGCAGCGGCAAAACCACGCTCGCGCACCAGATCATGTTTTCGCAGGCCAATCCGGATAATCGGGCACTGTTCTTTACAGTACTCGGCGAGCCGGTACTGAAAATGTTGCGCTATCAACAGCAGTTTCCATTTTTTGATATTAATAAAGTCAACGACTCGATCCGCTTCGTCAATCTGTCCTCTGATCTGCTGGAAGGCAATTTTGATCGAGTATTGTCACGCATCGCTGAAGAAGTAAAAGATTACGCACCCAGCCTGGTATTCGTTGATTCGTTCCGTTCAGTCGTGCAGTCTGCAAAGCAGATGAAACATGGTGTATCCGAGCTACAACAGTTCGTGCAGCAACTGGGCATGCAAATGACGACCTGGCAAGCGACTACCTTTTTGATCGGTGAGTATTTGACCCCTGAATCCGAGTCCAGCCCAGTCTTCACCGTGGCAGACGGCATACTCTGGCTGACACAGAACATGCAGCGCAACTCCATGCTGCGCAAAATGCAGGTGGTCAAAATGCGCGGACAGGCACAGGTGCCTGGTTTACATACATTCCGCATCAGCAATAAAGGCATACAGGTTTTCCCGCGCGCCATTATCCAGAAAGAATCAACAGTTGGCACGCCAGCTCAAGTATCTACTGGCGTACAGCGCATTACCATGGGCATACCGAGCCTGGATGAAATGCTCGGCGGCGGCCTGCCAGCCGGGTACTCACTACTGGTAGTCGGACCTTCCGGTTCTGGCAAGACTATCCTGGCGACAGAATTCCTCGCCGAAGGCGTACGCAGAGGCGAGCCAGGCGTGATTGCCGCATTTGAGAAAAGCCCGAACCAGTTGCTGAGTAATCAGCTACATGCGTTGGTCAAGGAGGGGCATGTGGGTGTGATCGATACTCGCTCGCTGGATTTGTCGATAGACGAAACCTTGCACGATCTGATCGAAATGATTACCCGCATGAAGGCGAAGCGTGTCGTGATTGATTCCCTGTCTGGATTCGAGCTGGCACTAGCACCCGAATTTAGCGAAGATTTTCGCGGATCGCTGTACCGTATGGTGGCCGAACTCACCAGCATGGGCGTGACCATATTAATGACCTCGGAACTGGAAGACCGCTATACTGATTTGCGCTTCAGCCCCTTTGGCAGCGCATTTCTGGCGGATGCGATTATCGTACAGCGCTATATCGAAATTGCAGGTCAGTTCAAACGCGTGCTCTCTGTGGTTAAAGTCCGTGGCAGTACGCACAGTAAAGACATACGCTTATTTGACATCACCGATGAAGGCATCATTATTGGCAATATCTTGTCAGAGTACGCCGGCATTATGTCAGGTCGACCTACGCTTGCGCCGTAACCAGAACGAGCAGCCTTCAGAAAGCAGTTAATGAACAGAAATGATACTGATGATCTCCAGTTAACTGCCTACAAAGGTGACCGGCGGCACAAAGACAGTGCCGCCACCAACGATGAAATAGCCGCCCAAAGCCGTGATAACTTAATCACTGCACGAGAAGATTTGACGCAATTGCGTGAAGATGCCGTGCATATACGTGAAGAAGATGTGCGTGAGGCGGAAACGAAACAGGCCGCTTCTGATGATTACATACTGCTTTTGCAGCAAGTGAACGAACGCCTGGTTATCTCCACCATTGAAGCGCAAAAACTGGCTGAAAAATTACAAATAACGCAAATCCACCTGGAAAATGCCAAACTGGCAGCGGAACAGGCCAACCTCGCCAAATCTGACTTCCTGTCCAGCATGAGCCATGAACTGCGTACTCCTCTGAATGCCGTGCTAGGTTTTGCCCAATTACTGGAAGCAGGCTCACCAGCACCAACGCCTACCCAGGCTGCAAGACTGCAACAGATTACCAAAGCCGGATGGTATCTGCTCGAACTGATTAACGAAATTCTTGATCTCGCTACGATTGAATCTGGCAAACTCTCATTATCGCTAGTGCCCGTCTCGCTGGACGACATTCTGCACGAATGCAAGACCATGATAGAACCGCTGGCGCAAAAACATGGCATAGACATAGACTTCGCACCCTGTCACCACAACTGGTTTGTCAATGCTGACTACATTCGACTGAAACAGGTGCTGATTAACCTGCTTTCCAATGCGGTTAAATACAACTGCGAACAAGGAACGGTGGAGGTGAGCTGTAGCGCAAGCTCATCAAAACACTTCCGCATCAGCATCAAAGACAGCGGCGCAGGCTTGTCTGCAGCAAAAATGGCGCAACTATTTCAGCCGTTTAATCGCCTTGGACAGGAGAGTAGCGATGAAGAGGGTACGGGCATTGGCCTGGTGGTATCCAAGCGACTGATCGAACTGATGGAAGGTAGCATCGGGGTGGAAAGCGTGGTCGGCGTAGGCAGTGAATTCTGGATAGAATTACACCACAACACTACCCCACAACTTGCTGCCAGCAATGACGAGCCAGTAACACTGGAGTCGCAACTGCTGAATCACCCGCGGTTGAGCACGCTGCTTTATGTGGAAGATAATCAGGCGAACCTGGCTCTGGTCGAACAAATAGTTGCACGCCACCCTCATCTAAGCATGTTAAGTGCACATGATGGCGACCTCGGTATAACGCTTGCACGCGCGCACCGCCCGGATGTCATCCTGATGGACATCAATTTACCCGGCATGAATGGCTATGAAGCACTGAGTATCCTGCAGGCAGACCCGGCGACTATGCACATTCCAGTCGTTGCTATCAGCGCCAATGCCATGCAACATGACATCGACAAAGGCATCAAAGCCGGATTCTTTTGCTACCTCACCAAACCCATCAAAATCAATGAGTTGGTGGAAACGCTGAATAATGCGCTGACGCCTGCTGAAATCGACCCTGCCAATCCAAATCCTGATTGAACCCAACAAATTGCAGTACCACTGATTGCCCACGACTGGGAAACCTATTGCATCGAATTATCACCCACCTTACTGATAGTCATATTCCTGAGCCTAGTCGTCATCGGTGATCTATACGCCCGACTGGCAACGCTTACACTGAACCTGCCAAAGTGGGTTCCCGCCTGCCATTTGCAACAATGCCTGAAACAAGGTCAAAAAGCGTTATTAGCTGCGATGGGCCATTTTTTAGCACAACGTTATGCGGATGCAGAAACAGCCACAAAACTTGCACTGAATATGGAAGCCCATCCAGAGTTAACAAGAAAAATGGCCAATCAAACTGAAAAAACATCCCAAGCTTAATTAACGCCTCTGACCCTCATGCAACAGCCGTATATGATGTCTACAATCGACCCATGTTGTTCAGTCAGACTGGTCTCATCTAGCATCCGGCTCTCGATCATTGCAGACTTTGGTGAGTATATAAAATAAGGATTGATCTAATTTCTAGTAAGATCCGCTTCAACACTTTTGGTACACACCCTTTGTGCCAATAACGGTCTGATTTAATTCCCTATTACAGATGATCATCAAAAACGACCATACATCAGCAATTACCTCCTAGGTGGAGAGACAATTAGTTAACCGCTTCAAAAACACCTCCAATTTATCCATCGGGATCGGTTTGCTGAAGTGATAACCCTGTAATTCATCACAGCCAATACCATGCAGAAAGGCCTGCTGATAGGCAGTCTCCACCCCCTCGGCAATAACCCGCATCCCAAGGCTGTGTCCCAGTGCGATGATGGCTTTTAAAATGGCGCTGTTGCTCGGCTCGGTTTCGAGTTGGCTGACGAACACTTTATCAATTTTGAGACGATCAACAGGAAGGTCTTTCAAATATGCCATACTGGAGTAACCTGTACCAAAATCGTCGATGGCTAGTTTTACGCCGAGCGCTTTCAGTTCGTGAAGTGTTTTAATAAAACCTTTCGTGTCATCGACCAAGCAATTCTCGGTGATTTCTAACTCTAGACATGCGGGATCTAAGCCACTATTTAGCAGAGCAGTTTGCACGGAGCTAACGAGTGAAGGCTGTCTAAATTGGCGCGGCGATACATTGACAGCAATGGTGAGTTTCTCTCCTAACCGGGCTAAGAGTTCAACGGCCTGCCGACATGCTTCGTTTAATACGTAATCGCCGATCTCTTCGATCAAGCCGGCTTCTTCGGCGATGGGAATAAAACTTGCGGGCGAGATCATCGGAGCGTTCAGCGGTTGCCATCGGATCAGCGCTTCCACCCCACAGACCATGCCAGTAGCAAAATCCATTTTGGGTTGGTAGTGCAAAAGAAAATCGTTGTTCTCGATAGCTTGGCGCATGCGATATTCCATATCTATACGTTCCATCAAACGATTGTTTAATTCTTCGGTGTAAAACTGAAACATGTTGCGACCAGACTGTTTCGATTTATACATTGCAGCATCGGAATATTTAAGCAAGGCGCTGGTGTCTTTGGCATCATCAGGATAGATGCTGATACCGATGCTACAAGAAATCACAAATTCACGATTTTCGATCGTGCATGGCTCTGCCACCGCAGTAAGAACACGTTGCATACCTTCTGAGACGTCTTCAATTTCGTGCAGACCCGTGAGTAGTAGCACAAACTCGTCACCACCTAAACGCACCACTGTGTCTGAGTCGCGCACACATTTAGATAGGCGCGAGGCCATGTTTTTTAAAAGTTCATCACCGACGTGATGGCCCATACTGTCATTAATTACCTTGAACTGGTCTAGGTCGATAAACGCGATGGCCACTTTGCTCTGATAACGATCAGCGAGACTGATGTATTGTTCCAGGCGATCAATCAATAGGGTGCGGTTAGGCAGTCCGGTTAGTGCGTCATGTGTCGATTGATACTGGAGTTCGCGCTCATGATTTTTACGCTCGGTGATTTCTTCAACGGTTCCTTCGTAAAATAATAATGTGCCATTTTTATCACGTACTTCGCGTGCATTTTCAGAAATCCAGATAATCTCGCCATTCTTGCGGCGAACTTCCGCTTCAAAATTGGTCACCTGTCCCTGCGCTCTCATGATCGCAACAAACTCATCGCGTTTATGCGGCTGAACGTAGAGTTGATTATTTATGTCGGAGATTCCGTTAAGCAAGTCTAGCGTGGAGTCATAGCCATAGATTTTTGCCAGTGAGGGATTGAAGTTCAAGTAAGAACCATCGGGTGTCGTTTGATAGATCCCCCCCACCGCATTTTCAAATATTGAGCGATAGCGTTCTTCCGCTTGATTAGCTGCGATCTCACTTTGTTTGCGTCGCGTAATGTTTTGCAGAACACCCTCAATAGCTTCGATCTCACCCTGATCGTTATACAAAGGGCAACCACGTTCCACAACCCAAATAATGTCGCCATTAGCACGAATGATACGATATTCAGCCACAAAACTTTGGTGCAAGTTAATCGCTTCAACTATGATTTCCCGCACACGCTCACAATCTTCAGGATGCGTAATTGATTCGAAGTCAATTTCTTTGCTGGATAATAAAAACTTGCTTGTATAGCCGATCAAGGCTTCACAGCCCTCACTCACGTACACCATCGTCCATCTGCTGTCATATAGACAGCAATAGACCATGCCGTTTATATTTTTCAATACGGCATTCATCATGCGATCAGTGTCGAGCAGCTTTTCTCGCAGGCTAATGCCTAGAGGTGCACTTTGAAACGGCAATATCCTTGCGCTATTCATTATAATCACACATAAAACTTAGGAAATTGATTTGGCAAATGTATTCGCTCATGATTGCAATCAGATATACCAAGATTGGCGCCTGAATTATTTTTCCTGGGCTTCGATTATGTATGGACAAAGGTTTGGCATTATGATGTTGCGCTGTCAGTAACGACCAAAGTTTTAATGTCTTAAACATAGCAGCGCCTTAGGTTTAGGAATTGCAATAGACAAGCATATTCCGCGCCAATTAAAACCAATTGATTTAATTAGGATTTTTTAACGCAGGTAATTATAGCCGGCTCGATATTAGTGCTCGGACAGAATTTTCGCACAGACTCAGTGATACTCAACTTCACCTATATATATAGATGTTGCATGACTATTAGGGAGTAATGCTGACCGAGCGCTATTAGCACTACGTCAGTTGCTCATGTGGAACGATGATGTCTGACCGACACGGACAAGGCGTGTGAGAAATTGCCATGACGGCTATGTTCACATTTCTGTCATTAGCGAATAGCTGCAATCGGACAAGCGAATCTCATGGTCACCTGTCTTTAATGGGAAAAGTGAGTCTGACAAATACGAAAGCAGACTTTCCTAGGAGCTAGATCAGTCCCCTTTTTATCAAATTACCAGAGTCAGCTTTGGCTTGCGGATTCAACCAGTCGTCACTCTGGCTATCTGTTCATGGCACGAAACAACCGGCAATTTTTCAACTTCACCACTTCAACAATCTCTTCCCCAGCCACACGCCCAGCAATGCCACGCCTATCATAGGCAAGTAATGCCATTCAATCACATGAATAATTGAGTTGGTTTGCTCTGATAGCCTGAGTGTGACTGCACCGATACTAAACGCTGAGAGCATGACCACGCCCCCTGCAAAACGGCGGTGAGTGCTGGCGAGCTGGCGCATGCTGTAGAACATCCATGCAGCTGGCAACAATGCCAGTACAGCAATTGTCAGCGAACACTGATAGCTGTGGACTGGCGGTGGGGAGGAAGGGTTATCTGCTTGCCAGGCCAGAGCGATGACGCCGACAAAGATGACGAACATGAATATAGGTATCAGCGTCCAGCGGCTACGCTGATACATATCGGGGTATGCCAGCAAACTGGCACTCAAGGCGGTGGTAGCGACGATGGCGACCAGCACGCCCATCTCAGCCAGGAACATGGCGCTATGCAGCCTCACCCAGACATCCGACCGCACGCCGAGCACCAACAGAGAGATAACGATATATACCACTGCGATTGCCATCCATTTCAGCCACAATATCAATGGACTGGGCGCAAGCTGTACGCTATCGGCGTCTGCTACCAAGCTGGCTATCTGTTTTTCCATCGCATCCATTTATTTACTCAACTTTTCTCTTAAAATTTTATAGGCGCGAAAAGCCGCTACCTTGACCGCAGATTCTTTCATGCCTATCTTGGCTGCGACCTCTTTAGCGGTATAACCCTCTTCATGCATCATTGCCAGTATCACTGCCTGTTTTTCTGGCAGCTGATTCACCTCTCCACTAATAGATTCGTAGCTGAAGTCGGAATTGGTTACATCCGCAGGCAAAGTATTTTCCAGCTCACCCAATTCAGTCGCAGATCTGAGCTGATCAGCATAGTAAGTGCGCAAATAATCCTGCAGGCGAAAATGCGCAATCGCAAACACCCACGGCTTGTATGGGCGCTGCCCATCATAGGTATGCCGCGCCTTATGGATGGAAACGAGAATTTCCTGCAGCAAGTCATCAACATCGTTGGCGGCACTCAAGCGTTTACTCAAATACGGGCGGAGAAATAACGCCGTATCCCGCAGCAGATCAGCATAGGCGCGTTTATCACCCGTCAGCGCCTGCTGCATTTGCATTTCCAGCGAGACACTAGTTTTGACCACATCCACTCCTGAATGATTACGACACCCGCTATCTGCACCGTGCAGTTAACTACTATTTTTAGGGTTATATCACATTTCAAAAAATATTTTGACGCCGTGTAACCTTTTTCCAGTTCACTACGAATCAACCAGTAAGCTCAATTGAGCTACAAAGAGGAGATCAATATGGAACTGCTAAATCATTTACTGCCCAGGTTAAGCGCACTGGCAATAACCACCGTACTGGTTACTGGATCAGCACTGGCTGATGGTCAGTTGCGCAGCTTGCCTGACCCGATTCAAGATACCGCCAGTACAAGCAATCAGCAAACCGCAGTGTTTGCAGGCGGCTGTTTCTGGGGTGTTGATGCCGTATTCAAGCATGTCAAAGGCGTAGTCAGCTCAACCGCTGGATATGCTGGTGGCAAAGCTGATACCGCTGGTTACTATCAGGTAAGCACCGGTACCACTGGGCATGCTGAATCAGTGCGGGTGATATTTGATCCCAAACAGATTTCATATGGACAACTGCTGAAAATATATTTCTCAGTCGCCCACAACCCTACCAAGCTGAATTATCAGGGTCCGGATCACGGTACGCAGTATCGCTCGGCCATATTTGTTACCGATAACAACCAGCGTGAAGTAGCTATGGCTTATATCAAACAGTTGCAGACGCAGCATCTGTACTCGGCTCCTATCGTGACACAGGTTGTGCCCTTACCCGCCTTTTATCCTGCCGAAGACTACCATCAGAACTACCTCGCGCTGCATCCGGATCAGCTGTATATCGTCGCCAACGACATGCCCAAGCTAGCGCACTTACAACAACAATTCCCGAGCTTGTATAAATGAACAGGGCGCAAATCATCCATCCATTGTGGCTCAGGCTTACCCACTGGATCAACGCATTGGCCGTGGTAATGATGGTCATGAGCGGATGGAAAATCTACAACGCCTCGCCCATTTTCCATTTTAATTTTCCCGAGGAAATCACGCTGGGCGGTTGGCTGGGTGGCGCGCTGTTGTGGCACTTTTTCGCGATGTGGTTACTGATGGCTAACGGGCTCATCTACCTGGGTCTGAATCTGGTGACTAAGCGGTTCAAACGTAAATTTGTCCCGATTTCACCCCGCTCCCTGTTGCTGGACTTGTTAGATGCTATCAAAGGCAAACTCGCCCATGCTGACCTGAGCCACTACAACCAGCCGCAAAAGCTGGCCTATCTTTTCATCATCATCGACATCACGTTGCTGGTGCTGTCAGGGCTGGCGATATGGAAATCCGTGCAACTGCCATTGCTGCGCGAGCTGATGGGTGGTTATGACAGCGCACGCATCGTTCATTTTGTAGCGATGTCGACATTAGTCGCGGTAGTCGCCGTGCATCTGGTCATGGTTGCATTAGTGCCACGCACCTTGCTACTGATGATACGTGGGCGATAAGGAAAACATCATGTTCAAACCGAAGAAAATACAAACGCTGGATGAGCAAGCTATCGTTAAAACCGCCCTGCAAGCCATGCCGCAGCCATCACGTCGCCTATTTTTACAGCGTGGATTATCGCTAGGTGGCTTGTCATTGTTAACCGGCTGTACGCTGGCAGATGAAGATTCGGTAGAGCGCGCGTTGATGCGTGTATCCACCTTCAACGACAAAGTACAAGCCTGGTTATTCAACCCCAACAAGCTGGCACCGACTTACCCTGATTCCATGATTACCCGCCCGTTTCCGTTCAATGCCTTTTATGGCGTTGAAGATATCCCCAAAATCAACGGCGACAGCTTCCAGCTTGAAGTTGGCGGACTGGTTGCGAATAAGCGGCCATGGTCGCTGGCACAGCTGCATGCGCTCCCACAAGTTAGCCAGGTCACACGCCACATTTGTGTCGAAGGCTGGAGTGCGATAGGCAAATGGGGCGGCGTGCCTTTTGCCACCTTTTTGCAGCACATAGGCGCGGATCTCACAGCGAAATATGTGGGCTTCAAATGCGCGGATGATTATTACACCAGCATCGATATGCCATCCGCGCTCCAGGCGCAGACGCAATTATCGTTAACCTATGACGGGCAGATACTACCCCCTGAATATGGCTATCCGATGAAACTGCGGATAGCCACCAAGCTGGGGTACAAAAACCCCAAGCATATCCAAGCTATTTACGTAACCAACGTCAACCCTGGCGGCTATTGGGAAGACCAAGGTTACAACTGGTTCGGTGGCAGCTGAATGTTCAACTGCCCTGATGTTATGGCAATCTTGCCCTTTTTAAATATGGAGAAAACTGAAATGCGTAAATTATTAGCTACCGTCATTACCACTGGTCTGTTATTGGCAGGCACACAGGCTTTTGCCGATGACATGATGAAAAACGACAGCATGGCCAAACCCGCCATGGCCAAGGATGAAATGAAAAAGGATGCGATGGCACATGATGGCATGAAGAAAGACAGCATGGCTCATGACAGCATGAAAAAGGACAGCATGACGCATGACAGTATGAAAAAAGATACGATGGCTAAGTAACAGGCACCCAGTCGATATGTACGTTCATCATGCTCAAGGGATGAACGTACATCTCTACCCCCAATCAATTCATAAACAAGGTGTGACATGTTATCGACTAACGGCCTGACTTCAAATACCGGTGTAGCAAGCGTAGATACAACGTCGCAACTCGCACGCCTGCAGCACCAGCTATCTGATTGCGTTAATTGCGGAACGGCTAATACTACAGCGGGCAAAGCCAAGATTCAGGCAATATCAGACCAGATCAGCGCCATCAAACAACGCCAACAACAAGCTCCGCAGAACACTATTAGCCAAACACAGGATACGCCAACTTCGCCACAATATCAGCGCGATGCTAACAACCATCCCACTCCCGACGCAGCCGTCGGCAGCACTATCAACATCGCAGTCTGATTCAGTTCACTTCTGCGCCAGCATCGCCTTGATATTCGCCAGCCTGTCATTGCCCTGTTGACGCTGCTCCACCGGGTCGGCCTCCTGCCCTGACTGGCGCATGTCGTCTTGTGAAATCTCGCCGATAAAACGTGAAGGTTCACAGGTTTGCAGTTCGCCTGCACGTTTACGGCGTTTGCAGTAACTGATGGTGAGTGAACGTTGCGCGCGAGTGATGGCGACGTACATGAGGCGACGTTCTTCTTCCAGCGTGCCATTTTCAACTGATTCGCGATGCGGCAGGATATCTTCTTCTGCACCGACCAGAAATACGTGACCAAATTCCAGCCCTTTGGCGGCGTGGATGGTGGACAGCCTGACAGCATCAATTTCATCTTCGCTACGGTTTTCCAGCAATGTAATCAGGGCTATAGTTTGCGTAAGCTCAATGACATTTTTTCCGTCCGCCTCGCCTTTTTTGCCCAGCCAGCCCACGAATTCCTGTACGTTATTCCATTTGTTTTGAGCGGCACGGGTTTCATCGCTGTCAAAGATATAGACCTCGTAGTCTATCGCCTTGAGCAAATCCGCCATGATTTCACTTACCGGCGTATTGCGCACACGGGCCTCCAGCGCATTGATGTACTGGCAAAAAGTGAGCAATGGCTCAAGCTGGCGTTCAGTCACACGACTGACAAAGCCCGCTTCAAACGCAGCTTCAAACAAACTGATTTTACGCTGCCCGGCGTATTCGCCTAGCTTTTCCAGCGTGGTTGGACCGATGCCACGTTTGGGTGTGGTGGCAGCGCGAATAAAAGCCGGATCATCGTCGCTGTTGGTCAACAGGCGCATGTAAGAAATCAGGTCCTTGATTTCGGACTTTTCAAAAAACGATTGCCCGCCGGACATCACATAAGGCGCTTTTTCATTGCGCAGCATTTGCTCAAATACACGTGCCTGGTGATTGCCGCGATAGAGGATGGCGTAATCACCATAGCGGGTGCGATGCTCGAATTTATGCGCCAGCATACGCATCACCACATTTTGCGCTTCTTCGGTTTCGTCCTTGCACGCCATCACATGCACAGGATCACCGTTACCGTGTTCGCTCCACAGTTGCTTGTCATACAACCTGTCGTTATTGCCGATGACGCTGTTGGCAGCGCGCAATATCCGCAAGGTGGAACGATAGTTTTGCGTGAGCTGGATAACTTTGAGGCGCGGGTAGTCTTCATGCAGCTGATGCAGATTTTTCACATCCGCGCCGCGCCAGCCGTAGATCGCCTGATCATCGTCGCCCACAGCGGTGAATGCGCCCGATACGCCACACAGCTGTTTGACGATTTGATACTGACAGGCGTTGGTATCCTGATACTCGTCGATGAGCAAATAACGTAATTTCTTGCGCCATTTTTCCAGCATCTCCATGTCGCTGGCGAATAACTCGGCAGGCAGACGTATCAGGTCATCGAAATCCAGTGCCTGATAGGCTTTGAGCGTATCCTGATAACGCTGGTAGATTTTCGCGTAGGTCGCGTCCAGATCTGACTCTGCCGTTGCCAGCGCGACATCGGGCGTGATCAGGCCGTTTTTCCACGAAGAGATACGCCATTGTGCGCGACGAATTTCCTGTTTGTCCGTGGTTTTTAATATTTCATTGATAATCTGCATGGCATCAGCAGAATCAAGGATAGAAAATTGTGGTTTGTAAGCTAATCGATGCGCTTCCTGGCGCATAATCTGCACACCGAGCGCATGGAATGTACAGACCGTCAGACCTTTTGCAGGTTTGCCCGGTCTGAGCTTATCGACCCGGTCTTGCATCTCCCGCGCAGCTTTATTGGTAAAGGTGATAGCTGCGATATGATTCGGCGCATAACCACATTCGTCGATGAGATATGATATCTTTTGAGTAATGACTCGCGTCTTGCCTGACCCTGCACCGGCCAGCACCAGCAAGGGTCCATCGAGATATTTAACCGCTTCGCGTTGTGGGGCGTTAAGATGAGAGAGCATGGATTTTCTGAAACGAATGTAGATGGGTATTTTAACCCAGAAACGTCAGCTGGACACGTTGAAGTGTCCGCACATCGCGGTGCAGGGCAAGGCGCGACAAGCCTGAATGGGTTATTCCATTCAGGGGCGGAGCAACGCCGTCATGTGCCGTGAGGGGTGGACAATTCAACGGGTAGCGTCGTCAATGAATAGGCAACAAATAAACAACAGGAATAAGGATTAAGTATCATGGTGTCAATCTACCAAATTAGCGGCCAACTGGCGTTTCTGGGTTAAACATGAGCACCTATGTCATCGGCGATTTACAGGGATGTTTTCCCGCATTGCAACAAATGCTGGATCTTATTGCGTACGACCCTGCACAAGACCGCATTATCTTACTGGGCGATCTGGTTAATCGGGGCTCTAACTCCCTCGCCGTCCTGCGCTGGGCGCGTGATAACCAGATTAGTGCTGTTCTGGGCAATCATGATTTGCATTTACTTGCGGTGGCTGCCGGTTATGAAAAACAACACAAAGGCGATACCTTACAGCAAATTTTAACCGCGCCGGATAAAGATGAATTGCTGTACTGGCTGCGCCACCTGCCCCTGGCGATACACACATCTGGCTACTTTCTGGTTCACGCGGGACTGCTGCCGCAATGGACGATAGCACAAGCGTTAAAGTTAGCCGCGGAAGTGGAAAAGGCGCTGCGCAGTGACGACCATCTGGTTTATCTAAGCGATATGTACGGCAATCATCCAACACAATGGCACGATGATTTAAAAGGCATAGCCAGATTACGCGTAATCACCAACGGCATGACACGGCTACGGTTTTGCTCTGCAACGGGTGAGATGGATTTCACTGCCAAGGCAGGACTGGATTCTGCGCCAGCAGGCTATTACCCATGGTTCCACGCCCCCAACCGGCAAAGTGCAGGCACGCCCATCGTATTCGGACACTGGTCAGCCCTGGGGTTGCAGATTGAAAGCGACAACATCGCCCTGGATACTGGGTGCTTATGGGGCGGCCAACTCAGCGCCCTCAGACTGGAAGATAGGCAGGTATTTCAAGTGGAATGCGGCGGCATGGCAGGGATTAAGCGCTGGCATTAACATGGAAATTCCGTATGAGATAAGGATGAGCGTGTAATATTTGTTATCGCATTGCAGCCAACCCACTGATCACTCGGGTATTGCCCCGGGCAGCCACATGGTAACGTTCCAGCAAATTCAATTCGTAATGGCCTGTTCTCCATATTGCACCCTATTCTAATCTGACTTATTTAGTATAAAGAAATGATGAATGAATGGATGGATGTCAAATGTAGGGCAGATCACTGTTTTTATTGGTAATTTTATGCTGCAAAGCCAAGGATGCTGCCTAAAAAAGTAGAGCCGCTTTTTGTGAGAAGCCAGCCGAGCGCAAAGCAATTGATAATAACCGTAGCCCAAAATACTGTTTGAAACTCTTTTTTCTTCGACTTATGGCGTAACGTTTTCTGTGCGAGCCAAGCTCCTGGCCAGCCGCCAACAATCCCGAATAAGTGCAACGTGCTTTCTTGGGTTCTCCAGCGATTATTTTGTGCTGCTGATTTATCTACAGCGTACGCAAAGAAAGCGAGAATGCTTGCTGCCAAATAAACGCCAAGTATAGCGAACGGGAGCCGACCCACAAGCACCACTAAAGCCAGAAATGAACAAAATAGAATGGCAAAAATAGTGTCGAACGATTTTGTTTTATGTGGCGTGGTTGAAGTTGCTCGGTCACCAACAAACCGAATATTTTCTGCTTGAAAACGACGATTCTCATCGGTCGCCAATTCATAGGTGATAAGATCGCCTTCGGTGGGTCTACGTGAGCGACTAGAAAAGGCTTTTATATGCACAAATGCGTTTTCACCACCGCCGTTCGGAGCAACAAAACCAAACCCTTTATCGTCTTTCCAGTTTGTAATTTTCCCCTGATAACGCATGTGTACCCTTTAAATGGCTAATGTAGAGCTAACTGACGCTGCATGGCTTTTCGCGCAAGTCCGGTGGAATGAGAGGTAAAAAGCGCAGGCTCATGAAGCAAGTGAGGAATCGCGAAACCACAAACTCGCCGATGCTATGACGGGACAATGCTCTTCGATCAATCTTAAACACATAACCTCCGGACGAACCGCTTTTTCCACGCGTATAAAGAATTGCTCGTTCAAGATGTGGCGTAGTCGAGATACCCGAAGTCGGAAAGCCTGCTTGATTTAGCTGGTGCCGAATGACGGCGTTCGCGGGACTGGAATCCCAAGTGGCACCACTGCCCCATGTAAAGCCAGCTTCATCCCAGTGGAACCCGTACGTAAACGGCCCCTGAAGCTTGGGCTTCAAAAGACCATATTGGCTAAATGAAAGGCTTCCGAAGCACCACGGAAGAAGAAGTCAGTGCTCATCGGTGCCTATTTTATTTAGCAAATCGGTGTATAACACTTTTTTCTCCTTGATTTTTTTCTATCATTATATTTTCTTAATAAAGATTAATTACCAGTATTAAAGCACACCGAAATTCAACGATTTAACATGTACCTAATTTCTAGGCATTATGTGGTTCAGTCTAGCATGTGATTATCGCTTAAACAAACGACATGAATCCAAATCCAAAAGCGACTAGTCTTACATTTTGCACGCCACCAGGAATACAACACAACAAACTCAAATCTCCAGCGGGATAGGTGGGGCTGATTGGTGTAAAACACTGGCAATAGCTGCTTCGCTAGCCACTGCCAGATCACGACGATGCATCTGGCTGTTCGGCACTACAGGCGCGCAATAGGTGGCGACGACGGGTATCTGTGGCACTGCCATGATGCGCCATATCGACGATAAAAAACCCATATTGTCTATCCACGCTACTGCGTCATGTTCATAGCGCAATGCTACAGGCTGGCAGGCGACATTGGCATCAAGTGCCACCTGAAACAGCGGCGGCTTGAACGGGAGTAATTGCTTGCCATTGGTGGTGGTAGATTCTGGGAACATGCCGACTGAGCGCCCTGATTGCAATGCAGCAGTAAAACTCTGGGTGACTTTGTGTACGTCTCTGGCGCGTTCGCGCTGGATGAAGATGGTTCCTGCTTGTGCTGCCAGCCAGCCGAAAACTGGCCAGCTGCGGATTTCCGCCTTGGCGACAAAATGTACGGGGGAGCACGCGATCAGGACGAATGGGTCAGCCCATGAAACATGGTTGGCCACAATCAAAGCTGCGCTGCGGGGCAAGTCGCCCACTATGCGTAAACGTATGCCAACAATATAGAGCAAGGCTTGCGACCAGCGCTGCATCACTTGTTCGCGCGAGCGCATAGGCAGCAGAGGAAATAGCGTCGCCAGAATAATTAAGCCCGTTACGATCAGCGCGATTAATGCCAGCGCACGCAACGGGCGTAAAACATAAGCGGTGAAAAGTATGCGTAAACTCATCCGCCAATTTTACTTGATATCAGCCTTTATTCATAAAATGCTTGGCGTACAGTTCATTCATTTGCTTGATCGATAGCAACATCATGAAATCGGCACAATTGAAATCTGCATCCCAGGCAGGTTCGCCGCAGATATATGCACCCACGCGCAAATAGCCTTTGATCAGCGGCGGCGTGGTGACTTTCAAATCGCTCTGCAGACGCTCCAGCGGCAATGGCGTGCGTGGGAATACGCGCCACTCTACAGGGCTTAATACTTCCGCAGCGAGTTTCTGATACAGGCTGGCGGCAGTATGTCCGCCGTCGCTCATGCCTACGCTGGCGCAACCGATAAGGTAGTCATAATCATGCTGACGTAAATAATCTGCCAAACCCGACCACAGCAAAGTAATCACTGCGCCACCGCGATAATCGGGATGCACGCAGGAGCGACCTATCTCTACCATGCCTGCACGCAAATGTACCAGACGGGTAAAGTCGAATTCCTGCTCTGAATAATAGCCACCAATACGCGCTGCACGGTCTGGTGGCAAAATGCGGTAAGTGCCTATCACCTTGCCGGTATGGGTATCACGCACGATGAGGTGATCGCACACGCTGTCGAATTCATCTTCATCCAGGCCGCTGTGTGCGGACATTAACTGCGCACCCATTTCCTCGGCAAATACTTTATAACGCAGCGCCTGTGCTTCGCGGATTTCATGCTTGTCACGCGCCAATGACACTGCCAGAGTGTTGCGCGCACGGGGCTGGCTGATAATCTGTTGATCTAACATGGTTCGCTCCATCAGTTGTCTATGGAACGTAACATTAAACAAACTACGTGACGTAACGATGAAAAACGCGTTACAAATTGGCGACAGCGGAAAAATGGCATACCCGAGCTGGCTGTATGCGCATCAAAAAAGAAGGCTAGTTTGCAACTCCATATATCCAGCGATTCAACACCTGCCGCGCAGCATCAATAATTTCCGAGGCGGTCAGGCCTATCGGCCCTATTCCGCGCTGCACTAAATCATCTGCGGCTGCACCATGCAAATAGACTGCCAGCAAAGTGGCCTGCTGCGGACTAAGTTGCTGGGCGATGAACGCGCCTATCATGCCAGACAGGACGTCGCCCATGCCAGAACTGCTCAGGCCAGGATTGCCAGTCGGATTAATGAACCAGCTTTGATCTGGTAGCGCACAAATACTGCCCGCACCTTTGAGCACAACGATACTGTGGTAACGTTTGGCCAGCGCCAAGGCTGCGCTAACCCGGTCTTGCTGTATCGCATCTATGCTACAACCCAGCAATCTGCTGGCTTCACCTGGATGCGGAGTGAGTATGCTGGCGGGAGTACGCTGCTGCAACTGCTGTGCAAGATCAGCATGTGCTGCGATTAAATTTAGCGCATCAGCATCCAGCACCAGCGGCAACTGACTTGCCAGTGCATATTGCAACCAGCACAACGCGGCGTCACTTTGCCCGAGTCCAGGGCCTATCACCAAGGCCGACAGATGATGAAGTTCAAGCAGTTTTGCTGGCGCAAGCAGCATCAGTTCGGGCTGTTGCAGGTCGGCGCAGGGCGCATGCTCAGCCAATAGTGCCAGATACACTTTGCCTGCACCACATTTCAGCGCCGCACGCCCTGCCAGCAAGGCCGCACCCGTCATGGTGCTGGCGCCGCCAATAATACCGACTTTGCCTAACATTTCCTTGTGACAATCAGGCGGGCGTGGTTTCAGCGGCTCAGTGACAAACTGCTGACTCAATTCATGTGTGGTAATGGATGCCATGGCAATCCTCCCGGCGCAGATTAGGCTAAACGCCAGGCAACACTCTCATTAGCGCCGAGCGGGATCAGCTGATCATTGCCAATATCTATCTGCGCTGGTGCGGTCCAGCTTTCCTTGACCAAGGTAATGCTGTCGGTGTTACGTGGCAAGCCGTAAAAATCTGCACCATAAAAGCTGGCGAAGGCTTCGAGTTTATCCAGCGCATTGGCGGTTTCAAAAACCTGAGTGTAAAGTTCGATGGCGGCGTGAGCGGTATACATACCCGCGCAACCACAGGCGGATTCTTTTGCGCTTTGTGGATGGGGCGCACTGTCAGTGCCCAGAAAAAACTTCGCACTGCCGCTGGTCGCGGCTTTTACCAAAGCCAGCCGGTGCTGTTCGCGCTTGAGTATGGGCAAACAATAATAGTGCGGGCGTATGCCACCCTGAAACATGGCGTTGCGATTGTAGAGCAAATGATGCGCGGTGATGGTCGCAGCGATATTGGCAGGAGCATCAGTCACAAATTCCGCCCCTTGCTGCGTGGTGATGTGTTCAAGTACGATTTTCAGCGCAGGGAAGGCGCGAGTAAGCGGAATCAGATGGCGCTCAATAAACACCGCCTCGCGGTCAAAAATATCTACGCTGGGATCGGTAACCTCACCGTGGATAAGCAACGGCATACCGTGCTTTTCCATTTCGGCGATCACTGCGTAACCTTTGGTTAATTCGCTTAAACCCATATCGGAATTCGTCGTTGCGCCGGCTGGGTAGTATTTCACCGCGTGGACTATGCCACTGGCTTTGGCACGAGCGATTTCGGCTGGGTCGGTATTGTTGGTCAGGTACAGCGTCATCAATGGCTCAAACTGCATCCCTGCCGGCACCGCAGCAAGAATGCGATCACGGTAGGCCCGCGCATCTTCAGTGGTACGTACCGGCGGCTTGAGATTCGGCATAACAATGGCGCGCGCAAAGCGGCGGGCGGTATCAGGCAGCACAGCACGCAGCGTATCGCCATCACGCAGATGCAAATGCCAATCGTCAGGACGGGTGATGGTGATAGATTGCATTAGGCTTCCTCGTCAGTCGGGTCGTCGCGCATGGTCAGCGCAAGTTTATAACAGGTATTTTTTTTGATGCCGGTAAGCTTGGCAGCGATGTGTGCGGCTTGTTTGAGCGGCAGCTCTTCCAGCAGCACGGTTAGTGTGTCGCGCAAATTCTGCTGCTCAGGGCTATCTTCAACGACTTTTGCGCCCTCAACGATAAGCACGAACTCACCCTTTTGCCGATTCGCATCGGCTGCCAGCCAGGCACTCGCTTCCGCCAACGGCAGGCTATGGATGTTTTCAAACAGCTTGGTCAGCTCGCGTCCAAAAGTAATGCGCCGGTCGTCACCCAAAGTAGCGGCTAAATCCTCGACACATTCCATAATTCGATGCGGTGCTTCATAAAATATCAGCACATAGGGCAATGCCGACAGTTTCTCCAGCGCCGCACGCCGATGGCTGGCTTTGGCAGGCAAAAAACCATAGAACAACCAGTTCGGCGCGACAATACCTGCGGCCGATAATGCACATACCACCGCACTCGCACCGGGCACCGGCACCACGCGCACGCCTGCGGCATGGGCAGCGGCCACCAGCAATGTGCCTGGGTCACTAATCGCAGGTGTGCCAGCATCGGTAATCAGCGCCACCGACTTACCCGCCAGCATATCTTCGATTAACCGCGGTGTAGCGTGTTGCTCGTTATGCTCATGTAGCGCAACAAATTTAACGGATATCCCCAGCCGTGACAGCAGCTGTCCACTATGCCGGGTATCCTCAGCCGCCACCAGGTCCACCGTTTTAAGCACATCGAGTGCGCGTTGCGTAATATCACCCAAATTGCCTATAGGCGTGGCGACCACGTAGAGTATTCCGGAAGGTGTATGCATAGCAGGATTTTAACCCAGAAACTGCAGTTGGACGAATCAGGAAAATGCTGGACAAGCTTGCGTGCTTAATCTGCAGCGGGCGTGATTTCCCAAAACAGCGCAGGCTTGCCGGTGTGATAACCCTGCGCATAATTGACCCCCAGGCGCTTGAGGGAGTTGAACGTGGCTTCATCTTCGACCCATTCTGCAATCGTTTTTATTTGCATGACATGGCCAATCTGGTTAATCGCAGTCACCATGGCGCAATCGATAGGATCGACCTCCATGTCTTTGACAAAACTGCCGTCGATTTTAATGTAATCCACAGCGAGGTTTTTCAGGTAGCCGAACGAGCTTAACCCGCTACCAAAATCATCCAGGGAGAAGCGGCAGCCACGGGCTTTGAGTTCACGGATAAAATGCGTGGCCTTACTTAAATTACTGATCGCTACAGTTTCGGTAATTTCAAAACAAATCTCATGCAACGACACGCCGTATTGTTGAGCACTAGTGCAAATATAGTCGAGCATCTCGTCATCACCCAACGATTCCCCAGACAGATTAATCGCAACTACACGCTTGCCACCCACAGGCACGACAAAATGCTGTCCGGTAGCGATAGCTTTAAATACGTTCAACACGACCCAGCGATCGATACTGCTCATTTTGTTATAACGCTCAGCAGCGGGAATAAAGGCATTAGGCGGGATAATTTGACCCGTCGCATCCTTGATTCTGACCAACACTTCCCAGTGCAGATTACTGGAGTCTAATTCAGACAAGCCAATGATAGGTTGCGCATAAAGTACAAAACGATTTTTCTCTAACGCTTCAGTAATCGTGGTAGTCCAGCTCATCTCGCCCTGACGCTGCATGAGCTCAATATCGGCTGACTGGAACACATGCACACGATTGCGGCCGCCATCTTTTGCCGTATAGCACGCCAGATCAGCCGTACTCATAATATTTGCAGCATTCAGGTTATCCTGCGTAATGCTGACCAGCCCGATACTGGCACCAATTTCAAAAGTTTTGTCGTGCCAAGCGAAACGAAATTCTTTTACGCTCTGCCGAATTTTATCCGCCACGGCCTGCGCACGCGTCAGGCTACAGTTGCGCAATAACACACCGAACTCATCGCCACCCAGACGCGCCAGCGTATCACTTTGCCGGATGTTATGTTTCAGTTCCCGCGTCAGCTGACGCAGCAACTCATCACCCGCCATATGCCCGCAGGTGTCATTCACAATCTTGAACTGATCCAGATCGATATAGAGCAGCGCATGCTGATCTGATGCGTCCGTAGTCGCCAGCATATGCAACAAGTTCTCTTCAAACTTGAGGCGGTTATACAATCCGGTCAGTGGGTCATGGCTAGCCTGATAGGTAAGCTGCAATGCCAGCTTACGCGCGTTATTCACGTCCTGACATACCATCACCGCACCAATGAACTCACCCCTGTCGTTACGCATGGGTGCTGCGGTCACATCGATAGAAAGCAGCTGCCCATGATGCTGCGCCAATGCAGCATGGTCACTCATAGTAACCACCCCGTCAATTTTCAGGCATTCATGAATAGGATTCGGAATGCTCGACTGCGTCACTTCATCTACCAACTGAATCACCGATTCCACCGGCAAACCCTGTGCATCAGCATTAGACCAGCCTGTCAGCCGTTCCGCGACCGGATTGAGATATTGCACCTCACCCGCTACATTGGTGGTAATCACCGCGTCTGCAATTGATTGCAACGTAACCTCTGCACGCTCCTTTTCGTGCGCCAACGCCTCTTCCGATTCCTGCGTTCGTGCTAGCGCCGCACGCAACTCAGTTTGCTGCAAAACGATAGAGTCAAGCGCCTGATTAATAAACTTGGCCAGAAAACCAAACTCATCACTGCGCGATGTATCAAACCGAACCTCGGTATCACCTTGCGCGAACTGCTGCGCACGCGACACCATGCTCTTGAATGGCTGTGACAGCAAACGCTGCAAAATACGCTGCAATATCAATCCAAACAGCATAGTCACCAGACCAACGGAAATTAATATCTGTTTACGGTACATGACTTCCGTATGCTTAACGCTGGGGAAGTACACCGTTAGGCGTAGTGGTGCGGCACCCGATGTATTTACTGACAACAACAGGCTGATTCCAGCTTCCGTTGGATGCGCTTCACCTGCACGCAGCAACCCGGCAGGTTGCGTGAGAGTAATAGCCGAGAAATGCACGCTGGGCTGCAGCATAGTAAACGTCTGCTGCAGACTTTCCTGATAATTCGGAATGACTGACGAATCCTGCTTTTGAGCTTCATTAATATGCGCTGCAAGTACGCGACCAACCAGCGCCGCATAGTGCGTATTTTGCGCAGCAATCTCGCGCTCTTTGCTGGCCAGCATCAAAAAAGCTATCAGCAAGCCCACCAACACCATCCCCCAGAACACAATACCGGTAATTTTTAACGGCAAGTCGCTGGGAATGACATTCTGGTCGGGAGCCTGCTGAGGAGACTTCATTTAAATCCCAGCCATTTAATTGCCATAAACATAGGGCAAATGCCGCTGGCACCTGCGCCAAAAATGGCGAACCCCATAAACCAGGGGAAAAACCACAATTGCTCATAAAACAAGACTGAGGTAATAAACAACACGATGGCAACGACAAAACGCCAGACTCGTTCAGCCTCAAAACTGAAACGGCATGATGTATTAACAGACGCAAAATTGACGCCAGTCTGAACCATCCCAGTTTTGTGCGCACGCAACCAGGTCACTAAACGCGGCACACGCCAGTTAGTGATACCCTCGAACAACGACAGTCCAATCAGAAAATAGATTACATAATTAAGATCGAAGCTTAGTGCAAGCAACAGCAATGCACCAAATATCAACCGATATGCGCGGTCACTCATGCGTGTTCCTTAGTATGTTAAAAGTACAGACCAAAACAAACGCCTTATTTACTCAGTATCAGAAGCCAGTCCAGGCAAAATGGATCAATTGAGCTATTTCGATTAGTTGCCGAACCTGCGCTTAACCAGCAATATGGGCAGACGTAGCACAAATTCCAAAAACAGCCTGAGGTGCATCCAGCTTAACAACAAGTTGTCACGCAAATAATTAAAATGTGAAACCCCACCCTCATCGGCACGATAATAACGCACCGGCGCTGGTAAATTCACGGGCTTAACGCCATACCAGCATAAACGCACAACAGCCTCTGGATCGAAATCAAAATGTCGCATCCACGGTTGATAACGCATTATTTTCTGCAGCGGGCCGACAGGATAAACCCGAAAGCCATATAACGAATCACCTATACCTGCCCACAATGTTTCCAGGTTCGCCCAGGCATTGGACACACGCCGACCCTGCACACGCAAAGCCGGTGCACTGGCATCGAATACCGGCACGCCCAGTACCATAGTAGCAGGTTGCTTGATTGATGTTGCCATAAAGTCAGGAATCAGTTCAGCAGGATGTTGCCCGTCAGAATCCATGGTCAGGGCATGGGTATAGCCAGCTTGGGCAGCCAAATTCACACCGTGTAACACCGCCGCACCCTTACCCTGGTTGTGCGCCAGGACTATCACACGCAACCCATCATCCTGCTCGGCCATGGCTTGCAAACCGGCGGCAGTGCCATCCGTGCTGCCGTCGACCACAACCCAGACCGGGCACCAATACTGACGTGCGGCACGCACTGTCTCATAAACCTTTTCACCCGGGTTATAACTTGGTATCAGCACAAAATGTGTTGTTGATGCAGATGTCATCCTAATCTCCAAAAATCAGGCACAGCCAATGGCCTTGCCTGACATAACCCGCGTAGCCTCAATTTCAACCAACAGCTCCTGCCGGCAAACATCTGCTTGCACATAAATAGCATGAACATTAGTGCCTGCAGCTGCTTCCAATACCGCTCGAATTTTTGCCAAATCAACTGGATATTTTACATACACGATGTATTGCAAATCACTCAAGTCAAATCTACCACAGTTTTCCTGCTGATTTGCGATGACTAATACCGCCTCAATATTTTTCAGAGTTTCCTGAGTTTGCGCGACAACATCACCCGCATGCAGACTTTCGTGTCCGACAATACTCGCGGTTCCTGATATAAACAGACATTCCCCACCAGCCCACTGCAACAAGCTGGCACGAGAAAAGGTTGGGCTACGAGGGCCGTAAATTGACGGATAAGCACATGCGCTCAACTGTCGTGGATTTTCTATTGCGACTGGAGCGACCCGACCAGCCAGGAACGCGATGGATAACGGACCTGAAGCCGCCCCCAGTGCGCACGCTGCAGGCAATCCACCCGTAACCGCACGGCCTTGCGCCAACAAACCTGATTGACGGCCGATATTAAATTGCCGATAACGCTCCAGATCGTGGCTTTCGGCATTAATGTCAGCCATGTAATTCCAGAACCGCAATACGTGCGCAAAATTCAATTTATCCAGCAGTGCCGTTATCTGCTGATAAGCCAGCGCCGTCGCTAATTGCAGCGGCGTACTGGACAAATCACCTGCAAAATCAGCTTCTGCCAGCGTGATCATGCCGAAAACAAATTCCTCATTACAGCGATATTGAATATCGCCATCTTGCCCACAGGTAACGGGCGTGCTGCTATGCCACACTTCACACATCGGCGCTGATGCTGCCAGGGGCGGCATCGCCACAGGCAAGCATGGCAGCGTATCATCTGACCATACTACAGTTGCCGCATCATAAAAACAGATCGCACCCAGCACTTGCTCACGCCAGTGCGATGGTTGTTGAAGTACTTCGGTATAGCTCAGCTGTAAATGTTGCAAATAAGTGGCAGAGGGCTTCATCTAAATTATCCTGAATAACATCTGCTGTAATAGGGAAGACTAACTAATATCAGAAAATAGACCACACCATACAACTACGCAAGCGGGCGCGCCACATACCCAATAAAAAACCCGCATGTAGCGGGTCTTTATTGGCGCAACGCTATGTTTGCAGCGCAGCTTACTTCAGCTTGATTTCTTTGTACAACACGTGTTTACGTGCTTTAGGATCAAACTTCATGAACTCCAGTTTTTCAGGCGTAGTACGCTTGTTTTTGCTGGTGGTATAGAAGTGACCTGTACCTGCTGTCGATTCTAATTTGATTTTTTCGCGGATTTTGCTAGCCATCGTTCAGCCTCTTAAATTTTCTCGCCAGCGGCGCGTAATTTTTCTAACACAGCTTCGATACCATTCTTGTCGATAGTACGCAAAGCAGCTGTACTAACGCGCAAACGGATGAAACGGTTTTCGTTCTCTAACCAGAAACGACGTGATTGCAAGTTAGGCAGAAAACGACGCTTAGTTTTGTTGTTCGCGTGGGAAACATTGTTCCCAGACATTGGCGATTTGCCAGTAATTTGACATACACGAGCCATGTTGACCCCCCACTGAATTCGGAAAAACGAGATTTATACCATGCCTTTATATAAAAAGTCAAAGTAATCCTCGTTCTGCGAATGAAATGGCACAGCTTTCACCCACCACGAAATGGTCTAAAACCCGCACATCGACTAGCGCCAGCGCATTTTTGAGCGCTTGCGTTAAATTTTCATCCGCGCGACTCGGTTCCGCCACACCAGAAGGGTGATTATGCGCCAGGATCAAAGCCGCGGCATTATGTGCCAGCGCCCTTTTTACCACCTCACGCGGATACACGCTGGCCTGATTTAGCGTACCCTGAAACAGCTCCTCGACAGCCAGCACCCGATTCTGGCTATCTAAAAATACCGCACAAAATACTTCATGCGCCTTTCCCGCCAGTGCCAGACGCAAATAATTACGCACCGCTTCAGGCGAATTCAGCGCATCAACCTGACGCATCTCTTCTGCCAACGCCCGCCGCGACATTTCCAGCACGGCTTGCAGCTGTACGAACTTAGCGTCACCCATACCATGCATGGCACAAAACTCAGTGCGACTAGCGACAAACAAACCGGTTAATGTCTTGAATTCATGAATCAAATCACGCGCCATGTCGACAGCGCTTTTGCCGGGCACGCCCGTACGCAAAAATATCGCCAACAATTCAGCATCACTTAATGCCGCCGCACCGCGCAATAATAATTTTTCACGCGGGCGCTCGTCTTCTGGCCAATCGGTAATTGCCATATCGCCTCCTCCTTGCGGTAAAATGTTTTTTTATACGTTATTTTAGATTGCCATCATGCCGCAATTAGCCAAAAAACGCATCTTATTAGGCGTCACCGGGGGCATCGCTGCTTATAAAGCAGCTGAACTCACCCGCCTGCTGGTCAAGGCCGGCGCGCATGTACAGGTCGTCATGACCCAGGCGGCGATGCAGTTTGTTGGTGCGCAGACATTTCAGGCCCTCTCCGGCAACCCTGTCATCACTGACATGTGGCACGATGCGGCCAACGGCATGGCGCATATCAACCTCACCCGCGAGGCAGATTTAGCCATCATCGCACCTGCCAGCGCAGATTTCATCGCCAAGCTCGCACACGGCCAGGCTGATGACATGCTGTCTACGCTATGCCTTGCGCGTACCTGCCCGCTGCTCGTCGCTCCGGCGATGAACCAGCAAATGTGGGAAAACGCAGCCACCCAGCGCAACATTGCGCAACTAGCCGCTGATGGCATACGCCTGCTTGGCCCGGCCAGCGGTGAGCAAGCTTGCGGCGAGACAGGTCTGGGGCGCATGGTAGAACCAGCCGACCTGTTCCAGGCAATTACCGCGCAATTTGCATCACGCTGTCTGGATGGGAAAAGGGTACTTATCACCGCAGGGCCAACCGTAGAAAAAATAGATCCCGTACGCGCCATTACCAACCTGAGCTCGGGGAAAATGGGCTACGCCATGGCACAGGCAGCTATCGACGCCGGCGCGACAGTCACATTGATTAGCGGCCCGTCCTGCCTCACCCCGCCCGCAGGCGCAAGTGTTATTCAGGTCGAGAGCGCCAGTGACATGCTCGCAGCGGTGAATCAACACGTCGCCGAGACAGATATTTTCATCAGCGTCGCCGCCGTCGCTGATTATCGCCCTGAGCTAACGCACACGCAGAAGATCAAAAAATCCACAGCCGCACTCACGCTTAATTTGACACCCAATGTCGACATCCTGACCCAGGTCAGCCAGCGCGCGCAGCCACCATTCTGCGTGGGTTTTGCCGCCGAAACCGAAAACCTCATCGCCAACGGCACCGCAAAACGCCAGCGCAAGCATCTGCCCCTGCTCGTGGTGAATCGTGCCCAAGACGCTTTGGGCAGCGATAACAATGAAGTAATCCTGCTCGACGACCAGGGCGCGCATCCGATCGCACTCGCCGACAAACTCAGCGTTGCCAGACAAATTATTCAACATCTAGCCAACTTGGCCAATTAAATTCACATCAGGAGACCTTATGAGCCGCATTATTGACGTTAAAATCCTCGACCCGCGCTTGCACGAGCAATTGCCTGACTATGCCACCCCAGGCGCGGCCGGGATAGACTTGCGCGCCTGCATAGACGCACCCATGGAACTGGCTCCTGGCCATACCTTGCTTGTCCCCACCGGCATGGCGATCCACATCGGCACGCCGGATTTAGCCGCAGTCATTCTGCCACGCTCAGGTCTGGGGCATAAGCACGGCGTGGTGCTGGGAAATTTAGTGGGATTAATTGATTCGGACTACCAGGGGCAGTTGTTCGTGTCCATGTGGAACCGCGGTGACACTAAATTCACCATCAACCCGCTGGAACGAATTGCGCAAATGGTAATGGTGCCTGTGGTACAAGTGCAATTTAATATTGTCGAAGATTTCAACGCGAGCGAGCGCGGTGCAGGCGGATTTGGGAGTACAGGGCGATAAGCAACATCACCCCAGCCAGCAACAGCGCTGGGTAATTACCCCAGCGCGCAAACGGTGTCAGCCCTTGGTAACCTTGCGCTTGTGCAGTGAGCGTGGCGCGAGTGAACAGGGGCAATTGCTGCAACACCACGCCATCCACGTCGATAATCGCCGTCATCCCCGTATTCGTAGCCCGCAACATTTGCCGCCCGCTTTCCAACGCCCGCATCTGCGATATTTGCAGATGCTGCCAGGGCGCAATACTGTCACCGAACCATGCGTCATTGGTCACATTCACCAATATTGTTGCTTGTGGTAATGCGCGGATGATTTCCTCACCGAACACATCTTCATAGCACACGTTAGTCGCCACTTGCTGACCCGCAACGTGGAACGGCGTTTGCCGCAATGCGCCGCGGGAAAAATCAGATAACGGTATATGCAACACCTCGGTAATCAGCCCGAATACAGATTTCAGCGGAATATATTCACCGAATGGCACCAGATGCGATTTGCGGTAAACCTGCATCGCTGCCTCCCCCACATTCATTACGCTATTATAGTAATTACCATTAGCCAGACGCTCAGGCACGCCGAACAATACATCGCCACCATTTGCGCGCGCATGACTGGCTATATCATCCAGATAACCCTCAGGGAGGTCATCGTAAAATAATGGCATGGCAGTTTCGGGCAAAACGATTAGTCTGGACTGGCTACGCGCCACCAGATCGCGGTAATCACGCAGCGTCGTCCAAGCCTGCTCAGGTTGCCATTTGATAGACTGGCTGATATTGCCCTGGATCAGACTTACGCTAAACCGGGCATTGACCGGCTGGGTCCAGCGCACATCATGCATCATCCAGCCACCGCCCCACAGCGCGACGATTAGCCAGCTGTAACGTGAACGCCACACCAATGCCGCTGCCGTCCATGCCAGCAATAACGAAATGCCGAAAACGCCGACTATGGGCGCATAAGCTGCCAGTGGACTGGCGGGCACTTGCGAATAGCCCACCGCCAGCCAGGGAAAACCGGTGAAAATCCAGCCGCGCACCCACTCCGCCAGCATCCACGCCGCAGGCACGCTCCATATTGCCATGGACGGGCTGCGTTTATACACATAGCCTGCAGCAGCGGGAAACAATGCCAAAAATGCCGCAAACAACAACACCGCCAGCGTCGCCAGGCTCGCAGGCATTTCGCCATAAGTGTGCAGGCTGGTATATATCCACGACACACCTGTGCTAAAAAACCCCAGCCCGAACCACCAGCCCAGCATGACGCTGCGCCCGGGTGCGCGCCGCCATAATTCAAACAATCCTGCCAGCGTGAATAACGGTAACCACCAGTGGGTAAACGGCGCAAAGCCAAATACACTGACCGCGCCCAAAAACAGCGCAATGACTGATAACTTAATGCTGCGCAGCAAAGTCCAGCATCCGCTGTATCGACAACACGGCTTTTTGCTGTGTCGCGCTGTCGATCAAAATCTCATTTGCACCCGTTTCCAGCACATGCGCCAGGCTGCGCAAACCATTCATTGCCATCCACGGGCAATGCGCACAGCTTTTGCACGTTGCGCCCACGCCTGCGGTCGGCGCTTCAATAAACACTTTGCCAGGTGCTGCGGCATACATTTTATGGAAAATGCCGTTATCGGTAGCCACAATAAACTCGCGATTCGGCATGGTTTGCGCGGCACGGATAATCTGCGTGGTCGAACCCACCACATCCGCCAGCGCGATGACTTCAGCAGGCGATTCAGGATGCACCAATACCGCCGCATCGGGATGTGCCAGCTTCATCGCTGCCAACTCTTTCGCCTTGAACGCTTCATGCACCACGCACGAACCCTGCCACAGCAACATATCTGCGCCTGTGGTTTTTTGCACATAATCGCCCAAATACTTATCTGGCGCCCACAGGATTTTTTTGCCTTGCGCATGCAGATGCGCGACAATTTTCACCGCCGTGCCTGAAGTCACCACCCAGTCTGCGCGCGCCTTTACCGCCGCCGAGGTGTTGGCATACACCACTACCACGCGGTCAGGATGCTGGCCGCAAAATGCCGTAAATTCATCAGCTGGACACGCCATATCCAAAGAACAGTTAGCGTTCAAATCCGGCATTAGCACGCGTTTTTCGGGGTTGAGTATCTTCGCGGTCTCACCCATGAATTTAACCCCCGCAACCAGTATCGTACTGGCTGCATGAGCATGGCCGAATCTCGCCATTTCCAGCGAATCCGACACACAACCGCCTGTCGCATCGGCCAGATCCTGCAAATCTGCCGAGGTGTAATAGTGTGCCAGCAGCACTGCATTTTGTTGCAGCATCATGGTTTTGATATGTGCAATTAACGCTGCACGCTCATCATCACCTAACACTTCTTCCACCATAGGCGGCGCGATAATTTTGGGCAGGTGGGGCATGTGAACTAAGGTTTGCATAGCGGCCTCGTTATTTGATGTACTGTACCGCGCCAGGATGGGCGAGGCGATAGAGTTTTGCGGGGCGGTGTTTGCCATTACAGCGCTCTTCACCTGTTTCGGCCAATACGCCCAAGCTCAAAATATGTTTACGGAAATTGCGCTTATCCAACGCTTCCCCACGAATAATTTCATATACTTTCTGCAATTCACCCAGCGTAAAGGTTTCAGCCACCAAGCCAAAAGCCACGGTCGAATAATCCAGCTTAGCCCGCAAACGCTGCTGCGCCAGCTGAATGACATCGGCATGGTCAAACGCCAGCGCAGGCAGTGCGTCCAGGCCAAACCATGCCACTTCCGCCGCATCTGAACCGGCAACAGGCGCAAGCACCTCATACGGCGCAAGCGCATAGTACGCCACACTGATAATACGCTCACGCGGATCGCGGTCAGGCTTGCCGAAGGTATAGAGCTGCTCCAGGTACACCCCGGTTATCCCCGTCTCCTCTGCCAGTTCGCGCAATGCACAATCTTCCAGACACTCGTCCGGATCGACAAATCCGCCAGGCAAAGCCCAGCTGCCCTGGAATGGCTCGGCACGACGACGTATCAGCAAAATCGACAACTGGTCATCGCGCAGGGTAAACAGCGCGATATCCGTAGTCACTGCTGGGTGCGGATATTCGTAACAATATGGCGCCATATTTAACTAAGTGTAATGAATACACCATAACGATAGTGTGATATTTACACTATGTCAATCAGTTTGTCAGTGCAGTCACCGAGGTAATGTTAATATAGCAGTAATCACTTGATTTTTATTACCCACCATGTCTCTCGAATACTACTGGAAACTACTTCTGGAAGTCATGCTACCCATGAGTTTACTGGTCATCAGTGGCGGCGTCTGGCGACGCTATCTGGCGCCTGAACAAGTACGCTCCATCCGCAGCCATATCGCCAGCATTACCATTAACCTGTTCGCCCCCGCGTTACTGTTTGCCGCAGCGGCAAGCGCTCACATCACTACCGAACTGCTTTCCGTGCCCGCCTTATTAGCTGCGGGCATTTTACTTGGCGGCGGCTTGCTCTATATCCTGCTATTTCGCACCGCGCTCGGTAACACCCTGAGCCGACAAACCAGAACAGGTCTATTGCTCTGCGGAACATTTGGCAACGTGCTGTTTATGGGTTATCCATTACTGCATTTTTTATTTGGTGATCAGGGCGCGCGTTACGCCGCGTTTGCCGACATGGGCGCGGCAACGCCATTGCTCTGGAGTCTGGGCGTGTGGATGGCGATACGCTTGGGCGGCAGTGACATTCGCATCAGCAATCCGGTTAAAACGTGGCTGACGCTACCGCCAGTCTGGTCATTTTTACTCGGCGCAAGTTTAAGCATGACGCCCATGGACATTACTCCGCTCATCCACGCTGCCCGATTTATTGGTCAACCAACTGTGCCAGTGATGTTGCTGATGCTGGGCTTGACTATACCCTGGCGTAAGCTCGTGCCTAATTCGGCAGTATTAACAGTCGCGTTATTCAAACTCATGTTGTTACCACTGATGACCTGGCTCATCGCCACTTATTATTTCGGCAGTTTACGCGAAGCGCAAATGGCCGCCGTGATTGAATCCGGCGTCCCCACTATGCTGATGGCGCTTGGCCTGGCCGACAAATACCAGCTCGACGTAGAAGCCGTCGCGCTCACCATCGCCTGGAGTACCGTACTCTTCCTGTTCAGCCTGCCGTTCTGGTTATGGGTGCTGATTTGATAGCGGTTGTGTACAATTGAACAATAATTTTTAAGGAAATCACATGAGCCTCATTATCCAGCCCAACAGCGCCGCCAGCACCCCGATAGAAAAACGCGTCACCCTTAAAACCAAAATCGGCGAAATGGTCAGCACGGATTTAACTTTGCAGGATGAAAACGGTCGCCCTAGCGCAGCGGAATACATCAATCATCTTTACACTTCGATTAAAGAAAAATTAGGTGAAGTTGTTATTGCCAAGCTGGATGATAGCGCTGACCCCTACAACATTCCCGAAGTGACCAAGCAAATTTTATTTGTCGCGGCTTTTCATGACTCCATGTTTGGCACCTTCAGCCAAACCAGCGAATTGCCCAGTCAGGAACGCGCCGATTTTATCGAGATTTTTCTGCTCGCCGTTGCCACCCTGATCCCCGGGCGCAATATTCTGGTGGATTTGGCCAAAAATAAAATCAGCGACGGCGCAGGATTAAACTAATGCACATCCACATACTCGGCATCTGCGGCACCTTCATGGGCGGCATTGCAGCCATTGCACGCGCTGCAGGACATAAAGTCACAGGTTGTGACGCCAATGTTTACCCGCCGATGTCCGACCAGTTGCGTGCGCTAGACATAGACCTAATTGAAGGTTTCGACACAGCTCAACTCGCGCTCAAGCCTGATGTATTTGTCATTGGCAACGTCGTCACCCGCGGCAACGCACTGATGGAAGCCATACTGAATCAAAACTTGCCATACATTTCTGGCCCGCAATGGTTGGCTGAAAACGTGCTGCACGACAAATGGGTGCTTGCTGTCGCCGGCACCCACGGCAAAACTACGACCACCTCGATGCTGGCGTGGATACTCGAAGATGCAGGCTTGAACCCTGGCTTTCTGGTGGGTGGCATCCCGCAGAATTTCGGCATTTCGGCGCGCCTGACTGACTTGCCGTTTTTCGTGATTGAGGCCGACGAATACGATACCGCTTTTTTCGACAAACGCTCCAAATTCGTCCACTATCACCCGCGCACCGCCATACTCAACAATCTGGAATACGATCACGCTGATATTTTCCCTGATTTACACGCCATCGAAACCCAATTTCATCACCTCGTACGCACCATTCCATCACAAGGCCTGGTCATCGCCAATGGCACCGAAGACAGTCTCAAACGCGTCATTGCCCGCGGCTGCTGGACACCGGTGGAATGGCTGGGCAGCCAGGACGGCTGGAGCGCACAGGGTGGCGAAACTACATTCAGCGTGTATTTCAACGGCGTAAAACAGGGTGACGTAAACTGGTCACTAATGGGTGCACACAATGTCCATAACGCACTCGCTGCCATCGCCGCCGCACGCCATGCGGGGGTATCGACTGCAGTGGCCTGTGAGGCTTTGGGCAAATTCGAGAACGTAAAACGCCGTATGGAAATACGTGGCGTGGTCAACAACATTACCGTCTATGACGATTTTGCCCACCACCCAACCGCCATCACTACCACTGTTGCCGGGCTGCGTAACAAAGTCGGCGATGCCCGCATCATCGCAGTGTTAGAGCCACGCTCCAACACCATGAAACAAGGCGCAATGAAAGACGCTCTGGCTGACAGTCTGGCCGCAGCCGATCTGGTTTTCTGCTACGCTGCAAATCTGGACTGGGATGCCGCCGCCGCACTCGCACCACTGGGCAACCGCGTACAAGTACATCACAATCTGGAACAACTCATTAGCGCGATTGCCAGCGCAGCCCGTCCACATGACCATATCCTGGTGATGAGTAATGGCGGTTTTGGCGGGATACATGAACAACTGCTAAAACGGCTGGATTAACGACACGTCGTTCCCGCCAGTGCGGGAACCGGCTCCAAACCAGCCGTAACATGCTTATTCCTTACCCCGCACACTCGGTGTTTTTCGTCAGTTTTATAGTTTTCGTGGATAAAAATTCAATTTAGAGATAAAGTTATCTTTTTATGACTTCACTCATCACGCCATGACTCTCGACGCGTCCTTACTCGAAAAATACAACCAGCCAGGCCCACGCTACACCTCTTATCCAACTGCCCCCTATTTTGCAGAAACTTTTGGTGAGGCAGACTGGCGCGCAGAGTTAACGCAAACGCAAAATAGTCGACGCGATTTATCCCTTTACATCCATATCCCCTTTTGCGACACGCTTTGTTACTACTGTGGCTGCAATATGGTTGCGACCAGAAACTACGCAAAGGCAACAGAATACTTAGGCTATTTGTTTGAAGAAATAACCCGCATAGCCGAGATCACCGCACCCAGCCGTAGCGTACGTCAGATCCACTGGGGCGGCGGCACACCAACTTATTTGCACCCCGATGATATACGCCGCCTGATGGTGCATATCCGCGCGCATTTTAATATCGCCAGCGATGCAGAAGTTGGCTGTGAAATTGACCCGCGCGAACTCAGCCGCGAACATGTACAAGCGCTAGCGGATAGTGGTTTTAACCGTCTGAGTGTCGGCGTACAGGATCTCAACCTGACCGTGCAGCAAGCCGTCAATCGCGTTCAATCCGCCGAGCTCATCAGCATGACTTATGGCTGGATGCGTGAGGCAGGCATAACCAGCATTAACATGGACCTGATGGTCGGGCTGCCACACCAAACTGTGACCAGCTTTAACGAAACCCTGTCCAAAATCATCGAATTGTCGCCTGACCGACTCGCGGTGTTTAATTACGCTCATGTCCCATGGCTGAAAAAACACCAAAACCTCATACAGGAATCCGACCTTCCCGACTTGGCTACGCGGATTACGTTACAGCAATTGTTGATGGATAAACTCTGGCTAGCGGGTTACGTGTATATTGGCATGGATCACTTCGCCAAGCCCAATGATGAATTAGTAAAAGCCCAACAGAATCAGACCTTGTATCGAAATTTCCAGGGTTACACTACACACAAAGACTGCGATATCTACGCATTTGGCGTTTCCGCCATCAGTCAAACTGATGAGGTGTATGTGCAAAATGCCAAAAATCTGGCGGAGTACCAGCAACGCATCGCTCAAGGCGGATTAGCCACAGAACGCGGACTGCGAATCAGCTTTGAAGACAGGTTACGTCGCGACGCGATTACCCGACTGATGTGCGATTTGACCCTGGATAAATCACGGTTTGAGCAACAATGGGGCATAGTATTTGATGAACACTTCGCCGATGCCTTGACAGCGCTCGCCGACATGCAAACAGACGGGCTCATCATCCTGATGCCTGACACGCTGCGCGTCACCGAAACAGGTCGCTTATTTCTGCGCAACATCGCCATGTGTTTCGATGCTTATCTGTCCCAACCCAGTGCCCTCACACCACGTTATTCACGTACGCTTTAAATATCAGCTTAAATGGAACATAAGTATGTGCAAATATTTGCACATACTTTAGTGCAAAGATTTCCCCCAAAGCCAATGGATATAAGGCTATACTAGCTTTTCACAGCAGCATTCATAAGCTGCGCCAGCAGGTGCCAGGGGAAAACCAATGACAGTAGACATGAGTCAATTTTATGAAGTATTTTT
>Ga0265297_10002299_pt1 | contig 39675 bp, 42 predicted proteins | sample Munlanlwell13791_FD_192502 | JGI IMG/M metagenome (GOLD analysis project Ga0265297, IMG submission 192502) | Leachate microbial communities from a municipal landfill in Southern Ontario, Canada - Leachate well 137-91 | ecosystem: Engineered > Solid waste > Landfill > Unclassified | place...
TTCGGGTACAGGCAGTAATTCTATTATCTTGTCGGCAGAAGCAAATTCATTGCTATCAATCCGGAAAGCATTAGTAACTGTGCAGGCTTCGGGTATCGAACCACAATATGTTACAGTATCTCAGGATGCGGCTACAAAAACCGTAACTATTTCTGCAGGAGGATTAAGTTCCGCTCTGACTCATGACGAACATAGCGTGTTAAACCGATTGACAATTACCGGTACACTCGATGCCAGCGATTTTAAATTTATGAGAGACTCTATCCCAAATCTGACTTACCTGGATATAAGTCAAACAACGATTAATGCATACACAGGTTCAAACGGTACAGTTGGTTCCTATACGATTAGCTATCCGGCTGCTACAATTCCGCAAAATGCTTTTGATAATGGCTATTATTCTTCAAAAATTGCCTTAAAATCAATTATATTGCCTAATTCAATAAGCTCAATTGGAACATACGCATTTCAGTATTGTTTTAAACTTGACAGTATTGCTATTCCGAATTCTGTAACTTCAATTGGAGATTTTGCATTTGATTATTGTAACAATTTGAAAAGTGTCAAACTCTCCAATTCCCTTACAACAATTGGCAGGGTGTTTAGTAATTGCAGCAGTCTCACAAAAATAGTTATTCCAAATTCTGTTACATCATTAACAGGAAGTACTTTTTCTTATTGTAGCAGATTAAAAGATGTAAGCTTTAGTAACTCGTTGACTAGTATTGGAAGTAATGCATTTAATAATTGCACCGGAATAACTGACATATCAATTCCTAATTCAGTTACGTTGATAGACAGTTATGCATTTATGAATTGTACTGGATTGACCAACCTAATAATAGGGAGTAAAGTTAATACAATTGGAATGAGTGCATTTTCAAATTGCAGCAGTTTGGCAGGACTTGTTCTGCCTAAATCGCTACAAACAATTGGTGATTATGCTTTTCAAGCTTGCAACTTATTACCTGTTGTCACGATACCGGAAAATGTGGGTTCTATTGGTTCTTATGCATTTAGTTGTAGTGGACTAAAATCAATTTTATCAGCGAACCCAACACCTCTTGTTATGAGTACTTATGGAGTTTTCTCTGCTGTTAACAAATCAACCTGTACCCTATATGTGCCTACTGGTTCTAAATCCTTATATCAGAATACTGCTCAATGGAAAGATTTTAGTAATATTTCGGAGGAATTCGGATTTATGTTATCCAATGATACTGTAAGAATCCTTTCGGGAGAAAGTATAACCATAAACATTCCAACCACAAAAACGTTTACTGCAGTTTCTGATCAACCATGGTTAAAAACAAGTACAGTTGCTGGCATCAACAACACACAGATAGTGTTGGCCGGAGATGTAAATCCTGATTTGTTCTTACGAACAGCACTTGTAAAATTTAGTTTCGAAAATGGACCATCTCAAATTATTACAGTTATTCAGAGTGGAACACCAAAAACTGTGACTGTTAGTTCAGGAGGGTTGCAAACCAGTCTTACTAAACAAGAATTACTTACTGTTTCGAATCTGATCCTGACTGGAACTATTGATGCCCGCGATTTCAGAGTTATGCGCGATAGTATGCCGCAGTTGGCTGATATTGACATGAAAGATGTTAGCATTACTGCTTATTCCGGATCGGAAGGAACCAATTCAAGTATCAGTTCATATCCGGCTAATGCAACACCTATCAATGCATTTTATAAAACCTATTCAGGAGTTGGGAAAACCACATTGGCTTCAGTTATTCTTCCAACAAATATTACTTCCATTGGACAATCCAGTTTTGCTTATGCCATTGGATTGTCATCAATAGTTATTCCTGACCAGGTGACTTTGATAGGTATGACTGCTTTTGCATATTGTGGATTAAAAGAGTTGACAATAGGGAGTTCAGTAACCAATATAGGATTTGAAGCATTTCTAGCCTGTAATAAGTTGGCAGGTGTTGCTATTCCTAATGCTGTGAAAACTATCGAGGCAGAAGCATTCAGCAGCTGTAGAGACTTAAAATGGGTTACTTTCCCCGATGGTCTGACAACAATAAACAGCAAAGCTTTTATGTTTTGCATTAGTCTGGATTCTGTTAATCTTCCAAATACGATAACAACTTTTGGCCCTGATATTTTTGGATTTTGCTATGCTTTGAAAAAAGCGAATATCCCTAACACTATTTCTGAATTAAAATCTGGGACATTCTATAGTTGTACGTCATTAAAAGAAATTTCAATCCCGGCTTCAGTTACTAAAATTGGAAACAGAGCGTTAGGAAAATGTACAGTATTTACAACAATTAATATACCGGCAACAGTTACCGGAATTGAGTATGGTGCATTCGAATTTTGTACAGGATTGACATCTGTTTATGCATACCAAATAACTCCTATTGATTTATCAGCTTCATATTATGCAACCGTGTTTAATAACGTTAATAAGACTAATTGCAAACTATATGTTCCAATCGGTACAAAAGCACTATACGCTGCAGCAGTTGAATGGAAAGACTTTACTAACATCATTGAAATGACAACTGCTGTACCTACTTTATCCGAATCGAATATCAAGATTTATCCAAATCCGGCGACAGACAAATTTAGCATTTCAGGATTAGATGAAACTGCCCAATTGACAATAACGGATTTGAGTGGAAAAGTGTTAGTATGCAAACAAATTGCCGGTAAAAACACAGTTTCAGTTATGGAATTGCCGAAGGGAATATATATTGTTCGGATTATAACTGCTAACGGTACTTTCGAACGAAAACTGGAAAAGAAATAACCGGATGAATTGGCCGGTTCTACGTTATGGAATCCCCCTGCTGGCGCAGATTTGTAATCTGTGCCAACAATAAAAGAAAGAAACACAGGTCACACCCCGTCCCGATAGCTATCGTGGTCTGAGCTGTCGGTGGGCAGAAGAGTGAAACGAGATAAGAAAAAAAAGGTATGATAAGTTTCTGTACTCGCGGATATACTTATTAGATGAGTAAAGTTTGGTTCTGTTGGATGGGTCGCGATAGTTATCGGGATCAAAGAATACAAGAACCGGGATTAAAATCCCAGTGACAAACTGCCACATTTGTATATTTAGAATATATCCGGCAGGAAGGGTAATGAAAGTGTTATAAAATTAAAGCAATGAAATATCTGAAACTTACTCCAATTCTTTTTCTTTTGTTTTTATCTTGTTCAAAAGACAAAGATATAGAGGACAGATACGGGGATATAAATGTAGATTTTACTATTGCAGACAGTATTGATCATTTTATTTTAAATGATCATTCCACGGATATAAATGGAGCTGCGTTAACTTATAAATGGACATTATCAAGCGATACAATTCCTTTATTCAATCCGAATTCTGCTTCAGCCTATTTTAATTTACCCATTTTGAAAGATTCGCAGCAGCTTACCATAAAACATGTTGTAAGTAATGGTCTTGTTTCCGACTCGGTTATCAGAAACATAACTCTTCCCAAGACCACGGTTGAACGTTTATATGGTCTGGGAATTAAAGTTGACTACTCACAAAGTAATAATGATAACTATAATTGGTATTATGACCAAATGGATACGGGCCCATATTCCTCTGTCAATTGTGGTCCGACAACAGTAACAATGGCCATAAAATGGGTACAGGAAGATTTCACTAAAACAACTTTGGATGCCAGAAACACTTACCGGCCTTCAGGTGGGTGGTGGTACACCAACGACATCACAAATTACCTGAATATGTATTCGGTACCAAACTACATCATTCCCGTTAAGCAGATTGATTCACTTCAAAGTCAGATTAATTCAGGAAATATTATTATTCTTTGTCTTGATATGTATTACATCAGAAATCAGGGGAAAGACAAATGGCATATTGATAAATTTTATACAGCAAGCACAATCGGATGGGGACATTTTATTGTTGTGAAAGGATATAAAATTGTTGATAAGACAGTTTATTACGAGGTTTATGATCCATATAGTTTCGGCAAAAAATACAGTAACGGCCTTATAAAAGGCAAAGACAGATATTATAGAAGTGTAGATTTAAATTCTGCTGTTTTGAAGTGGTGGGCTTATGCTATAGTTGTTTCTAAAACTACCCAAAGAAGCGGCATTCGGCGGGTTAAGGCAAGTGAAATAAAACATAAACCTGGACAATAAACAATTCCATCTGCCCCCCGTTTGTTCCCGATAGCCCCGATAGCAATAGGGGGGGCGGAGAGAGGTAGATGGCAAACGTTTATAAACGTATAAATGAAAAATTGATCCGACACCGCTCCCGAATGAATGCATCGTGTAGAACTAAAGTAATAACTATTCAAGTGTTGCTACACGATGCAATCGTGCGGCAGTCTGGGAGAATTTAAAGGAATCAGGTTTATTCCATCATACGGAGTATAAACCCGTAATTTGATAAATTTATAATTGAAATATATCCGGATGAGTTTATTTGGGTGTTATGGGGCAATTTTAAAAAAAAAGAGACAGTTTCTTTATAGACTAAAACGATAAGACAATCAAAAAAAACGACAACTTAACACTTAAAAGATATGGCAATAGATTTAGACCAGATTAGAAAGAATTATGAATCATTTGAAGATTACAAAATTGAGCATTTGGCGAAAAACGAGGCAGGATCTTTAAGACCTGAGGTTGTTCCAATTTTAAAAGAGGAAATAAGAAAACGTGGATTAGACTCCAACTTAATTATAGGTATTGAGTCTCAGACCAAAGAACTTACTGAAGCGGAATTGAATGAATTAAAATCTAAGATTGCAAAATTGGCATGTCCTGAATGTGGACAACACCATACTCCTTTGACTGGAATCATAATTCGAGAGGTTAAAAGTATTGTGGTGATTACACAATATAAGAAGACTCCAGTAATCCTATGCCCGACTTGTGCTCAAAAGAAAAGAAAAGATGCAATGATTTCAACAGCATTACTAGGCTGGTGGGGAATTCCTTCGGGAATCTTCCAGACCCTACATGCCCTAATTTCGTCATTGACTGATAATAAAAAACGTGATATTATTAGCGATTCCATTTTGACACAATTTGCGATTATAAACATTGGCGAAATCAGAACGAATTGGGACAAAGAAAATGAATTAGTTGATTTTGTTCGACATAAAAATAACACAAATTGAAAAAAACAACCCCATATCATACGCCTGGGCACTGGCTGGCCAACCTCCCCCTCGTTTGCTTCTCCCGATAGCTATCGGGGTTATCCGGGGGAGAAGGTAATTGATAAATCGTTTTTAAACGGATAAATGAAATAGATTTTTTTTATTATTAGCGAACGAGGGGCAGAAGAGAAAACTACGATCCTGTAAATTTAACTATGAAAATTATACGACTTACAACATGCAATTCTTCGATAGAAGCTAATATGATGAAGCATATGTTAGAAAATGAGGAAATCAATTGCTTTTTGACGAATGAAAATTTCGCCTCCTTAATGCCACATTATAGTGGAATAATAGGGTCCGGTGTTCAGATAATGATTGATGAAAAAGACAGCATAAAAGCTTCAGAAATTCTTAAGGCACATTCCAATACCAATGAACTAAGATGCCCGGAATGTAATTCCGAAAATATCAGGTTTGGTTTAGGTCTAAAAAAGTCAAAGAAAATATTCTTTATGCTATTGTCTCTATTCGTCTTTATTCCATTTAAAAATATAACAAATACATATTACTGCGAGGACTGTAAAACAGAATTTAAAAAGTGAAAAGCTCTTCCGCTTCCGCACGATTGCATTGTGTGGGAGTAAAGTAATAACAATTCAAGTGTTGCCACACGATGCAATTGTGCGACGCGTGGGTAATATCAACTTTAAGTAAATGACAAAAACTAAAATAAATATGATTAGAAATTTATTGCTCATGTTATTCATGGCAATTGCTCTGACAGCAAAAGCTCAAATGATATTTCCGGAAAAATATAGTGGTTGTAATACGGATATGTTTAGTATGGAAAATGATACTACTATAGCCAGAGTGAGTGATCAAGTATTGATACAAGTAATTACCGGGGGATTTGATGAAAAAGTCATAAAGCATATACATGGTATCCTCTCATTACAAATTCTGGTTGATAGTTTAGGTAATTCATGTTTGTTGAGCCTTTTGGATAAAACTAATTATAAGTCTAAAAGTTTAAATCTTAAGCAATCTATTGATAGCGGTCTTCACTGGAATAGTATTAAAAGTAAAGTTTCGGCTCTGGTGCAAATAGAATTCATGGAAGATAAAAGTATTACAGTGAAACGCCTTGGTTTGAATAGATTCCGTGGGTGGCATTTTATTACTGATAAAGTTCAACCTTATATAAGAAACACTGATAAACTGAAGAATCATAATACAACAAATACACCGGAAATTTTTAGAGATAAGCGATCAAAAGCGATATGGAAATTGTATAATTTTTCTAACTCCATGATGCCAAATAACTTTGTCCGTTCGGTGGATGTAGATAGTAAAGGAGTTGTCTGGTTTTGCACCGATTATGGAGTTGTACGTATTGAAAACGATAGTTGGACAATCTTTGACGAAAGAAATACTGCTTTCCCCGTGAATAATACCGGATTGGTTTGGACAACAAATCTAAAAATAGATAATCAGGACAGAGTATGGGTTGATGCTTCTCAAAAGTTATTCCGGTACGATGGAAAAAACTGGATGAACCTGGATAGTATTTACCCATTATTGAAACAGGATAGCATAATGAAATCATTAAGAAATGTAAATGATATCTCTATAGACCGAAATGGTATTTTGTGGTTTTGCACATATACAGGATTGATTAGAAACGAAAATGATTCTTTTGTCCAATCAGCACCAAAAAACTGTCCTTTGCCTTCATTTAATGTAAAAGAACTTTTTATTGATAAAAATTATATTCAATGGATTGCAACCGATTCGGGAGTTGTAAAGATTGTGAATGATAATTGGACAATTTATAATACAAATAATTCCCCTTTACCCAGCAACAGTGTTGCAAGCATTCAGGGCGATAGTATAGGAAATATATGGATAGCTATGAATATGCGCAAACAGCAAGGTGGATTAGCAAAAATAGATACCTCAGGAAACTGGACACTTTATGATACTTCCAATTCGGGATTGCCGGATATGACGGTATGGAAAATAGTTGTTGATAATAATATCGTATGGCTTTGTATGCATTCAGGTGGTCTGGTTCGGATTGAAGGAGATAAATGGTCTATATTCGATGTAAATAATTCAACTATCCCCGATGGGAGTGCGATTTTTAAATTGGTGAATGATAAAAAAGGAAACAAATGGATAGGAACAAACAAGGGCCTTGTCTTTACAGATAACGAGTAAGTTGTTTATAACAAAAGTCAGTCGTGCCAGAAGTGTTTTTGATAAATAAGAAAAGTTTGGATGCAGTAGGTGGGTGCAACCAACCTCCCCCTCGTTTGTAACGATAGTTATCGGGGCTATCGGGGGCAAACCGGGGGAGAAGAAGAAAGGAGAAAAAACAATATCAGATAATGGTTTTGTCTTTAATTCTGCTACAGGATGCAATTGTGCAGCAGCAGGAGTGATAAAGACAGCCCGAAAAATAAAATTGACAATAAATCATTTTCTAAATACTAATTTTAAATTTAAAAAAACAATGAAAGATTACTTTAAATTCAATTTGACAGCTCAAAAGCTTTTGCCGGTATGGATCACCTTTCTGGTGTTATTTATCGTCCCTTATGTAATTCTTAGTCTGAAAGTCAAAGACTTTATTCAACCGGCTAATCCGTCCGGGTTATTGCTGTTTTATGGCATACTGATTTTGTTGTTAATCATAGCCTATGCAATCATTTTTTATATGCTTAAATTAATTATCGAAGGTATTGAATTTAAAGGGAAATCGTTTGTTTTCGGAGGAACTTTTGGTCAGTTTATGGCTAAGTTTATACCCGGACTACTCTTAACCATTATTACCCTGGGAATTTATTCCCCCTGGTTTTTTACTAAAATGCATAAATTCTTTGTTGATAATACAGCGCACGATTCGGATAATCTGACATTTGTAGGAACGGCAGGGAAACTGTTTAAAATATTGTTTTTCACTATGTTTCTTCCTATACTGGCGTTTATTATTTTCATGGTATATATTCAGGTCAAAAACGGTCGATCAGATACAACATCAGTCAGTTTATATGCAAACGTGCTAATCTATACTATAATGATCCCTTACATGTATTATGTTTACAAATGGATGGTGAATGTTAAGTTCCGGGACTATACCATTCGTTGGGAAACCAAATTCTGGAATTCATGCGGAAAATTATTGTTGGAGATATTCCTGTCCATTATTACGGTTGGTATTTTTTATCCCTTAGCCGGATTACGCTTGTATAAATACTTTATGGAGAAAACTTTCGCGGTATCCGAAAGCAGCAGAAAAAGATTTGGTTATGACCTGGAAGCAGGCAAAGACTTTCTGTTTCTATGGGGCCAATTGCTGCTAACCATTATTACACTGGGAATCTATTATCCCTGGGCTTATTGTAAAATTACAGACAGAATACTAAGTAAGACCTACACGGAACAAATAGAAGAATAAAAGTCCGTATCACTCAATGTCCCTTGTGCCGGTAGATTCCGGGACAAGGGCTTTTTAGTAGAAATCCAATTAATAAACATTTAATAAATGCTGTCCAATGAGAAATTGTAAATCGGTTAAAAAAAGTTTCATTTTCATTTTCATAATTTCGTTTAGTGCAAGTGTGCAGTCTCAAACAAAAAAAATAGCTTTACTCTCGATGGAGGATACAACAATTGTGCATCAGCATCTTGGTACCACTGCATTTACCAACTTTACGGATACTTTGCATCTTGATATTCCTCTGGCAAACTACGTTCAAGACAAACTGGTCGGTTGGATGTCGACAAATTACGATGTGACAATTGTGAAAGTTCCGGATTCTATCCGAAAGCATGCAATTTCATTCTGGGGACGAAGCAAGGAGTTTAAACGTTGGTATGATGGTATGAGAGCCGGTTACGATTTTATCGTTGTCGTTTCAAATACAACCATACCTTCGGAAATGAATCTTCGTATTCCGGAAAATAGCAGTGGATTCTACAGCCGTGGTCCTTTGCACGGTCCGTATACTACCATCGACTTTAATATATACCGTGCCGAAACAAATAAACTGATGGAGTATTATAATCTTGGAGGAAATCTGGTTACACAATTAAAGGACTTTAAAATGCCCGAAGATAAACGATCGTTTACTCCTGAAATGCTCACAGAGATTAAAAAGGAGCTGCTGAAACATATGGACACTCGTATAAAATACTTTTTGAATCATACCTATATCGTTCCTCCGGACGTTACTAAATAATTGTCTGTTCGCTTATTTCGTCCGGGTTTGTAAAATAGCACACACAGGATAGCTTAAGAACTGAGCAAAGCGAAGTCCTGAAATATCCGAGGATTGCATGAACCAAATCTGAAGGTAAAAGGATAAGTTAAAAGCAGGGTGCAACTTTAGATATTATTCGAACAAATAACTTCATCCCTTTTTTCTGTTTGAATTTATGAAACAACTAATTATAATTAAAAAGGATATGAATCTCAATTTTGATACAATTAAAGCTGATGAAACTACGTTAAATCATGATGGATATGGTGCTTCATTATTTGACCCGCGATGGAAAGCAAGGAGAAAGGAAATTTTGGAAAGGGATCATTATAAATGTGTTATTTGTCATTCGGAAATTAAATTGCAGGTACATCACCGCCAATATCAGTTTTCGGAAACATTGAAAGTATTCAAAAATCCATGGGAATACGCTGATTCTTTAATGATTACACTCTGCAGTACCTGTCATCAGAAAGGACATAATCTGTATAAAGTGCCGATAAAATATATAAAATAACATTTTAATAATCAATGCAATGGGACTGTTCGACTTTTTCAAAAAAAATCAACTTCAGACAAGCGGTTCTGATAATAACAATCAATCTCTGGAAATTCCCAAAGATGTATTTATAGAGGATGGTGATCCATCAGATAACCAACAGGATTCAAAATATCCGTTAGAATCAAAAGGCATAGAATTAATCTATGAATTCCTGCAGGCTGATTACGAATCGAGGGGGTACAATGATGCTTTAACCAGCCCTGATGACAGTTATAAAAAGGATAACATCAAACTGATCAAACTCGATTTACAAATCGTGATTCAGAAAGTCAATACCTATTACGAAGATTTAATGAAAGAACTCGATTTTCATATCAGTTCGAGAAGCAGAGCCGGTTTAATTGATCTGGTTGAAGAACTGAAAACCCGCAAAGAAATGGTTTTGGAACATGTGGCGAAAGTTCTGGAAATTAAAAAAGAAATGGAGGAAACCAACAGTATGACCCAACGAATCATCCTATCCTATCAACGTGGATTTATGCGTGGGTTATCGGCTATTACTCAATCGAATGTACTGAATAAAAAAATCTGACAGACATGAAAGATATATGGATAAAATTCGGATGTTTTCTGACCGGACACAATTATGCCATCATAAAAAATTCCAGTGAAGCATCTGCCAAAACAGTTAAAAAGTATCTCTCTGCGTTATTGATCATTTCTACAATCTGGGGTTTCATTGGATTTGCCTTTACACAACGCTATTTACATGGCAATGCCCTTGTTTCTTCCATTGGAGCTTTGGTGATGATTTTTATTATCATCCAGATTGAACGGCAAATTATTTTGTCGTTACGCAGAAATCTTTTCGCCATGATATTTAGAATACTGATCGGTGTGGTTATGGCGATTATCGGATCTGTAATTTTGGACCAGGTGATTTTTAAAGAAGATGTGGAGAAAGAAAAAATTACCAACATCCAGAAAGAGGTGAACAAAATCATGCCCGAAAAAACCCTTGAACTGAGTAATCAGATTCAACAACTGGATAGTGAAATTGTAAAAAAGGAAAGTGAAAGAACTGCTTTGTTGCTGGAAGTAAGTAAAAAACCAATGATATCGGCACCTACATCAATCAATGAATACAAAAGGGATAGTGTGACAAAAAAGTTGATTCTAGTAGGAAAACAAGTTAGTATTCAAAATACATTGAATCCAAAGACGGAGTTAATTCCGCAGGTAGATAAGATTCTGAAAAATTTAAGAGAACAAAAAATTAAAAAAGAGAATGACAAACTGAATATCCAGCAATTATTAGAAAATGACATTAAATCGAAAGTTGGATTTCTGAATGAATTGAAAACGTTATTTGATATTTTATTGTCGTCGCCAATTGCTATGTTCGTGTGGATATTACTTTTTATGTTCTTCTTTATGATTGAATTATTTATTATCATAAATAAATGGGGAGATAAAGAAAATGATTACGATAAAACAATTTTACATCAAATGGATGTCAGAATTAAGATGTTAGATAAACTTTCGGAAAAAGAATAATTCTGTGACAACGGTTCTGCCGGAGACCCTGAAGATGGAATAACCTGCATCCTTAGCCGGGAGTTATGATAGATCCCGGTTTTTAATATATGTTCCGGAAGCAAAAAGTAAAATGATAACAGTTGATACAGATGGAATGAAAGTCCCGGTACGGAAATCGATACTGTTCCGGGCTATACTAATATTGAGTCTTACAATTCTGTTTTTCAGTTGCAGCCCTACGCGGCTTATAGAAAAAAGACAAAGTAAAGAGGTCTATGAAACCCTGGGACTGAATAAAGAAAGGAAAGATAATTTTGCACTATACAAAGAAGCTGCCTCATGGTTACATGTTCCGCACGTGGATGGTGGTAAGTCCCGCAAAGGAACGGACTGCTCGTTTCTGGTATATTCCGTTTATAAAACCGTTTATGCTAAAATTCTGGAACGGAATTCGGCAGACATGCTGAAAAAAAACTGCAGACGAATAAGTATAAGCCGGCTGAAAGAAGGCGATCTGGTTTTTTTTAATACCGCCGGAAAATCAAAAGCTAAATCGAGGATCAATCACGTGGGTATTTATCTGAAAGATAATAAATTCCTGCATGCTTCCACATCAAAGGGGGTTATTGTAAGCAGTCTCGATGAAGACTACTACCGTAAAACCAGGGTTTGCGGAGGCCGGGTAAAGTGATGGTTCGGTTGAATGCTTTAGAGACAGGACTATCCGATTAAAAAACGATATAGTAATTGGTACACGATTCGTATGTATTACTGTAAAAAACATCGGTAGGATACAATGTATAACCTGATATTTGTACTACTTCGGCACTCCAGTATCCGGAAGGTATATCGTATGTTGCTTTAGATCTTGCATTAATAACCTGTTGATATTGATCATTGATATATAAATCGTACGGACTGTTTGTGCCGTTTGTAAACTCCATGGTGAAGGTTTGATTTTGTTCACAGGTTGGCACAGATACCACGGTACATCCGATAAACAGAAAAACAACAAACAGGGAGATTATAAGCTTTTTCATAGAATTGTTTTTTATGAATGAATAATTTTTATCAATATGCAAAGTACGTCTGATTTAAGCAGATAAGACTTATATAATTCGTGAAAAAAGTTACATGATTCACATGTTTGATATCTGTCATCCGGGAAGATTTATTGTCCCTGAAGTATTCTTAATAAAGCGTGTAAAGCCTGGTACCGATAAAATGGAACTTTCTGTTAATTGAAATTTGTTGTGTACTTCAGATATCATAAAGTATAAAAAGAAAATCCACCCGGAAAAACTTTCCAATTCTCAGGTTGTTTTAGTGCAACTGGATTCGAAACCTGTTAATAACCCGAATAAAATAAAAATCAAAATAATATGCTGACAAAAAATAAAATGAAAGTTGAAATCTGGAGTGATGTTATGTGCCCGTACTGTTATATGGGTAAACGAAAATTTGAAACAGCCTTATCACAATTCAATGAAGCTGCGGATATTGAAATTAGTTGGAAAAGTTTCCAGCTTTCACCCGAAATGATAACAGCACCCGACAAAAGTATTCATGAGATTCTGTCGGACCTTATGGAAATAAGCATTGAAAAAGCCAAAGAATACAATGATAAGGTGACAACTTCGGCCAGACAGTATGGACTGGTTTACAACTTTGATAAGGCCATTCCGGCAAATTCATTTAATGCGCACCGTTTTTCCCATATGGCAAAACAACACGGTTTGCAGGATAGGGCGGAAGAAAGTTTATTTAAAGCATATTTCACTGATGGAAAAAACTTTGACGATATTCCCACACTTATCCAGATGGGAGTTGAAATCGGATTGGATGCTGATGAATTAAAATCAACTTTAGAAAGTGATAAGTATGCCGAAGATGTACGGAAAGATATCTACGAAGCACGTCAATTAGGAGTCAGAGGCGTACCGTTTTTTCTGTTTGATAATAAACTGGCGGTAACCGGAGCGCAGGACAGTAAGGTATTTCTCGAAACAATGGAGAAGGCATTTGACGGTTGGAGAAAAGATAATCCTCAACCGGCCATAGAGATGATTGATGGGCAATTCTGCACACCCGAAGGAGAATGCAATTAATAAGTATTGAACCTCTCCATCAAAGAGTAATCTATTAAAGGATTACTATTTGCACGCAAAGGCACTAAGTCGCAAATCAATATTAATTGTACAGCATAAATTAGCCGTCATTACCTGTAACCGCGCTGGACTGAACTCCGACGCGTTTGTTATTTTATTTCAATAAAAAAGAAAGAACAGATTGAATTATTTAGCACATATTTTTTTATCGGGAGGTAATCACAGGACTCAGATCGGAAATTTTATAGGGGACTTTGTAAAAGGCAGCCGTTTTAATGATTATCCATCCGGTATCCGAAGGGGCATCTTACTTCACCGCAAGATCGATGAATATACCGATTCGCATCCGGTGGTACTGAAAGTGAAAGTGTTTTTGAGACCGGCTTTCGGACGTTATTCGGGTATTATAACGGATATGTATTTCGATTATTTTTTAGCTGCCCGGTTTAACCATTATACTTCCAGATCGTTGAATGTCTTTGCTTTTCAATTTTATTTTTTCGCATTGTTGAATTACAGACATTTGCCTGTAAAGGTACAGAGATTTGTATTTCACTTTGTCGGTACGAACCGGTTGAAAAAATATGGGAGCTTGGATGGATTGAAAGATTCATTGGAAATCATGTCGAATTATAAGATTCCGGCTATCGATCCGGAAAAAACCATCGCTTTTTTAGTGCAACACCACCATGAACTTGAAACTGATTTCGCCCTCTTTTTCCCCGATTTAATAAAATTCTGTCATAAGGAAAATTCCCTGATGCAAATTAAATGAACTCCGTTAATAAGATAATCTTCTTGAATCAATTAAAAATATCCAATTTATTTTATTTGATAGTTCTGGTGGTATTATTTTAAAGAATATTTATCCTGAACAGGCTTTAATAAATTTCGTTATATGCATTTGACGACTTTTCAAAACACTTATAAGATCGACTTTTCATATAAATATTTAAAAGGATAATTTCCCGATATAGGCTTGAATTAAACGATTTAAAAGATAGAATCAGATATTTTACGAATAACTGTATGTAAATAAATCTGAAGTAAAATGCAAAATCAAAAATAATTTATAGATTTGTACCCGAATAAAACGAATAGATCCTGACTTCCAACAGAAAATCCGGACGGATTTTATTGATTCAGTTTTATCAATCCGGAGCAATATTATGATTGAAGAACAATATTTACTTAGAGAATTGAAACAGGGAAATAAAGAGGCTTTCTCTATGTTGTTTAGGAAGTATTATCTGGATATGGTTTTATTTGGAGGAAACTATCTGCGAGATAAGGACCGTTGTGAGGATATAGTGCAGAATGTTCTCTTTAAACTCTGGTCTGAAAGGGAAGAACTTGAAATCAACACCTCCCTTAAATCTTTTTTGCTGAAGTCGGTCAAAAACGGTTGCCTTGACGAATTACGACACCAGCAGGTAATCCGCATACACGAATCTTATTCCGGAGTATTCGGGGATATGGATGATTCGCAGACTGAAAATTATATTTTATACACCGATTTACATGACCATTTGGATATAGCATTAAAGAAACTTCCTGAAGTTTGTCGGGTTGCTTTCGAACTAAACAGATTCGAAGGACTAAAATATAAAGAAATTGCACAGCAACTTGAAGTTTCGGAACGAACCGTTGAGGTGAGAATAGGAAAAGCTATCGGTTTGCTTAGGAAATACCTGAAAGATTTTTTCATACTAGTTTTTATACTTTTAAAATGTTAATAAATTTAAATTGGATGTGGTTAATGGTTTATTAAACGTCATATCAGAGTAAGAAGTAATAGAAACGTAACAGAAATGCAACAGAAATATCAAATAGAAGAATTAATCGCCAAACTACTTTCGGAGAATATCTCTCTCGAAGAAAAAAATATATTGACTGCATGGTTTAATGACAATGCAGAAAACAAGACCTATTTCAATCAACTTAGAAATATTTGGCAAGCAGCTCATCCCGTATTTAATCCGGATGAAATTGATGTTAAAATGGCGGAACTTAAAGTGAAGGAAAGAATAAATACAAAGAACCGAAGTCTAAAACCAGTATTGATCTGGTGGCAACGTGTGGCTGCTATCATCATTCTTCCGCTTATGTTGGCAACTGGTTATTTATTTTACAATCAATCTTCAAAACCGGTAGTAATTGCTTTTCAGGAAATTATTTCACCACTCGGAGTTACATCAAAAGTGGATTTACCGGATGGTTCAATTGTGTGGTTGAATTCTGGTAGCAGACTGAAATATCCGGTAGTATTTGCAAATACTGAACGCAACGTGTATTTGTCGGGTGAAGCCTTCTTTAAAGTGCATTCTGATAAAAAACATCCCTTTATCGTGGAAACCAAGAATGTTAATGTCCGGGCAACAGGTACTCAGTTTAATGTTGAAGCCTATGCTAATGATACTATTACTGCAGTCACATTATTAGTTGGAAAAGTAGATGTCAGTATTTACGGCAACCCAAAAGAAAAACTTCAACCAAACCAACGTGTAGTATTGAATTCCCTTTCAGGCACCTACAAAATAATTCAAACCAATGCACGACTATGGACCGAATGGAAAGATGGAATCTTAGCATTTAGGGATGAACCGCTCGAAGATGTTTTCAAAAGGATTGGGCGGACATTTAACGTTGATATTGAGGTGAAAGATCCTGTAGTGAGTCATCAGTTATATCGTGCTACCTTTGAAGGTGAATCTTTGGATGAAATTCTCCGGTTGCTTAAAATGTCCGCGCCAATTCAGTATAAAAGAATTGGTCGGGAGAAGAATGATGAAAATAAATTTACGAAAGATAAGATAGAGGTTTACAAAGCAAAAAAAAAAAAAAAGGCAAAAAGGGCTCCCCCCATAAGAAATTCAAAAATGATATGATTTCTTATGTGGGGTTTTTTTTTTGAAACGTCTTACATACAGAAGGAAACTACAACAGAGTTTTACCAATTTGGATTAACACATTAAAAATACTTAAATTAATAGGCCAATGAACTTGTATACTGAATATCCGCCGTGATTATGTTAATCTTTCAGTAACATCTCACTCTTAACCATTCTAGGAAAATACAATCTTTAAATTATAATAATTAACTTTAAATGTATATGAAATCATCATCAGGAAAAGAACTCTCTCTACTCCCCGAAAAGAAAAGCGGATTTCGGCTAGTGAAAATCTTACCCGTATTAATTGTGTGTATGATACTGCAATTAATGTCATCCAAAACATTTGCACAAACTACTTCCCTGACACTGGACATGAAGAATGTTCCGGTGGAAGAAGTGTTGAATGTAATCGAATCAAAAACTGTTTACCGGTTTTTATACAACAAGCAATTAGTAGATGTAACCCGAAAAGTAACTGTTGCCTGCAAAAGTGAAGATTTAACACAGATTCTTACTGATATATTCAAAGGAACTGATGTGGCATTCAATGTAAATGGCAAACAAATCGTTTTGAGTAAATCGGAAAAAAAGTCAGCGCTTCCGGAAAAACAGATAACAGGTAAAGTTATTGATCCGGCCGGAATGGCTATAATCGGAGCAACTGTCGTGGTAAAAGGGACTAAAAATGGTACCATCACAAATATTGATGGAAATTTCACCCTGGAAGTTCCCGATAAAGCGATATTAATGGTTTCCTACATAGGTTTTAAAACATTAGAAATTAATGTAACCAGTAATAAATACTACGAAATAAAGCTTGAAGAAAATGTAGAAAATCTGAATGAAGTAGTAGTGACTGCTTTAGGTATACGACGAGAACAAAAAGCGCTCGGATATTCAGTTCAGGCAGTTCAGGGTGATGTTTTACAAACAGTGAAAGGTATTGATATCGGCACTTCTTTGACAGGTAAAGTTGCAGGATTATTAGTTTATAACAGTACTGAATTTGCTGAAGCACCCACAATTGAAATACGTGGTGAAGTACCCCTTTTGGTTATTGACGGTGTCCCTTATGGAAACATGACGTTGCGAGATATTCCCTCGGATGATATAGAAAGCTTAAATGTTTTGAAAGGAGCGACAGCTTCAGCACTTTATGGCTATCGTGGAGCAAGTGGAGCTATCATGGTAACCACCAAAAAAGGAAGTTCAAATAAAGGTCTATCTGTCACTATCAATAGTGGAACCATGTATACCGCTGGATTTTTGGCTATTCCTGAAATGCAATCTACTTACGGTCGTGTGGTAAGCACGGCAACCAATAAATATTCAACCGGAGGTGACGGTTCGTGGGGCGTTCCCATGGATGGACGCGAAGTTAACCAATGGGATCCTATATCAAAAACATGGAAATCAATGGCTTATCTTCCACGTGGAAAAGATAACTTCAAGAATTTTTTAGAACAAGGATATGTGTTGAACAATAATATTAATGTGGTACAACAGGGTGAATTTGGAAGTTTCCGGACTTCGGCCACCTGGGTTCAAAATAAAGGTCAATATCCCAATTCATTGTTTGACAAATATACTTACAGCATTGGCGGTGATATGAAGATTAACAAATTCACCTTATCTTCAAGCATGGCATATAACAAACAGAGTTCAGCCAATATCGGCTTTAACGGATATACCAGTTACGATCCGATGTACAGTATGTTGGTATGGTCTGCCCCGGATTATGATGTGAGAGATTATAAAGATTACTGGTTGGTTCCAAACGAATCACAAAACAACAGTTATACAGATTCGAGTAATAATCCCTATTTTGATAGATATCAACGAACACATAGCCTGAATAAAGATATTTTAAATGGAACGCTGTCTTTAAATTATGATATACTATCTTGGTTAAAGGCAACATTGCGCTCTGGCTTCGACACTTACAGTGATCGTGAAGAAATTAAAATATCGAAAGGTTCATTAATCAGTGCAGGATCAGCTACTCTAATTCCAAATGGAACTCAGGTCTGGGGAGAGTCGGCCAATGGTTCCTATAATGTGGGAATCAGTCGTGGTTATAGTTTTAATAATGATCTGTTGCTGACAGGAAACAAAACATTTGGTAAGTTTAGTGTTGACGGATTATTTGGAGGTACTATTTATTACAGACAAGATGAAGGAATGGAAGCAATGACCCAAGCCGGACTGACAATTCCCGGTTATTATTCGCTGAATGCATCTGTAAGTCCTGCTAAAGTTAAAACGAAAATATACCGTCAGCAGGTAAATAGTTTATTCGGACGACTGGAACTGGCGTGGAACAGTATGGTATATATTGATGGAACCATACGTAATGACTGGAGTTCAACATTACCGGTATCAACCCGATCATATCTTTATCCTTCAGTTTCAGGAAGTTTTATTGCCTCCGAGCTACTACCAAAAATGGATTGGTTGTCACTCTGGAAACTGAGAGGATCCTGGACAGTATCAAAGAAACCGGCTGATATATATGATACTAATTCTGTTTATACTATTAATAATAGTGTCTGGGGAAGTTTAAGTTCTGCCTCCTATCCGAATTCTATCAAGAGCACGGATGTACTTCCTCAGTCTTCCGCTACATTTGAGGTAGGAACAGTTGTGAATTTATATAAGAACAGGGCATCGGTCGATGTGTCATATTATTCTAAACGCATGTACGATGCATTAACCTGGGCTGGAATCAGTTCGGCTTCTGGTTATTCTTCCAACTACATAAATACAAAAGAAGAAGTTACCCGGAAAGGTGTCGAAATTACCGCTAATGTAACTCCGGTAGAAACGAAAAACTGGAAATGGGATGTGTCGGTAAACTGGTCGAAATATGCACGGTATTTCACAAAGTTGGACTCACTCTACTCGGAAAATAAACCCTGGGTAAAAGTAGGTGAAAGAGCCGATGCCTATGAATTATATGATTACCAACGGGATCCTCAGGGCAATATGATTTATGGTGCCGGATTGCCTCTTTATTCGGATTTTGTTTCGAAGTACGGTAATTCAGATCCCGATTGGATTTGGGGAGTAAATACAACACTCAGATACAAGGATTTTCAGTTTAATATCTCATTCGACGGACGCGTTGGCGGATTGACTCAAACTGTAACGGAAATGTACATGTGGCGTGCCGGTTCACACCCGAATTCAGTCGTTCCTGAACGATATCTTGACGCAACAGTTGGTGGAAGTAACTATGTGGGAAGCGGCGTTATGGTTGTGTCTGGTGCGGCAACCTACGATGCATACGGCAATATAACAAGCGATACAAGAGTATATGCACCCAATGATGTGGCTGTTACTTACGAAACATATATCAATAATTTGCATCATGGAACTGCATGGGGTGGTTCAGCATCACCAATTGATGTATACAGTACCACATTTTTCAAAATCAGGGAAGTGTCTTTGACCTATACGCTGCCAAAAAGAATTTGTTCAAAATTTTATGCAAAAGGGCTTTCAGTGTCTGCCGTTGGTCAGAATGTCCTTTTGTGGGCGAAACAATTCAAGTATTCCGATCCGGATGGAGGATATGAAAACTTTAGTGATCCATCAGTGCGATACTTAGGTTTCAACGTAAAAATGACTTTCTAAAAAACAGCCTGTTTTTTTGATATTTAATTTTAAAGATAAATACAAATGAAAAAGATAAATAAATTTTATATAGTCGGAATTTCACTAGCTTTAATTCTGTTTACAAGCTGCAGCCAGTTTGAGGATATAAATACAAATCCTGACACGACAACACAGGTTAGTGCATCACTCTTGTGTACTAATGTGGTTTTGAGTGTAGCCGCATTTTCAAGTGAAGCCAAAAGTTACCTCGACGATAATGCACTACCTAAATATATTGGTTATGCTAATGAGGGACAAATGAGTGAACAGTACAACAAAATCGGAAGTAGTAGCTTCGGTGCCATGACCATACTTCCTGATATTGAAAAAATGCTTGAGAATGCACAGGGAAGCGTTATGGAAGATTCTTACAAAGGAGTTGCCAAGTTTGCAAGAGCCTATATGTTTTACCGACTGACCATGGAAATGGGAGATATTCCGTATAGTGAAACCGGCAGAGGCGATATCGGTCTTTTCCGTCCGAAATATGATACTCAGGAAGAGGTACTTATTGGAATTTTGAATGAACTAAAAGAAGCAGATCAATACTTTGCTGTTGGACGCACTTTTACCGGTGACCCGACTCCATATAGTGGAAATCCGGCAAAATGGCAAAAGGCAACCAATGCATTGGCTTTGAAAATATTAATGACTTTGAGTAAAAAAGAAGGAGTTGCTTCATTGGATGTGAAAAACAGGTTTGCCGAAATTGTTGCTGCCGGTAATTTACTTGAATCAACAACCGGATTCTTTGGATTGAATTACTCGGTACAGAATAAACACCCGCTATCAGGTACAAGTAATTTATTTACAAGCCGTACCATAATAAGCTCTGTATTAATGGATAACTTGAAAAAGTATAACGACAGGCGATTATTTTATTATGCCGAACCTGCCGGAGCCAAAATCTCTGCCGGTAAATTACAGTCGGATACAGCAGCTTATGTAGGTGTTGATGTTTCAATGGATTATGCAGCAATGAATACCGCATTCAGTGCTAATAAATTCTCCGTGTTAAACAAACGTTATCTTACTGAAGCAGCCTGTGAACCGCGCATGTTATTGACTTATGCCGAACAGGAATTAATCCTTTCAGAAGGTATTCTCAGAGGTTGGATTACAACAGGATCAGCTCAAACCTATTATCAGGAAGGTGTGAAATCGGCTCTGGCTTCAATAATGGCCACTAAATCAACTTACGCGCATACTAAACCAATTGATCAGACTTATATCGATGGATATTTCACTGGTGAAGCAGCTTTTAAATCAACTGTTGACGAACAGTTAAAACAAATATGGATGCAACGTTATTTCCTGAGCTTCATGCAGGATGCTGAATACAGTTACTTTGAATACCGACGGAATGCATATCCGGTATTTCCTATCAATCCTGCAACAAGCCTGAATGAAAATAACAAATCAGGACTTCCGTTACGTTGGACTTATCCTGATTCGGAAACAGACTATAACCGCGATAATCTGATTGAAGCATTAGACAGACAATTTGATGGATATGATGAGATAAATAAGGTAATGTGGTTATTAAAGTAATTACAGTAAAAAAATCAATCTTAAATAAATTATTCAATGTAACTCAAAATTTAGTATTATGAAAACGAAACGATTACTCTTTTTTATGATTATTTCAGTGTTTACTCTAGCAACTTTAAGTGCAACTATTCCGACAAGAAAAGGTTGGTGGAAATTTGACGATCCGGCCAATCTAATGAAAGCAACTATTGGGAATCCACTGACACCTTATGGCGACACTCCCAATGAATCGGTAAATGGGCCGGCAGATGGAAATCTGGCTATCTCAGATCCAATTGGCCATGCATTAATAATGGATCATGGAATCGCAGCCAATGGTGGTGGGGCTTTAGTAAATGAATATTCTTTTCAGATTGATTTTTATGTTCCTTCACCACTTCCTAACTACGTATCATTCTTTCAAACCGGAGCAATGAATGCCGGCGATGGGGACTTGTTTATTAAAGGAACTGATGGTACAATTGGTTTAGGAGTTCTTGGCTGGTCGGCAAAAAAAGTAGTTGCCGATACATGGTATCGTATGGTTGTTTCAGCAAAATGCGGTGAGTACTACAGAGTATATATTGATGGTGAATTGTATCTTGAAAAACTCGGAATAGCTGTTGATAGCCGTCATGCGCTGGAACCACTTTCCTATATTTTTGGAGATGATGATGGAGAAGATCCAACTATTTATTGTTCAGAATTGGCTGTTTGGAATGTTCCACTCACTGAGGAGCAGGCAATTGAACTTGGAAATGCAACAACTGCTGATACATCTATGCCGGTAAGAAAAGGACTTTGGCAATTTGATGATTCAAGTAATCTGACGAAAGCAACAATTGGTACTGACCTGGTTTTAACCGGAACTCAGACTGCTGTTGCCGGACCAACTGAAACCAACCATGCTACGATGGTTCCGCTTGGAAGTTATTTGACGATGAACCATGGAATGAGTCCTAATTTAGCTGGTACTTTAGTAAACGAATGGACTTTACAGGTTGATTTCTCTATTCCAAAAACTGAAACATGGTATTCATTCTTCCAGACAGGTGCTCTTACAGACGATGCTGATTTATTTGTCGCAAGCAGTGCAAACTCTTCAGGTCGGGTAGCAAATTCAATCGGAACAGCACAAACGGGTTATTCAACCAATACATTGGCAGCTAACACCTGGTACCGGATGCTTGTCTCGGTTAAGAACGACGGATTTTTCAAAGTTTATATAGATGGAGTTTTGTGGTTAGATGCTCCTGCCCAGGGAATTGATGGAAGATGGGGACTTGATAACGTACTTCAGATATTTCAGGATAATGATGGTGATGATGGAGATATAAATTGCTCTGAATTGGGAATATGGGATGTTGCGTTAACGGCCGATCAGGCCCTTCAGTTAGGAAATGCAACAAATTCGATGTCAGATTTGAAAAATGTAATTATAAGTAAAACTGCTGATTTGGGACAAAACTACCCAAATCCATTCACACAGATAACAACTTTCCCATATCAGGTGAAAGAAACAGGAAACGTAAGTTTTCATGTTCTTGACGTAACCGGAAGGGAAATAGAAGTAGTAAACGAAGGAATGAAATCCGCCGGGGATTATAAGTTTCAGTTTAAATCTGACAAACTGACTAATGGCATTTATTATGTACAAATGTCGGTTGGAAACAGCGTGAGCACACGTAAAATGATTGTGGTTAGATAATCTGATCAGAATACAAATTATCAAAGGGTGCTTCAATAAATTGGAGCACCCTTTTTAAAGAAAACAAAAAATAAAATAAACACCGGTTAAATTTACGAGTAGAGATGAAATTAATAAAGCATTTAGAAATACTGGCCTTATTGCTATTGATAACCAACCTTGTCAATGCGACAATTCCTGCAAGAAAAGGTTGGTGGAAATTTGATGATGCTTCGAATCTTACAAAGGCGGAAACCGGTTATGGAAATTTCTTAGGACTTTTTGGAATACAGAATTCAACGGCGGGGCCAGCTTCAGGAAACGGTGCGGTGTTAATCGGTCAGGGAAGTTATTATAGAATGAATCATTTAATTTCGCCGAATGGTGGTGGAACAAAAGTGAATGAGTACTCACTTCAATACGATTTTAAAATACCTCAAAATGGTCTCTGGCATTCATTTTTACAGATAACTGCAGGTAATTCGGATGATGGTGATTTATTTATCAATCCGTCTGGAAATATCGGGGTTGGAGCGGTTGGTTACAGCAGTTATTCAGTAGTTCCCAATGAATGGTACCGACTGATTGTTTCGGTAAAAAACGGAAATGAATTCACCTGTTATCTGGATGGAAAACAAATTGTGGAAGGAGTCATTCAACCGGTTGACGGAAGATTCTCATTAAATAGTCAGATTCTTATTTTTGCCGATAATAATGGAGAAGATGGAATTATTTATTGTTCGGAACTTTCAATCTGGGATCAGGCACTCACTGCTCAACAGGCTTCTGAGTTAGGCGGATATAATCATGAAACGTATGTAGAACCTTATCAAGTAACACGGATTCCGTATTTGCAAAGTCCGGGAATCAATTCGATAAATATTTGCTGGCACGATACGGCTCAAACCGGAACAAAAGTTGAATATGGTACAGGATCAGATTTTGGGATGGCAACAACAGGTACATCTGAACTCATAAGTTCTTCATATCGATGGCACACCGTTAAACTCTCCGGATTACAGGCCAATACACGCTATTTTTATAAAGTCATGAGCGGAACCGGAGAATCCGGTGTCTTTTCTTTTAAAACCTTACCCAATTTAACCGATAAAGGCAAAATTCGATTTATTTTACTCAGTGATACACATTGCCCGGATACAACAATGGCAGGTAATGTGGTTCGGGCAGCACGTTATAAAGCTATGGAATTGTACGGTTCCGATATTGAAAATCATGTGAATGGGATTTTTCATTCCGGCGATATCGTGGTTAGCGGAAGTGTACCAGAACAATATTCAACAGAATATTTCAAACCTTTATCCTCACTCACCCCTTACATTCCAACCATGGTAGTTGCTGGAAATCACGAAGGGGAAAGTTCTTATTTTTACAATTATCTGAAAATGGATGAACTCTCTGCATTTCCCGAAAATCCGGCATTAAATGAAAAAATCTGGAGTTTAAGGGTTGCAAATTCATTATTTATAGGTCTGAATACTAATATAACCGCCCAATGCGGAACGGTTATGGCTGACTGGCTGGATACAAAACTGAGCGAAACGGAAAATAATCCGGATATTGATTTTGTGTTCCTTTTTTTTCATCATCCGCCCTTTACAGAACTCTGGAAAACAATTAACAATTCGGATGGCGGAACCGTGTACGTGAAAAATACCCTGTTTCCCATTATAAAAAAATATAGCAAGGTGCAGGAAATGCATTATGGGCATACGCATGGTTTCGAACGGGGAACCATTTTGTCTGATAAAGCGGATGGTGACTTTCGTATTGTTTGTGGTGGCGGTGGTGGCGGAGCATTAGACCCGTGGGCAGAAGGAGCAAACGAAGATTTTAATGATATTCATGTCACAATAAGCAATTATTGTTATCAGATACTGGAAATTGATCCGGCAAATCATTCCTACGAAAACACAATGTATAGTTTGGGAAGTCCTACTGACTACGAAAATAATGTACCACTGGATAAATGGTATAAAAAGAAAAATCAGTCAGGTCCGGCTATACCAATGATTGAAACAAATAAAATTTCGGGTGAAAATACAGAATTTAATATTTCGAAATTTTCGGGAGTTGATTCATTGATGTCGCTTCAATTTCAGGTAACTAAAAATTTGATGGTAATAAAGGATTCCATAATTAATTGGGAGAATATTTATGGTGTTGATCAGTATAATAAACCGTTAGATTTGAATCATGGCATGAATATGAACCAGATTAAAATCCCGTTATCGCTTCTTTCACCAGGTGGCACTTATTATTTGCGGGTGCGTTACCGCGATTTTAATTTGAAATGGAGTAATTGGTCGGATTCATTTTTGATTAATTCGACCGAAATCAAAAAAATATATGATGAAAATAATGAATCATTGTTTCAAAATTATCCTAATCCATTCAAAAACAATACTACGATCAACTACTACATTCCTGAAGATAGTGATGTAAATTTCAGGATTTATGATATAAATTATCGACTAATTGATAATATTTCGGAAGGTTTCAAATTAAAAGGGTTTCATTCTCACGAATACAAAACAAATCAAATTGGTTATGGAATGTATTTTTACGAATTGATTACCAAGAATTTTTGCGTTGCAAATAAAATGATTAAAATTCAATAACTATAAATATTTTAAGATAAGATGAAAAACAAGTTTTTATATCTTCACATCGCGTTGATGATTTCAGCAAATTTACTTTTTGCTTCAACAAACAATCAACCGATTCGAATTCAGGGTAAAGTACTTTGCAATGGGAATGGTGTTTCTTCAGTAAGTGTAACTGACGGCATTTCGGTTGTAGAAACGGATAATAATGGTCGCTATGTACTCTCAACATGTTCAGCGCGTGATTTTGTATACTATTCGTTACCTTCGGGTTACGACTCTCCAATTATGAATGGTGTTCCGGTTTTCTATGATTCCATAAATAAGAGTAAAAAGGAACAAACAGTTAATTTTACGCTCACCAAGTGCACCAAATCACAACTAAAACATGCATTTATTTTGTGGGCCGACCCTCAGGTTCAGGAAAATAAAGAGTTTGATTTGTTGCAAACTGTAGTCGATGATGTAAAGAAAACAGTTTCTAGTCTTTCTTCTCAAATTCCTGTTCATGCAATTAGTTGTGGTGATAATGTTTTTGATCAATTGGGTTTTTATGATAAATATAAACAAATGATTTCGCAAACCGGACTTCCATTCTATCAGGTTGTTGGAAATCATGACATGGATTACAATAACCGTTCAGATGAATTTTCATCTAAAACATTTTCCTCAAAATTCGGTCCCGAATATTATTCATTTAATAAAGGAAGAGTTCATTATATTGTACTTAAAGATGTGTTTTATTATGGATATTCATATCGATATATAGGATATGTAAATGAAAATCAGCTTAGTTGGCTCGAGAAAGATTTGTCAAGAGTTAAACCAGGGAGTACAGTGATTGTTTCGTTGCATATTCCTACTATTTATGGTGAATCTTCGAATACAGATAACTTTTCAAATTTAATGTCGAATTCAGTCATGAACCGTGCAGCTTTATATAAAATATTAGCCCCTTTTAATGCACATATTTTGGCCGGACACAGCCACACACAATGGACTACCGTAGTTTCACCAACCTTATTCGAACATACTCATGTCGCTGCTTGTGCGGCGTGGTGGCAGGGCGAAATTGGGGTGGATGGAACTCCCAAAGGATACACCGTTTATACGGTTGACGGTGATAGTTTGTCCTGGTACTTCAAAGGCGTAAATTTAAGTAAAGATGATCAATTTAAGCTTTATCCCATTAATTCAGATTTAATTAATCCGGGTTGTATTATTGCTAATGTTTATAATTATGATTCTTCATGGAAAGTTGAGTGGTATGAAAATGATTCATTGATTGGTAATATGCAGCAATACTGGGGAGAAGATCCATTGGCAAAGGAATTATACATTCCGGGCAAAAATAAAAAATATTCCTGGTTGGGCGTGGAAGAAACACATCATCTTTTTAAAGCCAAGGTTTTGAATATAAATTCAAAAATTACGGTCAAAGTAACAGACCGGTTTGGTAATATATATATAAAAGGAATAAATTAAATACAGATCTTACAAAATATGAAACGTATAACGAATCTGATAATAGTAGTTTCCATTCTGGTTTCTATAACGCTTTTTTCACAAAACAAGACCGGTTACAGGCTTGTTTGGGAGGATAATTTCAATGGTAAAACAATCGATACAACGGCTTGGACACATGAAGCCGCACCGGCTGGTTGGGTAAACTGGGAGTCGCAACGATATACAAACGGTGATAATATTAAGTTGTCAGATGGGAAATTGCTAATTGTTGCCCGGTATGAAAATGGTGAATACACTTCGGCAAGATTGATTACCAAAGACAAACGAATATTTACGTACGGAATTATTGAAATTAAGGCCAAACTTCCTCCGGGAGCTGGAACCTGGCCTGCTCTTTGGATGTTGGGACAAAATATAGATAAGGCAAATTGGCCGGACTGTGGTGAACTGGATATTCTGGAACATGTCGGAAGAGAGCCGGGCATAATTCATTCTTCCGTACATAATCTATCGGGCTATGGTGCTACTCCTTATACCGGCGTTGTGAAAATAGAAAATCCGTATTCCCGATACCATATTTACAGCATGGAATGGACGACCGATTATATTTGCTTTTATGTGGATGGTAGAAGCATTTATAAATATCAACCTGTAACTAAAGATGAAAAGACCTGGCCATTTGACAAACCTGCGTACCTTATTATGAATATTGCCATTGGAGGTGCATGGGGTGGCACAATTGATAATAGTATTTTCCCAACCACAATGACAATTGATTGGGTAAAAGTTTATAAAAAATAATTTAAATAGATGAATATGAAATACTTAATTTTATGGCTTTTAAGCATTATGACAATCACCATTAACCTGTCAGCACAGGAAGAAATTAAATTATATAAAAACGGTCCTGCTGAAACTAGTGGGATTGTAGAGAAAGAAACGATTAATAATCCTGAATTTATTTGTAATGTCACAGAAGCGAGAATGTACGCTTATATAGTGCCCAAAGAAAAAGCCAACGGAACTGCAGTTTTAATCTGTCCCGGCGGTGGATACGGTGGTTTAGCAGTCCGGAACGAAGGTTCTGAAGTAGCTACATGGTTTAATAAGCTGGGAATTACCGCTTTTGTTTTATATTATAGAATGCCAAACCAACATTCTGATATTCCATTGACGGATGCGCAAACTGCCATGGAAATTATTCGTAGTAGTGTTCATAAGTGGAATATCGATAAACATAAAATCGGAATAATCGGTTTCTCTGCTGGCGGGCATTTAGCTTCTACTTTGGGAACTCATTTTATGAAGGGTAACAGGCCGGATTTTATGATATTGGTATATCCTGTTATTTCAATGACGATAGATGGAACGAGCAAAAATTTAATTGGAGATAATCCTTCAGTGGAACTTATGAAGAGATTTTCGAACGAAAAGCAAGTCTCAAAAGATACCCCGCCCACTTTACTTATCGCAGCGGCAGATGACGAAGTGGTTTCTGTTGAACACAGCTATGCTTTTTATAAAGCATTGAAATCCAAGAATGTTCAGGCAGAGATAAAAATCTATGATAAAGGGGGGCATGGCTTTGGTATGAAGAAAAGTGGGTTGCAGGTAGACAACTGGCTTGATTTTGTAAAGGAATGGCTTATAAAATGTAATTATATAACAACACAATGAGTCATATTCAAAATTGAAACTTCTTTGTTTAATTAATCTACTATAAATTAGGAGATAAATTGTTTTGTTAATCAGAAATAAAAGATTAGCCCATTTTTTATAAAATACAAATTTAAAGAGACTGATTTTTAAACATAATATTTACTTAGAAACTTAGGTATTAAAAATAAATGGTTGAATTCATGAGTATTATGCTATTAATGTTGTTGAAAATAGAAAGTGAAAGTAAGGAAAATAAAATATTTGCAACAGGGCTATTGCCCATTAAAATATTATACCTATCTTTGCAACCCATTTTGGAGAAAAATCAAAGGGATATAAATAAAGCAGTTAAAGTTATCAAAAACAAAGTAAAATGCCTACAATTCAGCAATTAGTTAGAAAAGGAAGAGCAGTTATCGTCGATAAAAGCAAGTCACGCGCATTGGATTCTTGTCCACAACGTCGTGGTGTTTGTGTTCGTGTGTATACTACCACTCCAAAAAAACCGAACTCGGCAATGCGTAAAGTTGCTCGTGTACGTTTAACTAACCAAAAAGAAGTGAATGCTTACATTCCGGGCGAAGGACACAACTTACAGGAACACTCAATCGTATTGGTTCGTGGTGGTCGTGTAAAAGACCTTCCGGGGGTTCGTTATCACGTGGTTCGTGGAACACTCGATACTTCCGGCGTTGCTGGTCGTACACAACGTCGTTCTAAATACGGAACAAAACGTCCTAAAGCAGGAGCTGTAGCCGCAAAAGGTGCACCCGTTAAAGGCAAAAAGAAATAAATAGTAAATTGATACCAGGTTGGTTGTAATTCGTAAGGAAAATGCAACAGACGAAACATTTCAGTTTCTATAAAAAACAAACTAACAAAATCAAGTTTAAACACTTGTTTGAGTTTTCAGGAAGCAGATGAAAAGTTGAGTAAATGACTCGGAGGAGTCGTTGAAGTAAGACTAAAGCAACTAAAAAAACAAAAACGGAAATTTTAAGTAAAAATGAGAAAATCGAAACCAAAAAAGAGGATCGTACTACCTGATCCGGTTTTCAATGAATCGATGGTTACAAAATTTGTAAACCACTTGATGTATGATGGTAAAAAATCTACAGCATTCGACATTTTCTATTCATCGCTCGAAACTGTGAAAAACAAGCTTCCGAACGAAGAAAAATCCCCTCTTGAAGTTTGGAAAAAAGCCCTCGAAAACATTACTCCACTCGTGGAAGTGAAATCTCGTCGTGTCGGTGGTGCTACATTCCAGGTCCCAACAGAAATCCGTGCAGATCGCAAGGAATCAATTTCAATGAAAAATCTTATATTATACTCTCGCAAACGCGGAGGACGTTCGATGGCTGATAAATTGGCTGCCGAAATTGTTGATGCCTTTAATAACCAGGGTGGTGCTTTCAAACGTAAAGAAGATATGCACCGCATGGCAGAAGCTAACAGGGCATTTGCACACTTCAGATTTTAATTGAACAAACAAGAACAGTATAAAAAAGATATTCATAGTTAACAAATGGCTAAAGGAGATTTAAATTATAATAGGAACATCGGTATCATGGCGCATATCGACGCCGGAAAGACAACTACTTCCGAGCGTATTCTGTTCTACACCGGTTTGACACACAAAATCGGTGAAGTTCACGATGGTGCAGCTACTATGGACTGGATGGAACAAGAACAGGAACGTGGTATAACCATTACTTCTGCTGCAACAACGACCTCATGGGATTATATGGGTGATAAATATAAAATCAACCTTATTGACACTCCGGGACACGTTGACTTTACAGTTGAAGTAGAGCGTTCGCTACGTATTTTGGATGGTGCTGTAGCTACTTTCTGTGCCGTTGGTGGTGTTGAGCCACAATCGGAAACAGTATGGCGTCAGGCTGACAAATACCATGTGCCACGTATTGGCTTTGTAAACAAAATGGACCGTTCGGGAGCCGACTTCTTTGAAGTTGTTCGTCAGGTAAGAACCGTTTTAGGTGCTAAACCATGCCCGATTCAAATTCCTATCGGTGCCGAAGAAAAATTCAAAGGCGTTATTGATTTAGTGAAAATGAAGGCTATTCTTTGGCACGACGAATCAATGGGAGCTGAATACGATGTGGAAGAAATTCCGGCTGATTTGTTGGCTGAAGCACAGGAATGGAGAGATAAAATGCTCGAAATTGTTGCAGAATACGATGATGTTTTGATGGAAAAATACTTTGATGATCCTTCTACCATTACAGTGGAAGAAATTCAGGTAGCTATCCGTAAAGCAACTCTTTCAATGGAAATTAATCCAATGATTTGCGGTTCTGCCTTTAAAAATAAAGGGGTACAAACCATGCTTGATGCTGTTTGTGCTTATCTTCCAAGTCCAATGGATACTCCGGAGACTATAGGTTTCGACCCACGTGATCCGGAAAAAGTGGTTGTTCGTCATCCTGATGCAAAAGAACCTTTGTGTGCTTTGGCATTTAAGATTGCTACCGACCCTTATGTAGGACGTTTGTGTTTCTTCAGAGTTTATTCAGGAAAACTGGACGCAGGTTCATATATTTATAATACCCGTACAGGTAAGAAAGAACGTATATCACGTATCTTCCAAATGCACTCTAACAAACAAAATGCCGTTGAATTAATTTCAGCCGGTGATATTGGAGCAGGAGTAGGATTTAAAGATATTCGTACCGGTGATACTTTGTGTGACGAAAATCATCAGATTACATTGGAATCTATGGATTTCCCTGCACCGGTTATTGGTATTTCCATTGAGCCTAAAACTCAAAAAGATCTTGATAAATTAGGTCTGGGACTTTCAAAATTAGCTGAAGAAGATCCAACGTTTACAGTACATACTCAGGAACAATCAGGTCAGACTATTATTAGTGGTATGGGTGAACTTCACCTCGAAATCATTATCGACCGTCTGAAACGTGAGTTCAAAGTTGAATGTAATCAGGGACGTCCACAGGTTAACTATAAAGAAGCCATTACTCAGGAAGTTCAATTGCGTGAAACATATAAGAAACAATCGGGTGGACGTGGTAAGTTTGCCGATATGATTGTGAAAGTGGGACCAATGGATAAAGACTTCGAAGGAGGTCCATTGCAATTTATTGATTCTGTGAAAGGTGGTAACATTCCAAAAGAATTTATTCCTTCAATCCAGAAAGGTTTCCAAAATGCCATGAAGAATGGTGTTTTAGCCGGATTCCCACTGGATAATTTAAAAGTAACCGTTCTTGATGGTTCATTCCATGCGGTTGACTCGGATCAGTTATCTTTCGAAATTTGTGCTTCTATTGCATACAAAACCGCTTGTGCTAAAGCTAAACCTGTTCTGTTGGAACCAATCATGAAAATGGAAGTGGTTACACCGGAAGAAAATATGGGTGATGTAATTGGTGACTTGAACAAACGTCGTGGTCAGGTGGAAGGTATGGAATCGAGCCGTTCAGGAGCCCGTGTAGTAAAAGCAAAAGTGCCATTGTCCGAAACATTCGGTTATGTAACTGCTTTACGTACTATCAGTTCCGGCCGTGCAACTTCTACAATGGAATTTGATCATTATGCTGAAGTTACAAATTCAATTGCTAAAGAAGTAGTTGCTGAAGCTAAAGGAAAAGTCGAATTACTATAATAGTTGACTAAACTAATAAATATCAATTGTAGAATCTTTAGATAGTGAATGACTCTTATCCGAAGATTCCAACAATTAAAAAATAAATAAATATAAAAACGACAATGAGTCAAAAAATCAGAATCAAATTAAAATCTTACGATCACAACCTGGTTGACAAGTCAGCTGAAAAAATCGTAAAGACAGTGAAAGCAACCGGAGCTGTTGTAAGTGGTCCAATTCCATTACCAACACATACCCGTATTTTTACTGTGAACAGTGCCACTTTCGTAAACAAAAAGTCGCGCGAGCAATTTAAACTTTCTTCTTACAAACGTCTGATCGACATTTACAGCTCAACCAGCAAAACAGTTGATGCTTTGATGAAATTGGAATTGCCAAGTGGAGTTGAAGTAGAAATTAAAGTATAAAACTACCCCTAGCCCCTAAAGGGGAATTAGGAATTAGGATTAGAAAATATCAAATAATAAACACGACCGTTCCCCCTTTAGGGGTTAGGGGTCATAACAACAATTGAAATGCCAGGATTATTAGGAAAAAAAATCGGAATGACATCCGTTTTCAGTGCCGATGGTAAAAATGTACCATGCACCGTTATCGAAGCAGGTCCTTGTGTTGTTACTCAAATTAAATCGGTAGATACCGATGGCTATGCAGCTGTTCAGGTAGGTTTTCAGACGAAGACCGAAAAGCACACAAACAAAGCCGAAATGGGCCGCTTTAAAGCAGCCGGAGTAGCACCTCAGAGACACTTGGTTGAGTTCAGTGGATTCGAAAGCGAATTCAAATTAGGTGATGCAATCACCGTTGAAATGTTTGAAGCCGATACGTTTGTCGACGTAGTCGGAACATCAAAAGGTAAAGGATGGCAAGGCGTTGTAAAACGTCACGGTTTTGCCGGTGTAGGTCAAGCTACTCACGGACAACATAACCGTTTACGTGCACCGGGTTCTTTGGGAGCTTCTTCATATCCTTCACGCGTATTCAAAGGAATGCGAATGGGTGGTCGTATGGGAAGTGATAAAGTTACCATGCAAAACTTGCTAGTATTAAAAGTAATTCCGGAACATAATCTGATTCTGATCAAAGGTTCTGTTCCAGGAGCGAAAGGTTCAATCGTAATCATCAATAAATAACCATGGAACTAAGTATATTAAACATCAAAGGAGAAGACACAGGAAGAAAAGTATCGCTGAACGATACAATCTTCGGTATTGAGCCAAATGACCATGCTATTTATTTAGATGTGAAACAATATTTGGCTAATCAACGTCAGGGAACGCACTCGTCAAAAGGCAGAAGCCAGTTGTCCGGTAGTACCCGTAAATTAGGAAAACAAAAAGGTAGCGGTGGTGCCCGTCCGGGAGACATTAAATCCGGTGTTCGCGTCGGCGGTGGACGTATGTTTGGTCCTCATCCACGCGACTATCACTTCAAACTGAATAAGAAAGTAAAGCAATTGGCACGTAGATCGGCCTTGTCATATAAAGCAATAAACAACCAAATTTTCATCGTTGAGAACTTAACTGATTTTGCAGCAAAGACTAAAGATTTCGTTGCATTGACAAAGAATTTACAAGTAGCTGATAAAAAGCCGTTAATTATTTTAGCATCTGCAAATAAAAACGTATATTTGTCGGCCCGTAATTTGACGACTGCAAAAGTCGTAACTGTTTCTGAATTAAGTACTTATATAGTTCTTGATTCGAGAGCACTTGTATTAACTGAAGATGCGGTTACCGGAGTAGAACAAATTTTTAAAGCATAAGGAGATACATAAAATGGGAATTATCATAAAACCGATTGTTACAGAAAAAATGTCAAAGCTGAGCGATAAATTAAATCGTTACGGTTTTAAAGTGCAGAAAGACGCGAACAAGATTGAAATCAAGCAAGCGATTGAAGCCATGTACAATGTAACTATTGAAGACGTAAATACCTTGATTGTAGCCCCTAAGCAGAAAAGCCGTTCTACAAAAAGTGGCGTTGTCAAAGGGAAAACATCGGCTTATAAAAAAGCCATTGTTACAGTTAAACAAGGAGAACAAATAGATTTTTATAGCAATATTTAAACAGAAAAATGGCTGTACGTAAACTAAGACCCACAACACCGGGGCAGAGACACAAAGTTATTGGTGCATTCGACTCAATTACTACGGGTTCACCAGAGAAATCTCTTGTTATAGGCGGATCAAAATCCGGAGGTCGTAACCATGATGGTAAAATGACCATGCGCTACCTCGGTGGCGGACACAAGAAGAAATATAGAGTAATTGACTTTAAACGAAACAAAGAAGGCGTTCCCGCTACAGTAAAAGATATCGAATACGATCCGAATCGTTCGGCACGTATTGCGTTACTTTATTATGCTGATGGTGAGAAAACTTACATTCTTGCTCCTAACGGGTTGCAGGTTGGACAAATCGTTGTTTCGGGTGAAGGAGCATCTCCAGAAGTTGGAAATGCATTGCCATTGCAAAACATACCGCTGGGTACGATAATTCACAACATTGAATTACGTCCGGGACAAGGTGCCGCGATGGTACGTTCCGCGGGAACATTTGCTCAACTCACATCACGTGAGGATAAATATGCCATTGTTAAATTGCCTTCAGGTGAAGTTCGTAAGATTCTTTCTACTTGCAAAGCTACAATTGGTAGTGTAGGAAATTCTGATCATGCATTGGAAAGATCAGGAAAAGCAGGTCGCACACGTTGGCTTGGACGTCGTCCTCGTGTTCGTGGTGTAGCTATGAACCCTGTCGATCACCCAATGGGTGGAGGTGAAGGGCGCGCTTCGGGTGGACACCCACGTTCTCGTAAAGGCTTGTTAGCAAAAGGCTACAAGACTCGTTCACCTAAAAAGCAGTCTAGTCAATATATTATTGAAAGAAAGAAAAAATAATCGAAAAATTAAGTAAATAATATGAGCCGTTCATTAAAAAAAGGACCATACATCAACTTGAAGCTGGAAAAGAAAGTTTTAACCATGAATGAGGCCGGTAAAAAAACCGTCATCAAAACATGGGCCCGTGCTTCAATGTTATCACCTGATTTTGTTGGTCACACAATTGCAGTTCACAATGGTAATAAGTTTATCCCCGTATATGTAACCGAAAATATGGTAGGGCACAAGTTAGGTGAATTTTCCCCAACTCGTAACTTCCGCGGTCACGGTGGTAAGAAGAAATAATCCATTGAAATTAAAAATCAGAAAAAAATAAAAATTTCGTAAAAATGGGTGCAAGAAAAAAAATAACAGCCGAAGAAAGAAAAGAAGCTCAAAAGACTCTTTACTTTGCTAAGCTTACAGGCGTACCGACTTCTCCACGTAAAATGCGCCTTGTGGCCGATATGATTCGTGGCATGGAGGTAAACAAAGCCTTAAGCGTTCTGAAGTTCTCGTCAAAAGAAGCTTCAGGCAGATTAGAAAAGTTACTAAAATCAGCAATTGCTAACTGGGAAATCAAAACCGAGCAAAAAGCCGATAATGCTAACTTATATATAAGTACAATTTTCGTAGATTCAGCAACGATGATGAAACGGTTACGCACAGCTCCTCAGGGACGTGGATACCGGATTCGTAAACGTTCGAACCATGTGACATTGTATGTAGATTCAAAAATTACTAACGATAACCAAATTTAATGCTCGATGGGACAAAAAATTAATCCAATAAGTAACCGTTTAGGTATTATTCGTGGATGGGATTCTAACTGGTACGGTGGCAACAATTACGGTGACACTTTGGTAGAGGACCACAAAATTAGAAAATATCTCAATGCCCGTCTTGCAAAAGCCAGTTTATCGCGCATTATTATAGAACGTACACTTAAACTTGTTACTATCACTATTTGTACAGCCCGTCCCGGTATCATTATCGGAAAAGGCGGACAGGAAGTTGATAAACTAAAAGAAGAGTTGAAGAAAATTACCGACAAAGAAATTCAGCTGAATATCTTTGAAGTAAAACGTCCTGAGCTCGACGCTGTAATTGTAGCTAACAACATTGCTCGTCAGGTTGAAGGTAAAATAGCTTACCGTCGCGCAACCAAGATGACTATACAATCTACCATGCGCATGGGTGCTGAAGGAATCAAAGTTCAGTGTTCGGGTCGTTTGAATGGTGCCGAGATGGCACGTTCGGAAATGTATAAAGAAGGAAGAACTCCTTTGCATACCTTCAGAGCCGATATAGATTATGCACACGCTGAGGCATTGACCAAAGTGGGCTTAATTGGTATCAAAGTCTGGATTTGCCGTGGCGAAATCTATGGTAAAAAAGACTTAGCTCCTAACTTTACAGCTACCAAGGAAACTTCACGTGGTGGTGGTGAACGCAGTGATCGTGGCGATCGTGGTGATCGTTATGGAGACCGTTCGAAAAACGACCGCGGAGCAGGTAAAGGTGGTTTTAAAAAGAAAAAGAATTAAACTGTTATTAATGAATTTGATTTAAGGAAATATTATGTTACAACCTAAAAAAACAAAGTTCAGGAGACAGCAGAAGGGGCGCATGAAAGGAAATGCCCAAAGAGGTAATCAGTTGGCATTTGGATCTTTTGGAATAAAATCGTTAGAATCGAAATGGTTAACTGGTCGTCAAATTGAAGCCGCCCGTATTGCTGTAACCCGTTATATGCAAAGACAAGGTCAAATCTGGATTAGAGTATTCCCGGATAAACCGATTACAAAGAAACCTGCTGAAGTACGTATGGGTAAAGGTAAAGGTGCTCCCGAAGGTTTCGTGGCTCCTATCACTCCGGGACGTATGTTGTTCGAAGTGGAAGGCGTATCCTTTGAAATAGCTAAAGAAGCATTGCGTTTAGCTGCTCAAAAACTACCCGTAACTACAAAATTTGTAGTAAGACGAGATTATGATTCAACCTCTGTAAACGTGTAAGGAATATGAAAACAAGAGAAATAAAAGAATTAAATAACAAAGAGATTCTGGAACGCATGGATGTTGAAAAAGATCATCTGACCCGTTTGAAATTGAATCACGCCATTTCTCCTCTTGACAATCCGTTGCAAATCAAGGAGGTTCGTAGAACTGTTGCCCGTCTTGCCACTGAGTTACGTCAGAGAGAAATTAATAAATAAAATCAGACCCTGATGGAAACAAGAAATTTAAGAAAAGAAAGAACGGGCGTCGTTTTCAGTAACAAGATGGAAAAAACCATTACGATTGCTGTAAAATGGAAAGAGAAACACCCTATTTACGGAAAATTCGTGAATAAAACGAAGAAATATCATGCTCATGACGAGAAAAACGAATGCAACATTGGTGACACTGTTCGCATTATGGAAACCCGCCCGCTGAGTAAACTAAAAAGATGGAGATTAACCGAAATTATCGAAAGAGTTAAGTAATTATGATACAACAAGAATCAAGACTCATAGTAGCCGATAACAGTGGAGCAAAAACATGCCTCTGTATCCGGGTATTGGGAGGAACCAGCAAACGTTACGCTACCCTGGGCGATATTATCGTTGTTGCCGTGAAAAGTGTAATACCTTCAGGTGACATTAAAAAAGGTATTGTCTCAAAAGCAGTTATCGTACGTACCAAAAAGGAAGTTCGTCGTGCTGACGGATCTTATATTCGTTTCGATGATAACGCATGCGTATTGTTAAATACTGCAGGTGAAATCCGCGGAAGCCGTATTTTCGGCCCTGTAGCCCGTGAATTGCGTGCTACCAATATGAAAATCATTTCACTTGCACCTGAAGTGCTTTAATCTTCGAAAAACAATATAGTGATGAGTAAATTACACATAAAAAAAGGAGATACCGTTTACGTTAATACCGGAGTTGACAAAGGCAAAACCGGTCGCGTGTTAGAAGTTCTTGTGAAAGACAAACGCGCCATTGTAGAGGGTGTTAATTTGGTGTCTAAGAGCACCAAGCCTAACGCGAAAAGTCCTCAGGGAGGTATAATCAAGAAAGAAGCAACGATACATATTTCAAATTTGAATCCTGTTGAGAACGGTAAACCTGTTCGTGTAGGTCGCAAATTGAATGCAGATGGAAAATTGGTGCGGGTTTCTTTAAAATCAGGAGAGGAAATTTAAGAATGAACACAGCAAGTTTAAAACAAGATTATAGTGAACGTATCGTTCCGATCTTAATGAAAGAATTTGGTTACAGCTCGGTAATGCAGTCACCAAAACTCGAGAAAATTGTTCTGAACCAGGGACTTGGAATCGCTGTTGCCGATAAAAAGATTATCGAAGTAGCAATCAACGAAATGACAACCATTACAGGACAAAAAGCAGTCGCTTCACTTTCTAAGAAAGATATTTCCAATTTCAAATTACGTAAGAAAATGCCTATCGGTGTTCATGTTACGTTACGTGGAGACCGGATGTATGAATTTCTTGAAAGACTGGTACGTGTGGCTTTACCCCGTATGCGTGACTTCAAGGGAATTGCAAATAAATTGGATGGACATGGTAATTATACCCTGGGTATTCAAGAGCAAATCATTTTCCCCGAAATCAATATTGATGGGCTGACCCGCTTACTGGGAATGAACATTACATTTGTAACAACTGCAGCAACTGATGAAGAAGGTTACGCTTTGTTGAAAGAATTTGGATTACCATTCAAAAAAAACTAATTTAGACTTACAATGGCAAAAGAATCAATGAAAGCCCGCGAGGTGAAAAGAGCCAAAATGGTTGCTAAGTACGCCGAGAAACGTGCAAAATATATCGCAGAAGGCAATTACGAAGCCCTTCAATCGATTCCTAAGAACGCTTCTCCGGTACGGTTGCACAACCGTTGCAAAATCACCGGTCGTCCAAAAGGTTATATCCGTCAGTTTGGTATTTCACGTATTCAGTTCCGTGAAATGGCCTCAAACGGTTTAATCCCGGGAGTTAGAAAAGCAAGCTGGTAAAAGCATTTACCATTTATTAATTTACCATTTACTATTCAGATAGTGTGTAGATGGTAAA
>Ga0265297_10002300_pt1 | contig 39672 bp, 65 predicted proteins | sample Munlanlwell13791_FD_192502 | JGI IMG/M metagenome (GOLD analysis project Ga0265297, IMG submission 192502) | Leachate microbial communities from a municipal landfill in Southern Ontario, Canada - Leachate well 137-91 | ecosystem: Engineered > Solid waste > Landfill > Unclassified | place...
GTCTGCACTTGCCCCAGTTTTTCCACCTATCCAGTTTAGAATTCCTCCCAGATTAGCGGTAACAAAATTACCAGCCTGGGTTACTGGAATGGCTAGCTGTTCTATTGTGTTCAACATTCCTTCTGCGGTATTAAATGCTGCGATAGAATCTTTGGCAGCCTTAGCAAATGTTGGAGATATTATGTTCCCACCCAATTCATTAACCCTCCCCAAGACGGCATCTCTTAAACCCATTGGCACATTAGATATGCCAAATTGACCAGTCATTAATCCATTTGCCCAAGTATCAAGGTTGGCATTACTTCCAGCGGTGTTACTCGCTTTCCATAAGTCCAAATTATAATTAGCCTCAGCCCACTTTTCATCCTGCTCTATCTTTAATAGATTTATATTATTATCAAGTAAGTCATTGACTCTCTGCCTGTCAGAAGCGTCCATTTTTTCATATACCTCTTTATAGAAATCCATAGAATACTTAATATCGCTAATTATTTGCTGTCTTTCTTTAGTAGCATAATCAACATACGCTTTTGCAGATTCTTCTGCTTTATCGTATGCACCCTGTAAAACACTAATTTGAGAGGTTATAAGAGAGGCTTTGGCAGCTAATCCAGCTTTTTGTATCGCATATTTTCTCTGTATTCTAGCAGACTCACCGTTGGCAAAATCAGAGGAAGTTCCAGCAACGCCAGTTGCATTACTAATTTCCTCTTGTTCTTTTGTATCTAAATCAGCTAATTGCTGATTCATACTTGTTAGTTGGTTGTTAAGGTCAGAAACTTGTTTAAAAGACTCTGGTGTGTACCCAAACTTAGCTAATACCGCATTAGTTGCCTCCTCTAGTGTCGGTGCGGCTGCGACCCCACCTATCTGTTCTTTCCCAGCATTATACATTTCCAATATCTTATCGTAGGCATTCGGCTCATTTGCCCCTCCGTCCTGCCCAGTAGTACCGCCTTTTATCTTATCAATTTCTCCCTGTATATTAGTTATATCATTTCCAGTTGTATCTCCAGTTGTTTTTATATTCGAGGTGTCAAGTGGATTAACTGGAGCATTAGAAACGTCGATTACTGGGTTAGAAATACTTGTATTATCAAGGGTTAACGGCTTGTTTTCGGTTTTTTTAGTAGACAATGGTTGGACAATTGATGGTGGCTGTATTAAATAATCAGCAGCATCTTTTACCTGAGATTTTATATTAGATATAGTTGCTGGCAAACCAGTATTCTGAACTCCCTGCATAAAAGCATCTTTTACCGTTCCACCCACCTTCTTTAATCCAGCTGTTACTTTGTCTGATGTATATTTTCTAAGTGTTTCTCCAAATGAAGCCATATTATGTTAGAGCTACGGTTGATACGGTATTACCAATTTGAATACCTAACACTTTTCTCGGTGTTGTATTACCTGTAGCATTAATTACTAATAGTTGCCCTTGCGAACCCTTTAAATTTGTTGTTGTGCTATAAACTGATACTGAATCTACTGTTGTTGTCGTATTATTTATTCTAAAAGCTAGTGTACTCCTTGCTCCGTTGGTATTTGTTGAATTAATTAAGAATAGCTGACCATTAAATTTTGACAAGTCGCTAATAGCAATATTACTGACCGTAGATAGAATTGGTATGCCACCATAAAACAGACGGACTTTTAACATCGGATAATATTTAATATCTTCGTATGGTGTTTGATTATTCCATTTCTCGTTTTTGGCGACCAAATCTTTAAAGTCATTAAACTTTTTATCTATATTGTCAAATTGTCCCTTAAGTTTTATTAACTCATCTCTTGTTTCTGCGTCCATATTATATATCATCTACGAAATCGTAGTCTATTACTATTTTACTAATAGATACTCCACCAGACAACCATTCTATTGTTGGTCTAAAAGAATGGCAGAGTCTCTTTATATCCCATCTTTTTTTTGTTATTGCTGCATCGTTGCCATAATTTATGTTACCACTTCCTATACCTAAAACCAAAGATGAACCATAGTCTATGTCCAAACCAACAGTTGCTCGATTGCCAGATATTAATGGTTTAAAATACACTTTTATATAATTTATCCTAACATTTTGACCAAAATCACTATAATTACCCTTATAAGTTGCTGTGTTATTTCCAGCTATGACTCCACTTATTGCATAAATCTTTTCAGTAGTACCAACCGAACCAGATAGATAAATTATATTTTCTCCGACAACATTTGCAGCACCAACAGATGAAGAGTCTGTGGTACTCATTAGGTGGCTAGTGAATAATGCTAATGGGGAATCGGCGTTAATCCTTCCATACTGCATTAATCCAAATGGGACGGCGGAAGTTGTGTTACGACCCACTGGGATAAGCAACCTTTCATTATATAAGTTTATTTTGTATCCTTTTGTATTTTCAAAGTTATACTTAACCCCACTAACTTCAATAGATAAATCTTGTATTTTTGAATAACCAGAGTCGGATAACTTAATGAGAGCTAATTTGCCATTATTATCTCTTATCGTTAAGTGGACACCGTCAAGAGAATTAGTAGATGATAATATCCTTTCAGCTTTAATCTGAACCTTATAACTCCAATTTTGAGCAGAACCGTCATAGAAAAAGACGGCTGATTCTCCATATTCACCAGCGGTAGTTGGTTTGTAAGCACAGATACCCAGGAAGTTTTGAGAAGTAAATAACGAGGTAATTATCCAACCGACGCCAAGGTCAAAAAATTGGGGGGAAAGAGTCCCGTTATCTCCAAGGTTGCCATTAAACTTACCCAAATATCTTCCGTTGCCAAACCATAACATAGAATTCCAGGGAAGATTTGGGTGCGGTGCATTCTCTAGTGCTGCAGCTCCAGCTGGGACAGTAGAACTCCAATCATCATCAAATGTGTCCACCAAATCATACATACCGAAAGCCCCGCCCCCACCAGTTATATTATAGAAATAGAATAATTTATCTGCAGCTGCCGCTGCAGCAATCTTTGTCTGATAAATAGCAAGACTCTCTCCGACGTTAGAATTGCCAGTATTGTAGTAACCGTGTCCAACCCCACCAGTAACAAATCCAGCAGAGTTGTTGTAAAAAGTATTAGTCGTTACGTCAGAAATGCCCCAAATCCAATTAGTACCAAGAAGGAATGCCTTTCCATTATAAGGGCAAATATCAACTATCACCTGGGTCATATCTGTTGGAGTAATGTCTGTAGCCATATACGCTGGTCTTATGTAACCAAAATCTCTATGGATGTCTATTCCATAACCAACCGCATATCTTCCATCTGTTTTATCTCTATCTGTTGGTGATTGACCACCAGAGAAATTGTCTATAACTACTTTGGGCATATTAATTAGCTTTTATTTTTATAAGACCAACTGGAACTGTTTTTGCTAGGATTAGACCAGGTTGGAGCAGTAGATTTGTTTGGACTGTCCCAACTGGGACTTGCTTTCTTAGTCAAAAAACTCCAAATATTCCTTGTGCTAAACTCATCGTTAATTGTTAATAAACTTAATACTGTTGTAAAAAATCCCTTTGTAATACTAAGACTATCGCTTATATTAATGGCACTCTGTTTAATTGAATCGATATTTCCAGCCCTAGCCTCACCCAGTAATATTGTCTCTAATACCGATATTGTTTGTGCTAATGGGTCTCCAGATTCCTTAAAATATCCGTCGCCAGAAGATGTTGACCAAGAAGAACCATTGTCCGAACTAGATATTCTTGTTCCACCAGAATAACTTCCATCTGTTTTTATAATTACGTGGATAGAATTACTTTCGTCTATTCCGCCATCTATGGTGTAGGCATACATTGTTGAGGCATCTAGGTTAAACCCCGCACCCAAATCAAACTCATATTCAGCACCGTTAGAATCAGTTGTCATTGCATTTCCATCTAACGTCCCGCTAGCTAACACCCCACCAGTCGGAACTCCACCACTTGTTGCAAATACTCTAACAGTTATTGTTCCTGGATTTCCCTCTCGCCATAACTTGACAGTAAGTTTTGTTATTTTATGTGCCGTTGATGGCGTAAAAGTTTGACCATCTTGATAAACAGAATGTAATTCCGTCTGTTCTGTCCCAACAAATGTATAGTTCTCATATAAGGTAACCATTTTATGAAATTACTATCTTATAATTTGCTGTTAAAGTTTCTCCAGATGATAACGCTTTAGCCCCAGTCAATTTCCTTCCCAACATTATTGCTGCGTTTTGGGTAGAAGTATTAAATATTCCAATCTCGTTAACGGTAACACTTCCAGAGGCTGTCCATTGTTTATAGAAATTGATTGAGTCGTGTGCAACAGTAGTTTTGGTTTGTGTTATCGTTGCAGCAGCCCTTCCTAACCCAGATGCGGTAATCTCTACTGCGAGAGTCCTATCTGTTGCGGCTACTGCGGTTGTCGAAGAACCAACGGCTAACCAGCCGAACGGCTTTCTGCCAGAAACAGAAGATAAGAGCATCCCAAGCATATGTTTGCCAGAATTACATATTGTATTAGTCATCCAACCAGTATCCTCTATCAAATCATTATCAACACCAAAGTGCTGTATCCTTACAAGTCCTGTTAATTTAAAAAAACCATATTCTTTATTCATATTAAATAGTGCCTTCTCTTAATATTCTTATTTCATTTTTAATATTTGACTGTCTTGTAGAATAAAATTCTTGTAAATCTGATTTCATAGAATTTAATCTGTTAGCTAACAACTGTATTGCGGTTACCATCCCCTTAGCCTGTGCAAAATCATATGCAGCCCCAACTGATATTATTCTATGAAACGTATCTGCAAATCCTGGTTGTGTGGCGGTATCGGTAAGAGAGAAGGAGTTTATTGTTCTGTTTATATATATTTTAATCCCCTCTACAAGAGTTACATCATTAGACGAAGGCTTGGGTATCAGTTTAATAGAATTGCCCTCCATTCTATAATATAGGGGCATACCAGCTGTCTCGTAGAACTCAGATATGGCTTCTGAACGTATCCACTCTTTAGCTATTGGAGTTATTAATTGATAATTTCCATCTTTATTCATAACCTCAACTCTTTCTATCTTTAATGTTGCAGTTGGCAACGAGTAATCATCTTGACTATCAACTAATGTTGCTACCGCAGTTGGAAATGTTGTGTACCCAGAGTCATCATACTTCCAAGCTCCGTGAACTTGTAAAATCCAAGTAACTGCCTGTCTATCCCATTCATTAGCAGACCTGAAGAAATCAAAAAGAGGCAGTGTTACTGTCTCCGAGGCAGTCGTTAAAATTCCTAACATTGATTTAGCATCGTGATAGAGAGAATCTTGGGGATTCAATCGACTGTTTATTTTCAATTATTTAGACGAGTTTAACTTTTTTATAAATTGTGTAAAAGGTGTGTCTATTAAATCTGCATTTGGCAAGATACAGTGTCCACCAACTTTATTCATTATTGGAATTAAGTTGGGTCTTGTAAACTGCTCTTGATTTAATCTATTATATCCCTTGTTATAATTTTCTGTCCAGAGCATCCAGGTTTCAAATGGTATTCCATACTTATCACACTGTCTTTTAACGTCTTTAATATATTCAATATCTATCCCATACTTTGTAGTACACAACAGTTTCATCAATTCAGTTGTCTCTGGTTTATCGGTAATAAATACTTTAATATTTACTCTCCTAAAATAATCAGCAACCTCTCCCGCCCTCTCTCCACCAAGGAACTTTGTAAAGGTTCTCAAACTTTCTTCTAAGTAGGGATGGACACCAACTACTGGAGAATGTATGGCATCGCACTTCCTACTTGTCCCAACTGGAACGGTTGAATGGATAATAGTATATCTAGGATTAAATATTTTCTGGTATCTTTTAACCTCGTCTATAAACTCTGGTGAATAAGGAAAACAAATATGGATAATATCATATTGGATGGCGACATTCGTCCTGCCAACAATATCTCCGCCAATTACCTTCTGCAACGACTTGCCTATTTCTCCATTCCCAATAATAATAGATTCCATTTTATTTTTTACTTAATTTAATTTTAAGTTTCTCATTTTCTTTTTTCAATCTCTTAACATCATTTTCCATTTTTTCCATATCTTTAAAAGTTGCAGAAATTGTGTAATAGACGTTCCTTAAATCAAACCTAGTATGATGAGAGCAAACATAGTCTGTATGACAGAATACTTGGAAACCCAACGCCTTAGCCCTTCTACAAAAGTTTAAATCCAAACCAATCTGTTTTTCCCCAGTCTTATCGTATTCATTTCTAAACGGATACGGTATTGCCTCCAATACCTTCCTCGACAAGATTATTGCTCCAGTCCCGACAGCGTCTACTTCAAGCAATCCCTTCCAATATTTAGGATTTATACTTTCGTATGGATAATATTTAAAGCCTTCATTCTTTTTCTTTCCTCTCTTTAATACTAACGGGAATATATTATTTTTAGTAAACGCAAAACAGACACCAGATATTATGTCTTTTTTAAAGTCTACTAATTTTAAATAGTCAGCTGGGGGGACAATATCTGAATCTATCATCACCAAATAATCATATTGAGGTCTATCAAGAAATCTTTTAACTATCTGATTTCTATTATACGATATTGGCTTCTCGCAAGAATAATCTATAAAGATTGGAAACGGACTGGTTGCTAAAATAGAGTTGAGAGCCTGTGTTAATTCAACGGCTATTTCGCCCTGGTTTAATACTGCTAAATAAATTGAAATATTATTTTCTATCATTTTCTTCTTTATTAAAAAACCCATTAATTTTATTACAAATAAACTCTACATCTTTCTCTTCTAATTGAGTGTAAGTTGGGAGGTACATTCCAATGTTTGATAACCATAACGCCTTTCTTTCAATGTTTGCCCTCTCCCTATACATTGGTTGTATTGTCATTGGTTTAAAAGCCATTCTAGTTTCAATCCCATCTGCCTTTAAATATTCCATTAACTCATCTCTTTTATCGGTTCTAATATCATACATCCATAAAACATCTCTTCTAGGACATACAAGATGAGTTGCAAATTTATTTAATTTATCATCATACCATTTTTCAATTTGTTTTCTTTTCTCTATAAATTCTTCCAACCTTTCTGTCTGAGCAAGTGCTACCGCTCCCTGTAGATTAGTCATTCTAAAATTATAACCCAATTGAGTATGATAAAAATTCTTATTTTCTCCAATAGACATATTTCTCAAGTGTCTAAGCTGAAAGGCTAAGTTGTCATCATTGGTTAAACATATCCCACCCTCACCAGAAGTTATTATTTTATTGGCATACAAAGAATAACAAGCGATTGACGAAGTTGGAGGAACTCCGTGTGCCTCACAACTATCTTCAACAACCTTTAAGTTATACTGTTTAGCAATCTCATTTATTGCATCCATTCTACATTTCCTCCCATAAATATGAACTGGAATAATTGCTTTGGTTTTTGGCGTTATTTTTTCCTCCAATAGATAGGGGTCTATATTTCCATCCCATTCACAGTCTACAAACACTGGTTTAGCTCCAGTATACGTAACCGCCCAAGCTGTCGCCACCATAGTAAAGTCTGGGACAATAACCTCATCTCCCTCTCCAATGCCCAGTGCCTTCAGAGCAAGAAAAATGGCGTTAGTACCAGAAGATACAGCTATGCCGTGTTTAGTATTATGTTTTTTAGCAAATAATTCTTCAAATTGTTGTACATAAGAACCCTGAGAAGAAATTATCCCCTCATCAAGTGCTTTATTAACATATTCCTTTTCTTTTCCACTTAAATCTGGCTTAGCTAGTGGATATTTGTACATATTATTTTTTGTAACTCCAACCATTTTTTTTATGGTCTTCTATGGTTAATTTTAAAGCCTCCTCTAGGGTAGTTTTCGGTCTATAAGAAATAACAGAATAGAGTTTCGTATTATCAGATTGTAAATGCCAAATTTCCCACGGTCTAACTCTTTTTGGGTCTTCTTTTATTAGTATTGTCTTGCCCATTAATTCCCCTATTTTATAGGCTAAATCATATATTTTTATTCCATCCTCCGAACCCATATTATAAACCTCTCCAAACTGTCCTTTTTCTAATAGCTCTGTTGCCATCCTAACCGCATCTCCAGCATATTGGAAGTCTCTAAATGAATTGTTACCAAGATAAATGGTATTACCAACTGATAGTTGTTCTATTATTTCTGGGATAACATACTCGTGTGTTTCTTTTTCTCCAACACAGTTAAATTGACGCAGAGCAATAGCTGGAGTTTTAGCTTCTCTCCATCTAGATTGTACTAAACAATCTATCGCTAATTTAGCTGAACCGTATGTGGAATGAGGTCTCGCTGGATAATCCTCATTTATCTTATGATTTGGGGCATCTCCATAAATTTCAGCAGACGATACCTGTAAAATTCCCTTAACACCAGCCAATTGAGCCGCATTCATCACCATTAAAGCACCACGAGCATTTATATCAAATACGTGTAATGGTCTTTCAAACGATACTGGAATATATGGCTCAGCGGCATAGTTAAAAACATACTCAATTTTGTGTTGTTCAAAAATACGCCTTAACATAGCCTCTGACTGAGTAATATCGCACCATATAAAATCAGCTTCTTTCGGTATAAACTCTTTTTTACCAGTAATTAGATTGTCTAATACAAGAACCTTACAACCCCTATCTTCTATAAGGTGTCTTACTAGGTGGCTACCAAGAAAACCAGCTCCGCCAATTACACAACAAGAAACATTTTTTATTTCTCGCATATTTTATTTAACAATTCTACATACTTATTTTTAAATATAAACCAAGATTGAGTTTCGGCTAACTCATTCATTTTTTTAGATAGTTCTGTAATATCTTTTCCAGCAATCTCCTTAATTTTATCTGCAATATCTCCTGGATAAATTAAATGCATATCAATCTCTCTAGTGTCCTCGTCTAATTTAGCCTTAACCTTCTCGTCATACTTAAATAATAATTCTTTTGGAAGCATTTCATTAAATGGAGCAAAGTCTGTCGTTATAATTGGCATTCCTGCAGCCATAGCCTCTTGTATTGGTAAAGATAAGCCATCAAATTTATGTGGAAAAACGAAGACGTCTCCATCCTCAAACAACTTCTCTTTCGGTGTCTCCCCAAAATCAAGTCTAACATTTGGTAACCTAGTAACCGCATCTAGTTGTACTTGAGAGCGGAATATAAATTTAGGAGGATTAACCATTCTATTTGAGACCCTAGCTATAGCCTCCAACATCTCTCTAGCAGAGTTTCTGCCAACAGAACCTCCGTGTCCATTATTAAAAACAAATGTGTTGGCAGTTGTTCTGAGTTTAAACGGTATTTTTGTCCTATCTATCGGTATTGGCAAATATTCAATGTTTGTCTTACCATCCTCTTTTAAAATATCATAGTCTAAGGTTGATGGACATAACCATAAATCTGGTTCTACTGGCGGATATTCAACCGTCCATTCATAATTAGGAACGATTATAGTTTTAACACCATTCTTTTTGGCTTCTGATATTAAATTCCAATTATATGGTGTCTCAAACGTTATCAAAACATCAATATCTTGGATAAAGTTTTTTATGTCTTGTAGACTTGGCAATCCTTGATTACAGATAATAGAGTTCGGGAATCTTTCTGGGTGGTTGCTGTATCTACCGTAAATAGACATAACCTTATCTGGTTCAAGATATTTATAAAAGTCTTGAGACAAAGAGCCAAGCCCACTGTCATCACACCTTACAACTAAACCTAATCTATATTTTTTTTCCATATTATTTCTTTTTGCAGTAAGCAATAATTAATGGAACTGTGTCCATATAATAATTAATCTCAACCTCTCCATATTTTGATAACATATTAATAATATCTGTTGATGCAAAACTCCATAAATGTTCGTCAGAGACGTTGCCACGCTCTAACTCATTTAGTGGTACAGATAGGGCTAGCGTTCCACCAGGTTTTATCACCCTCATCATCTCTTTAACCGTATCTTCTGGTTTTTCCATATGCTCCAATAATTCTCCAGCGACAACATAATCAAAGTAATCGTTTAAGAATGTCATCTTGTTTGCGTCCATAACAGAGTACTGAACTTCTGGATAATTACTTTTTAGGTCTTTTATTAATTCATCACAATAATCGATAGCGACAACCTCTTCGTGCTTATACCTTGAGTCTATCTTTAACTCGTATGGCATAGGAGAGTTGAAGCAACCAATATCAAGGTACTTCCCACCTTTATATTTTTTAATTAATGTTGCGAACCTATTCCAATCAATATAATGAAGATTTCCTCTCCATCTCTCTTTAAATATTTTATAAGATAACTCTGGTTTATTTATGTTTGTTGGATTTAGTCTTACCATTTTAGATGTATTTTTTTACCCTTACTATTAAAATAAAACGCTGACTCTTTGTCTTTATATGTGAATGCCCTAACATATCTTGTTAAATCTTTAGCTTTTTGAAAGTCTTTTCTTAAATATAATTTTCCAGCCGTAGGAACGTTTCTAATTTTAGAAAATGACATATTCATAATTTTATTGAAATTCTTTTTAAACATTTTAAAAGCTAATTCCTCTCCTTTATTGAATAAATCTTCTGTCGTATCATTCTTCTCAATTCTAAACTTTTCTACGCTTATTATATCACCATTATCTATTTTTTCATCATCTATAACGTGGACAGTAACACCAGTCTCTTTCTCTTTATTTATAATCGCCCAAGCATATGTTGCCGACCCCCTATAATCTGGCAGTATTCCACCGTGGAAATTAACTATTAATAATTTAGTTCTGATAAATTTATGTTTAAATAAATTCCTATAAAAAACAGATACAATTATGTCTGCCGAATTTGGTGTAGAAATCTTCCAGCCCTTTTGCATATGTTTTCTGACCCAATCCTCACATCTCTTTCCAATTTTACTACTAGACATTATTGCAACACGCATAGTTTTTTAAATTCTCTTTCTAGATTATTCGCCATTACCTCATAAGTAAAATTATTTAATATATATTCCCTAGCCTTCTCGACATCTATTATCGGAGGATTTTCAAACATTTCTTTCACTTTTTTCTTGCAGTCATTAAAATCATCATATTGGAAATAAGTTGCCCAGTCTCCAAGATAATCTTTACCACCCTGATATGGAGAATTAGACAATAATGCTGGCTTACCGTTCCATAACCCCTCCAAAAGAGTTAAGCCACCAGTAGAAGCCTCGATGTACCCACAAGCCAGAAAGGTACAAGAACCAACCGCCCTTTTAAACTCTTCCCTTGATAATTGATGCTCTGGGTGTATAACTGGGATTCCCAAAACATTGCAGGCAGTTACTATCCATTTCTCGTTCTCTTCTGGATACCATCTCATATGGTCAAGCACAAATAACTCATCTTTTATATCTTTTACAGTAAACATTTCGTGTCCAGATTTTACAACAATACTGTCTATCCCAAGTAACTCTTTCAACCTTAATTGTTGTGCAGAAGATGGGACAATAACCAAATCACTTGTTTTTAAGAATTTCGCATAATCCTTCCAATTAAACCAATGTTTACCCTCGTGTGCAAACTTGTAATAATCCCAGACATAATTTACTAATTTAATGTGCGGATATTTTTTATGTAAATCTTCAGCGTCTTTAAAGCTGAAGACCGACATATTAAATATAATATCGTAATCTTTATCACACTCTCTTGTAATGATATGTTTCTTTTTTAAATAATCAACAAAGCCAATATTGGTTAAGCTCTTTCCTTTATCTGATAATTCTGAGAAGCATATTTTCATATTATTTCGTATTTGGCTGGATTGCTATATTCTAAAATCAATATATTTTTAGCTACTCTTTTTATCTCTTTTTCCATTTTTAACCATTCTACATCTCCAAGTTCTCTCTGAATCATTCCTCTTATACTCACACATATCGCCCAGTCAAACTCTTTGTCGTAAAATGGCATATCTTTTATATCTCCCACAACAAATTCATTCTTGTGGTATATTTTCTTCGCCTTGTTCACAAAATCTTCTGAAAAATCTATGCCAGTATATCTATTAAACCACTCAGACAATCGACCATAACCGCAACCAATGTCTAATACATTTCCAGAGACAAAGAAACTGCATATCTTTTTATGTACAGAGCAAATGTAATCCCAATCTTTCTGCGTTGTACAATAAACAGATAAAAAGTCTAATCCCAATCTCTCTGCGTTTTCTATCCTTTCCTTCCAAAACCCAGTTTTTCCAACATCGTTTGGCATCTTTTTTCGTAGTTATGTTTACTTGTACACTCTTTAAAACCAGCACTTTGTATTCTAACCCTCTTCTTAAATTCATCTAAATATTTATCTATTTTCTCACACATATCCTCAAAGTTGTCATAATAAACAATGTGTTCTTTGTCTTTGAACTCATTTTTTAATCCTTCATATTTTGGGTGAATTAAGAAGCCGCCAGAACCAAGAATCATATAAACCCTTGAAGACCAATAAAAATCATCTCCTGGACTATCTGGAGCTATTATAACTTTAGTAGAGGCACACAAATCATATAAATCTCTATTAAAAATATTACCAAACACCCTTAATTTTTCCCCATATCTATCTTTTAATTTTTCAATAAACTCTAATCTATCACCATAAATCTGACCAACAAAAGCAATGTCAGTTTTCAACTCTTCTCTAACTGTTCCAAAACTCATATCCTCTGTCCCAATTCCTTGGTGCAATACATCAACGTTTGTGTAATTATGCCTTCTAATCCAAGTTTCGTCCGTTAAAAAAGCCATATCAATGTATGGTAAAAGATTTTCTATCACAGCCTCTCTATCTCCCCAAACCTTATCAAAATACCAACAGACTTTTTTGCAGACAACATTGCCAAGTAAGTCTATGAATCTCATAAATGAAATTCCATCCTTCACTCCAGCTTTATGGAATAAGAATATGTCTGCATCTCTAGATATTTGTACAACTTCTGGCTTCTTAAAACTATTTTCATCTATGCATACAACCTCATTGCCTAATTGTTCTAGGGCAAACCTAATATGCTTCTCGGTGTTATCCGAGCCCGTATTGTTATGATTTGCAAAATAAATAATCTTCATTTTTTTAAATTAGGATTGTCCCTGACAGACGCTTGATTGGTAAGGAATCTCGTCTGTTATTCCCCCAATCCAGCGACAATCCCACAAGAATTGTTAAGGGTAACTATTGCTTATCGAGAATCTTTATAACCCTGCTAGCATTTACCAACTTGACACCGTATGCAACATCAGCGGTTAACTTAGTAGCTAAGTCGCTACCATTTGCCCTGTTCTCTGACAATCTAATTCCATTGATGGTGTTTGCACCAGGAATGTTTCCGATTGCGAAAGCGAAAGCGGTCTTGTGAGCTAATAGATTTCTATATCCAGCGGCTGCACAATTTCCAGCATCACCAGCATAAGTACAGGTAGTAATTTGCTGAGTTACAACGACTGGTACTCCATATAGGTAATCGATGACACCCTGTGGCAAACTAGCTTTACCATATTGAGAAGCATCATAAAACTTCTGGACATTGAATATTCTCCTGTAATAGGTCTTTGGGTGCATAATGAAATTACATTCATTTAGAGGCACTGACCTAGAAGAAAGAATAGACATAGCCTTTTCAATTGTGGTTGCTAATAGAGCTGTTGCGGAGTTACCCACTGTGGTGATAGTAGTTGATGCTGCTAATCTGATTATGTCAACATCCAATTTCTTGGCGAGAGCATAACCCATAGCTTGCATATACCTCTCCTTCAATGCGTAAGACTTTGCAACCTGTGCCATTTGGAAGTCTGATATTACCAAGGCATCTCCAATCCAAGTGTTAACAGATAAAGCAGATTTTGTATCTGAAATATTTGTTCCTGCGATTGTACCATTAGTAGTCTGGATTGAGGTGGCTGAGAAGCCATCTGCAATGTAAGGAATATTAATAGTATCACCACCAGCGACAACCTCACTTGAGAAGTCATCGAATACTTGACTTGCGATTAATTTATTCTTCAAGAAGAAATAAATTTTTGGAGACCAAACTGTTGGCGTAAAAACTGTAAACGTTTGAGAAAGAGTCATTACTATACTCCTTGCACCCTTTCAGCGGACTGAACTTGCTGTTCGTATGCCATATGCTCTTCACGAGACATCTTGGCGATTTCCTGCGGTGATTTTCTTTGAAAACCACTTCCAGGAGCTGAGGGCGAAGGAATTTTATTTTCCTTTGCGACCTTGTCTCTCCTAGATTTAATTGCCATTTGAACCAACTCATCTTTCTCGGCTTTAGTAATTCCATCAATGTCCTTTGTCTGGGCATTTTTAATTATGAATTCGGTTTCTACCTCATCATAACCTTGTAATACTTTACCGAGTTTGACTATCTCCAAAGGGTCTTTTGGGGCGACCCACTCTTCAACTTTTTCTGGGGCTGGTTGAGGTTTTGCCTCGGCTAACTTAGCCTCGGCTGCCTCAGCCTTTGACCTCCAGTGGTTAATTTGTGCATCCCTCCTCTGAATCTCTGGATTAGGTTCTGGCGTAACTGGTTTATTATCGGGGTTTGCTCCCCCACCTAGGTCTAAATTCTCTAGGTTGTCTTTTTCGTCTCCCATAACTCTTTTTGAAAACTTTAGTGTTTAACTGGTTTTTAAAATTGGGTTTGCTCCCAATAAACGACTTTTATTTTTTAACTATCCACTTTCTTTTTTTCCCACTATCTTTCTTTTTTCCCATTATACTGTCGTAACATACAGCATATGGGTTGTCAACTCCACCCTTTGATTTAACATTTGCAACACATTTTTCCATCTCTCCCCACATCTCTTTGGGCATATTTTCGTAAGGCATTTTATATAAACGAGTTGGGTTTAATTTCTTGACCTTTTTTTATCATATCAACTTCTCTTAACCAAGTCCGCAAAAGATTAATTGACATAATTAAATCTGAACGATTTTCGTCTAATACCTGTAACATCAACTCTGAAATTTTATCAGAAAAGATTGATGATAACATATCGCTATTATTTTTTATAAATAATTTTTGTTTTTCTGTCAACATAATTTTAAACAGTTGTTGGAATATTAGTTACGCCACCTGGTTGTGCTGGAGCATTCGTCCTTGGAAGAGACCCACCACGTTGTGCTGGTAGTGTTCCTTGTACCGAACCAATTATAGTCGGAATATCTTCATCATACAACTCTGCTGGATTTACGCCAGTTGCTTCTAAAAGTTTAAAATAAGTTCTTCTGACAACAGGGTCTTGTAACACAGTTGGGTTAGAACCAATAACCTGAAACGCTGTTTGTAGTGCAGTTGCTCTTTGTGCTAAATCTACCTGCTCGCCAGTTACAACAACATCAATTGAATATTTAAAGTCGTAAAAGTTATCTGGTATTTCTATGTCTTTGTTTTTTAATTCTTCAGCAGTTAAACCCTTAACAAGTTCTAACTCTCTACCAGTTAATATTTTCCCTTTCTCTAAGAAGTTGATTACTTTTTTGTTTACCTCAGCTCCTAAGAAAGAGTTGAAAAAGACAGACGAAGCTCCGTCGTTTCCAAGTAACTTCATTATGTGTATTTTATGTTTCTTACTTTTATCTTTTTTAAAATCTGGAAGTATCCAATCTTCAACTAAGTTCTTGATAAAGATTCCATAGTCTTGCATTTTTAATTGATAATATCCACCAGCTTGTTGAGCCATTAAGACAGAGGTTGTTGCTGGTGTGTCTGATGGCGGACGAACTCCACGCATAACATCTGATGAGAAGGATTGGGATTGAGAATGTGCTTGCCACTTATTATCTGCATATGCAAAAGCACTGAGGTTTCTCTCTTCCATTGCGATTGGTTCTATCGGAGAATTTGTTGTTACAACGTCTCCATTCAACGCTTCTGTTAAGAGGTTGCGAACCGTCTGCACATCTTTTGTTTGGAATAATTTCTTTGTCGTCCACTGTAATCCAAGGCGAAATAGATATTCATTCTCGTTAACTGCAACCTGCGACTCAAATTGTTCTTCAACAACACCACGACCCAAATGTCTTCCAGGAACGTTCTCCCATTTTAATTGCTTATAGTTATTCTCAACATTCGATTTAACAAGATAGATTGGTTCACCATATTCTAACCCAGTAACAATTCTATAATTATCGGGGTCATCATCTACTTTGCCAGTAATTTCCCAACAGATAATTTTTTCTTTTTGTTGTTTTTTATATAATTCTTTTGCCCTTTCAACTGCTACCTCATCCCAACCTCTATCGTATAATTCTTCTGGATAATATTCGTGATATTCAACCATCGGACTACTTAATTCCTCTGAGCAGGGGTCAGAGTAATCATTTTGAATTGGTACAAAATATATCTTACCTTTAACTTTTTTCAACACAACGTGTCCGTATTTTGGTCTATTAAAAGTTATTTGATTTAAAACTAAGTCAAAATTATTTTCTTTAAAATAGAATTTTAACTCTTTATTAAAGACGTAGGACTTTTTATAATCCTGTCCTTCCTCTGAGTATATTTTAATATTCTTTGTATCTAGGTCGGTTGATTTCATCCCAACAAAAGTAGGGACACGAACTTGATTTAAGAATGGCTTTCTAAAACCACGAGAATCGTATGGATTTTCTCCATATTTTGAATTCCAATAACATTCAATTAAATCAATTACTTTATTATGAGTGGGAGCAAAAACAGGATTAGGTTTTAGAGATTTCATATTCCTGTCATCTTTTCTTTTTTTAATTAGCTCCGTAATTTTCATAATTATTTTAAGACGAGTTAAATAAATGAGGTGTTATTATTTGTTTTTTTATTAAGCTGTTGTTTTAACAAATTAACTATTGGTTTAGTATATGGCGACAATCCCCACACTGCAAGGGCTAAAGAAAAAACGCAGTCATCGTGCAATCCTTCTGGGGCAGAATATATTACATTTCCAGCATCAGTTAATCTATAACCAAAAGCCTCTAATTCGTCAATTAGTTGTCTTTCGTTTGGTATTCTTATTGCTCTTTGTTCCAACATTATTGATAACTTTTCTATCAATTCTTTTTTTGATTTGTTGGAGAAAACAAAGTCGTCAATTACAGCTCCCGCTCTTTCTAAATCTTCTTTAATTGGATTCCCAACAGCAGTTGAATCAATTATTATTTTCGCATTATTAAAACGCTGGGCGATAGCAAGTAATCTCGCCTTCTGAAACGGATAATCAATTTTGTTAAATCTGTCAAAGTAGACTACTGCGTTAGTTGCTCTGTCAATTATTGTTATAACAGTAAAGTCTTCGACTCTACCCAAATCAACGCCCATAACATAAGAATGTCCAAATTCGACATCTTTTATTGTGTCTCCAATACAATCATTTATTTTTCTAAAAACTGCGGCTGCGTCATCAAGAAATTTGGCTTCGTACTCTTGTTTGAAAATTAATTCTGGTAATGTGCGTTTTGCACGCTCCCACTCAGAGTCTGGAAAGCTGGGATTATCTTTGCTTGTAAAGTTAAAGGCAGCGTCAGCTTTTTTATGATTTCTAAAGAACCAGTTTTTACCAAATGGGGTGGATATGGCAAAAAGTTTTCCCTGCCTTGAGGCGAGACGAGCTGCTATAAATCTCTCGTAGATTTGTGGCGGAAATCTACTCGCTTCGTCAAAGATTACGAGGTCTAATTCTTCTCCTAAGAGAGAGTTAACATTCTCAATGGATTTGCACTCTAAAAAGCTATTAAATTCGGGGATTTCAATTCTTTGCGGGGACTTATTACTGACGTAGCGTAACAAACGTTTGTCGTATCTGCCAACAAAGTCGGTTACGTAGGCAAACACCTTTTGAGCCATATCGTAAGAGAGGGAGACAACCCAGATTCGCATATTGTCGCACAACAGATATTTTAGTGCGATGTAACCACACAATGCAGATTTGCCAAAACGAACACCTGCACAGACAGAGACGTTTCTTTTACCCCTAGAACCTTCAAGTATTTCTAATTGCTTAGGATGGGGTGTCCACTTTATTTTCTCCTGCAACACCTTGTCCGAGATTGTCTGGACTTTGGCATCCTCCACAATTTGTTCCTGGCGTTCCGCTTGTTGTTTGAGTTCCATTGTTGATTGTAGCTGAATTATTTTCGTCTAATTTAACAACTGCTTTAAGAGCCTCTTTCTTTTTTCTTGCCTCTTCTTGATATTTAACTCTTGCCTTTTTAAAGGCGGAAACTCGACATATCTTGCTACAAAACTTGGGGGTAACAACCTCTATGTCAAAGTCGCTACCACACTCTTCACATTTAACTTTTTGTATCATTTTTTTATTGTTTAATTATTGTTTAATTTATCAATCTGCTGTTCATCCAAGACGACCCACTTTGGACTTTTACAAGTACCACAAATTACGTTTGTTTTAGTCTTTGTGCGGAACAAATGATTACATTTGACGCATCGATTTCTAAACTTCTTTTTTGTACTCATAATAATCGTAATTATTCACACTACTCTGGTCTAATTATTGCAATCCTATTCTCCCTGATATCTTTGTATTCCTTCTGTTCTGGGGCATAGTCGCCCAACATCTTTGCAATTTCTTTATTCGCCTCAATGGCGTCCTTTGGTTTCTCTCTCCAGAAGATGTCGCTGAGTCTAGTAAGCCTAGACTTTTTATCGATGTGTAGCTCCTCTGCTAACTCCTCGACCGCTACCTTAAATCCAAGGCGTTGAGTAATATCCCAGGGATTCATATTTTCTACATATCCAGCTCTCTTAGCCAGTTCTTTGTTGGTTAACTCCTCTCCTTTTGCTTTCGCTTCTAAAAACAAACGAGCGGCGGCTCGTTGCCTCTTTGATATTTTTATAGTCTTCTCATCTGGAGATATATTTACACGCTTTGCAATTATTCTTGTTGCCATTATTAACTAGATAGACCTTGTTGAGAGAGTTGTCAAGGAGTAGTTATGGTTTTTACCAAACTCTGTGATAGGAGTATCACCATAATAATAATTCTCAACCCCGCCTTTCCCCCCCCACTTGACAATATCTATTTGTATCATCATAATATATGTTTTGTCGCACAATAAGGTGATAGTCAAAACCAGCCAATAAAAGTGAAATCCCTCACATTTAACTACTCCACAGTCATGTATACAACATACATACATGTATACATATATGTTGTATACAATAGACAGGTGTACTAATTACAATAAGTTGCAATAGTATGAATAAGTTGTAATAAGTTGAATTAGTGGAAGTAGTGGAGATAGTAACACCTATCTTAAAACTATCTTAAACCTATCTTAAATATTAACACCTATCTTAAACTATCTACACTTATCTTAAATATTCCATAATATTACACCTATTACAAATAAGTGTTAAGAACCTATAAGATAGACACTGAGTAATAATAAAAGAATACTTGATTGAATAATATTAAATAGATTGGATAATATTGAATATGTTCTCTCTGCCTACTCTCTCTCTTAATTATATGCAAAGGGATTGTTGACAATATGTTATTATGTGTCTTAATTTAGGGGTGTGGATAACTTATGCTTGCATAGTATTGACAGGGGGTATGATAGGGAGTAGAATGAAAGTAGACAGGGGAAAGAACCTTTAAAACTATATACAAGCATAGTAAGCAAATGAGAAAAACAATGACAAAAAGAGAAAAGGTTTTCATATTTAATTTAATTAATAAAGACTTTCTTTTAACTGCATGCGATTACAATTACGCAAATGATAATGAAAAAGACTTTAAGTAGGAACACCATGTATCATTCAAAACGGCTGAAAAAGCAGGAGCCTATCAAAATAACGAAATGCAGATTTTAAAAGCTATTGGCTCAGAGCTAACAGACCTGAAAAAACAAGAAGATGCTCTGACCAGTGGGGCTAAAATAAAACGTGCGGTTATTGTAAACAGAATTAATGACCTGGTAAAGCTAAGTAATTTACTAAACTAAAGCTCATTTGCGAAATGCTTGCGTATAGTTTTGAGGGTTTCAACATTATTAATTATTAATAACCCTCTAAAATATGAAAAAAACATATAATATATCAAGAGATAAGTCGAATGAGTTAAAAGAAGACGCAATGGCTAAGGGGGCTAGTATAGCTATTATAATAATCTTTAGCTTCCTCTTGCTTATAGAGGTCTTTAAGAGAGCATTTTAAAAGGTCGGCAACTTATTGTTTTAAATAATAAAAATATGAAAAAATATCTTATAAGTTGGGACGAAAGAAGATGTGTTAGAGTTGAAGCTGAAAACGAAAAAGAAGCGAGAGATAAGTTAACAACTGGAGAATATGACCAAGAAGCTAGAGAAAGTGCTGAAATGAATGGAAGTTTTGAGATAACAGAACTATCTGAATAGTATTTTTGCCCACTGCTTATTGCCGAAAAATGGCAATAGGTATTGGCAAGGACATTATTTGGTGGGTGTAATGTACCTTAAAATTATGGAAATAAAAGGGGTGGAACATTATAACCTTGGCACTATTAATAAAAATAGAGTTAGGATTATAACAGATACAATAACATTTGACTTAACTTTCTCTTATAATACTTTAGTTGGAATATCTTATATTGGAACAGACTTTAATGGCAAATACCTTAGAAGCAGAAGCACCATTAAAAATCAATGGTCAGTAACAACTGGTAAATTATTGAATGAGCTAGAACCAGATAAAAACAAAAGAGAAGAACCAGATGAATTTAAGAGGAGCGTTACTAGAATGTTTGAACAAATGAATTTGGTGGAGTTTGGCAAATTAAGTTTATAAAAACAAAAGCCAGAGCGGTTTAATACTCACCACCGCAACGGCTTTTTGTTTTAGTAGCAAAAGTAGTGGTAGAGAATGGAAATATAGCGTGGAGATAATTAATGGCGTGGAAGTAATCAGCGTGGAGGTAGATAATGACGTGGAGTTATACAATGAGTATTTTAAGTTGCTACCCTTGTGGATAACTTACTATTGACAAGGGGTATATATAGGAGTATAATGGAGATAGAAAGTGATAATTGGAAATATATCGGTGGCTCGGAGAGTAGAAGAATATACAAGACAAATGAAGTGTAAAAGTCCACAGCGACATCTTCGTCTTATATCCAAATCTAAGCCATTCGTATTTTCAGAGAAGAACATTTGAAGGGTTATCACTTTAATTATTATTAATCTCGTTAAGAGAGCCGTTCTGGAGGATTGTCGGTTAACAGTCCTCCTCGGGGATTTTATGGTTAAAAGTTGCGACTACCTGTGCAAAAAGTGTGAGTGTCTGATTCCTGGCAAACACGAGTGTTGGGAATGTGGCGTGGAGTTAAGTGATACTGATTGCAAAAAAAATAAAGGTCTATGCAACCAGTGTCTAGAAAAATACGAAAAAGAATTATTAGTAAAGAAATAATAAATAAAAATGAACTCAAAACAGATAGCAGAAATTATAGCAATTTTAATGTCAGCCCTATTAAACCATTTAGAAGAAGAGCATAAAATGCCACCAGAAGAGTGTGCAGATAAGTTATCAAAGCTTGGCAATATGATGAATACTGTCTATGGAGAAAAGAAATTTAGAAAGATGATTGGAATTGATGAGTTGGTTAAACATATTTCAAAACATTAATTATAATCGTGGAGTGTGTAATATTGGGGTGGAGGAGACTGCTCTTGATGGGGATAATTTAGTAGATGGGGAGTAGCAAATGCCAAACCCTGAAGCTAGATTAAGAAACCAGAGAGAGAAAAAGACTTGGTTGCAAACTAGTCAGTAGGTTATCGCAATACCGATGTTGCCTTAAGAAGTAAATGCGGTTGAAAGGCGACTCGTTCTCCACTTCAATCTTACGCACTCCACAAACAGATGAGAATAATAATTATTTTAATGTTAGTAATTGGTCTATATTGGTTGATTACAGACAGAGTAACTAACGGCTTGTTATTGCTTATATTAACAGCCCTAATAGACACAGAGGAGTTAAGAAGAGAAAAAATAAAAGAGCGAGTCTTATCATTATTAAAGAAGAAAAACGAAGAAAAAAATGGATAATACAATTTTTAGAATTTCAAGCAAAGTATCTCTGCCAATCAATCAAGATAAAGAGCAGAAAGACTTTGTGCCGCAGTCCTTTGTTTACGAAGACAACAAGAAGATTTTAGAGCAAGTATCTTTAGCAATAAGTAGGAGACTTCCAGTGTTGTTAGTTGGAGAAACTGGAACGGGAAAAACCTCTTTGGTTAGATTTCTAGCCAATAGAACCAATAATGCCTTTAGAAGAGTAAATCACAATGGAGGCACAACAGTTGATGATATCGTTGGCAAGATTCTGATAAACAAAGAGGGGACTTTCTGGGTAGATGGAGTTTTAATCGAAGCAATGAAGAAGGGTTACTGGTATTTGGCTGACGAAATTAATGCAGCTAGTCCAGAGATTAATTTTATCTATCACTGTTTATTAGACGATGATGGCTACATTGTTTTACCAGAAAAAAATGGAGAAATAATTAGACCTCATAAGAACTTTCGATTCTTCGCAGCAATGAATCCAAATACTGATTATGCTGGAACAAAAGAGTTAAATAAGGCGTTGCTTAGCAGGTTCTTGGTAACTAAGGTAGATTTTCCATCTCCTAAGTTAGAGGCTAAAATCTTAGTAGACAGAACTGGGATTACAATAGCTGTAGCGAATAAAATGGTTCAGTTTGCATCTGAAATAAGGGCTAATCACTCTAAGCAGAAGATGAGTTTTGTCTTATCAACTAGAGACCTAATTATGTGGTCAACTATGTTTAGGGTTTACGGAAAATATTTAATCTCAGCAGAGATGACAATCTTAAACAAGGCTAGTGTAGATGATTTTAACAGCGTAAAAGATTTGCTGGCTCTACACTTCAACACAATTGATAATCCAATAAAAAAAGAGGCTAATATAAATCAAAATGGCTAAAAGAAGTTGGTTTAAAAAAAGAAGGTCATACAAGAAAGATTATTCCATTACTCCATCAGTAGAAGATAATGATTGGGAGGGGCTGGATTATACTTTTGAGAAGACAAAGACCAAGAAAGAGGAAACGAATTGGCAGTTCTATCAAAGGACTGGGGTTTGGAGGGGGAGCGACTATTACCAAAAATCTTTAGTAGACTATGGATATATTGAAAAAATGGCTAATGCTTTCGCCTCTAAGTTCAGCATCACAATTGAGACTGGTTCTCACTGGAGTTCTAATGTCAAAGACAAGAAATTAATTTATGAGCCAGTATCACTGATGAAGTTGCCAAAGGCAAGAATAATCGCTCTACTGTTGCACGAAGTTGGACATATTAAACACACAACAATGCCAACGGTTAATGATAGTCATTATATTAAGAAATATGGAAACCCCGCTATGGAAGTATTTAACGCATTTGAAGACTTTAGAATAGATGAAATAATGTGTAGAGCATACGAAGGTGCTGGAGATGTTTATGAGGCGAATATCCCAGTGATTAAAGCAATTGCGGATAGTTATAGGGAAAAATCTGGTAATCTTAAAGACCTTATACTGCAAATTACGAAAATGGTGGTTCAAAATGTAGTAAATATTCCAGATGCCAGAGAAAAATTCGAAGCGTTGATAGAAAAACTGGGAAAGAGGATTAATTTGTTTGATTATTTGGCTGTGATAACTTGTTGTGGATATGGAATTACCGCCCCCACTGATGGAGATGTTAAAGAAATGATTGATAAAACCAAACACGCTCCAGCTTTAGCCAAGAAGAATAAAAACAGTCTTGAGGTTGTTAAAATGATGGACAAAGAGGTCTATCCAGTAATCGAGAGGTTGTTAGAGGACATAAAAGAACCGCAAGATGTTAAAGATGTTTTTGGAGAACAAGTTTCTAAGGTGGTCGGAAGCGTTCTAAAAAGAGTCCTAGAGGAGGGCTATGACAGGGAGAATGTTAATTCTAGGCTTGGAGACCAGAAAGGGAGCAACGATAGGGCTGGGGACGAGAGTGTGCCGTTAGAGTGGCGAGAAGGAGATTATGATAGCCTAAGAGTAAGCGTAGACACAGCGATTAAAGAGTTGGTTAGGAAGTTGACCTTCTTGAAAAAAGAAGAAGAGGTTGCAAGATATTTACCTAATCAAAAAAGAGGAAGACTGCACAATAAGGCTTTGTATAAGCACGCAGTAGATAATAATAGGTTATTTAAAAAGAAATTAGATAGTAAAGACACCGTTACCTCTTTCGCCTTTTCTCTTGTATTAGATGTTTCTGGCTCAATGCAAGGCGATAACAAGAATATACACTCTACTCGCTCCCTTGTTATGTTAGCTGAGGTCTTCGAGAAAATGAAGATACCATACGAGATAACCACTTTTACAGACCAAGCATATGGGGTTAAGGGGTTTGAAGAAACATTGTCAAAGAAGATAAAAGGAAAAATTGGAGGAACTGTTAATATCAAAGGAGGCGGGACTATTCTTGAGTCTGTTTTTGAAAATGGCTTAGCCCTAGACAAAAGACTAGAAAAGAATAAGATAATGGTTCTAATATCTGACGGAGACATTTATGAGGGAGTCGAAATTTCTCATCGAAGATTTATGGATAGATATAAGAAAAGGGGGATTAAATTTGTTGGAGTCGGACTAAATTGTGGAGATATAATTAAGGAGTTGTGTTACGGAGACGGTTTTGTAACAGATGTGCCAGATAAACTACCAGTTTTATTCTCTGACCTCTTAAAATCGCTTGTGTTGAAGAAAAAACAGCGAGACGAGTAATTCTACGGAAACACAATAAAAATGCAATGGCGGTATCAAAGAATGCGATTAAACAGATTTTAACGAGTAGTCCTCGGTCAAATAATATGATAAAGAAAAAATAAAACTATGGATATTTTCCAAATTTACATAAAATCACATTGTGAAGCTCCAGATTACGAAGATACTTGCTTGGCTAAAAATAAGCGAGAGGCTGTTGGAATATTTTTAAATAGAATAAACAGACAATCAGAAGAAGGTTGGAGTAGGGCAGAGATTAGTAAATCTGTCCAGAGGCGAGACAAGAGAAAGTAACCAAAGAGAAGAGTATATATAATACTAGTATTACTAATATTACTAACACATAGTATAATAAGTGTAATAATTAAGAAGAACCTATAAGACAAGGATTAGGTATATTTAAAAAGAATACTAGAATGGATAATAATGTAATTAATTGTAATAAGTGTAATAAGATAATAAAGATTAATAATAATAAATATTATGAATCTAATGTTATTTATTGTTATAGGTGTTACCTCTTGTTATTAAAAGAGATAAAGAAGAAGAAAGAAGAAGAAGAAAAGAGAAAAGTGTTGACAAGAATGGAAAGAAAAAAGTTCTATTGTAAAAAATGTGGGATAAGACTAAATGACTTTGGTGTTAGTTATTTTTGGGGCGGACAACATTGTTTAAAATGTGGAGAGGTTGTGGTTAATTTAGTGGATAAAAAAAGGGAGGAAGAAGAGTATTATAAAGAATTATTAAATAAAAACTTATGACAGAAAAAGCAGAAAAAGATGTAGCGGGGTTTGTGTTTATTGTTATTTTAATATTAGCTGCTTTTTATTGTTTAACTCTAATTTCTTAATACCCCGCCTTGACAAGGGGTTATTTTGGGAGTATAATAAGAGGTAGATACTAAAATTACTATTAAAACAAGAGGACAAATATGCCACTAGAAGAAAAAAAAGAAAGGAACAAGGATGTTATTCAATTATTTAAAGTTGGTTGGAAGAAAAGAACAATAGCTAAGGCTATGAAAGTTGACAGAGCTAATCTTAACAAAGTAGTAAAAAGAGATTTTAATAAATATTCTTCTCCAACAGTCGATGAACTAAGGTCGATAGAGAAGAAATATGGTATTAAAATAGGAGAAATTAATCTTCAATCACAAATTAATATTAATACACAAAAAAATGAAGACAAAAATTAAAGCACCAACTTGGTTTGTGGAGAGAATGGCAAAGATAGACAAATTAGAAGATGAAATGAGGAAAGATGTGGACGCAAATTTGGGAAAAGAGTGTAAGGATTATTTAAAAGAATGCCAAGAAAAAGTTAAAAAGGGAGAACTAAAGGGAGATATAGCGGGCTTCTTAGAATTTATGAAAATAGATAAATCAAAGTTGCCCCCACTAGACTTTCAGAAGAAGATGATATTAATGGATAAAATGCTCACATCTATGACTCGCTGTGCTTGGGATGAATTAAGGTTTGAGATATATCCATCGGGTTTATCTTTTGAGAATTTGAATTATAATGACAAAAAAAAAGAGATAACAATTAACAAAAAGAAATAATATGCCAAAATTCGGCTCAAAATCAGAGTTAGACAACAAAAAAACTCCATTTTCTCTTCTTCCAGCAGAGGACTACCAGCTTGTTATAACGGAATTGGAAGAAAGGACTCAGCCAAAGTATATGAAGCTGGACGAAATGGAAGATGTCATAAACTTTACCCTTGAGATAGTTGGTTTTAAAGACGGAGAAAGGGCGGTTGATGTTGATGGGAAAATTGCCAACGGAAGGAAGTTGTGGTTTACAGCCAGACCTAATTCTATTGGATTTACCCAGGCTGGAATTCCAAGTATTACCAGGCAATTTGTTGGGTATGCACTGGGGTTAGACGACATAGAGGCAGACTTTGAACTAGAAGACTGGAATTCCTTAATTGGAAAGACTGTCTATGCCGAGGTTATAACAAAAACTAGTGCAACTGGTAAAAAGGTAAATAAGATAGCACGTTTTTTAAAACCTCCCAGAAAAAAGATATAAATAACAATTACGGGAGGGATTGGTCGATGGCAAAATTTAAGGAGAGAATTAAGGGGACATTAATCCCAATAATAGAAGAACTACCATCTGGACATTATAGAATTAAAAGATGGGTTAAACACGATGATTAGATTTGAGGGTAAATATCCAATAAAGACTTGGAACGTTCCATCAAAAGATGGCAAGACAATCCACTTAGTTGAACTTTGGTCAGAGGGTAAATTGACCTGTAATTGTCCAGCCTCCGTCTTTACCAAAAAGATATGTCGACATAGAAGGGAAATAGAGACGGAGATAAGTAGTCAGTTCGGTTCTGTTATGGGCTATACACAACTATTAAGAATCAAGAAAAAAAATGAAAATAAAGTTTAATTTTGTATTTGAGTGGTTGGGTGAGATGTTTGATGTTATTAATATTTCCACAATGACTGGAATGGAAATGAGTGGAAAAGAAGACCCGAAGCCGACTGGAAATAAAGCTACTATAATATCTTTTGTTTTTCTGGGAATTGGATTTAGATTTATTATTTTAGAAGAAGAAAAAAAAGATGACACAAGAAAAGAAGGTAGTATTTAATAGTGAGTGGGATAGGAAGTTTATAAAAGAGAGTTGGACATTTCCCTTCGGTTCTTTAATGGCAGCCTATGCTCAAATGAATATAGCTGACGTAGATTTTAATTTTGAACAATTTAAAAAACATTCATTAGAATTGCAAGAACTTGCTATGAAGATGACGGAGAATGCGTTGCTAAGAAGTCAAGAGGGGCTAGAGGGGAAAGAAGAACTAGACGTACCAACAGAATAATATGGAGGCAATATTTATATTACCAATAATTTTCTACTCTTACATACTTGGAATTATTAGTAGTTTCTTGTTTAAGTCTAAAAGATAAAGGTCGAAAATTAATTATTAAAATAAAGAATAAAAAATGTTTAATTATTACAACGCACAGGGAGATTTTAGAACAGGAAAATTAATTAAAGATATAGCCATTGGTTTGGTAATTTTAATAGTATTCTTTGGTTCATTTAGGATAATTCCAGCTGGACACAGGGGAGTGCTATTAACGGGGCTTATGGGTCAAGGGAAAGTAGGGGATAGGGTTTTAGGAGAGGGAATACAATTCAAACTTCCCTTAATCCAAACTATCCGAAGCCTAGATGTTAGAACGGTTAAATATGAAGCCGAGGCCGTTGCCTACTCAAAAGATATTCAGACAGTTGACGCAATATTGGCTCTCAACTATCATATAAGTCCAGATAGAGCCAATAAAGTGTACCAAGAAATTGGTAAGGATTACGAAAGTAGAATAATTAATCCTGCTATGCAAGAGAGTTTAAAGGCAATATCTGCTAAGTTTACAGCACAAGAGTTAATTGAAAAGAGAGAGGTTGTTAAAGAAGAGGTTAAAGCCCAACTAGGAGAGAGGTTAGCCATCAGAAATATTATAGTTGATGAATTATCTATTATGAATTTTGACTTCTCAGTAGATTTCGAGAAAGCAGTAGAGGCTAAGCAAGTAGCACAGCAAGATGCTTTGACGGCTAAGAATAAGTTAGAACAAATTAAGTTTGAAGCTGAGCAGAGGGTAGCAACAGCAGAGGCTGAGGCTAGGGCTATTCAAATACAAGCCCAAGCTATCAACAGCCAGGGCGGAGAAGATTACGTTGCGTTAAAAGCCATTGAGAAATGGAATGGTATTCTTCCAACACAAATGATACCAGGAGGAACAGTCCCCTTCTTAAATCTAACTAAATAATATGGATATGGGATTCTTTACAATTTTAGGCTTTGTAGCAGTGAATATATTATTGCTAGTATTAATCTACACAAAGAAATAGTTTATTCACCCCAACCCTTTTATGGGGTTGGAGATAAGTAATTTATTATGAACAAAGTTTTTACGTTAATAGAGTTGGTGCTTGTAATTATGTTGATTCTTATAGTTTCTCTCTTACTTATTAAAATTGTTAATGATAAAAAGGTAGATATAAACACAGATAACAACATAGAGAGTCGCCAATGTGATAGGACTTTTAAAGAATACATATTTTATAAAGAGAACTGTATTAAATAGTATTATAAAAAATGAAGATAAAAGAACTATTATCTAAATATGTCAACCAGAAAGACCAGGGTTTACATAAACGACAAATTGGCAGATATTATGCGTCCGAGGTCTATGCAATATCAAAGGGTTACTTTCGTGTAGAGGATTTTCACAAAGAGAGAGAAGTAAATATCTACGGGTGTGAAAATATTGCAGGTGGGTGTGCTTATGAAGATTATTTGTCAAAATTGTTATCCTGGAACAAGGCAAAATGCTCTTATCAAGAAAAGAGAGAGATTAAAATAGATGACGAGATAGTGATTGTGGTTAAGCCAGATTTCTTGTTTGATGATATGTTATGGGAAACTAAATACCCAGATTCTCCGATGAAAGACGAGATACCAGACAAATGGAAGTTCCAGTTAGAATGTGAGGCGAGAGCTTTTAATAAGAGAACTTATTTGGGAATATTTAGAAGACACCCATTCTTAACTCTAGTAGAATATAAACCATCAATCATAAGGTTTAATAATATTAAAAAAATAGTAACCAAGTTCCACAAGGAACTTAAAGAATATGATTCAAAGAGAGTTCGAGAAACTGTATAGTGGCAATATCGCCTCAATAAGAGATACGGAACTGTCTAAGGCAATTAAAGCTGGTGGTATGGTGTTTATTTATAAGGGCAAAAAGATGACAATGACAGCCGATGAGTTAAGGAAATACAAATTTCAATGCCACAAACAAACCTTTAGAAGTAGATATTACCCAAGTCAGAAATATACCCTTTATGATTTTGTCTTTATTGATGATAAAGAAAGGGTAAAAGAGGAAGGAGGAGACGATAGACAATTAAGATTATTTTAATCGATAGAAAGTATGATGTTTAAGCCCTGTGTTAATCCGACGAAGCTATTATATAAATGTGGTTATCAGAAAAGATACAATGATTTTTTCAGATACGTAGACGATATTGGTAACAGATTTCACGCTAACATATTAGAAGACAACAAGATTGATATACATCTTGATAAAATAAGAATAGTTGACGGGAAAAAATATCATTTATCAGAAAAATACGGTTCTTGGGAGATGGTTAAAAAAGAGATAAAAAGAATTAAACAAATCAAATAATATGACCAAAAAATGTAACCACAAATGGGAAAAAAATGAAGTAAACTATATCTGTGAAAAATGTGGTGCAAAATATAGTGCCAATTATCCTTTTGATATTCAGGACGGTAAAGGGGCAGGAGAAAAAGTAGTAAATTGCTGTTCCTTTTGTGGAAATGTGTGTCCAAATTGTAATTTAGGAGGAGGTGCTTGCACTTGTTGTGATTGCAAAAAATGTGCAGATAAAGATTGTGAACAAAAAGCAAAAGATGGGAAAGATTTTTGTCAATTTCATTTAGATAATTTACCAATTTAACCCCCACATTTAACAAAAATTTATGAATAAAGAAAAATATAAATTATTTATTTGGCACGACATACGAATAGATTATACGGGTGGAATAGGATTTGCTGTTGCTAAAAACAAAGAAGAAGCGATAAATGCTATTAAGGAAGTATGTTTGAAAGATAAAAACAGAGCTTGGGAATGGAATAGTTATGCTGGAGAATTGTTAAGGGTTGAGCCAGAAATTAGAAAAATACCATCAGGAGATTGGATTAGTGGTGGTGGTTAGACTCTTACATACACCATACCAAGAAAAATTAGAAAATGTAGGAATTTAATGTTGTGGGTTGCGTCATTATTGTCTATTGGTGGAACCCTATTATTAATCTGGTTTGGATTTTAATTAGGCAAATAAAATAACACTCACTCCTAAAACACATAATAGGGGTGGGAAAATAAGATGATAACCAAAAAAGAAGTTTTAGACAACATAGAAAAAGTTAGAAAATATGTTCAAGAAATAGATAATAAGAAAGAAGAAAAAGTAGTGGGCATAGCCATCAAAAACAGATGGACTGGTGAGGTTATATTTCAAAGCACCAAGACCACCTATAAAGAGGCAATCATAGAAAAAGGAGATGCTAACCTGCGTGGTGCTAACCTATATGATGCTGACCTGAGTGGTGCTAACCTGCGTGGTGCTAACCTATGTGGTGCTAACCTGTGTGGTGCTAACCTATGTGATGCTAACCTGAGTGGTGCTGACCTGTGTGGTGCTAACCTATGTGATGCTAACCTGAGTGGTGCTGACCTGTGTGGTGCTAACCTGCGTGATGCTGAATTAAGTTGTGCTAAGTTTTATGGTCGTGGGGGAAATATAGTAATAAAGAAAGCTAACTTAGAAGGATTTTTAGGAGCATTAGGATTTAGACTTGAAGATTAACTAACCAAATAAGACAAAGAAGAATGAAGATAATACTTGATTTATGTGGAGGAACAGGTGCTTGGTCAAAACCATATAAAGACGCAGGATATAAGGTTTATGTTATCACCTTGCCCGATTACGATATTTTACAGACACAATTTGAAAAAGATATTTTGGAGTTTAGGGGAAAAAAGATGCTAAGAATAGGGAAAAATGAGATTTATGGAATACTCGCCGCACCCCAAAAAGAAAACATTGCCAATAAAGTTCTGGGCGTTAGAAAATCCTAATGGAATGCTAAAATACTTTTTAGGAAAACCAGCGTTTCAATTTGACCCTTATGAGTTTGGCGACGGATACAAAAAGAAAACTAATTTATGGGGTTGGTTTAACGAACCGAAAAAGAAAATCGGTAAGATAAAAGTTGATGCTCCGTATCATTCTCTTAATCCAGTAAAAATGAAAAAGTTTGATAGATTGGCAAGCCGAGAAATCCACCCAGAAGCATTTGGAAAATTAACAAGGCAAGAGAGAAGAAGTATAACGCCAGCGGGTTTTGCAAAAGCATTTTTTGAAGCAAACAAATAACTTTTAACTCCTAACCAAAAGAGATAGAGTATGAAAATAAAATTAGGACTCCTAAGAGCAAAAAACATAATAGAACCAAGAATTTGGGAAGAATATAGTAGAAAGTTAGATAAAACTCTTAAAAAAATAAATGAAAATATGACTTATAAACCAACAAAAAATAATCTTATTAAAAATGTAAAGTTAGAAATATATAATAATGGTCAATCTGGCTTAGTTGAATTTGTCCCAAAAAAGGGAAATGGGATAGTAACTGAAGAAGATATAACTTATTTACTAATACCAAAAAAACACTTAGACGGATTTATATTAGACGAATTGGAGGAGATGATTAAACAACTAAGGGAGAGATAGAGTATGAAGATAAACATTATATTAGAAGATTTTATAGCTAATCTACCATATCTTATTGATAAGGATAGGTTTGATGTAATTAAGACAGAAGAGGAGAATACTTGGATTGTAAGAAAAAAGGTCGAAGAAGAAAATATTAAAACAAAAAAAGATTAAAATGAATATAATATTTTTTTTAATCTGGATTTTACTTATTCAAGGGTGTGTCGTTTGGTTCTGTTACAATATTGGTAAAATGAGGGAGAAAACTAGGGTTTTAAAATACTTGAGTAGAATTACAGATGAAGGAATTAAAGAGGCTGAAGGCTTCCCAAACCCAGAAGAATTTGTAAAAATAACAGATGATAAGGAAAAAATAGTTATTTGCACGAAAATGAGCCAGGCATTAGGTAGGACTAATCTCATTAAGGGAATGATAGATAATTTGTATAAAAACCAATAATTATGTTAAGTTGGATAATATGATTAAATTCCAACTTCCAATTAAGCCATTAAGCAATAATAGGTTGTGGCAAGGCAAGAGATTTAAAACGAGAGAGTATAATAAGTATATAGAACTTGTTCTTATGTTATTGCCTAAGGGTGTAGATAAAATTATTGGTGAATACTCTATAGATATTAGGGTTTATATTAAGAGTGCGTGGCTCAAATCAGATGTAAGTAATTTTATTAAGGGGCTAGAAGATTGTATAGTTAAGGCTGGGTTAGTAGATGACGATAGATTTTGCACTGATTTAAGGATAAGAAAATATAAATCAGATGAAGATAGGGTCGAAGTTATTATTAATAATTAAATAAATATGCCAAAACTAAAAATTAGGTTAGCTCTAGTTATAAAATCAAGGGGAGGCGAAGTGGTATCCCCACAGGAAGTTTTCTTAAATTATCTTCTTACAGCCGTCTCTAGTAAATATCAGGACGGAGTTGATGGTATTTTTAGGAGGACTTTTGGAAGAATAACTGCCAAATTTGAGGGGGCAATAGAGAAAAATTTGGATACAATAGACGTAGAGATGGCTGAATTAGATTTAATTAAGAATGCCTTTAAAGATGGTAAACTACCAGCGATATTCTCTTATAATGCTTCTCTTATGGAGGATGCGATAGAGGAGGCTTATAAGAAGATAAAAGAATAGTGGGACACAAAAAACCTTGACAGTTACGTCTGGTGTTGTATTATATAGTAATCTCGCCAGAGATATGTAAAAGTAACATTTTCACCCTTCCCCTACGGGAGGGGCTTTTTTATTGCGTTTAGAGGCTCTAATAGCCCATTAGAGAGGTTTTTCTCCCTTTATTAACTGTTGATACACTGCCTTATATAGTACGTCATAAAGGACGATTGCTCCACCAAAAATTACTGCGGTCATTTCCACTATTTTGGCTGGTAATAATCCGAATCCAATAGCCACTCCAGCTAGGGCGAAGGAGATAACTAATAGAAGGAATTGAGAAACTAGGTCTCCGTATTTGGCTTTAATACTAGCTAAGAATGATGCGAGTGCCTTAGTCAGAAAACTAGCTAAGATAGACCCACCGACTATAAATGCTGATATTGCTTGTACGCTCATATTTGTATATTAAATTATGTTAACTTACGACCTTTGGTTATTTAAAAAGCTCAAGTAATCCATTACAGACACCCTGAGCCATCAATTGATAATTCTTAATCTTATTTAAGTCATTTGGATTATCCATATAACCAATCTCAAGTAATCCAGCCCAAGTGTTTGTCTTTCTAATCCAACCGAGAGAACCGACTGCTGCATTAGTATCTGGTTTACTGCCCCTATTTATAATACCAGTTTTTGCACAAAAAGAGTTTATAATCTTATCTGTTAGAGACTTGCTCTTATTATCCCCAGCATAGTAGAATATCTCAGCTCCACTCCTACCACCAGCATTACAGTGTATTTCAAGACAATATCCATCGTTCAAATCTTTCGCTATTTTGTTAACCCAATCGATACTACCTCTTAAATCAAGATAATCTGGAGGGCAGTATACTTCAAATCCCTGCTCCATTAATAATGGAAACAAAGCATTTCTAACTCCAATAGTAAGTTCAGCCTCTCTGAGTCCACTATAAACAGCTCCTGGTTGAGAGAAGCTATGACCCGCACTAAGAAAGATAGTCTTTTTCATACTCTTATTATCTACTATTTTATAATTTACTCAAGGGCAGGGAGAAGAATAGACCTGCCCAGCGGAGAGAGTGCTGAAGCAGAGAGCTTCCCCTCCGCCCTTGAATAAACTAAAAATGGTGGCAGTTGATTGGCTCAGCTGCCAAAGCCCTATGACGGTCAAACTGGTATAGGGGTTTTAACCCTAGTTAGATGTTGCGACCACCCCCTCTCTTTTCAGGATTGAAGCCCAGAAAACCCGCCTAGGGCACGTTTTCCAGTCCTGATAACAGATAGTTCTGTCTCCTCTCTCCTCACAAGAGGAATTGTCGCACTGAACCAGTGCCAGGTCGTGCTTCATCTTGTCGTCCACCTCTTTCATAGTATTTCTCCTTATTAAAGGGCTAATTGGTGATATTTGAACCACCTATCAACCCTCTAACTTTTAAGAACTACTTTAACCTTTCCTCTATCCTTCCAAGTAAAACCTTGATATCTGTATGTTCCTTACTATTTTCCTCCAAACACTTCTGTATATGTGGCAAGTGGTTTGTTTCTATGGTCCTTAATCTTAAATCTATTGTGGCTAATCCTATGTCTTGTTTATTATCTTTACCGCCATTTTGACGGCTTAAAATCCACTTAATCAAAGCAATCCCTTTTTCAAGGATTACTACTGCCAATACCGCCCCCGTTCCTAATTGTAGTAAAAGTTCTTCCATTACTTTTCTTCCTTAATCTCTGCGACTGTCTTTACCCCTAACGACCTTGCTTCTGCAATCAGGGCTTCTTGATTTGTCTTTTGTCCTTCTAAATTAGTGGTAGATAACAACATATTCTTATAAGCCATTGTTAGAATATCTTTGCTGGTCTTAGATATTGTCTTTTTTAAGTCTACCTCTAAATCTAATCTTCTTGTGCCTAAGTCAGTAATAGTTTTTACTATTGTATTATTTACTGCTATTAACTGGTCTAAGGTTATATCTTTACCAGCTTCTATTCTTATTGTTGTTGGATTTATTTTAATCATAGTTTTTAATTATTTAATTAGCCCAAAAGTCCGACTACGACTGGAGCATAAGTTCCTGTTAAATTACCATTATCATATACGACTCCTTTTTTAACATTAGCTATGCCTGGAAAATCTATCTTACTTGTCTGTATTCTTATTGCTCCATTGCTGTGATTGATTGTTAAATCAGCGTGCATTGGATAGCAATCTGTTATATCAAATGTTCCCGATGAGCTAGTAAAATCAATACTTGAATAAGCATTTAGTTCTGTTATTGAGTTGGTATTACCATTGTTTTGTATCGTTCCACCCACCCAATTAACGATGTTAAAATTGGCATTATAAAAATTACAAGCATAGATGTTGAAAGTTCCGCCCCAAGTTGAGCCATTTATTAAATCTACTCCGCCACTATTAAGATTTACTGTTCCTGAAAAAGTGCCAGAAGTTGTTAGATAAGAAGAACCTGAACCATTACAATTTACTACACAATCAGAAGCGTATGTTCCTGCTAAATCCCAACCATCGCCAGCACCACCAGAACCATCTCCTGAGTTGTCATAAGTAATCGCCCCATTTCTATCACTTGCTGTTAGTGTTTGACCACCATAACCGCTGGAATTTTGAAGCGTTACTGCTCCCTCAAATGTCCCAATATCCATACTAAACCCAGCTAATTTTATTGACGCCCAAGTATTGTCTACCGAGCCAGGGCTATTAGGAAAAGGGTAATACGGAGAACTAGGAGAATTATCAAAAATGGTATCGTCTCCTGCACCAGGATAACCAGAAGCACCATCATTCCAATTGCCTTGATTTGTTATATCTGTGTCTATTATGCCACCCCAATAAAATTCTGCCATATTATGCTGTTGGTATTAAATAAGTGAATAAAACGTGGAAGTATGTTGTATCTGACGCTGGGTCTGCGTCAAAATCAATATAAATCACTTTACCAGCAGGAACTGCGACATTTACTGCTTCGTCTGTGCGGTCGTTATCTATGTAACCTTTCCAATGAAAATCCATATTAGTTTGATGACATTGTATATTCTATATCAAAAAGTAGCTGGACGACTGTGCCAACTATTGCTGATGAAACATATAAAATTCTATTTCCTGCGGTTATACTTCCGCCTGTGATTGTAGGTGTGCTTTCTGAGCCAGAACTGAAGGTCGCAGATGCGAATATATCTGCTGGACTTCCGCCCGTTGCGTTTGTCTGTCTTAATCTACAAGTAATACTTGTACCTCCAATTGGAAGAACCCTAATAGAAGTAATTGTTGCTGTTCTAGGAATTTTTATGGTTAGAAAGCTATCTGCACCAGTTGGATTGGTTACTGGGATTTGTATATGGTATTTGATTATTCCAGTAACGTTTCCCGTGGTGGTTATATTATTATCCTTAAAATCAATTGTCCCAGTGTTGGAATCAATCTTTCCATCACTTTCAACAACAAAAGCACCATTTCCAATATCTAATTCATTGGTAATAAATAAATCTGCTAATGTTGGCGAACCAGAATTATACCAACTACTATAAACTGGGTCAGACTCAGTTATTACTCCACTGTTGGTAATTTTTACTTTGTTTTCATCTCCACCCGTTCCCTCAGAGATGGTGATACCTGACCCTGCGACCACCTTTGCTCCCAAGTATCCTGCGGTGGGGTCGGCGGAGTCATATTTGACTTTCTCGTCTGTAGAAAACCCCATATTGTCAATCTGTCCCTTTGTATAATATCTCTGGTCTGTAATTGCAGAATTCCATTCTGAACCAGGTAGAGTGTGTCGCTTAAACTTATTGGAGAACCAAGTGAAATCCTTTGATAATAAATCCATCCTCTCTGAGACCGTGTCGATTACTCCCAACCTACCAGAGACATCGGTTGTTGCTTTTTCTAGTATATTAACCCTTCCCTCAACATCTCTTAACCCTAGGACTACATTGTTTAATTCTTTATCCTTATTATTATCAGCTTTGGGTTGTACCAATTTCTCCTTCTCAATAACCGTAATAATTGGTTTTTCTATTATCGTCTCTTTAACAATTTTATTTAATACGTCTGGCTTTCTATTCTCTAATTTAATAATTCTATCCCTAAGGTCAATAAACTCATTGTCGTTATCTTTATACATATCATTCAACTTATTGTCCACGTCTCCAGTGATTTTATCTATAAATAAACCAATTATATCTTCAACGTCCTTTTTGGGAACTAGAAGATTGTCTGATTCATCTTTGTCTCCTTGATTATCAAAATAATTATAATCATCAAGTGTGTAACCACTTTTGCTCAATATTTTACTCTTAAAATCATCTAAATTCTGTTGAAATTTAGAAGACGTTATATCAATTCCCTTCTCAATAGCCGTAGATTCCAACTTATCCTCAAAAAGAGATATAATCTTATTCAGTTTTTTAAACTCTTTTTTGGTCATTGATTTAATCTTTAATAATGCTATAATATATATATGATAGGAATAATTTCAATAGTTATCGTACTCCTAGTAATCTTTGTAGCCAACTTGATTGATGATTCCAATATCGGGAGTAAGATAAATAGGAAATAACTGCGGTTACTCGCCAGTATTCCCCATCTCTTTTAACGCACTAACTAAGGCTGTTCTTGATATTCTACCTGCTTTATCAAAATACTTGGCTGGAATTTTGTCTATAAGTGTATTCATTTTATTTAATCCAACTGCTGTGGCAGTCTTAACAATTGGCGATTCTATCGCCTTTTTTGCTATAACAGCACCTACACCAGTAGCTCCTCCACCACCCAACCCAATTCCCCCAACCAATAAGTCGCTTAGGCTTAATCCAAACTTTTTGTCTTGATTTTTAAGTATACTACCAAGCTTATTAGAGGCACTAATGTAATCAGAGAAACGCTTAAAGTCGGTGATTGTATCTGTCGATGGTCTAATTGTATTCACAATTTCCTTCCATAGGGTCAAACCAACATCTTTATTAAACTTGGGACTTCCCTCCATCTTCCATACCGTTCTTAATTCTGTTCCCAATCCTTTTCTTATATTATCAACCGTTAAGAAATCAACTTTTTTACCAGATAAGAATGGGTCTATTTTCCACTTTCTTAGAGCTGTTTTAATTTCGTCAATACTAGCTCCTTGCCACTTCCCTTTAATATCTCCAACTACTCTTTGTAGAAAGTCTTTAGAGACAAATGTCCCATTCTTATTGGCTATTTTTGATGTTATTGTATTACTTATATCATCTATCTGGTTATCTGCAATCGCCTTTAATTTTGCAAGAGTTCCCATCTGTCCCTCATTCATCATTGTGTTAGCCACTTCTTTTTCTAGTTTAGCGGCGGAGGCATATAATTTGACTGGAAGCCTTTCTAATGCAACCTTGCCCAACTTACCCAAGGCACTAAAGACACCTGCGGTAGCGGCAGTGGTTAACCCAGTGGTAAATGCTTGTTTTAAGCTTTCCCCAATGTTCTTATTGTCTACTAGCCCAGCACCAAAACCCGCCGCCGCTCCAGTTCCAGCTAGTTTAGCTCCAGTAATTGCAGCACCTTTAATACCCTTAACGGCGGCACTACCTACGCCAAGCGTTGCCACTGTAGCGGCGGTCTCTATTGCAGACCCAAGCATTTGTTTAGCATTAACCCCGCCAATAGATAGTTGGTTAGCCTGTTCCTCTGTTAATTCTCCAGCATCAACAGCAGCTTGTACATTCTTTTGATAATCTCCACCAAGCGAGGCTAATCTTGCTCCAATCCCCCTAGCTAACTTTTCTCCACCGATAACTTTGCCAAGAAAACCGAGGACTCCACCAGTCTCTTCTGGTTTAACCGTGGTATCAACTTGCTCTTGTGGCTTAAATCTAGATAATGCTCTTATAGTAAAATCTTCGCCCTTAGGCAACCATTGTTTATCTAGTGTCGCTTGAGACACATTTCTTGATGTAGCAAGATATTGTATAATCTCTTGTTTCGTCTTACCAGCTTTTGTTGCTGCTTGATAATCAAAAGGCATATTATTTTTCAAAATCACTTAATCCTCCAGTCGACTGTCCAGAGGGTAACGGAGTTGTGTATGCTGACACTGAACCAGATTTTATGGTCTGGAATAAATCTTTCAATATTTGAATCTTTCTTTCTCTGACCTCTTTTGTATCGTTTAGATTGGGTAACGCATTTTTAATTCTATCAACGTCTTGTGTGGTTAATACACCTTTTTCTCCAGAGGCTCTAGTCAGTTGGGATAAAAAGGCTTGTTTTTCTTGCATAAATAGCCTTGCGTCTGCACTTGCCCCAGTTTTTCCACCTATCCAGTTTAGAATTCCTCCCAGATTAGCGGTAACAAAATTACCAGCCTGGGTTACTGGAATGGCTAGCTGTTCTATTGTGTTCAACATTCCTTCTGCG
>Ga0265297_10002301_pt1 | contig 39640 bp, 36 predicted proteins | sample Munlanlwell13791_FD_192502 | JGI IMG/M metagenome (GOLD analysis project Ga0265297, IMG submission 192502) | Leachate microbial communities from a municipal landfill in Southern Ontario, Canada - Leachate well 137-91 | ecosystem: Engineered > Solid waste > Landfill > Unclassified | place...
TGAACAACTCCGCCACCACCGCCGCCACCAGAATGCGTCGTGCCGCCAGAACCACCTCCACCAACCACAAGATATTCAATAGAAGTGATTCCAGATGGGACAGTCCAAGTAGTGGAACCAGCCCCAGTAAAAGTATTAATAACATATCCCCCACTAGTTGTTGTTGTACAAGTCACTCCTCCGCCTGAAGCACATGTTGGAATGATTGGAGTATCAACCTTAGTCCATTTACTAGTATTAATAGTTGTTCCTGTAAAATCATCAAAGAAAACAAAAGTATTGTCTCCATTAGAAGTTGTCGTTGCCGAAGAATTGCCATAATACATATATATAGTATTGGAACCAACAGCAAGAGAAGGAACTTTAACCCAAACTACCGCAGAAGTTGATGCAGCATATGATTCAATCCAATAGGAAAGTTCTGTTGTTCCATCTGATGATGTAAACCTCAAATCACTGAAATCAGCTTTCATACCAGAAACGTATGGAACAGTTATTTTTGTTTGATAGTTAGTTAACGTTGGAGCAAGATAGCGGACAATAACAATACCAGAACCACCAGTTCCTCCAGCAGCACCGCCACCAGCTCCTCCACCACCACCGCCGAGACCATTTGTTCCGGCTGATCCATTTCCAGCACCTCCTCCACCACCACCGCCAGCTCCTCCACTATAACCGCCTCCACCGCCAGCATAAACAATAGATGATCCAGATATTGAAGAAGTAGAACCAGCGCCGCCAGCTCCTCCTGCTGAAGTAGTCCCTACTTGTCCAGCAGCACTAGCGCCTCCCCCTCCTCCACCATAAAGACCAGGACTTGCTGCACCTGCACCGCCTGCATATCCTTGCCCAGAAGTTCCAGTTCCAGGAGTGCCACCATAAGCAGATCCACCGCCGCCGGAACCTCCATTCAATCCAGTAATAGTATAACCTGAAGCACCGCCACCTCCACCTGTAGCAGTAATACTACCAAAAACAGAATTTGATCCTGATGTTCCTCGACCATTAGTTACTACTCCACCGCCAGCACCAACTGTTATTGTTGGACTTGTTCCAGGAGTAACTGTAAAATTAGTTGCCGTTTTTAATCCTCCAGCACCGCCACCTCCACCGCCAGCACCGCCACCTCCACCGCCACCTGCAACAACAAGATAATCAACTGAAGTAACCCCAGATGGTACTGTCCATGTTCCGCTTCCAGTGAATGTATTAATAATGTCTCCTTCGCTAGTTGTTGTTGTACAAGTCAAACCGCTACTCACCACACAACTAGGAACTGTTACAGTTATTGGTTTCCTGTATGTCCATTCTGTCAGCCAATCCTCTGCCGCAGAAACATCATTAGATTTTGAATTAAAATTAAAATAACAAAAAACTCCTATAACTAAAAACAAAACTGTAAAAAAAGATATAATAAATTTATTGTTTCTAGTCATTGAAGGTTGAGTTGTAATTTCTTTATTTAATTATTTCAATTTTACAGTCTATTGTCAAGAAAAAAACAGGAAAAACCTGTTTCTTTTTTTAATTCTTTTTTGGATAAATCACTTCATCAATTACTCCGTATTCTTTCGCCTCGTCAGCAGTTAAATAAAAATCTCTATCTGTATCTTTAGCTATTTTTGCTAAAGGCTGATTGGTGTGCTTGGATAAAATCTTATTAATACTTTCCTTTATCCTTATAATCTGTTTAGCTGTGATTTCTATTTCTGAGGCTTGACCCCTTGCTCCTCCCATTACTTGATGAAGAAGTATTTCTGAATTAGGTAAAGCATATCTCTTGCCCTTAGCTCCAGCAGCTAGAATCATTGCTCCCATTGAAGCTGACATTCCGATTGAAACTGTTGAAACATTGGGCTTAATGTACTGCATCGTATCGTAGATAGCCAATCCGGCAGTAACTGAACCTCCAGGACTATTAATGTATAATTGAATATCTTTATTAGGATCTTTTGAGGCTAAGAATAGCATCTGAGCAACAATAGTATTAGCCATATGATCATCAACTACTCCCGACAAGAAAATAATTCTGTCTTTTAAGAGTCTTGAATAAATATCATAAGCTCTCTCCCCCGCTTGTGTTTTTTCTATAACTGTTGGAATTAACATATTTTTTAACAGTCAAATAATTTAAATATCTTTTCTCTTTTTAATTCATCTTCAATATACATTTTGGCTTGCTCCATATCTATAGTCTTCCTAGCTGCTTCTTTATCTGGGTATTGACTAAGTAGCTCTTCTATTTTCTGGCTTATCTCCTCTTCTCCTGCTTCTATTTTCTCATCTTTAGTTATTTGATGCAAGACTAAGAATCCTTTCACTCTTTCTTCGGCTATTTTTTCAAACTCTTTTTTCAATTCTTCCTCAGTTTTTTTTATTTGCTTTAAGTATTCTTCTAAGCTAATTTGAAGCTCGGAATTAACTCTTGATTTGATGTTATCCATCATAAATCCCACCTCCCTTTCGACTAATACTTGAGGAACTTCAAAATTAGTTTTTTCTAAAATCTTCTTAACAGCCTCTTCCCTTCTCTGTTGCTTTTGAGCGATTGCTTTTTCTTCGGTAATTCCTTTTTTAATATCTTCTTTTAAAGAATTAACGTCAGTAAATTTACCTAAGGTTTTAACCCACTCATCATTGATTTCTGGTAGCTCCATTGTATTGACCGAATCAACTTTAACACATATTTCTAATTTTTCTTTTTTGTCTTGAGGGTTTTCGGTTTCAAAATGTTTATGCTCTCCCTCTTTCATTCCCAATAAGGCCTCTTCCATTCCTTTGATATAGTGGCCTTTTCCTATAACAATTCTGTCCTTTTTTTCTGGATCATCAGCAATGCTTGGGCAAGAAAAAGTAAATTCAGCAAAATCATTATTTTCAATTGGCCCATCTTTTTTAGACATTTTAGCCCTTGATTGTCTTAACCAATTAAGAGTATCTTCAATCTCTTTTTCTTCAATTTTTATCTCTTCTTTTTTAATCTTAATACTCTTTAAGTCTGGCAATTTTATCTCTGGTAATACTTCGAATTCAGCATTAAAAACAAATGGATTTCCTCTGGCAATTTTAACAATCTCCACCTTAGGCTGAGACACTGCTTCAACTTTTGATTCTTTAACTAATTTAATCCAATTATCTCTAATCGCTGCTTCGGCTGCCTCAGAAAGAACTCCCTCTTGGCTTAACTTTTCTTCAACCATTTTTTCAGGAACTTTGCCTTTACGAAAACCAGGCAATTCAACACCCTTTGATATTTCTGACAAAGCAGCTGTATAGTAATTTTCAAACTCTTCCGCTGTTACTTCAACTTCAGCTTTTCTTTTTATTGTTGATATTTCTTTAATTTCGTATTTCATCTTTTTAAAAATTATTCTTTAGCTGGCTCTTCTTCTTCGTCAATGTCTAGCTCTTCTTCGTCTTCTTTCTTTTCATTCATTTGATCCTCGCTCTTAACATCGATTTTCCAACCAGTTAATTTAGCAGCTAATCTAACGTTTTGCCCGTCCTTTCCAATAGCTAAAGACAATTGATCCTTAGGAACAACGACCGTAGCTACGTTTTTAGCTTCAGCGATTACATTAATGATTTTAGCTGGCGATAAAGCATTGGCGATAAAGCTAGTCGGCTCTTCATCATATTCAATAATATCAATCTTTTCTCCGCCCAATTCGGACATTACAGCGGCAACTCTCACTCCCCTTTGTCCCACCATAGCTCCGATTGGATCAACACCTTCGGCCGTAGACAATACGGCAATTTTAGTTCTTGAACCAGGCTCTCGGGCAATTGACTTAATCTCAATCTGGCCTCCAGATATTTCTGGAACCTCTAATTCAAACAGCTTAGAAATTAACTTCGGATAGCTTCTTGATAAAAGAATAATTGGTCCCTTAGGAGTAGTGTCAACACGTAGGACATATAGCTTTAATCTCTGTCCCTCTTTATAGAACTCACCCCTAATCTGTTCTTCTTTTGGTAAAACTCCTAATGATTTACCAATATCAAAGTAAATATTAATTCCTTCAATTCTCTGAACGATTCCCGAAACAATCTCCCCTTCTTTCGACTTATATTCAGCCAAAACAACTTCCTTTTCGGCCTCTCTTATCTTCTGCAAAACAACCTGCTTAGCAGTCTGAGCAGCAATTCTTCCAAAATCATCTCTTGTTTCTAAGGGAATAATCAATTCATCTTTAGCCTTTAATTTTGAATCTTCTTTTTCGGCCTCTTCTATTAATATATGCTTTTCAGCATTGTATCTTACTCTTCTTTCTGATTCTTCACCCTCTCTTTCTGATTCTTCAGTATTTAATTCGGCTTCAGTTGGTCGGTAGCTGTCTTTTACCTTAATTGATATTTCTTCCTCCTGTTCGACTGGCTCTTCCCCTTCTACCTCAATCTTTTCAGGGATATATACCATTGTGTCATCAACAACAGTTCTTACTCTCCAAAAATCAATCTTTCCTCCTTTGGGATTAATCTTAGCTTTAATAACCTGGCCCTTCTTGCCATATTCTTTTTTATAGGCTGAAGCTAGAGCATGTTCAACTGTTTCCAGAACTCTTTCTTGTGATAAGCCCTTCTCGTCAGCAATCTGGGATATGGCTGATAAAAATGATTGGAAATCCATATTCTTTTTTATTTATTATTTATTCTTAATTTATTATTAAAAAGGTCGGACCTGTCCGACCAATCAAAAATCTACCTTTACTTAATTACATTCTACCAAAAGAAATAGAGTTGTCAAGTTGGAAAAATTGAGATATTATATACTCATGAAAAAGGACTTAAGTATAATTCCTGAAGAAGTTTTCTTTTGCCTTGATAACCTGCACAAGCAAGGCTTTGAGGCATATATTGTCGGCGGTTGTACTAGAGATTTTTTAAGGGGTAAATCCCCTGCTGATTGGGATCTTACGACCAACGCTGAGCCAGACAAAATTCAAAAAATCTTCAATGATTTAAAAATCAAAACTTTCTATGAAAACGATTTTGGTACTGTCGGAGTAGCCTTTCCTCAAAAAGACGATCAATTTGAGGTTATTGAGATAACTACCTATAGAAATGAAGCTACCTATAGTGATAGTCGCCATCCAGATAAAGTTACCTGGTCAAAAACTATTACCGAAGATTTAAAAAGAAGGGATTTCACGGTAAACGCTATTGCTATGACTATTAAAAATAGGTCGGAAATTGAAATCATTGATCTATTCGATGGTCAAAAAGACCTGAAAAATCAAATCATTCGTGCTGTAGGTACCGCAAAAGAGAGGTTTTCCGAAGATGCCCTGAGAATGATGAGAGCCGTTAGACTAAAGACTACTCTAGGAGAAAAATGGATAATTGAAGAAGAAACTAAGCAAGCAATCAAAGATAATGCTCCTCTATTAGAAAAAATATCTAAAGAAAGAATAAGAGATGAGCTAATCAAGATGCTTAATAGTGAAAATGCCGCTCAAGGAATTGAATCGTTGCGAAATAAGGGACTATTAACCTATATAATACCAGAATTAGAGGAAGGCTATGAGGTTGGACAAAACAAACATCATGTTTATGATTGCTATAAACACAACCTTGAATGCTTGAATTATTCGGCCAAAAAGGGCTTTAATTTTCACGTTCGCACAGCTTCCCTATTACATGATATTGGAAAACCAAGAACCAAGCGAGGCGAAGGAAGTGATTCAACTTTCTATAATCACGAAATAGTCGGGGCCCAAATGACTGAAAAACTGCTTAATCGCTTAAGATTTACCCAAAAAGACGTAATTAAGATAACTAATTTAGTAAGGTATCACCTCTTTTACTATAACGTAGACGAAGTTGGTGAGGCTTCGGTCAGAAGATTGATTAAAAACGTCGGCTTAGAAAGCGTTGAAGAATTATTGCAGGTAAGAATGGCTGATAGAATCGGCTCGGGATGCCCCAAAGCTGAACCGTACAAACTAAGACATCTTAAATATATGATTGAAAAGGTGTCAAAAGATCCTGTTTCCGTTAAAATGCTTAAAATTAATGGCCAGGAAGTAATGAATATATTGAAAATTAATCCATCTCCTAAGGTGGGCATGATGTTAGATATATTGCTAGAAGATGTATTAAAAGAACCTAAAAACAATACAAAAGCATATTTAAATAAAAGATTAAAAGAATTAGGTGGGCTAAATGAAGAGCAATTAAAGGAACTAGCCAGGGAAGCCAAAGAAGAAAAGAATAAGGTAATCACAAAAGAAGACCAGGAAACAAAAGAAAAATACTGGGTTGGATAGTGTTTCACGTGAAACACTTCCCTAAATGTTTCACGTGAAACATTGTATGGGCCTGTAGTCCAACGGTAGAATACTGCATTCGCATTGCAGAGATATGAGTTCAATTCTCATCGGGTCCACAATTTATCAATTATTCGTATGATTAAACAAATAGAAGTGGTATGCTCGGCTATTATTGAAAATAGCAAAAAAGAAATATTGCTTGTAAAATCGCCTAAATGGGGCGATAAATGGGTTATGCCTGGAGGACATATTGAATTCGGCGAAACCATTGAAGAAGCAGCCAAAAGAGAAGCCATGGAAGAAGTGGGATTGAAAAATCTTAAATCATGTGGGATAGTATCATTTGGGGAAATGATAGCTTCTAAAGAATTCTATAGACCGGCCCATCTTATTTACTTTGATGTCTTATTTAAAACAAAGAGCAGTGAGATTAAGTTAGATAATGAGGAGCTTAGCGAATATACATGGATCAAACCAAGAAAAGCATTAAAGCTGAACCTAGCGATAGGCTATGATAAAGTAATCAGAGATTATCTAAACTACTAAATGTTTCACGTGAAACATCCTAGGACCTGTAGTTCAATGGCAGAATATTACCTTCACACGGTAGTAATATAAGTCCGATTCTTATCAGGTCCACAGTTTGTCCAGAATCGTGTCCAGAATTGTCCCCAATTTGTCCAGAATATCCACAGTTTGTCCAGAATGTCCAGAATCGTGTCCAGAATAAAATCAAATAAATGTTTCACGTGAAACATTCTTCGGGATGTCATATAATGGCATTATGCAGGCTTCGGGAGTCTGTAATCCGGGTTCAAATCCCGGCATCCCGACCATAATTAATCTAATAACAACACATGGATCAAAACATATTGTTAGTAATCTTCATTGTTTTAGGCTACTTCTTCGGTTCAATTCCTTTTGGATACATCATCGCAAGGTTAAAACATATTGATATCCAAAAACAGGGAAGTGGCAATATCGGTGCCACTAACGTTTCAAGGGCTTTAGGTTTTAAATATGCTTTATTGGTCGGATTATTAGATATCCTAAAAGTTGTCTTGCCGACAATTATCGCTAAAATATATTTAATCAATGATTGGTATATCTGCTTGGCGATTCTTGCTCCCATCTTTGGACACCTATTTCCCATCTGGCTTAAATTTAAAGGAGGCAAGGCTGTTTCAGGGGTTTTTGCATCAATGGTAGTCATAATAGGATGGCAATATTCATTAATTTTCCTTTTAATTTGGGCAATTGCCTTAAAATTAATAAAAATAATGAGCTTAACTAATTTAATCGTTATTTGGGCTGTTCCTTTATTGTTTTGGCTTTATACTCATTCAATTGCTTACTTATCGCTTGGGCTACTATATATACCTATTCTTTATTGGTCTCATCGAGAGAATATTAAAAGATTAAAAGAGGGGACTGAAAAAAGAATCATTAAGAGTTAATTGATTGTGATCAACTTTTAATATATAATCAGATTATGAACTCACTACTATATATACTATCTTGCATATACTTCTTTATTCCAGCCTACATCGCCAATGCTACGCCTCCTTTGGCTAATACTTTTAATATATTAAATGGTTTAAATAAGCCAATTGATGGGGGAAGGGAAATAAGAGGAGTGCCCGTCTTAGGAAGCCATAAAACATGGAGGGGATTGATATGTGAGATCATTATTTGCACTCTTTTAACTCAGTTGCTTATATATATTGATAATTATTACAATTTAGCTATATATAATAACATTGGACTTAGCACCCATTCAATCAATGGTTGGCTGTTAGGACTACTATTATCTGTAGGAATAGTATTTGGCGACATATTCTTCGCTTTTGTCAAGAGGAGATTAAAATTAAGACCAGGAACAGCTTTTATTCCTTTTGATCAAACCAACTACGTTATCGGAGCCTTTATTTTTCTTCAACCATTTCTAGGTCTTTCCTTTAAATTTTGGCTCACTCTCTTCCTATTGACACTTATCGTACATATTGTATTTAATAGGGTTGGGTATAACTTAGGGTTGCACAAAGCTAAGTGGTAAGATAGAATTAATACAGTTTAATAATTGTATATAAATAACTTATGCAAGAAGCAATTTCTCTCGTTTACCAAGAAGTATCATTGCGATTGCCCGACCTAACCTGGGCATTAATTATTATTGTCTTTGGCTGGATAATATCCAATCGAATTAAAGCTTTGTCGATTAGGTTTTTCGACAAATTAAGACTGAATCAGATCCTCAAATCATTAGGATGGGAAAGTTTTTTTGATAGATTTGATACTAAAATGAACTTCTCTAAATTTTTTGGAATTCTAATTGAAATCTACTTCTTTTCGCTTTTCTTAACGATCTCTTTGGATATTCTTAATTTAGGAACTTTCGGAAGAATAGTTAGTGGAGTTATTGGTTACTATCCCAATATCTTCATCTCCATGATTATTTTTATCGCCACTGTATATATTGCCGATTTCAGCAAAAAAATAGTCGTTGGAAGCCTAGAAAAAGAAAAAATAACCTATTCTAATTTCTTGGGAGACATCATCTCTTCAGGCACTTGGATTTTAGCTATTTTAGCAATATTATATCAATTACAGATAGTTCAAACGCTTATTTTAGCCATCTTCATCGGGGTCATCGCCTTGATTGTTATTTCTCTAGGTTTGGCATTCGGAATTGGAGGAAAAGACATGGCTAAAAAAATATTAGAAGACATAGAAAAGAAGGTGAAATAAGAATCTACTATATAGTATATTCTTTTTTATTATGCAAGAAATATCACAAAACGAGTTAAAAAAAATGATCCTTTTCTCTTGCGAGAGAATTGATAGAGATAAGGAACAAATCAATAAAATCAATGTTTTCCCAGTGCCAGACCAAGACACGGGAAATAATCTAGCCGCCACACTAAGGGGGATTAAAAGCTGTATCGAAAACAAAGAATTTAATAACCTTGAAGAATTATCCGCCAGTGTCCTAGATGGTGCTCTTACTGCCGCTCAAGGCAATACTGGGATAATCTATACTGGATTTCTAGCTGGCTTCTTTCCATATATAGCCAATGAAACCTCAGTTAATGGAACAAAATTAGGAGAAGCCTTCGAAAAAGGCTATGAAAGAGCTAAAGATTCTATCCAAAACCCCAAAGAGGGAACAATGCTTGATGTTATCCAAGCCTTTGCTTTGGGAGTAAAAGAAAAATCAAAAGAAGAACAGGATATTGTTAAAATATTCCATCACGCCCTAGTAAAAGCTAATGAAGCATTGCTAGACACCCCGAACAAGATGGAATTACTTAAAAAAGCTGGAGTAGTTGATGCTGGAGGATTAGGTTTTTTAATGATTCTTGAAACATATTTAGACACCCTCCAAGAACAAACTGATCCATTTACCATTAAATCATTAGAAAAAGACGGACTAGGAGCAAAAAGATTTGTTCAGATACTATCAAACCGCTATGAGGTAGTAGCCTTGCTTGATGATGGCGATTATACCGAAAAACAAATTAAGGATAAATTGCATCATTTAGGGAACTGCCTTGATGTTATTCAAATAGGGGAGAAAACTAAAATTCATATTCATACCGACGATCCTTACGATGTCCGAGATCTTATCAAAAAAATGGGGAACATTGAAAATTTAAGAATCGAAGATATGGCCAAAGAAGTAACCGGAGAAAAATCAGTAGAAAATGTTTCCGTCGGTATTATTGTCGACGAAAGATCAGGATTGAGCTCAAAAATCGTTAATCATTATGGGATAGAAGTTATTCCTCTAAGAATTAGCTGGCCAGAAGGAGAAAATATTGCTGGAGAAAACATCTGCCAAAGGATAAAAGAAGCTAAAAAGCAGGGGATAGTATCTCAACCAAAAATTGAGCCAATTGCTCCAGAGTTTTTCATGGAATCATACAAAAACCAACTTCAAAAATTTGATGATGTTTTATGTATTGCTTCTTCTTCCAAGCTTTCTGACAACTATGAATCGGCCAAAAAGGGCAGGGAAATGCTAAGCTCAAACGAAAAAGAACATGTTTTTGTAATCGACTCCAAAAACATCAGCGCTGGACAATCAATTATCGTTCTTGAAGCCGTAGAAATGATTGCTGAGCAAAGAAAAGTAAAGGAAATATTAAGAAAACTCGAAAAAACTATCGAAAACGTCAATCTTTATTGTGTTATCGAGAGGTCTGACTGGTGGAATAAAGAAAAAACTAAACCCTTTTGGTTCAGCAAAAAACAAGAAGTTCGATATGCTTTGGGAGAAATGAAAAACGGAAAAATTGTTCCCATAGAAACAATGAAAACAAAAAACTTTGCCGCAGCCTTATTCAGTAAAATAGAAAAAACATCTAGAAAAGACATAAGGGAAGGGAAAAGAATAAGAATTGTTATCGCTCATGGAGATAATTCGCCTCAAGCTGATGAGTTAAAGAATAAGATGAAAACTATTAAAAAAACCGACATTTCTTTTATTAATGTTACCGACCCAGTTACTAGCATTAATGCTTGCCCAGAAAGCTTGCTTGTCGGATGGATTATAAAATAATAAACAAATGGATATAAACAAAGAAAAAATAGGAATCGTAACTGACGAAATTTGCGACATTCCCGAAGAAATAATCAATGAGAATAAGATTGGTGTTGTTAGATATAAACTAGACTTTCAAGAACTCTCAGAAATGCCAGGCAATGTTTATCAAAAAATAAGAGAAGGGGAGAAAAGGGGAATAAAAAATCTACTAATTAAAACCTCGCAACCGTCAATCAATGACTTCTTGAAGGTCTTTAAAGAAAAACTTGAAAAATTTGAAGAAGTTTTGTGCATCACTTTTTCTTCAAAAATTTCTGGAGCATATAATTCAGCAATGCAAGCCAAAAAATTCCTAGAAAAAGAACTACAAAACAAGGTTCACATCTTTGATACCCTAAGAGGTACCGGAGCTGAAGGATTACTTGTCCTAAAGGGAGCATCTTTGGCCAAAGAAAAGCTTAGTATCCCTGAGATTATCACCGCTTTGAGCAAAGAAATACCTAATGTTAAAATGGTAGCAACCTACAAAAACTCTAAATGGCTTGAAGCTTCGGGAAGATTTCCTAGCCTTGGAAACTTTATCATTAATCGAGCAGAAAAAATGGATATTAAACCTATTTTTGGATTTAAAGGCGGGAAGTTAAATATTGTAGCAATCAAAAAAAATGTAAAAGAATTATCAACGACTCTTTTTGAAGAATTTGAAAAAGCTACTAGAAATGCCCGCGAAGCAGGAAGAAAGATAAAAGTGGCCATAGCTCATGCTGATAATATAGAACAAGCAGAAAAACTTAAAAACATGATCTTAGAATTAAAAAATACTGAGATAGCTTTTATCAATTTAGTTTGCTTTCCTGTTGGAGGACACATCGGACCAGACTCAATGACTCTTTCTTGGAATCAATAATAAAAACTATATGCAAAAAGCAACTGTAATCGTATGTAGCTTCGCCTCAATAACCAAAGATATTATTGATAAATATGGAATTATTGCTTTAACTCCCAGTCTTTATTGGCCAGAGGGAGAGGGGCTAGAGGGAGACAATATTTTTCAAAAAATGAGAGAGGCAGTTAAAAAAGGGCTAAATTCAAACCCTAAAACATCTCAGCCCCCGATGGGAGTATTTAAAAAAGCTTTTGAGGAGGCCCTATTGAAAAGCGAAAATGCAATTGTAATTACGATCAGTTCTAAAATATCAGGAACATTTAATTCAGCTATTCAGACAAGAAAAATGTTTAGCGAAGAAATGCAAAAAAGGATTCATATTATTGATTCGAACAATATTGATGCAGCAGAAACTCTTTTAGCTATCAAGGCTGCCGAACTATCAGAAAAAGGAGAGGATATAGAAAAAATAGTCGAAATAGTTAATAGCTATATTCCCAAAACATATTTCTTTGGAATGACAGAAAATCCCAATCAAATGGAAGCAGGAGGAAGGATCAGTCACACTTTAGCTGTCATCCTAACTCAAATGCAAAAAATCGGAATGAGGCCAGTATTACATATGAAAGATGGGGAAGTGAAGCCAGCCAATTTAAGAATCCACGCCAAAGATATTGCCGAAGCCTTATTAAAACAATTTGAAGATGTTACTAAAAAAGAAATGCAAGAGGGGAAAAAATACCGCGTAGCCATCTCTCATGCTGATAATATAGAAAAGGCAAATGAATTAAAATCGCTTCTTTTGAACAAATTCGGAGATAAAATTAAAGTCGATTTTATAAGCATGACTGGACCATTTATCGGAGCTCATGTTGGTCCAGGAACATTAATGTGTACAATGTTAGAAGAGTAAGTTTAACTAACATCATATGAAAAAAACAACTATTATCGTCGGAGAAAGTGCATCTATGCCTCAAGAAATTATTAATAAGCTAGGAATAGTCGTCGCTCCTTTTATTATTGATTGGCCAGAAATGGACAGTCTTTCAGGAAATAATATTTTTGAAAAAATGAGGGACGCGGAGAAAAAAGGAATAAAAACAACTCCTAAAACATCTCAGCCATCAATGGGGGTTTTTAAAAAAGCTTTTGACGAAGCTCTAAAAGAAAGTGAAGATATTATTTGCATCACTATTAGCTCAGGAATGTCGGGAACATACAATTCCGCTATTCAAGCTAAAAAAATGTTTGATGAAGAAACTCAAAACAAAATTTTTGTTTTTGATTCTTTAAATGCTGATGCAAGCGAAAGCCTTTTAGCAATTAAAGCGGCGGAAATGATAGAGCAGGGAAGAAGTGCAGGAGAAATATTTAAACAACTTGAAATGATATCTGTAAAAACATTCCTTTTTGGAATGCTTGAAAGTCCCAAATGGCTTGAAGCAGGAGGAAGAATAAATCACGCTTTAGCTGTCATTTTAACTCAAATGCAAAAAATCGGAATGAGGCCAGTTCTTTCTGTAATAGATGGGGTTATCAAACCAGCCAATCTAAGAATGCAAGCGAAAGACACGGCTGATGCTTTATTTAAACAGGTTGAAGGAATTATTAAAAAACCCTTGTCGGAGAACAAAAAATGTAGCATAGCAATCAGCCATGCTGATAATCTTTTAGAGGCTCAAAAATTAAGAACCTTAATAGAGGATAAGTATCCAGAAGTAAAGGTTGAGTTTATAAGCGTAACCAGCGCCGTTATTGGTTCCCATGTCGGACCAGGAACATTAATTTGCTGTTCAATAGAAGAATAATTTAATTAAACATGATAAACATTGATTATATTTTAATTTCTTTAATTGCTTATCTCTTAGGTTCAGTTCCTTTCGCCTTAGTCTATGTCAAATTGTTCCTTGGGAAAGACATGAGAACTTTCGGCTCAAAAAATACGGGAGCCCTCAACACCCTAAGAATCGTTGCTCATGAAAAAGGAAAGGTTTGGGGGATAATTTCTTTCCTTATTGTCTTCCTATTAGATGCCTTTAAAGCGGTATTGGCTGTTATCTTAGCAATGTATTTTATTCCTGAAAATCCAGTGCTAGCTATAACCCTAGGAACATTCTTTTCCATCTTGGGACATAATTATTCAATAATCCTAAACTTTAAAGGGGGAAGAGGAGCCGCTTCATTACTAGGAATCCTTTTATTTTTAAATTGGAAAATATTCATTGGATATTTAATTACTATTCTTTGCTTTATGATGCTTTTAGAAATTTTCTTAGGAGGGAAGGTTGATAGTAAATTCTTTAAAAGAGCAGTTTCTGATCAAATAATCGGGAGACTATTAGGAGAAATATATGCTGTCTGGTGGATTTATTTAGCTGAACCGACATTATTTTATCCTGTACTATTAGGAACAATCCTTGTTGTTGTTTCACACAAAGATAGACTGGAAGAACAAATTAAAAAACTAAAAGTAAAAAATGCTTAAAGTAATTATCCTTTTAATCATATCCTACATCTTAGGTTCAATTCCTTTCGGATATTTAATTACTAAATATACGACGAATAAAAACTTGATGGAAATAGGCTGGAAGAAAAACTCTGGCTCAAATGTTTTTAAAAATGTTGGACTATGGCAAGGAATCTTCACCTTTATTTTTGATGTTGCAAAAGGTTTTTTAGCCGTTTACCTCGCTCGATATTTTGGACTTTCTCTTTTGCTTCAAGTTTTCTGCGGAGTCTTAGCAGTTGTCGGACACAACTGGTCTTGCTTCCTTAAATTCAGCGGAGGGAGGGGATTAGCCGCTTTAATTGGAGCCCTGTTAGTTATTTCTCCAACCGTTTTGTTTATCTCCTTGATTCCTTGCATAATCTTTACTATAATCTGGACAGCTTCAGTAGGAACCCTTTTATCATTCTTAACTGGGGTTATCTTCTCCTTTTCCTTTAAGGGATATGAAATGGCTGGCTTATTAATGCTTATCTCTTTAATTCCTGTTTTGATTAAAAGATTAAGCCCAATAAAAGAATTGCGAAACAATCCAAATTACAAAGAATTAATGGAAAATAGACTAATCTTTGACCAAGACACGGTTCCTCCAATCAGATTGAAAGTCAAAAAAAAGAATTAAGCCCCCGTAGCTCAATGGATAGAGTGCTGGTCTTCGGAACCAGTGGTGCGAGTTCGAATCTTGCCGGGGGCACAGCCTGCTTGATTTTTTTAAAAAAACAGGATATACTCCAAACACATAACAAAGCCAATGAACATGCTTAAAATAAAGACAAAAAGACTATTCCTTGCTTCAATATTGTTTTTTTTGTTTTTAAGTTTTACACCAGCTTTTGCGGCATTAGTTAATTGTGGTAACGATGGTGGCACTCCTTGCACTTTTAATGACCTCATTAACATGATAGATGGTGTTATTAGTTTTATTATGACCAATATTGTCCCTCCGATTGCCGTAGTAACAATAGTTATTGCTGCAATCAATCTAATGACTTCTTCGGGAGATCCAGGAAAGATGGAACAAGCTAAAAAAACATTAATCTGGATTATTGCTGGGTTAGTAGTTGTTTATGGAGCTTGGGCAATAGTCAAGGGATTTATAACCGCATTAGGCGGAGGAGGAGATACGTTAAAGTTTTTTAAATAATTAGTTTGCCCCGTTAGCTCAGCTGGTAGAGCAGGAAGCTCTTAACTTCAAGGTCAGGGGTTCGAGCCCTCTACGGGGCACCAGAAAATATATAGTAAAGATAAAAAATATGTTAACAACAGAAGAAAAAACAAAAATCGTCAGCAGTAATAAGATAAATGAAACCGACACTGGTTCCGCTGAAGTTCAAGTTGCTTTGCTTTCAGAAGAAATTCAAAAACTTCTTGAACATTTAAAAAAGCACAAAAAGGATGTCAGCTCAAAAAGAGGCTTACTAAAAATGGTTGCCAAGAGAAGAAAGCTCTTAAAATTCCTTGAAAGAACAAATGAAAACTCATACAAGGACTTGACCAAAAAGATTGGATTAAAAGCCTAGGTGTTAAAATATGAAGACTGAATCTTTTAAACTTAAAATAGACGATAAATTTTTAGAAGTAGAATTTAAAAATCTCGCTGAAAGAACAAACAGTTCTGTTTTTGTGAAATTCGGCGAAACCTGTATTATGGCAACTGCCGTCATGAGCAAGAAAGAAATCGAGGGAATCGATTTTTTTCCTTTAACTGTAGCTTATGAAGAAAGATTCTACGCTATTGGCAAAATCCTTGGCTCAAGATTTATGAAAAGAGAGGGAAGACCAAGCGAACAATCAATTCTAACCTCGAGATTAATTGATAGGGCTGTTAGGCCATTATTCCCAATGGATTTCAAGAGGGAAGTACAAATCATTATTACCTGTCTTTCTTGGGATAAAGAAAGCGATTTAGCTAGCTTAGGCCTAATCGCTGCCTCAATCGTTCTTTCAACCTCAGATATTCCTTGGGATGGACCAATCGCTCCAGTAAGAATCGGAATGCGTGATGATAAAATGGTAGCTTTCCCAACTTTCGCTGAAAGAGAAGCTGGACCTATGGATTTATTACTATCAGGATTAAAATCAGAATCAAAAAAAGAAATCTTAATCAATATGATTGAGGGAGGAATGAAAGAAATTCCCGAAGAAGATATCTTAAAAGCAGCTGAGCTAGCTAAAAAATACCATGAAGACATTCTTAATTTCGAAGAAGAGATTGCTAAGAAAATGGGCAAAGAAAAGATAGTACTAGAAGAAAAAGAAAAAGACGAAGAGGTAGAAAAAGAAGTTAAAGAATTACTAGGAAACAGAATTGAAAACATTTTAAAAAAAAACGCTACTGACGATCTCCATATTGTTAGAGAAGACTTAGGAGAACTATTAAAAAAACACGAAGACGAAGAAAAAACTCGCAAAGGTTTCGCTTTCTTTGAAAAAGAAGCAGAAAGAGTCGTTCATGAAAAAGTAATTGAAAAAGGAATTCGTTTTGACGGAAGAAAATCTGACGAGATAAGAGAGCTTAATTGCGAAGTTAATGTTATTCCTCGCGTCCACGGAACTGGATTATTCTGTCGTGGAGAAACTAAAGTTCTATCATTTTTAACTTTAGGTAGCCCAGGAGACCAGAAAATATTTGAAGAAATGGAGTTAAATGGAAAGAAGAGATTTATGCATCACTACAATTTTCCGCCATCTTGCGTTGGAGAAGCTAAGCCAATGAGAGGACCGGGAAGAAGAGAAATCGGACACGGAATGTTAGGAGAAAAAGCATTACGCTCAATGATTCCTGATGCTGAAAATTTCCCCTACACAATCAGAGTTGTTTCTGAAGTTTTGTGTTCTAATGGTTCTTCTTCTATGGCTTCAACTTGTGCTGCTTGTTTGGCTTTAATGGATGGGGGAGTTCCAATTAAGAACCCTGTTTCGGGAATTGCCATGGGATTAATGATGGAAATGAATGACAAGAAAAGCACTGAAGACAAAAAATATCTTGTTTTGACCGACGTTCAAGGAGAAGAAGATCACTACGGAGACATGGACTTCAAAGCAACAGGAACTAAAAATGGAATTACTGCCTTGCAAATGGATATTAAGGTCAGGGGAATAACCGTAAAAATAATGAAGGATGCCTTAGAGCAGTCTAAAAAAGCTAGAATGCAGATTTTAGCTAAAATGCTGGAAACCCTTCCTGAGCCAAGAAAAGAATTATCTCCTAATGCTCCAAGAATATATATTATTAAAATTAGACCTGACCAAATCGGCGACGTTATTGGAACTGGTGGAAAAATTATCAATGAAATTATTGACGAGTGCGGAGTACTAATTGATATCGAAGAAACTGGTGAAGTATTTGTCACTGCAGAAAACGAAGCTTCGGCCCAGAAAGCTCTTGAATGGATTAAAAATTTAACTAGGGAAGTGCTAGTAGGGGAGATATATCAAGGGAAAGTAAAAAGAATTCTTGAGTTCGGAGCCTTTGCCGAAATTCTTCCTGGACAGGAAGGCATGATTCACATCTCTCAATTAGCTAACCAAAGAGTAAACAAGGTAACCGATGTTCTTAAAATCGGCGATGTTGTTCCAGTAAAAGTTATCTCTATTGACGAACAGGGTAGAATTAATCTATCATTAAAGGAGGCGAGGAAATAATTTAGATAAAAGTTAGTTCGCTTTTTAATTTTAAATCTCAAATCCTACATGCAGGAAACTTTTTTAGACAAAGAAAAAATTAGGACGATGCAAAGGGACATCAAGGAGGCCGAGGGAATATCTGTCTATCCAGAGATTAATGAATCAGAAGAAGTAACCCAAAGCTTTATCGCAGAACAAGAGACATACTCTGAACCTAATTTGCCAAAACCAGAAATAGAAATAGTGGCCGAAGAAGGCCCTCTTTCTGTAGAGAAAGAAGCTAAAAAAGCAGAAGACCTTGCATACGAACTAGCCCTTGCAACAAACAAAAGCGAAGACAATATTAAAGAAAAAGTCTTACAAGAAGAAATTACTTCCTCTGAAGAAAATCAAGAAGAAGCTCCTGTTACCTTTATGGATTTTCCAAAACCAGAAGAAGCTCAACTTCCTGAAATAGAACCTGAAATACAAACAGAAATAGCTCCCGAAGTGCTTCCGCCTGAAGCATTACCAATAGAACCGATAGAAGAAGAACCTGCCCCTAAAGAACTGGAGCTAGAAATTCCAGAGAAGCTTCCTAGTGCTAGGGAATTAGGCCTAGAAGAAGCTGAAAAAATACCGAGCGTTGAAGAGTTGGGACTGGAAGAATCAAAAGAACAAAAAGAAGAAATAAAGGTTGTCGATGAAAATGAAGAAAAATTGGCAAAAATAGCTGAAGCAACTTTTGAATTAGAAGAGTCCCTAAAAGGAATTAATGAAGAAAAAGCCCCTTTTGATAAAAGAAAAAATGAAATCGAAGAGGAAGTAGAGAATATTAAGAAAAAATTAGAATTAATTCTTGAAAAAAAGAATAAAATAGACGAAATAAAGAAAGACTTAGAAGCCAAAGAGGCTCTTGCTAAAACTCCGGAAGATAAAAGAGCTGTTGAAAAAGAAAGATGGAGAGTAGAAGACGAAAGAGATGGAATAGAAAAAGAAAAATACGATAAAGAAGATGAAATCAAATCATTAAGACTTCAAATAAGAGAATGCGATTTAAATGCAGAAAAAGTTATTGCTAAAGAAAAGGATGCTATTCAACAATTGGAAATATTAAAAAGGGACAGAGATAGAATAATCCTTGGACAAACAAAAAAAGATCTAGAGGAAAGATTAGAGCCTTTAAGCCAAGAGGTTGAAAATATTAAAAGAGAAATGTTTGAAAATACCAAACAAAGGGACAAGTCAGATAAGGGACTGACTGATATTGGATTAAGAGAAAAAGCTGTTGAAGATGAGATTAAAATCCTTGAAAGAAGACAGAACGAAACAACTGACGAAGTCATTTTAAGAGATATTGAATTAAGAAGGAGAACGGCTGAAGAGAATAGAAGAAAACTTGAAAAAGATCGATGGGAAATAGAGGATAGGACAAAAGACTTAGAGGAAAAAAGAAAAATCATTAAAGAAAAATATCAAGAGGTCGCTGCCCAAATCAAACAAATCAAAGACGAACTATTGGGAATCGAAGAAAAGATAAAATAATAAACATGGCTAAAAAACAAACCGCAACATCCAAAATATTAGTGAGGCTAGTAATAGCAATAATATTTTTCTTGGTAGCTGCAGCCATTCTTAAATTACTAAACATAATATGACACCAGAATTTATAGCTCAAAGAAAAAAAGATCTAGAGGAAAAAAAGATAGAACTAGAAGAACAATTAAAAAGCTTTGCTAATAAAACTAGTAAAGATAATTGGCAGACAGAGTACCCTCAACTAACTGACACTCCTGAAGATAAAGTTGACGAAGTTGAAGAATACGAAAACCTTCTGCCAGTTGAACACTCTTTAGAAGAAAGCTTGAAAGATGTTAACGCTGCCTTAGAGAAAATAGAGCAGGGGACATACGGCAAATGCGAAAACTGCGGTAACCCTGATTGCGAATGCGAAATACCAGAAGAAAGATTAGCTGTCTTGCCCGAGGCTAAAACCTGTAATACTTGTAAATGTAAAAATAGCGAATGTAAAAAAGAAGGGGAATAACCCTTCTTTTTCTATAGTATCAAAAAACCGGACTCTTCAGTCCGGCTTGTTAGTAAGAAATTTTACTACCTCTTCCATAAACAGCTGTTAAAGGATTGGCTGATCCTCTAGTTTCAAAATGTAAATGAGAGCCTGTCCCACCTACTCCTCTAACAACATTACCAGTATTGCCCATATATCCAATAACCTGGCCCTGAGAAACAGTAGTCCCAGCCTCAATGCCTCTAGCAAAGAAACTTAGGTGAGCATAAACAGTTACTACTCCATTAGAATGAAGAATAGTAATATAGTTGCCGTAAGGCCATCTATTCTTAGCAATCTGTACTTGTCCTCCCGCTGCCGCTACGACTGGAGTTCCGATAGCATTAGAAATATCAATAGCGGTATAATATGCTTTTCCGTTTGAACTATATGAATAATGAGCCCCCTGAGTAACTGTTCCAATAGTTGGGGCAATGAAGTATGAATTAGGCAAAGTAATCTGAGCGTAGTTCTGAGCTGAAGTATTGTTTGTTGGGGTTGCCTGTTTAGGCATTTTTCCATTAGGAATAATCAAAACGTCTCCAATATATACATCTCCTGAAGTAGATAAATCATTATAGCTAATAATCTCGTCTTTGTTGGCACTGTAAGTCTTAGCGATATTGGCAATAGTTTCTCCTTTTTCTACCATATGGATAATACCGTTAACTGGTAAAATTAAAAGCTCTTGGCCAGGTTGGATTTTGGTGGTATCCAATTCGTTAGCCAAGAGAATGGTTTCTGTCGATATATTATATTGATCAGCAATAGAAGAAAGGGTTTCTCCTTTTTCTACTACGTGCTTAATAATGTCTTTACTGGTAGTCTCATCATCAAACAAAGACCCTAAGGTCTCTGAAGAAACAAACAAGGGAGAGGGCAAGGCTGATAGAATTTTCCCTTGTTCAAAAATTAGATTGTTAGTAATAGGCTGGAAGGCTGATTCAAGTGTTAGGAAGTTGTCCTGAAGCTTAGAAACGCTTGTTTTAGACGTGCTTGTATCCTGATTAAGGAAAACCATGCCCCACATACAAAAAAGTGCGAAAAAAGCCAAAAAGAGCCTTTTTTTGCCTATTTTCTCTATAATTTTCTTAATGTTTGATTGAATAAGAATAGTCCATTGTTGCAGAATCTTTATTAAAAATCCCGCAAAAGTTAACAATTCATAATTCCAGATATTCTGTCTGGATAATATATATTTTAGACCTATCTACGTGGATGTCAATTAAGTTTTCCACATAAAATCAACACCCTTTCGCTAATCGATTAGGTCATGTATAATGCACCTATGGAACCAGTTAAACTCAAAAAAGGATTAGGCCAAAACCTATTAAAAGACGGAAACCAAATTAGAAAAATTATGGCTTCTATTAGTCTTTCTCCAACCGACGTCATTTTAGAAATAGGCCCAGGGACAGGAGCAATTACCTTTGAAATGGCTAAAATAGCCAAAACTATTGTTTGTGTCGAAAAGGATCGAGAAATGATTATGGCTTTAAATCAAAAAATTGAAGAAGAGGGTATTAAAAATATAGAAATCATCAATGAAGATATTCTTAAATTATTTAATGATGATAAACTGAATATTAAAATCAAAAAATACAAAATTGTTGCCAACATACCATACTATCTAACTTCAGCTTTAATTAGGAACCTTCTAGAAATTAAAAATCCCCCCGAAGATATCTTTTTAATGATTCAAAAAGAGGTAGGGGAGAGAATCTGTGCTAAGCCAGGCGATATGTCGATTCTTGCTATTGCAGTTCAATACTACGCTAACCCTAAAATATTATTTACCGTACCCAAGGGTTGTTTTTATCCCTCGCCTAAGATAGACAGTGTTTTCATTCGCATTACTCCCAAGGGAGTATCTAAAAATAATGAATACTTTAAATTAATTAAAGCTGGATTCTCTCATCCAAGAAAACAATTAATCGGCAATCTATCTAGAGAATTAAAAATAGATAAAGAGATTATAAAAAAATGGCTAGAGGATAACAACCTTAAGCCAGGGGAGAGGGCAGAAGTATTATCTTTGCCCCAATGGGATTCTTTATTTACTTTACTAAAGAAAAAATAACAAAAGATTTAGGAGAAAGAGAAGATTCATACTTTCCTTCTTTCAACTTGTAAACATAGCTAGATTTTACAGTATTAATACAGCCTGTTTCGTTTGATTCAAGAAATTGACATCTTCCAGCACTATCCTTGTCTGTCGCCTTGAATAATACTCCAACATCACCGCTAGTTTTTACAGAGATAACATCGCCTTTAAAGCTAGGGCAAGCTTCTGAAATGTTTTTAAATCCGCTATTGCCGCTAATAGTACACATATTTTCTTCGTCCTTTTGTTCTTCGTATTGGTTGCTTCTTTTTATGCAATTAATACTATTAAAAATGGTAACGCTGCCGGTGCCACCATCAGTCTCAAAAACAAGGATTGAAGAAAGCTTGTCTCTCCCCACTGCTGGCTTGTTTTCGCCACCATTAGCACTACCTAAATCAGCGACACTATTTAAAACATACGAACAATTTCCTCTCAAATCGGCTCCTGATCCAGACGAAGGATCATTAGTGCCGGCAAACAGAACTGCCCCGAATTTAAAATCTCCGCTATCAGGATTAACAAATTTAATTGACTGGGCTTTTGCATTAAAATCATCATCTAAAAAGCTAGGCATAGTTTCAGTAACTCTCACTGGATCCTTAGTTGACACATAATTAGGGGAATCATAGAGATAGATTCCGGTTCCTTCGGGAATGACAATCGCTGAGTCTTCAGTCTCTCCTAATTGATCAATTTTAATCGTCGTTAACTGAGGGTTGATAATATTTAAAATCATGAAAGAAGCTAAAAGTATAGTTAGCCCTAAAAAAGCATTTCTAATTTTACTTTTAGCACTCTCTAATTTTGCTGGCTCTCCACGAGAAGAAACATAATCCACTCCCGCCATGAATAGAACAACACCAGCAATAAAAGCTCCTGAAGCAATCGCTAAATTAAAGAAATAGACAATGTATTGAGCAGCCGTGGTGGTACTAGAAATTGTTATGCCAGCGATTTCAGGATAGTCTATAGCAAAAACAGGGGAGACAGACAATATCCCAAATAGAGAAATCAAAAATGTAATTCTTTTTTTGCTCATTTTAATTGTCTGGTAAAACTATAAAAGACTTAGGAGTGTCTCCTCCAACTGTGAATATAGGAGAATCTTGTATGTTTGAATAGCAGGTTCCTCCACCAAGAGATGCCTTATCAAAATACATGCAATACGGCAAAGTATTTCCAGTATAATCGGCTCCCGATGTTGTAGATGTATAGTTCGTTGGCTTAGTGCTTAAAACCAATCCCGCCGCTCCCGTAATTTCAAATGACATAACTTCATCGCCCTCAACAAATTTGTCTCCTCTGCTTCCCCCAGTACAATAGCCCGAGACATCTTTTGCATTGCCTATATCTATTTGACCCCCGCTAGCACTAAGAATTGGGATATGACAAGACTTAATTTGTTTGGTCGGATCAGTGTCTGATTTTCCACAAGTAGTTTTAGTGTATAGAATTACTTCTCCTCTTTTCTCATTAATCACTGATTGATCAAGATTAGCCTTTGTGACTATAATTGAAGAAATACTATTATCGCCAACGCTATCAGTGTATGAACCACTGCGAGCCTGATCCATGTCGGGAACGGAAACAGCGACAAAAGCACATTTTCCTTGCCAATTCGGATCCTTAAAGACAATCGCCATGTATTGAATTTGTTGATCTGTTGGGCTGATTATATCTAATGATTTTGTGAAATTATCAAAACTAGGTGTTGTTTTAGACAAATCAGCAATACTGGTTGAGGTAAAAAGGGGATAGCTCTTAACTGCTGGATTAGCGGGAGTATAGCTATTATCGTCGTATAAATAAATGCCTGGACTATTTAATAAGAAATAAATTGATTTAGTATCAGTCGGGATGGAACCGCTACAAGCGGCGGTCTTACAATTAAATTCTGTTATTGCTCCAGTATAGTTAGCTCCTGCATAGGCATATACCTTTAATAAATATTTGTCTGGAAAATTCCATTTTACAGTGCTTAAAACTGTATCGGTAATATTTTGACTACTATCAATACATACCTGATTTATTTTTCCATCAGAAGCCTGCTTAACCGACAAAACTATTCCATGGTCACAATTTAAATTATCTATCTGGATAGTAGTTAATTGAGGATTGATTGTATTAAGAATTAGATAGCAACCCAATAAAACAGCTACTCCTAAAAGAGTATTAGCAATTTTCCCTTTAGCTGATTCTATTTTGCCAGGATTACCGCTTGAAGTTACCCATTCTATTCCCGCCATAATTACCATAACTACAGCGATAAGTGTGCCCATAGCAACAGCTAAATTAAAGAAATAGATGATATATTCAGCGGCCGTAGTAGTGCTGGAAATAGTTATGCCAGCAAAAGTAGGGTAGTCCATGGCAAAAACAGGAAAAGCTAGGAGAGAGAGAAATGTTGTTACTGCTATTGTTTTAATATTCATATATATTAATATTACTGGCAACAATAATAATTGTCCATATAGCTTTTAGTTATTAATAGACAGCCTGGGTTAGATTCAACTCCTGTACGACTAATATCGTAAAAACAAATTCTCTGTTGCTCGGCTGTTAGGTTGCTACTATTGTAAGGATAACAATTAATATACGGGCTGGCTTCTTTTGATTTGTCAGGGTAGGGGAACTCGGGAGAAATTGTTAACTTAGAATTATCTGCCTCATAACAGCTCATGATTCTGACATTATCAACAGAGGTGCCTTGCTTGTAAGGATAACTATATCCCTTAACACATCCCTCCAGCCTCTCTCTTGATGTTTTCAACATATTTAATAATGTAATTCTACTAGGAATTGCTTTGAGAGCCGATGATTCGCAGGTAAGGCCGTCTGATATAATTTCATCGCATCCAGTCAAACAATCCAATTCAGGAAAAAGAACAGAAGCCTTAGTAGCAAAGTTCCCGTTATTGGCACTTATTCCCGATAAATCGAATAACATTCTTTCTCTTATTTCAAATCTCTTAAGGTACCCTATATGGCCTCTTTCTGTTTCTTTTTTTGATTCTTCGGCATCAGTTACTGAAGCATAGAAACAACTGTCGCTTATTCCTCCAATTTGATAAATCATTCCGATATAGCCTAATGTATCTCGATTACCATCAACACCTTTGGTGCCACACATAGTGTAAAAAGGGCAGACATAATAAAGAGGCTTTGCTACATCCTTATATTCATAAATTGGATCCCTATATTTATCACAAGTTCGACAGCCAGTATAATATTCTTGTTTGAAGGTTTCGGTACAATAGACTCCTGTGTGAACGATAGTCGCTGCTTCGCATTCACTACAGCTATTACCTGAGCCAAATTGACATGTCGCCGATGGACAACAATTTTCACCAGTACAAGAACAGCGGCAACAATTTACAGGAACTTTTTGCGTACAATTACCACTGCAATTACATTGAGTAGGGAAGTCAGCAATGGCTCCCGCAGTAGTGGCGATGCCATTAATCTCATCAACCATTGTCCCAATCTGCCTAGCCACTTCTGTGCCCCATTCTTCGGTATAGTCAACGGTTTCTCCAATAGGAATCAAACCGCCGTACATCTCTGCATTCATATTTTGCTCAGAAACATTGCACTTATTATCAGTTGTATCTATTACTTGATTTTCTGATTTATAGTCATCATTGTATTCTTTTTTAAAATAGAAGGTGGCTGGATCGCCAGAATAGGTGTAATACTCTTTGCAAGCTTCGTCTTCAGCTGCTCCTTCAGCTTTTTCGCAGGCAACAGTTTTTTTAGCCTCCTCATCCATTCTGCAAATTCTATTCTTTGCATTGAATCCATAAGATTTGCAGACTGCCTGTCCTGTTGAATCATACTTAAGTATTCCGCTAGCCTTATCTTCATAATCATATTCCATACAATAGTCTCTGCAATATCTAGAAGCATCATAACCTTCGAATGTCTGTATTTTCACAGAGACACCGTTTCTGGTTTCTACGTTGTTGTATAGTTCAGAGGCAGTCAGCCTTTCTCCGTATGGGCTCTTCATTTTTGATTCAAGGGAAGCTAATTTAGCAACTCCATTAATATAGTACTGTTTAAATGAAGACATTCTTTGCATCGCTGTCTGGAAGGTTAATCTTGTTTGATTAGCCTCTGTCTTGCTATCCTGGCCTTCGTCAAATCCAATAATATATCCTTCCTTGTAACAATATTCATCTGGAGTGATTCCAGTAGTCAATTGCTTGATTTCCTGCCTCTTGCAATCAATTATTTCTGGATTGCTGCATGATTTATTTATTTTTGATTCTTCCGTCCAACCAGGAGCATCCTTGCATCCATTAGCATAGTCACCGCAACAATGACAATGATAATTGCAGGTTTTGCAACCGCTACAATTTTGTATGAAATGAGTGCAATCATTTCCCTCATAGGGGACGCAATAATTACAATTAGTCACCGCACAATCCCAGGGATCTTGGTTAAGAGAGCTATGATAACAATTCGTGCAGGAACAATTCTTTTTCAATAATATATCTAATTCATTTATTAATAATTTAAGATGGGTTTCTGTTTTATTTTTTATCGCTTTATCCAACATCTTTATGCAATAAAAAACATCTTTGTTAAGAATAACATCTTTATCATTAATCACTCCGTCTTCATTTTGATCAATCGTATCACCGATAATAATTCTTCCATTATCATTATAGGTTTTTTCTTCTTCGTATTCATAGCAGGGGAGGGCATTGTTCTTTGTCGAGACTCCCGCTAAAATTCCCTCGGTAATGGTTCCGATGGGAATTTCTTCAAAATCATAATTAGTTACTTCTTCTGTTTTGACTACTGGAGTGACAATCGGGACTGTTATGCCCGTAGTGCCTAAATTAATATTTTGAATATTTATTATATTCGGATTAATTGTTGTTAAAAGAATATATGAAGTTAGAAGAACGGCTAGGCCGATAAGGCTGTTAATGATTTTTTGTTTAGCATTTTGTATTTCAGAAGGATTGCCTTGCGATTGTACTATTTTTATACCCGCACCAATTATCATTATTAAAGCTAAAACGGCTCCCATTCCAAGAGCAAAATTGTAAAGATAGATTATATATTCTGCAAATGTCATTTATATTGGTCTTCAGTTAAATTAAAAAGCACTGTTAATGTCCAGAGAGGAAGGATAGAACCTAAATAAGGAACCATCTCTATAAATCCTGTAAGAAATTTAGTCTCTTTCGCTGTAAAAAAATTTTTCAAATTGCTTAATGCACTGCCTCTTCCTGTATTTTCAACAAATTTCTTTCCCCTCAACAATAGCCATAAATTTATAAATACGATTCCTATAGCATCGAGTATTCCAAAATCATCTAACCCGAAACAAATTAATAAAATTCCTGATAAATCGAGTATTAGTGCAAAGGGCAACATAAAAAAAAGTTCAGGAGTAAATTTAAGATTAAACATATATTTAAATTATACTTGATTGTAAAAAAGCATACAAGCTTGACAAATTTTCATAGAGATATTATAATATATACAGAACCTTTGTAGTCTTGAAAAGACTGCCAGTTCTCCAAATTCTTATTACTAAGGTGTTTAAACATGAAAAAGATGATGTACGCAGGAGTCGCCCTTGTGGCGATTGTAGTCATCCTTGTGATGGCTGGTATCGCAATCTCGAACAACAATGCTACCACCAACAATGTAGCACCACAGAACGGCCCACTGCTTACCTGTGAGCAAGCAGTAAAAGAAGAGCCACTTAATTTCGTAAATCAAAACGGATATTATGTGGTAAACCCTGAATATGAAAAATGGGTTAAAGATTATGGCAATTGCAAGCATGGGATAAGCGGATTAATTTAATTTTTCCGCCCCTTTTTTTAACAAAAAAATGCCCAACTAAACATTAGATGGGGGTATTATAATATATATAGAACATTCGTAGTCTCGTAGAGGCTATTAGGTTCGTAACAATTAATATTTACTGAGGTGTTAAAAAATGAAAGCGAGCATCATTATTGTCGCAACCGTACTGGTTGCCGTCGGTATCGCAATCGCGGTTACTGGCTGGAATGGAATGGCGAACGTTGCAGACAACCCCACGGTTGTTCAGGAAAAACCATTAAGCATTGGCGATCAGCTGCGGCAAGCTCATGGAGAGTACACCCCCGCAAAGCCAGCGAATCCTTTAGCGATTCCTGTCGGAGAAATTGTTCTCGGACTAATCTTAATTGGCGGTGGATTCTATCTTGTCGCAGGGGAATTAAAACTCATTCCCACTAAAACAAAAATAACGAGGAATGGACATTAAAACGTCCTTTTTTTTATTAAACAATACACCTACCCAACTTTACACCCAACTAAGTATTTACATTTTAAATGGTTAATATATAATAAGTGTAATGAAAATTACTAATTTAAATAAAACAATAATAATATTTTTTACTTTCTTATTAATATTTTTTTGTTTTCCAATTAATACATTTGCTGACGCAACTACCGATGCTACCTTAACCGCGATCGGAATTGCTTTCCCAGGTTTTACGATAGTAGCAAAAGCAGCTTCTATCGTCGCCCCAACTGCAGCTTGTCTTCTTTCAGACCCAATAGGATGCATATCGGATGCAATACTGCAATCAGTGACAACAATGGCTGAACAACTGTCTAAAATATTTCTTGATTTAGCGACGACAACCCTAAAAACAGCTACAGACCCTAATCTTCTAAAATTAGGATTTACTCCTAGCGACAATGCTTATGTTGCAATTGGATGGGGAATAGTAAGAAATTTAGCTAATGCAGCATTGGTCATCGGATTAGTTATTATAGCTATCAGTATAATATTAGGGAAAGAAGAAAATAAGGCAAAGAAAACTTTAATTAACTTTATAATAATAGCTCTTTTAATTAATTTTACACCAGTAATTTGTGGATTTATCATAGATGGTTCTAATATATTAACATCTTCTTTATCAACAGGAGGAATTGATAATTCCTATTCTGGTGCCATATCTAACTCTTTTACCTTAATCGCAAACGACAAAAGCCTACCCATAGAGGCACAATTTGCCAAGGTGATCGTTTTGTTTATTTTTTCTCTTTTTGCAATAGTAATATTTTTCTTGTATGCTATTTTATTTTTTGCAAGAATTGTAATCTTACAAATCTTAGTAATTATTTCTCCTATTGCTTTTGCAACAAAAGTCTTTCCCCAATCAAAATATATTAGAAAAGTTTTCCCGAGCGTACTATATTGGGATGATTGGTGGGAAAGCTTTGTTCAGTGGTGTGTCATAGGAATACCAGCGGGAATGTCGATATATCTTTCCAATAAAATGATGGTTAGCTTTACAACAGTAGCAGGAACCTCAACGGATCCTTTATCTGCGTTAATTACTTATATCATTCCATTTATTTTCCTAATTGCTGGATTCCTCATAACTATTTCCGCTGGTGGACAAGTCGGTAGTTTTGTCGGCGGAATGGCTACTGGTGCTTGGGCAATGAGTGGAGGTAGAATTACTAAAGGATTATCTGATAGGGCAAAAGCTGGCGGAGAATGGGCAGGCGAAAGAATTGGAGCTGCTGGTACTAAAATTCAAGAAGGAGCTGTTGGAATGGCTGGAGTTATGGCTATGGATAAAACAAATCAACCAAGAGATTTGTCTATGTTTAATAAAGAAGATAGGGAAGCGGGAAGACAAGCTTGGTCTGGATGGAAAAAGAGAGCCGTTCAAGAAACTCCTCTTAAATACTTAACTACTCCACCTGCACTAGGTAAAGATAAGGATGCTGCTTTAGATAATTATGGCAAAAATTGGAATAGATATAGTACTGCAGACAGAGATAAAATGGAAAAAATGCTTGTAGATAAGGATCCTTCTGCTTTCTTAAAAGGAGGAATCGATAAAGATAAAAATGCTGCAGAAAACTCAAGAGAATACCAAAGAAGGCTTGCCGCCGTTGCTAACCATGGAGGAGATAAAGCAAAATTCGAAGGATACCTTCATGCCTCAGGAAACACCCAATATATGGGTACTGGAGGCTTAGCCACTGTTAATAAATGGGCGGCTGATAACAAACTTGATGATGTAGGCAAAAAAATTAGATCTATGAGTGCAAAAGATGCCCGAGACAAAATAGGAGCGGATGCTATAAAACAAAATCCTGATATATTAAAAAATATGGGATCAAAAATGACGGTTAGTATTATGCAACAAGGATCAGAAGAACAAAGAAGTGCAATGAAAGAAATGACTACTGGAAGAAATAATGCCGACTTCAGTAGGTATCTAACTGATCAACGTGCAATTAAGCATAACCCTGCTTCTTCTGTAGATGAAAAAGAACAAGCTAGGGTAAACATCGAAAGAGGACTGAAAGTATTAAATGAAGTAGTTAAAAATTCTTAACATATGCCAGTGACCACACCAATACTTTCTCTTATTGAGGAAATAATGATTAAATATGGACTTGAAGATAACCTCATTGAGAATGATCTGCTTTTGAAGGAACAACTATCAGAAGTAGAAGATCTTTCATATAGGTTTGCCATGAAATTAATATTTGGAGAGAAAATAAAAGAACAAAAAATGGCTGGAAAGTCTTTAGAAGAAATTCTCCCTTCGATGAGGCTTAAAAGAATAATTGAATCATTGGCTGATAAAAAAGTTTCTTACGAAGATTTACCTAAACTAATCAAAAAAGACTTAGGTGTTGATGATATAAAAGCTGATGAGATTAGCGAAATAATTAAAAACAATACGGACGTTATCAAGTTAATTAACCAGCCACTAATAGAAATGCTAGACGAAGAAGATGGGAAAAAAGAAGAAGACAATAGCACAGAAGAAAAAATAGATACGACAAACAAAAAAAGCATCGCTAATGTGCTTTTAAAATAAAAAATAAGACTGGGATTCATACCTCGTCTTCTAAATGGACGGGGAGACCAGCCTTTTTGAGAGATTCTCTCGTTTTTGAGTCAAAAATCTTTCCCTTTTTTTCTCCTACATTTTCATCTACTCCGTCAGTTTTGGGAATTAGTGTTTTGTTGGACAAACCTGAATATAGTGCAGCAGCATCAACAATGCCGCCACCTCCATTTTCACTAGAAAATCTTATTCCTGTCCCTTTGGCGATTGCCGAGGTATCAAGAATTTCTTTTTGGCAGAGATTACGCAAAAAACCGTATTTCTTTTTAAAAATTTTAGGTTCTCTGAGGGCTTGTTGATATTCTTCATTGGTCAATCCTGACCTTTTAAGAAATAGAAGATCAATTGCAGAAGCTTTTGCCACTAAGACATCGCTATCTGCCGAAGCTTTGACGTTGGCAGCCTTTCTTAATAATTCTTCTGTTCGTTCTTCATCAGCCGCATCTACAATATCTTTGGGACGAACGAGTTTTCCTATCTGTATTGCTTTTATATATATTCCGTATTCTATTAAACATTTTTTGATTAAGCCTCTTTCTTCAAATTTTTGATAGAAAAAAGCTGCTAATTCCTTTGCATCATCTCGCAACTCCTTATCTTCTGAAGAGTCTATTATCTCAAAAACTGCCCCTCTGAATTCTTTTATAAAGGCGTCGTACCAATTATTAGTGCCAAATTTCGCCAGGGGAACGTTTAAGAGCTCTCCCAACAATCCCATATTAAAGCTTATTGGATATCCATTTTTAGTATAGATATCTTTTATTTCTTGTCCGTAATTGTATGGAACTACAAAAAATCCGTCGTATATCACGTTTTCTCGAGAGACAATCTCTTCAGTGCTAGGATCATATTTGTCCACCTTAAAAGTTTCCACATAAGGCTCTTCAAATATGTATGGAAAATTAAAGAATCGAAGACCAAACCAAGAGTGTGGTTTTTTTATCCTTTCGCCTGGATCTATGCCAAACTTTGATAAAATCCCTATGCCGTCTTCTTCATTTTTTGGGACAACCCAACCTTTTTCGGTAAGGGTAAAGCCAGTTAATTGTAGATCTGCTCTTTTATATGCTCCTCCCTCCATAATCAGATAGCAATAAGTTTCTCGTATTTTATACCCAATAAGAGCTACAGGAGACCAAATCCAATAGATTACACAAAGAAAAACGATAACAAATAAAACAGTTGGGACAAAAAAGAACCAGCCCCATGGAATAACAAACTGTGCGATTAAAGCAATTAATGCTGTAACGATGACATATTTGAGTCCCCGTGTTCTAGCTTCTTTCCGTTCCTTTTTGATTTTCTCTATTTTCTGTTCAACAGTAACCATGATTTTCACCTTTGCTTAATTTTGTTTTTAATGTCCTAAATTACGTAAACGTAATACTCCTTGGCTCCGCCAAAGGGTACTAATACTATGTACTATATCTACCTTTTTGTCAACGTTGACAACGCAAACCATTATTATATAATTTAATTGCTCTAGCGACCCTAGAGTTGGAGTCAAAAAATGAAACTTGACATTAAAACATTCGTTATTGTTGTTGCGGTATTCTTCACGTACTGCATCCTGTTGAGCACGTGGATTAAATATGCCCTGATTTTAATGACTATTTCGTTAGTATTAGGGTATGCTTTCTGTGTTTTCATAGCAGCTCTTTTAGGTGCAATAATTAAAAATAAATTTGGGGAAGTATCCGCTGGACTATTTTGTGCAGCTAGCATCGCTATGTTATTTTTAACCATTCTGGGCGGTCCGATTCATTTTTATTACGAAAGTATCGGCTGTGAATTTGGCCTCCTCACTGGCTCAATAATGACATTGATATATCCACCAGAATTCTACAAACATGATACCGATAATTACCATAACGGAAGAAGCGAGGAAGAACCAAAAACATGAGGAGGGGTTATCTAAAAATAATCAAAAAACTTCTCTTTTTTTATTTCCAAAAATTGACCTCCCTCCTATTTCTTTCTATAATCTACTAAAATATGAACAAAGAATTCGGCATTGCCCTAAAAGCATTAATCAAGAATAAAGAAGGAAAGTATCTGATTTTGCATAAAAGCGACAAAGACGATATTAATCCTAATCAAATAGACATTCCTGGAGGAAGAATGGAATTCGGAGAAGACTTTATTACTGCTCTCAGGAGGGAAGCTAAAGAAGAATTGAATATTGAAATAGAGATTGGTAATTGTTCTAGGGTTTGGAGCCTAATCAAAGATAATCTGCATTTAATTGGTATTACCTTTAATGCTCAATATATAGGAGGGGAGATTAAATTAAGTTTTGAACATGATAGCTATTCATGGGTTAATAAAGAGGAGATTATAAATGGAGACTATCCTTTATGGATCAAAGAAGAGTTTAAAACATCTAGCATCGCTGACACTTTTTTATTTTAGATATATAATAAAAATATGAAAGAAATAAAACAAAAAATAGAAATCAGGCCCCCTAAGATGTCTGACCTTAATTCTTTGCTGGCAATGATAAATTCTTTGGTTGCAGAGAAAGCAATGATAACCATACAAAAGAAAGTAGCCCTTAGACAGGAAAAAGAATACTTAGAAAGAATCATAAAAGACAAAGAATCTATACATTTATTTTTAATTATTAATGGAGAAGTGATGGGGAATGGAAGAATAGCTAAACTAAAAAATATAAGAAACCATATTGGGGAGCTAGGAATTTCTATCAAAAAAGAAGCTAGGGGATTAGGATTGGGAGAAAAACTATTTAAGGAAGTATCAAAGCAAGCAATAAAAAAGTTTAAACTTAAAATAATCACCCTAGATGTGCATGCGAGAAATAAAATAGCTCAAAGTCTATATGTAAAAATGGGGTTCAAAAAAATTGGAACAATAAAAAAGGGTATTCAATATTATGGTAAATATGAAGATTATATAATAATGGCCAGACACATAGATTAAAAATAGATAACCTCATGGGAATATTTACTCCATCGCGACCAATCAATAAATCATTATCATGAAAATATTATTAATTGTTGCTACTCACGACAATGAAAAATGGCCTAAGAGTAACAAAAAATAATATATGACAATGCCATACGAAACAATAAAACATGTATATATGTAATAAATTTGTTTTTAGTTGTTTTTCTGTTAAAATAATCGTAATTAAATAAAGTGTTTTATGACCATAAAGCAAAGTCGTAAATTAAATAAAATTGAGGAATTTAAAAAAACTTTTAGAAAAAATATTGAAGGGAATAATTTTTTTAGGAACGAAGTTCACGCTTTAACTCTTTTTAAAAAACATGCTCCAAAATTAATTGAAGCAAAAAAACCTGTTATAATGATGGAAAAAATTGTAGGGCAACATCTTTCCGAATGTACAATAGACGATAACTTAATTATTAAGTTGGCTCAGGCCTTAAATTATCTACATAGCTTTAAAAAAGGCAAAAAATCCTTGATTCACGGTGACTTACATAAAGACAATATATTTATCACCAAAGAAGGTATAAAATTTATCGATTTTGCTTGCTCTACTTATGGCGACCCAATGCTTGATGCAGCAGCTATAGAAATACATATTACTGATAATCCTATTCTACTTAAAACTTTTTATAAACATTTAAAAGCGAAAAGAGATATTGAAATAATTGACGATTATAAAATTAAGCATTGTCTTCAACATTTAAAATGGAATAAGTCTGATGATTTTTACAAATTAATGGAAAAATCCAGAAAAATTATTAAAAAAATAAAAGAAAAAAGAAATATTAAGATAGAAGAAGAAGATTTCGACTATTTAGGCTTAATAGAATTAGAAAACATTGATAAAATTGAAAATTTTGTTACACCACTAGAAAATGGTCATTATTTGTCTAGAAATAGAAGTTACTATTCCAATAAAACTACTACTGAGGCCTCAATCGAAAGGGAATATTGTAATAGTCTTCTTCCAGCACAAGGCAAAAGAGCGTTTGTGATTATCGAAAGAATGTTGAATAACAGTTGCCGATCATATTATGTAGAATTTATAAAATTACTGACAGATGCCAATAATCTAATAAATTTTCAAATAGCTAAAAAATGTTTAGATAGTGACACTCAAAATATCATAAGATTGTTGCAAGAGAAAAAAGCCTTAAAAACTAGCATTAACCTACCTAGAACAAACATAGAAACATTTGCTCGTCAAATAGAAAGCGATCACAAAATGATTCTTTTAAAAACCGTTAAGAATATTCCTAAGCAAAAATTTATTGTAAGCCCACTGTTGGGTGGAATTTTAATTGGTCCTTTCTTTAAAGCTCTTCATGGCATTAATTATGCCCATGTTATTTTTGGAATGCATGATCAGAATTCAATAAACTTGATTAGAAATAATAGAGTTTTTAATTTATCAAAAATAATCCCAAAATCCGAAATAGTCAAAATCCCCAAGACGGTCACCTTTTTTGATGATAATATTGGAACTGGTGAAACTTTGAGCTTCCTAAAAAGAACTTTTAACAATTTGGGACATAAGGTAAAAATAGGAGCAATCGAAATGAGTTGGGATTATTACAACCAAGCAGTTCGTGGGAAAAATAAAATTTTTGACTTTAATAAGATTGATTTTCCAACCTATCGCAATACTAGGCATCATTCTATCACGGACGAACTAATAAAAGCACTCAGCAAAGGAGGCACTGCTTATAGAAAAACTCTTAAATCTAAGGGATTTGCTAGTCCTTTTCTCGCAGATGAAGAATTACTATATTTTCGAGGACATTCAATAGCGAATAAACATGGACTAATAATAAAGAAAGACTACGTTAATTTAAAATCAAATCTAATCTTAAGTGTTGATATAATGAAAGAAAAAATTAGATATATGGAATATTTGCCCGTAGACAGAGCTATAGAAATTATTTATGATTATCCTATAATTAATATTATTGATATTGATCGCTATTATGGCAAGAATAACAACTTAAAGATTATTAAACAGATATTAAAATTAAAAAAGTGTCGTATTGGTGGTGGGATTAGAACTAGAAAAGATATTCAAAAATTATTAAATATTGGTGCTGAAAAAGTCATTATTGGTACTTTCGCAAATGAAAAATTATTAAAAAACTTTCCAAAAGAAAAAATTATCGTAACTATTGACTCTATTGATCGTATGACTAATATAAAAAAAGATGTTCCAGCTTTAATCAAGAGATTTGAGCCTTTTTGTGATGAATTCCAGTATGTTTGTGTCGAAACTGATGGCAAAGCGATGGGAGGAGACATTAATAATGCTATAAAATATTCTAAACTGACTAAGAATAAATTTAATTGCGTGGGAGGAATTGCTTTTAAAAAAGAAATGAAATTATTAGCTAAGTATAATATCGGCTGCGTAGTGGGACGAGCGATAGAAGATGGATATTTAAAATAAATTTGTACTTTATTATTTTTACTTGATATTTTCTAACTAAGCTTTCCTCCTTCAATATTTTTATAGCTGTAATTACTAAAATATCTAATCTCTACTTCTTAATTTTCCGAGGTAGCCTCTTGGTATAAAGCTCGATTTCTTTTATTATTCTTATGCTTTTATCTTACTCTTGTTCCATCTGCTTTAGTATACCCCAAGTCTACCTCTTGACAAATATTTTTTAATTATTATAATATCAGTATGTTAAATTTCAATAAACCACTAAAAATAGGGCTGATCGGGGCAGGAAACCAAGGAAAAAAACACTTGGAAGCACTTTTTGAATTAGAAAAAGAAAGTATAGTTGATATCGTCGCTATCTGTGATAATAATGCTGGGGCCGCCATTAAAGGTGTGCCCTTTTTTACAGACTATAAAAAACTACTATCATCTGTAAAATTAGATATCATCATTATTGCAACTCCTAACTATCTTCATAAAGAAATAGTTATTGAAGCTCTAAATAAAAATATAAATGTCATAAAAGAAAAACCCCTTGCCTTAACTTATCAAGATGGAGAAAAAATTGTTAATCTTGCTAAAAAAAATAATTTATTAATAGCCACACTGCAACAAAGAAAATATAATCCCTTATTTTTAAAAGCAAAAGAAGAAATTGACAAACTTTGTCTACCTTTATCTTTTTCTTATACATTTACAGTAGACGATAACAAAAATAGCTGGTACTGGGATATTGAAGCCGCTGGCGGTGGATGTTGGATAAATATGGGCTGGCACGCGATAACATCATTGCAATGGCTCGTCGGAACAATAGACCATATTAATTTAAAATGGGAAATTGGAGGAAAAAGACCTTGGGACTATAAAACAGACCATTCTGCCACAGCAGCTATTATAATTAAAAATAAGATAAATGGAATAGTCCACGTAAGTTGCGTAGAACCAAAATCGGAAGAAATTGTAATCAATTACAAAAACGGAACACTATTATTAAATAGGAAAATACTTATTTTAAAAATTAACGATATTGAAAAAGCTTATGAAATAGATATTTCCGAAAAGGAATTATACTACTTACAACTTAAATCAACCATAGAAAAAGTAATAGATAAAACTTACAATATGAATGATGATTTACAAACATTAAAAATAATAATAAACGGCATAAATAGCACATCACTATGAATAAACTAGCAGTAAATTTCGGCCCTAAGGCTGTAAAAATTAATCAGCCACATTTTATATGGCCCCCCAAATCAACTAAAAAAGAAAGGGAAGCCCTTGGATCGCAAAGGGATAAGGATATATCAATTAAGGGAAGCTCTGGACCAATATTAGAGTTAGAAAATAAATTCAAAAAATTTCTAAATAATAAGATAAAATATGCCATTACTTTTAACTCAGGAACTTCCGCATTATTAGCTGCGTATTTTGCTTTAGGAGTTGACGAAGATGATGAAGTTATAGCTCCTGCCTTTACTTATCATGCAGCCATCAGTCCTATATTTATATTAAAAGCTAGCCCTATTCTTGTAGATGTTGACATTAAAACTTGGTGCATGGATCCCGCCCTAATTGAAAAAAATATTACAAGCAAAACAAAGGTTATTACTGTTGTCCATCAATGGGGTCATCCTGCAGATATGGATAAAATAATGTCTATTGCTAAAAAATACAAATTAAAAGTAATTGAAGATTGTTCTCATGCTCACGGTAGTAAATATAAGGGCAAGCCAGTCGGTACCTTTGGAGACGTTGCAGTTTTCTCGCTTCAAGCAAATAAAATAGTCTTTGCTGGAGAAGGAGGGATACTGGTAACTAATTCTGCAGAATACAATGATAGAGCTATTCTTTTAGGCCATTATCGCGATAGAGCTAAAGATAATATTATTAATCCTTTTTATCAACAATTTTGGTTTACTGGTTATGGCTTAAAATTAAGAATGTCACCATATAATGCCATAACTGCTATCTATTCTCTAGAAATGCTTAAAAAAAGAATAAAATCTAGAAAAAAATGTTTAACTTATTTTTCAAAAAAGCTAGAACAATTTCCAGAAATTACGATTCCTTATATCTCTAAAAATGTCGATATGGGTGCTTGGTATGGATTTAAGCCATTATATAATCCAAAAAAATTTCACAATATTACCAGAGAAAGATATGTCGAGGCTCTAAAAGCAGAGGGAGTAGAAATTAAAATACCTCAATCGGATTCTTTATCTACACTACCACTATATACTTTACAGGAAAATAAGATGTTTAAAAATAGAAAAAATCAAAAAACATATCGAATTGGAGATTTTCCTAATGCTGAATATCTTGGGAGTAGGGGATTATCTCTGCCAACATTTACAGACTGGAAAAAATCAAAAATTATAATTGATCAATACATCAACGCGTTTAAAAAAATTCACAACAACTTTAATGAGTTGGCAGAGAGTTCAATAAAAAATTAGTCGATGAAAAATATTATATTTACAATTGGTGGCAAGAAAAACAGCAAACTATTTTGTGAGGTTATTCCGCATGGTAATAAATACAAAATTATTCATATTGATGACGATATTAAAAATGAAAAATGCAAAAGCCCTAAACAAATTAAAAAAGAAATATATTTTTATTTAAAAGATGGTAAAAATAGACCAATAGCACTAATTTCTTTTGCTAGAAATACTGTTAATAATAGCGTAGAAAATATAGCAAAAACATTTGACTTATTATCTATTGATAAAAAATTCAAAAACTGCAAATTCATTGGACCATTCTCTTCTTCGGCAAAATTATTTTCTGATAAATGGACGACAACAAAAAAATTAAAGTCTGACGGCTATAATACGCTAGATACAATAAAAATTACTAAAAAATTATTAACTAATGAAAAATTAGAATTTTCTTGGCCAGCAGTATTGAAAGCCACCAATCTAACTGGAGGAATCGGTATGTGTTTAGTTAAAAAACGAAAAAATCTTTTTTCTAAATATGAATCTCAATTGAAACAAGGGGTTAAAAAATCTATTTTAACCGAATATTTGGAAGGCCCAGAAATATCTTTTGAATTATTATCTTTAGGCAATAAATTATTCATGCTGCCGATGTCAATAAAGGAAAGTACAAATTTGTCTTTAGACCATGGCGATAGTAAAATAAAAATATGTGGATATCTTAGACCAATTAACTCAATTTATAACGAAGTTATATCTATAGCAAAAAAATATAAAATAAATGGTTACTTTGCTACTGAAGGAATAGTCTACGATACAAATAATAAAAAATGGAAAATTATGGAAGCGATGACTAGATTTACCGGTAGCTATCCAATGATAAATGCAGCATGTT
>Ga0265297_10002302_pt1 | contig 39599 bp, 34 predicted proteins | sample Munlanlwell13791_FD_192502 | JGI IMG/M metagenome (GOLD analysis project Ga0265297, IMG submission 192502) | Leachate microbial communities from a municipal landfill in Southern Ontario, Canada - Leachate well 137-91 | ecosystem: Engineered > Solid waste > Landfill > Unclassified | place...
ACTTCTGGTTTGAAGGGTTGAATGAAGGCAAGTTTTCCCTGAAGATAGAAATGAACGGTAAGAGCAAGAAGTTCGATTCTATCAGTACAGAGAAAGACGTTAATCTGGGAGATATACCGCTGAGCTAGTGAGGCACAGTAACAGATTTATTTTGCAGATCACAGATAGGTAAAAACAGGTATAAGAAAAGTGGTGATGGCTATCCAGCCATCACCACTTTTCTTGAGATAGACGAGAAGTAAGCCAGGTTTTCAATGGTTCATCAAGAGTACCTACCCTAGACTCCAACCAACGAACATCACCGCCTGCCAAGGCTGCTTTAGCTTCGTCGCTCAAATTATAACCAGCAAGAGCATCGTGAGAATTACTCGCCAGCCTAGCTAAAAAAGCATTATCGTCTCTAGCTTTGGCTAAAACCGCGACCAATGCTTTAGTCTCAGTATCAATATAGTTCGTCTGCTGAGGCTCTAGCTGTCTGGAGAATACACGGGTAAACCAGGGCCTTACAGTCATAGTGTCCACAGGGCGCTCCTTGCGGAGATAGGCCACCCAATATACTGCTCCTACCAACGTACCTCCAACAATATTACCTAAAGTAACCGGAATAAGATTGCCCCAAAAGCCTGCTATACTTAGATTGGTTACCTGAGCGGCAGTTTTGCCAGCAGCATTCAGAACGTCCTCGCTACCAGCTAGAGACATGCCCATAGGGATAAAATACATATTGGCAACACTGTGCTCAAAACCACAAGCGACAAAAGCAGTTATCGGGAAAATAATGGCAAAAATCTTATCAACAGTTGTTCGAGCTCCAAAACAAAGCCATACAGCCAGACATACCAAAACATTACACAAAATACCTCGAACAAAAGCTGCCCCAAATGTCAGACCAACCTTAGCATTAGCTATATTCAGAGCATTGGCGCCAACCTTATAAGAATCCAGAGACCAGAAGTTACTGTAATAAACCAGCAAAACTAAAATTAATGCTCCAACAAGATTGGCGAAATAAACTATAGCCCAGTTTCGCAGCAATCTAGATAACTTAATCTTGCCGCTCATTCGACCACCGACCATGAGAGCATTGCCAGTAAATAGTTCTGCTCCCGCCAGAACTACTAAAATAAGTCCTAACGAGAACACGAGACCACCCATCAGCTTGGTCAATCCAAAACCGATATTGATATCCGTAGTAACCAGGGTACAGAACATAGCACCCAGACCAATGAAAAATCCCGCAAGCATACCAAGGACTGCAAGCGTCCAGAAATCGCCATTCGCTTTGGTAACGCCAACGGACTCCATCTTCACCGCCATCTCTGCCGGTGTTTTACAATCGGGATTAGCACACTTTTTCAGTTCATCTATAGCAGTTTTAAATCCCGAGGCTGCTTCAACAACTGCTGGATTTGTCGCTTCAACAGTTGCCACATCCTTCCCCAACAACTTCGAACGTCCCATTTATACCTCCTTTTTTAGTTTTTACCATTTCTCCTGGCTGAGTCGGCACCAGAGCCAGGTAGCCAGACGTTCGTCTAGTTTACCAACCCAGTTTTCGATCTTCTTAATGTCGCCGCTGGCCAGAGCGGCTTTTTCTTCAGATGTCAAAGTGTAGTATGCCTTAAGTGCCTCTTGAGGGTCGTCGACCATACTACGCAAAAATTTGGGCTCATCGGCTGCTCTAGAGAGTATCTCCAGTATTGTCTCCTTGCCGCTTAGTTCTTTCCTCTTAGATACAACATGTCCTTTAACAACTTCCTCTACATCTTCCATAATTACTTTGTTCGCAGTATCAACTAGCCTATGCATATCTATGCCTCCTTCTTTTTCAATCTCGTAAGTCTAGTTCTGCTACAAATATACCAATTGCCCAGATATCCTTCATCGTTCTCAAGTGCAAATTTGAGTATGACTTTAGCCATGCCCTGAAGTCCACAACATTCCCTTACAAGCATGTACTACAGTACATGTCCAATTGGCACAGAAGAAGTGGAGAATTTGATTACATGCTAATAGTTAGAGGAATAATATATACGGATTAATAGGATTAATGGTTACCGAACAATGGCCAAAATTCAGAAGCGAAGGGAATAATACGCAAACACGTCATCAAGGTTCAGCAATATCTGAGACTTCGTCTAAACCAATTGATTTAAGTAAGTCAGCAAACGCTGGATCCAACTCAATGGCTTTATTGAAGTCAGCGGTTGCCTTTTCCTGGTCCATTTTATAATAATAAGCTCTACCACGCCCATAATATGCATCAGCATTGGTCGGTGATAATTCAATACTTTTAGTGTAGTCTTCAATGGCCTTATCGTATTTACGTGTAGAGAGATACAAAGATCCACGCTTACTATAAAAATTAGAATTATTGGGGTCTAACTTAATAGCTTTATCATAATCGGCTTCAGCTTTATCTTTTCGTCCGATTTTTCGATATGAAGTACCGCGTTCATAATATGCTTTGCTATATTCCACATCTAACTCAATAGCTTTGGTGAAATCAGCAATCGCTAAATTATATGTACCCTGAGCGTAATACACTCTGCCGCGTTCATAATATGCTTTGGTATATTCCATATCCAACTCAATAGCTTTAGTAAAATCAGCAATTGCCAGATCATATTTGCCTTGAGCGTAGTACACTTTCCCGCGAGAATAATAGACAGGAGCATAATTTGAATTTATTGTGATGACCTTGATAAAATCAGCGATTGCTAATTCATATCTGGCTGTGTCAGCATAAAGAGCGCCACGTGCATTATAGGCAACGATATAATTCGGATCCAATTCGATAGCCTTGCTGAAATCAGCAATGGCTCGACCATATGGCCCTTGAATATTTAAATAGTCAACTGGAAAGTAAAGCACATCATTTGAATTAAGTTTAATAATCTTGTCGGAATAAGACACGCCTCGTAGATAATAAGCAATGGTATAATTGGGATCCAATTCGATAGCCTTGCTGAAATCAGCAATGGCACTATCGTAATTACCTGTATTCATATATACCTGCCCTCGATTTTTATACATCTCAATGTTACCAGGATCCGATTGAATAGCTCTAGTGTAATTAATTAGAGCATCATCATATTCTCCCTTTTGCTTGTATAGCAGGCCCAACTTACTATATATTTCCCCATCATTAGGATACAGAGAAACATGTTTCTGATAATAAGCAATAGCCGCTTCATAATCTCCTTTGTCAAGACAAACATTACCCTGCTCAATGAAAATATTGGAAAACATCGGGGCTAACATCAGTGTCTTATCGAAATCAATAATGGCGAGTTCATAATCACCATTGTGGTCATAAGCTTTGCCCCGCCTATAATAAGCATCGCTATTATCCGGATCGAACTCAATCTCTTTAGTAAAGTCGCCAATTGCAGCAGTATATTTCCCAATACTATAGTATGCTTTACCTCGCGATTGGTAATACATGGCCTGCCTTGGATCCAAATCAATGGTTTTAGCGAAATCTGCAATTGCTTTATCATAATCACCATTATGAAGATAGAGTTGCCCCCTTTTATAATAGGCTGTGGCATAGCTTTGGTCTAGTTCAATAGATTTATTGTATTCAACCAAAGCATCATTCCATCGTCCCAGTTTGCAATAAGCATCGCCTTGTCTTAAATACCACATGCTTGGCACTATACAGGCAAAAGTCGATAATATTACAAAAATTGTCAGAAAAACGCTAAGTTTACGTATCATAACTAACCTACGGTTTATCATTAACAGTATTTACTTTATGTCTTCCGCTTATTATACAGTTGATCAAATCCCTACGTATAGTAATCATCCTCAAGCACTTCTATACTTTAAACCAAAGTCCAACAATCTCAAGAGCCAGTCTTTAAAGAGCAGTAATAAGACTGGTACTCAACAGTTCGGCAAGTTTGTCGAACTTCACCAATTTTTAATGTTTTTTACTTAATTTTTACGTACCATTTACCTAAAAATTTACTTACCTAAGTTAAGATTGACTTGCGACAAAATGGCCAATGCCTTATTTGATAAGAGAAAATTATTAGGCAAAGCACCTTTTAAATCAACTAGAAAAGAAAACTTTGGAAGGACAAGTATTAAAGTAGTACAATATATATTTCAAAAAGATGCAAGTCGATTTCACGCAAAGCTGAAAGCGATGCGGCAGTTAATAATTAGTTAAGAATCAGGAGATAAACTTATATAGGAAACATGTATGGAAAACAGCAAAAATATAATAGTCATCGGTTCAGGAATTGTTGGCTGGGCAACTGGCCATGGATTGATAAAGAAAGGGCACAACGTAGTATTTGTTGATACAAACGAGGATACCATCAGTAAGATTAGGCAAAATGGATATGAAGCTCGTCTACCTAACCGACTTAAAGATGTAAACGCCGAAATCTCATTTCTATGTGTTCCAACTCCATCACGTAGCGATGGCACTATAAATTTAGACCACATGACCAACGCCTGCACCACTCATGGTAAATGGTTGGGGCGTAAGACTGATAACACTTGGCACCTGGTGGTTATCAGAAGCACAGTTATACCAGGCACTACTAGGAAGCTTTTACTCCCACTTCTTGAAAAATACTCCGGCTTAAAAGGTGGTAAAGATTTCGGGCTTTGTATGGAGCCTGAATTCCTGCGAGCTAAATCCAGTGAGGATGATTTCATTCGAGCTCGGATTAAAGTTATTGGTGAGTTTGATACGCGCTCCGGCGATATGCTTGCAAACCTTTATGCAGACTTTGCGAAGTCAATATTCAGAATCGATTTAGATGCTGCCGAATTCTTAAAATATATTCATAACTGCTTTAATGCCACAAAAATCTCATTTACAAACGAGATGTGGCTCTTAGGAAAGAAGCTGGGTATCGATGTAAACCCATTAATGAAAATTGTAATTAACTCTGCAGAGGGCTTCTGGAATCCCGCTTATGGCACGGTTGGTGGCAAACCGTATGGAGGCACTTGTTTGCCAAAAGATAGCATGGCATTCCTGGCATTAGCACAAGAGAATAAAGTTAATTTACCATTGCTTTCGGCAACAATCTCAGTTAATAAGCAAATGGAGAAATTAGCCAGACAGGGATTAATAGAACCTGCAACTACTGACGGCCCTATGTGGCAACCGTTACCACTTTCGACAAATTAAATAGAAATTTAGAAAGTAATATGTAGAATGGAAGCAGGAGAATTAGCCCGATATATTTTGCTACTCCTACCAATAGGAGTAATCGGCCTCTGGAGATGGGGGGTTTGGCTGCTTAAAAAAATATGTGCTTCGTTCTATCGCCCACTAAAAATAACAAATTCCTCTCATTATAACCCTACTTTGAGCGTGATTACTCCAGTTTACAATGAAGATGCCAAAATTTTCAGGTCAGCATTGGATTCCTGGCAGGCAAACAACCCTGCTGAAATAATCGCTGTGATTGATATATCAGATGAAAGTAGCATCAAGGTTTTTTTAGACTTTGCTAGGGGCAAGCCAGGAGCCAAGTTATTAGTTACTGCTAAGGAAGGCAAAAGAGCAGCTCTGGCCAATGGAATTCGAGAAGCAAAAAGCGAAATTGTCGCATTAGTGGATAGTGATGTGATTTGGATGCCTGATGTCAAAGAAAAAGCACTTATTCCCTTTAGAGATTACAAAATAGGTGGGGTAGTTACAAGGCAGAATTGTATTCATCCTAAATCTATCTGGCAGAAGATAACCGATATTATGTGGGATTTGAGAAATGTGGATGAATGGCCATCCCAAACAGCTATGGGTAGTGCACTAACCTGTCTCTCTGGTAGAACTGCTTTCTATCGTCGTAAGATGCTTTTAACAATGTTGGATGAATTTGAAAATGAGATCCTATTGGGCAGAAAGAAAGAGCCAGGAGATGATAAATGTCTCACTCGTTTAATCCAAAAATATGGTTGGAAAAGTTATTATCAAAGCAATGCCCAAATTTACTCTACGGCTGCTTCAAACTTCAAAACTTTCTGGAAACAAAGAGTTCGTTGGTCAAGAAATAGTTTCGGCTCGGATATAACCGCACTCGTAGTAGAACGCTGGGTATGGAAGAATTTATACCTAGCTTTCTATATGATCGACCGTTTTATCTCACCATTCACTCTAATGATTGCTTTAATAACTTTCCTCTTTGCCATTTACCTTAATAACTGGATCGTGGTCATCATTATCTTTTGCTGGTGGATTTTGAGCAGAGGAATAAAGATATCAACTCACCTAAAACGTCGCCCCCAAGATATACTACTATTACCAGCATACGCAGCAATCAGCTTTTTAGTCGCCGCCGCAAGAATTTATGCTCTGATAACAATAAGAGAACAGAAATGGATCAGAGAAAGAGTCTAAATAACTGGGATAAGCTAAAAGGTTTTTTATTCTCCACATTTATCAGTGGGAGTAAACAGATATTTGTAGGTGCCAACGGAATTGCCACCAGTGTTGTTTAGCATAGTATTAGAGCATATTCTACCCTGAGGTTTACTCATGAACTTTATTCCACCTGATTGATTATCATGAATATTGTTCATGTAGACATCGTTGTTGATTCCATCCGTCGGGGTATCACCACCAAGTCGAACACCAGCACCTATATTCCCGTAGACTTCATTATTACGGAAAATATTACCATTTCCTCTCGACTGTAAACCGGCCGTATTTGGATTTTGTTGTCCCGTGCAAGTGTTATATTCAACAATATTGCCAGATGAGCCTTCCTTAATATCTACACACTCGGCACCTTGGGTGTCGATAAAGTTATGATGTATCCAGTTATTATTTGATTCATCTGGTTCGACTGTAGGATTCTTTCCATCGCCAATTTGATCAGCAGCAGTGCCTATATATATGCCTTCGCCATTGTCTTCACCACCACCAAATTTGAAATCGTAAATACCGCAGTCAGAAATAGTACAATATGCGACCTCGTTGTTCTGAGCAAAATAACGTAGCCTTATTGCTTCTCCGCCAGAGTTCCTCAGTGTCATATTCAAAATCCTAAGTCCAGTAACTCCAGACCTGGTTTCCTTCCCTAAAGCATAGATAAGTTTGTTACGATAATCAGAAGCTTTATCTATGTCTCCATGCAAACCATCAATGGTGAAACCATCAAGTACAATATAATCGTTATTGATCTCAATAATCCGACTTTTTCCTCCACCACTTATGATTGCCGTCGGAGGTCCTCGTATTGTAATCGGAGCGTTTGGAAGGCCGTCTCTCTTGGAAATAACGTCTTGCAGATATACTCCAGCTGCCAAAATAATATTACTACCCGGTTGAGCAATATCTATTGCCGCCTGGATTGTCTTCAAAGGAGCAACTTCCGATCCTGTATTCTGGTCGCCTCCATTCACTGGATCAACGTAAATAATCAAATTAGTAGTTGTTGGCACTGGTGCAGGCATAGGCTGAGGTTTCGCTATCGGTCGCTCATCACCACAACCAAAAATGGCAAGCACCAAAACCAGCGACACCACTAATACCACAATCCCCAAGATAAGCTGTAACTTACCATTAACAACTCTCTTCACTATAGAGGTAGTTAGTATATGCAGTTTTCCCAAAATATGTATACCTTTACACAATCTTTTTTCTCTATTCACTCATTCATCGCTTGATGCAGTAATTCTGAAAGTTAAAATCATATCAATATACTGTTTTTGCTTTTTATCAGGGATATTGTGTTAACCAACGCTACATCTTCTTCTATCTTATCAAATCATCTTCAAATTGGTAAGTTTGAGCTATTCCGAGAGACTTAATTTTTTAACCGTGAGAAACGCACTTCGTCTTTAGAAATCAACGATTTCTGGGCTTCAAAGCAGTATTCAAAAATCATCCTATGTGTGCATATTGGCGGTTTTGGTTGATATGTCTTATAATTCCTGATAATTAATTACTACACCGTTTAGGAGTGGTAACTTTGAAAACCAAGACCAGAATATTAATTGCTGATGACCACCCCCTATTACGTGAAGCACTGTGCCAAGTACTATCTAAAGAGCAGGATATGGAAGTGGTCGGCAAAGCGGGCGACGGCGAGGAAGTTGTCAAAATGGCTTCCCAACTGAAGCCAGATGTAGTGATTATGGACATTATCATGCCCAAATTTGACGGCATAGAGGCAAGTAAAAAGATTAAAGCAACTGCTCCAAACATAGCCATCCTAATTTTAACTGCTTATGATGATGACAACTATGTACTGGGGTTGCTCGAGGCAGGAGCAGCAGGTTATTTACTAAAAAGCGCCCGAGGACAGGATATGGTAGAGGCTGTACGCGCCATACAAGCCGGCGAATCAGTGCTACATCCCGAAATAATTGAAAAATTACTTAAGCGGGCTATGCTTAAATCAGCCGGTATCGTAAAGTCCCGGACCAGCGAACTGTTAAGCGAACGCGAAAAGGAAATGCTTAAACTATTGGCCACAGGAATGGGAAACAAAGAAATCGCTAAAAATTTATGCCTGAGCCTCCGCACCATCAAAGCGCATATGTCCAACATATTCACCAAAATGAATGTAGCTTCGCGCAGTGAAGCTTTAGTTGAAGCTCTCAGGTCCGGACTGATTTCCCTGGAAGACATTAAAAAAGAAGAGTAACATTCAAACCAGCAAAGGTTCAGCATATCTCTCTCCTACAAAATAATTGGAAAACTACAACATAGCTTCCAGTATACCACCATATCCTACACATACTTGTTTGTAATTGGCTCAAACATTAAAATTAGCCAGATCTATTCGTAAACGACAGGCCAGTTGCATTTATATTCAAACTATGCTAGACTAGTATTCGCCAACTGAAAAGGTACACTCAAGAAAGTGGGGCATAGTTCCCACTTTTTTGTTGTTGGAGAAAAAAGGTAAATAGATATGGGAGCTGATGTGCGATGAAAACTGAATTTATGGTCGCCATTACCCAATTATCAGCTGAGAAGAATCTGCCCAGAGAAGTAGTTCTGTCAGCAGTAGAGTCAGCACTAATCTCAGCTTACAGGAAAGATAGCTTTTCACCAAACCAGGACATTGCAGTTAAAATCAATCCAAATACTGGCGGAGTCAGAGTCTATGTTAAGAAAACGGTAGCCGAGGCAATAAGCGACCCTGTTAACGAAATAACTCTAGCCGAAGCTCAAAAAATCGATAAAAACGCCAGAATAGGCGATATCTTAAGCATAGAGGCAACTCCTCCAAATGCCGGGCGTATTGCTGCTCAGACAGCAAGGCAAGTGATCTTACAAAGATTGCATGAGGCAGAACATCATGCCATCTATGAGGAATTTACTTGCAGGGGTGGCGATGTCATAAGTGGAACAATACAACGTATCACCCCAGATAATATCTATGTCGACCTTGGCAAAACTGAAGCAATACTTCCTCCACAGGAACAAATCCATAACGAGCGTTATCGCGTAGGCCAGAGACTTAAATTTTATCTACTAGACGTTATCAAAGGCGCAAAAGGGCCTCAAATAATAGTATCCCGTTCTCATCGAAATTTGTTACGCAAGCTACTTGAGCTAGAGGTTCCCGAAATAAGCAGCGGTGTCGTCGATTTGAAATCTGTGGCACGAGAGCCAGGATATAGAAGCAAAGTAGCAGTAGCGGCACGTCAGGATGGCATTGACCCTGTAGGTTGCTGCGTTGGTCTGCGTGGTATCAGAATACAAAACATAGTAAATGAATTGAACGGAGAAAAGATTGATGTAGTCCAGTGGGTGGATGATCCCAAGACTCTCATCGCTAATGCCCTCAGTCCAGCTCAGGTAACTAACGTCGAATTAAACGAGGCAGAGGGTACAGCACTAGTCGCCGTACCTGACAAGCAACTGTCATTGGCCATAGGTAAAGAGGGGCAAAATGCTAGACTGGCAGCAAAATTAACTGGCTGGCGAATTGATATTAAAAGCACTTCAGCCTTAGAAACACCTAAAGTTAGTCCTGAGAAAGAACCTGAAATCGAAGTGAAGGAAACAGAAGCCGAGGTTGCTGTCGCTCAGCCAGACACAGAAGTGGCAACTGAATCAACCATTGAAGAGGAGGCTATTACAGAACCAGCAGAAGAAGCTACCGAAGAAGCAATACCCATAACTGACTTTAAGCTAGTTTTGACTTCAGAGTCCCCATCTTCAGAGCAGGGAGCAGCAACTCTGATCCGTTTCGCTGAGGACATACTGCCATCAAAAGCAGGTACCGCCAGAAAAAAGATCAGTAAAGGCAAGAAAGAACAGGAGCTTAAAGAAAAAACGCTTAAGCCCAAGAAATCACGTACCAAGCGGGCTCTTTATCCGGAAGATGATGAATTCGAAGAATAAAATTAAAACTCAGATACCTAAAACCAAGCATATCCCAGAGCGCAGTTGCATAGCCTGCAGGGAAAAGAAAGATAAGAGGGATTTGATTCGTTTGGTTTATAGTTCTACGATCGTCGAGATAGACCCAAAAGGTAAAAAACCTGGACGTGGTGCTTACCTGTGTTCAAAATATGAATGCTGGGATATAGGGCTAAGTAAAAATCGCTTAGACCACGCTTTGCGTGTTAATCTCAGTCCAGAAAATCGTCAGGCGTTACTAGAATATGGCAAAAGCTTATCTAAAAAGGAAGCGTGCTGATAGATGAGTGATAAGAAACAAGAGGCTCTAATCGAACAGCCTCAAGACAACAAAGAGTCAAAGCATGACTCGCAGGCGATTCCAGAAATCAGCTTGCCACCTACTTTAACCGTTAAACAACTGGCTGAGATCCTCGAAGTAAACGCTGTAGATATCATCAAGCAATTGATGAGAAACGGCGTTATGGCTAATATCAACCAGACTATCGATTTTAATGTTGCTACGATAATAGCTGATTACTTCGGCTACAAAGTAAAAAGACAACCAACTGTCAAAGCAAAACCCACCCCGGCGGCTAAAACCGCAAAAGGTGGTAAGCTTGTGCTACGCCCACCAGTAATCACCATTATGGGTCACGTCGACCACGGCAAGACAAGTCTCCTGGATGCTATTCGTAAAAGTAACGTTATCGCTACAGAGGCAGGAGCTATTACACAACATATCGGTGCATATCAAGTAGAAATGGACGGGCGAAAAATCACATTTTTAGACACACCCGGACATGAGGCATTTACCGCAATGAGAGCCCGGGGCGCACAGTCTACCGATATCGCTGTATTGGTGGTAGCCGCTGATGATGGAGTAATGCCACAAACGATAGAAGCCATCCATCACGCACAGGCTGCTGGAGTACCCATAGTAGTTGCCCTGAATAAAGTCGACAAGGCTAATGCCAACCCAGACAAAGTAAAACAGCAGCTATCCGATGTAGGGCTTGTCATCGAAGAATGGGGTGGAGATACAATATGTGTTCCCATCTCAGCTAAAAAGCAGCAGGGAATTTCCGATTTACTGGAGAATCTCCTACTGCTTGCCGATATTCTGGAGCTAAAAGCCAAGCCAGACGGTCCCGCAGAAGGAGTAGCCATTGAAGCCAAGATGGATAAAACCATGGGGCCATTGGCAACCCTCCTTGTTCAAAAAGGCACGCTTAAGATAGGCGATACTGTCGTCATTGGTAACGCTCATGGCAAAGTGAAAGCCATGTTTAATGACGCAGGCAAGCAAATTAAAGTGGCTGAGCCGTCAACACCAGTAAAAGTCCTGGGTTTGAACGAAGTAGCACAAGCCGGAGATAGTTTTAAAGTGGTGAACGATGAGCGTGAAGCACGAGCTCTCCTTGAGAAACGCAATAGTACTCAACAAGCATTTGCTGCCACAGCTAAAACCTTAAGTCTGAGTGACTTTTCTGCACAGGTCAGCAGTGGAAAGGTAAAGGAACTTAATATAATACTTAAAACAGATGTCCAGGGTAGCATTGAGCCGATCAAAGACTCCCTTGAGCAACTGGCAAGTGAAAAGGTTAAGGTAAGAGTTATTCACTCAAGTAGCGGCAGTATTACCGAGAGCGATGTGATGCTGGCATTAGCCTCCAATGGCATTATTATCGGCTTCAATACCCGACCCGAGTCGGGAGCACAACGTCTCGCTGACCTGGAAAATATAAGCATCCGTTACTACAATGTGATATATGAACTTGTAAAAGACGTGGAAAAAGCTCTGAAGGGCATGCTGGAGGCGACTTATGCAGAGGTAGTAAGTGGACAGGCCGAAATACGGGCTGTCTTTGACACAGGGAAAAAGGGAAAAGCTGCTGGTGTCATAATTAGAGAGGGGAAAGCGAGCCGAGATGCCCAAATTCGAATTATACGTAAAGGTGAAACAGTTTTTGAGTCTCGAGTTAGCAGTTTGAAGAGATTCAAAAATGACGTAAAAGAGGTACCTACTGGACAAGAGTGTGGGGTTGGAATAGAGAACTTTACCGATTTTCAAGTTGGCGATATCATCCAATTCTATCGGCGAGAGAAAGTAAGCTAAACTTCTCCCATCTCCTTGTTTTTATCTGATTTCTCCATCATCGATTGAAATTATAACTTCTGGTTTCAGGAAAAATTAATGAGTCGGCGTGCTGAACGAATAAGCAACCTGATCAGACAAGAAATAAGCGAATTGCTTCAAGAACAGGTCAACGATCCCAGGCTTAGCAGTCTTATCTCCATAACCCAGGTCACTACCTCACCTGACCTGATGCAAGCCAAGGTATATGTCACCATTCTGGGGGGTAAGGCAGATAGAAACGAGATGTTGCAAGGTTTTAAAGCTGCTTCAGGATTCTTTCGTAGAGAACTGTCTAAAAAGCTTACATTAAGACATGTCCCGGAGCTTAGCTTCCACTTCGATGATTCTATAGAACGTGGTGTCAATATTCTCAACCTGATCGAGCAGGTTTCTTCAGATAAAACTGAAAATGAGCATTGACGGGATCCTTAATGTTAATAAGCCTGAAGATAAGACTTCTTTTAGTATCGTAGCCTTGTTAAGGCGTCTTTCAGAAGAGAAACATGTTGGCCATACCGGTACCCTCGATCCAATTGCCACAGGCGTTTTACCCATTTGTATAGGGCAGGCAACTAGAGTCGTTCAATTTCTGGCTGATAGCAATAAGACCTACCTAGCACAGATTGAATTGGGCATTGCTACCGACACTTTCGACAGGGAGGGCAAGATAACTCATCGTAAAGACCCAAGCAGCATTACCGTAACTCAAATAGAGAACGCGCTCAAAAATTTCCAGGGCTCGATTCAACAATCACCTCCGATATATAGTGCCGTAAAATACCAGGGCAGGCGTCTCTACGAACTAGCCCGATCTGGTATCCAGGTAAAAACAAAACCAAGGCGAGTAAAAATCACCAGTAATGAACTTGTTAATTATGAACTTCCGATTTTAACTATAAAAGTAGAATGCAGCAAAGGTACTTATATCCGCTCTCTAGCTAACGACCTGGGTCAATATTTGGGCTGCGGTGCTCATATAAGGAATTTAACTCGCATACAATGTGGCCCTTTTCTTATCGAAGATTCTCTGCCTTTGTCCGAGATCGAATGCATATTTAAACAGGGCATTCTGGATAAATTTCTCTACCCGGTAGATACTCCGTTGTTAAGCTGGAATGCAGTCATAGTTGACGAAACAAACGAATTAGCCATTAAAAATGGTTGCTCTATATCATTAGACGAAGAAAATCCTGCAAAGACAAAATACTGCCGAGCTTATAGCTCCGACGGCCGTTTCTTAGCCATACTTCACTACGTCTTAGATAGCAACCTCTGGCATCCAGATAAAGTCTTTTCAATAGGCTAGCTACCTATGTGAAAGCTACTTTGAAAAATGTTAAGATTGCAGTTCCTGGAACCTGCCCTAAATGTGATGCCAAGGTATCCAGATAGGCAAGAATTAGAATAGCGGCGTTTGCTAGCTAGAAAAAGTCAATTTCTTAATCCGGTCGAGCAAGAGCAAGGGATTTCCCTTCAAAATCTGCTGATATTGTCTATTACTCACACCAGCTTTACTCAAAATATCTCTGGCCAGAGCTGATGTGAGCAAATCGTCTTCGTCATGTGCGTCGGAATTGACCAAAAGCCTAGCTTTCTGCTTTTTACAAATCGAAGCAACATGATGGTTAGTTATGCAATGCCCGCGCCTGCCTGAAAGTTCAATAAAGACACCATTCTGTGATGCCAGAGTTGCTTCTTCCGGCGTTATCAATCCCGGATGGGCAAGAATATCGACATAAGGCGACCGAGCAGCAGCCAGATTAGTTCCCTTGGGTACAGGTTCAACCGTCGATTCGCCGTGAACTACGACCACCCAGGCACCTAATTCCTTGGCCTTTTGGGCAGTATCGCAGATTGCCTCCGAAGGCAGATGAGTAAGCTCCACACCAGGAATAGCTATGATATCCCAGTGTGCTCTGGCCAGAGCACAGTCATCGCTCGTCTCTTTAATTACTCTGGCTAAAGAACCCAAACCCAAATGGTCAGTAATCGCAATAGCAGAATAACCTTTAACAAAAGCCCGATGTATTAACTCAATCGGTGAGAGGACACCATCGCTATGAAATGTATGTGTATGAAAATCATAAAACATCCTTTGACGATATCACAAAACCTTGTTATATACAAGGGCAGCTATTATAATATATAGGCGTTATTTTTAGGCAAGTCCTTTTATATGGCGAATTGATTTGGCTTGCTTAATCAAGTCAAAGAAGGAGTAAAAAATGGGTAAGATAAATGTAGCAATCATAGGCGTAGGTAATTGCGCATCTTCACTGGTTCAAGGTATATATTATTATAAAAATGCCAAGGCGGATGAATTCGTACCCGGATTAATGCATGTTAACCTGGGCGGGTATCACATAAAAGATATTAACTTCGTTGCTGCAGTTGATATCGATAAAAACAAAGTGGGTAAGGATCTAGCAGACGCAATTTACACCAAGCCCAATAACACTTTTAAGTTTTGTGATGTCCCCAAAACAGGTGTTAAAGTAGTCAGAGGCATGACACATGATGGATTGGGTAAATATCTATCTCAGATTATAACCAAAGCACCGGGGAGTACTGCTAATATTGTCAGCATCCTTAAAGAAACAAAAACCGACGTAGTTCTTAACTATCTGCCGGTAGGTAGCGAAGAAGCGACCAAGTGGTATGTAGAGCAGGTATTGACAGCCGGTTGCGGATTAATTAACTGTATACCCGTTTTTATCGCTCGTGAGCCTTACTGGTATAACCGCTTTGCCGAAGCAGGACTTCCTGTAATAGGTGATGATGTTAAGTCGCAGGTCGGTGCTACTATAACACATCGTGTATTAACTAAATTATTTCTGGATCGCGGAGTAAAGCTGGAAAAAACCTACCAGCTCAACTTCGGTGGTAACACCGATTTCTTCAATATGCTTGAGCGTGAACGCCTGGAATCAAAGAAAATATCCAAGACCAACGCCGTTACCTCACAGTTAGATTATGAATTAGACCCTGATGACATCCATGTCGGCCCCAGTGATTATGTACCCTGGCTAACCGACCGCAAGTTCTGCCACATAAGAATGGAAGGACGTACCTTCGGAGACGTACCCTTGAATTTGGAGCTTAAACTGGAAGTCTGGGACAGTCCCAACTCAGCCGGCGTGGTTATAGATGCTATCCGATGCTGTAAATTAGCCCTTGATCGAGGCTTATCAGGTTCCCTTGTCGGACCTTCATCGTACTTCATGAAATCTCCGCCAATTCAATACTCAGATGATGAGGCCCGCGGAAGAGTAGAGGAATTCATAGATGGGAAAGAGCAATCAAGTCCTATTTCCTTACCTGAGAAAGCAGTCGTGGGACAGCAGAACAAAGCCCAATAAGGGCTAACAAGTTCTCTTAGCAGGGTGAAACGCGGTGAAGATTGGGCTAGTTTCTCCATATGATTATTCCCATCCTGGCGGCGTAGTCAATCACATCTCTCATTTAGCACATAATTTCAGCCAAATGGGTCACGAGGTCAGAATCATAGCGCCCTGTCTCAAAGATGAAGATCGTTACTTTGATGAAAATCTCAAGGCTGTCGGTAGACCATTGCCTATACCGTACGGGGGCTCAATAGCTCGTATTCCTCTGTCTCCGTGGTTGCCAGTCCAGATTAGAAGAACATTGCGCCACGAAAAATTTGATATCTTACACCTTCATGAACCTTTTGCTCCCTTGCTCTGCGTCAGTGCTCTGGCACAATCTAACTGTACCAATGTGGGCACTTTCCATGCCTGCCATAATAGGTCCCGTTCCTACTATGTATCAAAACCTGTAATAAAGAGGTGGATGAAAAAATTACACGGCAAAATCACAGTTTCCAAAGCCGCCCTGAACTATATATATAAATATTTCCCAAGCGAAGAGTACCGCATAATACCGAATGGTATAGATGTTCAGACGTTTTCACCAGAAGGGCCAGTCCGTAAGGAATTTATTGACGGAAAACTAAATATTCTCTTTGTGGGTCGTCTGGAAAAGCGCAAGGGCCTGGGGCATCTACTAAACGCCTGCGCTATTCTTAAAAGAAGTTTTTCGAATTTCCGAATTATCGTGGTCGGACCTGGCACCAGGCTACGCCCCAGATATCAGGAACAAGCCAAAGAGCTGGAACTGGATGATATAGTATTCACTAATTTTGTTTCCGCTGCTGAGTTACCTGAATACTATCGTACTGCCGATATTTATTGCGCTCCGGCCACTGGTGGAGAAAGCTTCGGAATTGTGCTTCTAGAAGCAATGGCGTGTGGTAAACCTGTAATCGCATCTAACATTGAAGGTTATGCCACCGTATTAAGTCATAGTGAGGAAGGATTGCTGGTACCGCAAGGAAATGAAGAAGCTTTAGCGGAAGCTATATTATCACTTGCAGAAAACCGCTCTCTCAGGGAACAGATGGGAGCCAAAGGTAAAGTCAAAGCTAATAAATATAGCTGGAAGAGTGTTGCTCGCCAAGTAGTTGACTATTACGCGAGTCTCCTGCACTAATTTTTTAAACAAGAAAGTATTAATCGATGGATCTTCGTAAATTTGCCTCTACAAAAATAACCGGCCCATTGATACCTCTATTGAGTAAAACCGGGCTGACGCCTGATATTTTGACCTGGATTGGGCTGTTCATAAATATAATAGCCGCCGCAGTAATAGCACTCAACCACCTGCTTATCGGCGGTGTTCTTGTTCTCTTTTCAGGACTATTCGACCTGCTTGACGGGGCATTGGCTCGTTACACTAACAAAACCACCCGCTTTGGGGCTTTATTGGACTCCACTTTCGACCGGCTTTCTGAAGCATTAGTCCTAATTGGAATCTTAATTTTATATTTAAACGGCGAACATACGATAGAGATCTTGCTCATCTTTGTAGTGCTGGTTGCCTCCTTTCTTATCAGTTATATCAGGGCCAGGGCTGAGGGTCTGGGCATAGAATGCAAAGCTGGCTTGTTCACCAGACCTGAGAGGGTTATAATACTTGCGCTTGGTTTAATGGTAAACCAGGTCTTGATAGCTCTGATAATTCTGGCGGTTTTTACCATTGTCACCGTGATACAAAGGCTTGTACACGTATGGCGGCAGACCAAAAAGCAAGTAAGTTAACAATTAATCAGCGTGTGCAATTATGAATGATAAGCAATTTCAATGGAGTTTAACAACTCTAAATATCCTGGCAATACTCTGGATAGTACTGGGGAGTATTTTTGTCCTCAGTGCTGTCTGGACAATAATAATAGGCTTAATTGTATGGATCGGCGGTGGCGGTACACTGCTCCACTATTGGGGCAAGAAATACATGAGTCAATTATAAATAATGAATTCTACAATAGGTTCGCAACAATGACATCATCGGGGTTAAGTAAAGCTTGTCCCATTAGAACAAATTCTTTTCCTCTCGTCTTATAACGAGGAGAGAGACAAATAAAAGGTTGGTAAATAATGGCAGTAACAACAATTGTTGGCGGGCAATGGGGAGACGAAGGCAAAGGTAAGATAGTTGACCTGTTAGCTGAAAAAGCTAAGCTGGTGATACGCTATTCCGGAGGCGATAATGCTGGCCATACTGTAGTGAATCCACATGGAGAGTTTAAGCTACATTTGGTACCTTCGGGAATATTCCACCCTGGCGCAACTTGCATACTTGGCAATGGCGTTGCCATCAACCCTGTCGTACTTCTGCAAGAAATCGATGAGCTCAAGAAAAAGAATGTCGACACCAGCAGGCTATATATCAGTGACAGAGCACACATAATAATGCCCTATCATATCCTTTTTGACCGATTGGAAGAAGAAAGGCGTGGCGGCGGAGCCATAGGCACTACACTGAAAGGAATCGGCCCTGTATTCACCGATAAAGCTGCCCGACTCGGCATTCGTGCCAGCGATTTGCTGGACGAAAAAACATTAAAGGACCGGCTGAGCGCCATACTCGAACTCAAAAATACAATTATAACTAAAGTCTATAACTCAACACCTTTATCACTTGAAGAGATTTACCAACAATACAGCGACTATGGTAAACGTCTGGCCCCTTACATAAGAGAAACCAGCACAATTATTCGAGAAGCCTTATCCCACAAGGAAAACATCTTACTTGAAGGTGCACAGGGTACCATGCTTGACCCCGATTTCGGCACATACCCTTATGTAACTTCATCTTCACCTTTAGCTTCAAGTAGCGCCACAGGTTCAGGGATAAACATTCATAAAATAACTAATATTATCGGCGTATTCAAGGCCTATATCACCAGGGTTGGTGGCGGCCCCATGCCTACAGAACTCAAAGACGAAACAGGTGAGTTCATCAGAAATCGGGCTCAGGAATACGGAACTACCACTGGCAGACCACGTCGCTGCGGCTGGTTTGATGCTGTGGCTGGCCGCTTCAGTGTTCAAACCAATGGATTCGACAGCTTAGTTCTGACCCGCCTTGATATCCTGGATGCTCTACCCAGTATCAGTATTTGCACCTCCTATAAAATAGGAGACAAAACTATTGACAATTTCCCGACTGACATAGCTACTCTGGATAAATGCCAGCCTGTTTATGAACAGCTCCCTGGTTGGGAAAAATCAACCAGCGATATACGCAACTTCAAAAAATTACCATCCGGAGCAAAACGCTACATATCTCGTCTTGAAGAGGTTCTCTCCTGCCCTATTAGCATTATCTCAGTAGGAGCCAAACGAGAACAGACTATAATAGCCAGACCTGTTATCTAAATTACACAACCATCTATTGCTAGCACCCATCAAATGCAAACGTAAGACGACGGCTAAAATACGCTTTCTTGATTATCGCTACGAATATTGAAAAGAAAAACCACGAGTGAGCGTGAGTCAATAAAACTTAAACCTGGCTAGTCAAGGGCAGGTCAATCTTATATCGCTTTAAAGTCTCTTGAATCAGAGCCTTTGATTTTTCATCAGGCTCAGTAAGTGGCAAGCGAGGCTTACCCACAGAAAACCCCAGATAATTCAACGCATACTTAACTGGCATAGGATTAGACACTACAAAAAGTGCATCCACCAGAGGCAACAGATGACGATGTATGCTGGCCGCCTCTTTGCTCTTGCCGCTAACAAAGGCATCTATCATTTGTTTAATCTGAAGCCCAACCAAATGAGAAGCAACGCTTATAATACCATAACCACCCAGAGCCAGTATCGGCAAAGTATCACCGTCATTGCCGCTATAAACCAGAAATCCTTCTTCTACACCACCAATAATCTTGGCAATCTGCTCAAAATTGGCGCTGGCTTCTTTTATTCCTACTATATTGCTAATCTTGCTAAGCTTGACCACAGTCTCAGCACTCAGGTTAGTGACGGTACGCGATGGCACATTATAAATTATGCAGGGTAAACTGGTAGCATCCGCTATCGCCTTGAAATGCTGATAAATCCCCTCTTGAGTAGGCTTATTGTAATAAGGAACCACCAAAAGACAACCGTCAATTCCTAATTTTTCCGCTTCCCTGGTGAGTGTAATTGAATCCTTAGTACTGTAGTTACCCGTGCCGACTATCAAAGCACCACGACCACCTACTGCCGACTTAACTTCGACAAAAAGACGCAATTTTTCCTCATGACTCAGAGTCGAGCATTCGCCAGTGGTACCGGCGACCACAACACCATCACTACCGGAATCAAACAGAGATTTAGCCAACCTTTTGCTCTGGGTATAATCAACCTCGCCTTCAGTATCAAAAGGAGTCGCCATTGCGGTGAGCAAACGACCAAAATGTTTCATAACCAGTCTCCGTATTTAGTTTTGAATTTTGATCCAGTCGTTTTTAGCTGCCTCTTCGGCAATCTGGACAGCATTAAGAGCAGCACCCTTGCGTAAATTATCAGACACAACCCACATTACCAGGCTATTAGGTTGCGAGATATCGGTTCGGATACGCCCAACGTAAACATCATCCGACCCCGCTGCTAACCAGGGCTGCGGATAAAGGCTAACACTGGGGTCATCCAGTACTCTGACACCAGGTGCCCCAGCCAGAATACGTCTGGCTTCGTCAGGGCTAATAGGATTAGCGAACTCAACATTAATCGCCTCACTATGGCCGATAAAAACAGGTACTCTCACACAAGTAGCTGAAACTGCAATACTATCAGCATGCATTATCTTGCGTGTCTCTTCTACCATCTTCTGTTCTTCCTTGGTATAACCGCTATCTAAAAACACATCTATTTCAGGAAGCAAATTGAAAGCAATCTGATGCGGGTAAACGTGAGGAATGACATTCTGTCCTTCCAGCACCGACTTAGCCTGAGTAGTCAACTCTTCCATTGCCGCCAGCCCGGTTCCAGAAACGGCTTGATAAGTAGATGCCACAATTCGTTTAATGGGATTAACCTTGTGCAAAGGATAAAGGGCTACCACCATTTGAATTGTAGAGCAATTTGGATTAGCAATAATGCCCTTATGTAATTTTATATCCTCGACGTTAACCTCAGGAACAACCAGAGGCACCTTTGGTTCCATTCTAAAGGCAGCACTGTTATCAACTACCAAAGCTCCAGCTTTAGCTGCAACAGGTGAGAAATAGCGACTAATCTCAGCACCTGCCGAGAAAAGTGCAATATCCACATGCTGAAAAGAATCAGTGGTGGTTTCCTTAACCTCAATCTCTTCATGTCCTACGAAGAGCTTCTTACCCGCAGAACGGTCGGAAGCATAAAGCTGAATGGAAGAGACAGGAAATTTACGTTGCTCCAGAACTCTGATAAACTCCTGACCAACCAAACCAGTAGCACCAACTATAGCTACATTATAAGACTTCATCATCTCTCCCTAGATTTAGTAATTCGTCCAGGCCATAAACCAAACCCTTTCTCTTTACCACTTCTTTTATGGCTAAAACAACTCCCGGTACAAAACATTCTCTATTTATCGTATCGTGGCGCAGCGTTAAAGTTTGTCCCTGCCCTCCGAAGATAATTTCTTCACTGGCCACTAGACCAGGTAATCTTACACTATGTATGGCTATGCCTTCAACCTGACCTCCACGTGTACCGCTTATGTTTTCCTTCCTGGTTTGTGCAAGTATAAAAGGCTTGCCTCTTGCCTGTACCATATCTTTAGCGGTAGCTAAAGCAGTACCTGAAGGCGAATCGGCTTTCTGATTGTGGTGCAACTCAATTATCTCGGCATGATCAAAATATTTAGCTGCTATTTTAGCCAGGTGCATCAGGACAACAGCTCCCAGAGCAAAATTCGGTGCTACCACAACCCCAACATCATTATCTTTAGCAAGTTGCTCGATCTCCCTTAAACTACTATCTGAAATCCCGGTAGTCCCGATAACCAAGTTCACCTTTTGTTTAATCGCGATTCTAGCTGCAGCTATAGCAACTTCGGCAATGGTAAAATCTACTATTACCTGCGGTCTGCACTTTGACAAGAGAGGACTTAAATCCTTGGTCAGCGGCACCTTAAGGCTTACCTCAGGTACATCAAGATTTTCCTGAACAGCTAGAACATCTACAGCGCCAACCAGGGAAAGAGCAGGGTCTCTGGATACGCCAACGACAACTTCCCTCCCAACTTTTCCCAGGGCTCCATTAACTAACACTTTGATTTGCTTCATCGCCTTATACTGAAAGATTGTAGAAACATTGGCCCCTACAACTTTTATTTATTATCGTTCAATCTGATGGCGATGTCGGCTATCCCTACTGGTATTTCTATGACCGCCGGGACGAGCATTAGATAGTCTCGGACGAGAGTGACCTGATGAGACAGGAGTAATCGGTCTGGAATTCTCATCTGTAGGTGAATCTGCAAAAACTGCCCGGCGTGAAAGATTAACCCTGCCCAAATGATCGATTTCAGTGACTTTAACCGTAATTTCATCGCCCTCTTTAACCACGTCCTCAACTTTAGCCACGCGGTAGTCAGCCAGCTCGCTGATATGAACCAGTCCTTCTTTCTTAGGTAGAACCTCGACAAAGGCACCGAAGTTGGTCACACGAGTTACTTTCCCGGTATATATAGCACCCACTTCCACTTCCCTGGTCAAGCCTTCTATCATATCGATCGCCCTTTTAGCCGCCTCTTCATTATTTGAACCAATAATTACCGTGCCATCGTTCTCCACATCTATGGTAACTTTAGTTTCTTCAATAATAGAACGTATGGTTTTGCCGCCGGGGCCGATAACGGTACCGATCTTACTGGGGTCAACGCTTATCTTATGCACGCGTGGTGCATAGGGGCTTAGCTCAGAGCGGCTGGCGGCTATGGCTTTTGCCATATTATCAAGTATAAACAGCCGCGCATCTCGTGCTTGCATTAAAGCATCAGTCAGTATCTGCTGGTTAATACCCTGAAGTTTTATATCCAGTTGAATAGCGGTAACACCATTTCTGGTACCAGCAACTTTGAAGTCCATATCTCCATAGGCATCTTCCTTGCCCTCAATATCGGTAAGAACAACATACTCATTGTTTTCCCCGGTAACCAGTCCCATTGCTATTCCTGCAACTGGAGCCTTAATCGGTACACCAGCATCCATTAAAGCCAGAGTCGAAGCACAGACACTGGCCATAGAAGTGCTACCATTGGAACTGAGAACCTCGGAGACCAGCCTGATTGTATAGGAAAAATCCTTCTCGTCAGGTATTACCGGAAACAGAGACCTCTCAGCCAGTGCGCCATGACCGATTTCCCTTCTACCCGGTGTTCCCATTCTCTTTACCTCACCGGTAGAGAACGGCGGGAAATTGTAATGGTGCATAAAACGTTTAGTTTCTTCCAGCCCCAGGCCATCAATGAGTTGCTCCTGGCGCAAGGAACCAAGCGTACTTATAGTCAACACCTGAGTCCTGCCCCTGGTAAAAAGCGCCGAGCCGTGTGTGCGTGGCAAAAGTCCGACCTCGCTGTTTAGCGGACGAATTTCTGTACGCTGGCGCCCATCAAGATGTGTTTTATTTCCCAGAATATATTTCCTGGCTGCCTTCTTTAAATGGTCCTCTATTACTTTCTCAATATCAGTCTCAGAAAAAGAATCCTTTAGTTTCTCAATAATCTCCTTTTTCAAGGAATCAGCTACCTCTTCCCTCTCAACCTTGTCGGCCTGGGTAACAGCGGAAGTAATTTTATCCTCGAATTCCGAGCTGACCGTAGACACTAAATCAGGGGGCAATTCCACAGCTTTTAGCTCCAGCTTCGGCTTGCCATTAATTTTCTGAAGCTCTTCCTGAATCTTAATAATTTCCTGATTAGCTTCATGACCGATCTTAATAGCTTCCAAGAAAAGTTCCTCTTGAGCTTGCTGACCCTCTGCCTCTACCATCACCACAGCATCTTTAGTGCTGGCAACAACAACTTCGATCAGGCTATCATTTAACTGTAGTAGAGTCGGGTTTACCACAAATTTATCGTCGATATAACCTACACGCACTGCTGCAACCGGACCATTAAATGGCACCGAAGAAAGCATCAATGAGGCAGAAGCACCAATTAGCGCCAGAATATCGGGAGCGTTTTCTTGATCGGTAGAAAGTACAGTAATAACAACTTGAACCTCGTTGCTCAAGCCTTTAGATAAAAGCGGACGCATTGAACGATCAGTAAGTCTGGCTGTTAAAGTCGCCTGTTCGCTGGGACGACCTTCTCTTCTGATAAAGCTGCCCGGGATTTTACCTACCGCATAATGCCGTTCCTCATAGTCAACAGTTAAACGAACGAAGTCAACTTTATCCTGGGATGGACTACCAACACAGGTAGTAACCAGCACAACGGTATCTCCGTATCGCACGGTAACAGAGCTATCAGCCTGATTGGCTAGCTTACCTGTTTCTATTTTAAGTGTTTTATCTGCAACTAAGCAGTCTTTAGATAACATCATTACCATTCAAAACCTTAATTTATTTCCGCAAGCCCAACCTAGCAATGATGCTACGATAACGAGCAACATCGTTATCATTAACGTAAGCTAACAGGCGTTTTCGCTGTCCTATCAGCTTCAGAAGTCCACGACGAGAGTGATGATCATGTTTGTGCACTTTCAAGTGCTCCGATAGCTGATTTATCCTCGTTGTCAACAAGGAAATCTGCACCTCGGCAGACCCGGTATCACCATCATGCGTGGCAAAATCAGAAATGATGGCTGTTTTCTGTTCCTTATTCAAGTGTTTACTCCTTATTTATTTGACTACATACAATTACAAACAAAAATTATAACACAGGCTTATGTTAAATGCATAGAATTTCGAGATTTTTTCACTAATAAGAGTATACGAAATTTCATCACTTCACTGTCAAAACGCCCTTTAAGCTGACAAGAGACATAGGGTATAATATTAGAGTAATGACCTCCCAGGTTTTTTATCGCAAGTGGCGTCCTCAAACTCTTTCAGAAGTAGTAGGCCAGCAGCATGTCACCCAGACATTACGCCACGCCGTGGAAAGCGGTCATATAGCACATGCCTATCTCTTCTGTGGTCCTCGGGGCACAGGCAAAACCAGCACCGGGCGCATCCTTGCCAAAGCGGTCAATTGCTTAAACCCGATAAAAGGCGAGCCCTGCAACAATTGCCAGATATGCCATGAAATCAATGCGGGCAGCGCACTGGATATAATAGAAATAGATGCTGCCAGCAACCGCGGCATTGATGATATCCGCGAGCTGAGAGATAAAGTTAATTTTACTCCCAATCAAGCCCGCTACAAGGTCTACATCATCGATGAAGTCCATATGATCACCGATGCAGCAGCTAATGCCTTCCTTAAAACTCTGGAAGAGCCGCCGGCACATGCCATATTTATACTTGCAACCACAGACCCACATAAAGTGCTGGCTACGATTCTTTCGCGCTGTCAGCGTTTTGATTTCCGCCGGCTTTCTCAATCTGCAGTAATTGATAAGCTTACATTCATATGCGATAAAGAAGGGATTCATACCGAACCCGAAGCCCTCAGGCTAATTGCCAAAGTAACTACCGGCAGTCTGCGCGATGCCGAAAACGTACTGGAACAACTGGTTGCCTATTACGGGCATAATATAGATATCCATCAGGTGCAGGCGATGCTGGGTATCAGCGGGGACTTGCGCACCAGAGAACTGGCTAAATACATAATCAATAAAGATATCGCCGCCGGATTAAATGCTATCAATAACATCAGCAATGACGGCACCGACCTCAGACAACTCAACCGCGACCTGGTAAATTATCTACGTGACTTGCTTCTGGTTAAGTCCGGCTCCGAAGATGTGGTAGATGCCACCAGTGAAGACATGTCTGAACTGAAAAGCCTGGCAGCAGGTACCAGCCTCAACTATTTACTAACGGCTGTCAAGCGTTTTGGCGAGGCAGATATTCGCCTGGGCAACTATTCTCCACTGCCGCTGGAACTGGCTTTAGTAGGAACTATCTTAACGTCAAACGAAGATAAACAGGCGGAAACTCCGACAACAACCGAGGCCGCAAAGCCCGCTGCCGAGAAACAACCGAGCCAACCCAAACCAGCCAAAACTGAGAAAGTAGCAGAAGAGAAACAAGCAACTCAATATGAGAAAACCTCAGCCCAAGAACCAACCAGTACCAAAACTCCACGCAAGACAGCTAAAGACGTGCCTGGACCGGAAGCACAGCCCTCCCCAACTACAGCGGACGCCTCTGCTAAAGAACCTGTGGCTGCAAGTTCTAACACCGATATCGCTCATATACAAAATCGCTGGAAGGATTTTGTGAATGCCTTACGCGGCACCGGCTCAAAAGGTAACCTCGATGCCTTTTTGCGTAACTCCTGCGAACCGGTAAATATCGAAGGCAATATTTTAACGCTTGGTTTCTATGCCAAATTCCACAAAGAATATATCGAAGACCAAAAATATCGTTTCCTGGTAGAAAAGAAGCTGCAAGAAGTTTTTGGACACCCCTACAAAATACGTTGTACACTTATAGAACGTAGCAAAGAAGTGTCTCCGAAAAAAGCCGAGATTGAAAGCCCGCTGGTAAGAGCCGCTCTTCAGAGGGGTGCCAAGCTAATTTAACTAAAGTCTTAAATGGAGGTGAAATGAACAAGAATGTACTTCGCCAGGCACAGGAATTACAGGCAAAGCTAGCCAAAGCACAACAGGAGTTGGGTGATATGACTGTGGAAGTCAGCTCGGGCGGCGGAGCTGTTAAAATTATTATGGACGGCCAGCAAAAAATCCATTCGGTAACCATCTCCCCCGAAGTACTCACCGCTGGCGATACTGAAATGTTGCAGGACCTGGTTATGGCTGCAGTTAACGAAGCCATTAAAAAATCCCAGGAGCTTGCCACCAGCCATCTCGGCAGTCTGACCAGCAATATTAAAATCCCGGGACTTTTCTAGAGAGGTTGAAAATTAATCTTGAGCATAAACTTGCCCACGGCCGAACCCATAGCCCGTTTAATAGAAGAATTCAGCAAACTGCCTGGCATCGGCCCCAAGAGTGCCCAGCGGCTAACCTATTACCTTCTTCAAACACCTGCTGAGAAAACAGAGGCTCTGGCCAAAGCCATCCTGGAGCTAAAGCAAAATTTAAGCCTGTGTTGCGTCTGCTTCAATATTACCGATACTGCCCCTTGCGTTATCTGCCGTGATACGGAGCGCGACCACAGCAAAATTTGTATAGTGGAAGAGCCTGCCGATATCCTCCCTCTGGAGCGGACTAAAAAGTACCAGGGAGTTTATCACGTGCTTCACGGAGTTATTGCCCCATCTGACGGCATAGGTCCTGACGAACTGAAAATAAAAGAGCTTATGGCTCGCCTCGGCGATGGTTCTGTAACCGAGGTAATACTGGCAACTAACCCCAATACCGAAGGCGAAGCTACCGCCATGTATCTCCAGACCCTGATAGCCCCTTTAAATATCCGTATCACCAGATTAGCCCGTGGACTGCCCTACGGTGCGGACCTGGAATATGCTGATGATGTTACCCTTACCCGCGCCCTGGAAGGCAGGCAGGAAATGTGACCGCAGTGTAGCCTATGAAACTACCTCGGGTTTACCAGACAGAAGCCATCATCATAAAGCGCATTAAACTGGGCGAAGCTGACAGAATTCTTACCCTCTTCACACCTGACTACGGCAAACTGAAAGCAGTCGCCAAAGGTACCCGCCGTACCAAGAGCAAAATGGGCGGGCATGTAGAGCTCCTTACCCACAGCTCGCTGCTGCTGGCCAGAGGCAGGAATCTGGACATAGTCACCCAGGCGCAGACCATTAACAGCTTCATGGCGCTTAAGGAAAACCTCAAGCGTATGTCCTGCGGGCTCTACATTTCAGAACTGGTCGATTCATTTACCGAGGAACATATCGAAAATCGCGATATCTTCTCTTTGTTCCTCGACACCCTTCATCACTTGTCCGAGGCTAAAAACAATGATATCGCCTTACGTTACTTCGAACTGCGTCTCCTGGACTATAGCGGCTACCGTCCCCAGCTACAAAAATGTGCCAACTGTAATTCACCGATCAAGCCAATTGCCAACTACTTTAGCTCCAGCCAGGGCGGCGTGCTTTGTACGGAGTGCGGTTACCAGGAACCTCCGTCCCGTACTTTGTCCCTGAACGCCCTGAAAGTCCTCCGCCTGTGGCAAAACTGTGACTTCACCACAGCCAGCCGGGTAAATATAAACCCGGAGTTAGCTCTGGAACTCGAACAAACGTTGCGCGATTACATCAAATACCTGCTGGAGAAACAGGTCAAATCAACCGCCTGGCTGGATAGGCTTAAATAAATAGCCCAATCTCCTTGACAGCTACCACTCCGAAGCTTAACATGGCATAAGGGATTTACAATCAAGGAGATAACCTATGGCAATTAAAACAGCTCAGCAATACCGGGAAAGTCTTAAGAAACTTTCCCCCAGAGTCTATCTTGGTGGCAAAAGGATTAAGAGCATCCTGGATAATCCCACCACGAAGTCTATCATTGAAGGAACAGCCCGCAGCTTTGAGATGGCTAATGACCCCAACTATAAAGACCTCTTGATCACCAGGTCACACCTGACCTCTGCGGGAATCAATCGGGCGACTCATATCAATAAAAGCCTCGACGACCTGCAAAAGCGGGTGGAAATGGCCGTTCTGATAGCACAGGAACTGGGCACATGTTATTACCGTTGCGGTGCCTCAAACGCTTTAACCCACCTGGCCAGTGTCACCTGGGAGATGGACCAGAAACTGGGTACCGGTTATAACCAGAGATTCAACGATTATCTGAAGTTCGTCCAGGATAATGACCTGGTACTCAGCATAGGCGTCAATGACCCCAAAGGCATCAGGACCAGAGGAATAAAGGAGCAGGACCCGGATATGGTGTTGAGAATGGTAGAGAAACGGGACAGCGGTATTGTTGTCAGAGGTGCCAAGCTGCACCAGACAGGTGCCGTTGTCGCCCACGAGCATATCATCGTTGCCGGAGCTCTATGCCAGAAAGGAGACGAAGATTACGCCATTGCCTTTGCTGTACCCAACGGTACACAGGGAATCACCTATATCTGTCAGTACAACCCCTATACAGTGGAACGAGAGACCGAAGACGATATCTATCAGATTGGCAACCCTCGTTATGGTCAGAGAGAAACCGCCATGGTTATTTTCGATGATGTCTTTATCCCCTGGGAGAGGGTTTTTCTGTGCGGTGAAGTCGAGTTCACCGGCAAATTACGTGACGCTTCTGCCAGGCTTCATTCCACCTGTGAGGGAGCCTGTAAAGCCGGTTGGCTGGACCTGATGATAGGTGCCGCCCAGCTCTGCGCCGAATATAGCGGGCTGGAAGGTGTTCCCCATATCCAGATGGACATAGCCGAGATAATCAAGGTACGGGAGATATGCCATGCCCTGGCAATCGCCGCCGCAGCCCGGGGCAGTGAACAACCTGCCGGCTCCGGTGTCTTCCTGCCTGATATCACTTTTGCCAGGATGGCAATTGCCTACAGCAGCTATGGTTTCTGGGAGGCAATAGAGAAGGCAACCGATGTCGCCGGCGGACTGGTAATTACCATGCCCTCCGAAAAGGAATTGAAAAATCCGGAGACCAGCGAATACGTTAAAAAATATCTGAAGTCCGCTGCTCCGGCGGAAAAGAGATTGCGGATTACCAAATTCCTGCAGAACTGGGTTTGCGGATTGCACGGCGCCGCTACCTGGCAGGGTGGTGGAGTGCCTTACGGTGCCCTGATGGCAACTTACAACTCCACTGACTGGGAGCAAAAGAAAAAGCTGGCGGAAAAACTGGCAGGTATCAATTAAAAGCTATTTCAAATCTGGCAAATCAACCGCTCTAGTGAGCTAGCTAAATAATAAAAACCATTTTATTCTACTTCATATATCTGGTTCACAGCAGCAAACGCATTGATACGACCTGTACCGTTTCCTACAGAATCAGGACGGTCTAAGCTGCTCTCTATTGTCATTCGAACCTCATCATTAATAAAACCATCCCCATTTTCATCCTCAAGCAGGGTAAAAAGAAGGCCTGCCAGTCCAGATACGTAAGCAGTTGCCATTGAGGTTCCACTCCTATATCCATATTCTTTAAAAGGCAATGTAGAATAAATGTTAGTACCTGGAGCTGCCACATGTACCCAATCACCATGACCCGACCAGGAAGCTATAGAATCGTCATCATCTGTAGCTGCCACGGCAATGCAATTAGCATAATAAGCAGGATAAGTGGGTTTTGTGTCCGTTTTATTACCTGCGGCACATACTAAGACTGCGCCTTTATTCCAGGCGTAGTTTACCGCCTCTTCCAATTCTGAGGATGGTTTGGCAGCGAACAAACTCATATTTATGACCCTGGCTCCATGGTCAACCGCCCAGATAATGCTCTGAGCTAACGCAGAATTATCAAATCTGCCGCTTTCGTCGGCTACTTTAACATTCAACAGTCTGCAATTATATGCCAGCCCGGTAATACCTATGCCGTTATTTGCCGTGGCTGCAATGATGCCAGCAATGTGTGTACCATGACCATATATATCATAAGACGTTGGACTATCGCTGAAATTTGCCTCATCTAGCACTTTACCTGCCAGGTCATCATGATTTAGGGCAATCCCGGTATCCAGGATAGCTATAACAACATGTTCATCTCCTGATGTAACCTGCCAGGCTTCAGGTGCCCTGATCTTGGAAATAGCCCATTGCTTATTAAAATCCGGATCGTTAGGAGACGACTTCGATGAACTGTAAAAATCAGGCGCCTGTGTAATAGAGATATCTGCCACCCGCCCCCCACCATCATCAATACTTGCTAAACTTAGCAATGGTAGGGCAACCAGGCAAAACGCCCCAATCCATATACAAACCGTTTTTATATATAGCAAAGATTTCACTTTGCACCCCTTCGCAATCTCATCGTAACAAAGAAAAGTAAAAATGCTCGTAAATTTTTGGTAAATAAATCTACAAAAATCGGTTAAATTTTCGTTAAAATTTAAATTAAACATCACTATCAACCTGTTTATACAATAGACTATTCCGAAGCTTCCCACATGACCTGTTAGTCCTGATTTGTTTTAGTAACTTGGTAATAGTACTTAGGTACTTATAGAAAGAGACTGGCCAAAGAAATGACTTCTTAAGCCAGTCTCTTTCACTGCACATGGAACTACGATTAAATTACACACATGATAAACTTGAATTAAAAATACAGCTAGGACTTAAGTCGCAAAGTGAGGGATTTTTAATAGTAGCTAAGCGGATGGAAATAAATTAAATGCGGCTTAAATTTATTGTTACGTGCGAATCATTCGACTCGAGCGATTGCACATTCTTGGGTGGCACCTGCCCACAGGTGCCCTTTTCCTTAATTTTCTTTTGGCTTTACTTTAGTTAAAGGTAACGTAAAGAAAAAGGTTGAGCCCTTACCGACTCCAGATTTTACCCAAATACGGCCTCCCTGGGCCTCTATCAGCCGCTTACAAACCGCTAACCCCAAGCCTACACCTTTGAAAAACTGACAACGGATATCCGATAACCTCTCAAAAGGTTGAAAAAGTCTGTCCTGATAGCGGGCGGGTATACCTATGCCCTGGTCAGTCACCCCAATAACTACTGTATCCTTTTTCAACCTGGCAGAAACCCGTATTTCAGTCCCCTGCTGAGAATATTTGGCTGCATTATCCAGAAGATTATAAATTATGTGTTTAAATACTAATGGGTCGGTATAAACCTCGGTTATTTTATCCGGAATTTCTTCCCCAAACTTGTGGGTCCGGTATTGCTTCTCCAGCTTTTTCATTACCTCTTTTACAATCTGCTTGATCATGGTCGGCTGAGAGTAAATATGGAGTTGCCCCGCCTGAGCACGGGAAAGCTCCAGCAGATCATCCAGTAAATGAGCCAAAGATTCCGCCTCGGAAGCCGTATCACTAAGAAGCTGATGTGCTTCTTTCTTAGTTATTCGTGACCCTTCGGTAACCAGCGTACTCAAAGTTCCTATTATGGTGGTCAGAGGGCTGCGCAGTTCATGAGACACCAGTCCAAAAAACTCGTCTTTCAACCGGTCAACCTTTTTACGTTCGCTGATATCCCGGGACACACTAAGTACTAGATTCTTATCATCCAATTCGATAAGCATTGCATTAACTTCAATCGGATGGCTGTCACCATCTTTATGCAGAACAGTATCTTCGAATACAACTACTCCCTCTTCAATTATTTTTTGCTGCAGCCATTCCATTAACTTTTGCCCCCTGGCAGAAACTTGCTGAACGCCAATACTCATGAATTCTTCTATACTAAACCCCACCGACCTGTATGCTTCTTCATTGGCATAAAAGATATTTCCCTCAAAATCATGCAGCATAATGGCATCATTAGCCCTGTCCAGAAGCTGCGCCCTAAGCTTCAATTCTTCCTCCATTTTCTTTCGCTCAGTGATATCATGAACTGTCCCAACCATCCTTATGGCCTTTCCTGTATCATCAAAAACGACCTTGGCTTTTGCGTTAACAATGCGCCTCGTGCCATCCGGTCTGCTTATGCCGAAGTCAATGTCATACGGTCTAATATTGTTCAAAGCATCTTCAATAGACTTCTTCACGAATTCCAATTCCGTTGGCTCAACTATATCCAAGAACCCCTCAACAGATGGTTTTACCCTCCGGGGATCAATGCCAAAGATGTGATAATTTTCATCAGACCAGTACAAATCACCTGTAACCACATTCCACTCCCAGTTACCTATATGTGCATTCCTCTGGGCTTCCAGCAGACGTGCCTCATTCTGCCTGAGCGTTTCCTCCATCTTCCTGCGCTCGGTCATATCGCGAGCCACACTGAGAATAAACTTCTTGTCACCTAACCCAACAAGACGGGCGTTAATTTCAACTACAAATTTACCACCGTTTTTATGTAAAACAGTGTCCTCAAATACAACAGCGCCTTTCTTCTTCAATTCCTCCAGAATCTCCCCTTTTATTTTGTAATGCACGGTAGTTTGGCTAACGTTCATTTTCATAAACTCTTCCCTGTTATAGCCCAAAAACATGGCTGCCCTCTCATTCGCATAGAAGATATTACCTTCAAAATCGTGCAGGACGATGGCATCACTAGCACTGTCCAGTAGTTTCGCCCGCAGCTTCAACTCCTCTTCCATCTTCTTGCGCTCAGATATATCGCGGAGAATAATTATCTCAGCAGGTTCTCCTCTATATTCGACTACGCCCACATTTAGTTCCACATCCACCTTACTGCCATCTTTACGCCGCATAGCTGTATCGTACACTGATGGCACCAGCTCACCTACCATACGCCGTTTATAGTTATCCTCTACTGTGGGCAGATCATCAGGATAAACATAATTCATAAATGATGTGCCGATCGCCTCTTCAACAGTACCACCCCACATATTCGCCAGCATTGGATTTACATATTTAACCATTCCATCCTGAATAATGCAGATGCCATCGTTAGCTCGCTCCACCACGCTTCGATATTTCTCCTCTGATTCGCTTAATGACTTTGCCATCTTATTACGCTCAGTAATGTCTACGAAAGAACCCATATAGCCAACCGTATTGCCCGTCTCGTCTTTAACCAGGCTTGCTGATACCTGTGCATCAAATAAAGACCCGTCCCTCCTCACAGCGGTCATCTCACCTACCCAATTATGGCCCTCCCTCAAGCGTCTTAGCAATTGTGAAGCTTTATAGCCTATTTCCCAGAATCTTGTTGCTCTCTTCCCCAAAACTTCTATCTCGCCGTCATATCCCCACAAACTGAGGAAGGCCTGGTTTACATACACAAGTTTACCTTTCAAATCGATTATAGCTATACCATTAATAGAAGAAGCTAAAGCATGATCTTTAACTCTTAGCTCTTGTTCCAGACACTTTCGTTCCGTTATATCAGCCAGAGAAACAGTAATACCCGTTATTTCATTCTCGCTATCTACAATAGGTGATGCCCTCAAACCAACGATAAATTCCGTACCATCCTTTTTTGAGGCAACCAGTTCCATTGCTTTGGCAACTTTATCAGTGCACACAGATTCCATTGCATTTTGTATATCTTGCTCCTCTTCATAAAGGCTATAGAAAGATTTACCCAAAATCTCCTGCGGCTTACCATAACCCCATACACTTAAAAAAGCCTGGTTCACATAGGTTAATTTGCCATCCATGTCAATATTACAGATCGCACTGATACATGATGTAATCGCAGTTTCTGCCTGCCTCAACCGCGCTAATAAATCGCTGTGTTCAGTAATGTCAAGTCCCAGTCCCCTAACCCCGGTAATTTTCCCCTCTGCGTCCCTGATAGGGAAAAGCGTACACAACAATAATAGTACGGTGCCATCTTTTCTCACTATTCTATGAATGAAATTCCTTACAGAAACACCATCGCAGGAAACTTGAGACCATACCTTCCATGCCTCATCTAAATGCTCCTTGGTCGCCAAAACGCCCAGATCCATCCCTACCACTTCTTGAGAGGAAAATCCCAGGCTTTTACACAACGTATCATTCGCAAAAGTAATTTTGCCCTCAAGGTCTATTTCACAATAATTTTCTTGCATCTCCTCCAGTATAGTCCGGTATTTCTCTTCAGATTTCTTTAAAGCTGCCTCTGTACATTTCAGGTCAGTGATATCTATAAAAACTATCCCGAGACCATCCCCAATTTTAAATGCTCTGGTAGCAAGATGTTTATCCGTCGGCATTTTGGAATAAAAAACATCATCATTAAAAAAAGGTCTTCCTGTTTTGATTACTTCCATATATTTATCATAATTGCTCGCTTCTGCCATACCTGGTACAAACTCAGACATGTTTTTGCCGATTACCTCTTCCGGTTTCAGGTTGAACAGGTTTTGTGCAGTTTTATTCAAGTTAATACAATGCATTTTCGAGTCAAGAAGGAGGAAAGCATCGGGAGATGAATCAACAAACTGATATAGCAATTCCTGACTAACATCAGAAATATTTTCCCTTTTTCTGGTTGCTCTATCCGTCGCAGTTACAACTTGACGTGGCTCCTTTAATTCAGCATTTAGCTTTTTCTCAGTTCTATTAGCATAATTCATCTAAATCTCCTCAAATTATGATAACCGCACTATCAGCAATCAGATACTGCCATCATATATGATACCTTTATACAATCTGCTTTATTCGTTGTCAAGTAACCACTGCCCTTGACACCATGCCAGTCAATAGCTACCATCTAATTAGGGAATAAAACTATGCCTTCGAAATCATTGCACATACTTGTGGTAGAGGATGAAGAAAGAATAATCAACTTCCTTAAAACCAAGTTGACAGCGGTCGGTTACGAAATATCTACAGCAAAAGACGGCGCCGAAGCTCTGGAGCAAATTCAAATACAAATGCCCGACCTGGTTCTGCTCGACCTGATACTACCCAAAATGGACGGCCTTGACGTGCTTAAGAAACTGCGCAGCTTTACCAGAGTACCGGTTATCATTCTCAGCGCCAGGGGAAGTGGGAGTGACAGAATTAAAGGTCTGCGACTCGGTGCCGACGATTACTTACCCAAACCTTTCGACCCTGATGAACTGGTAGCCAGAATCGAAGCAGTAAGTCGCCGGATTAACTCCATTACTAAAAAAGATTATACGGAACGCGTCAAATTAGGAAACGTCCTGGTCGATTTCCGAAAACATGCCGCTTTTATTTCCGGTAAAAACATAAACCTGACTAATATAGAATGGCTCTTACTCAGTGAATTTACTCGCAATATCGGTTGCCTTATCACTTACGAAGAGCTTCTTGTCAAAGTATGGGGTCCTGAATATCGAGGAGACATCCATCTCCTCAGGGCATGGGTCAGCCGCCTAAGGCGCAAGCTAGAAAAAGGTAATGAAAAGCATAAGCTTATTTCCAATCAACCTAAAGTAGGTTATATCATGGACCGCCCGGCTCCCTAGCATAGCATTTGCTACTCCTGACTCTATAATACCTGCGCTTAATATTTCAGGTCTTGGTTCTGATTAACGCAAAAATTTTATAAAAATTTTATATTTTCCCCTAATATTTTATGACTTCTTTACAGATAATCGACTATGCTTACTAAGCTTGCTATTCATGTGACCAGGAGGAGCATGGAAGGTCTTTTTAACCCAAAAATGGTTAATCCATTTGAATATGTCGACGTGCATGACCATATTTGTATGGTCTATCAAACACGCGATGAGCAGCTCTCATCCCTGGTACCTTTTATAAAAGCCGGCCTGGAACATGGTGAAAAATGCATTTACCTGGGAACAGAAAATACCGTGCCATCTTTAGTTGACAATATGCGCGATTACGGAATTGATGCCGACTCTGCAATTGCTGCCGGCGCACTGGAAATAGCCAAGGCACAGGATATATATTTCAAAAAAAGCAGCCTTCCTACCAAGAGGGTGATTATGTACCTCAAAGAAGCTACCAATCTGGCAAAAGAAGAAGGATTCCCCGGTGTGAGAGCTGCCTGCGAGATGAACTGGGCACTGGGAAATTATCCCAGAGTGGAACGGATGATGGAATTCGAAGGTAATCTTACCCAGTTTACCTATGAAAACGACCTGGCAATGATGTGCCAGTATAAGGTAAACAATTTCGGCCCCCAGCTAACCATAGACGCCATAAACATTCACCCCATGGTAATAGTCAACGGGCTTATCTGCAAAAATTACTACTATATCTCACCGGAAGATTTCCTGAAACTTGACCGGGCCTATCTGGAAGTTAAGAAAACTCTGGATAATATTCTAAATGATAATGTGCTCGCCCTGGCCCGTAATGGTAAAAGATATGAATAGAGAGAGTTATTATGGCAATGAGGACAAAGTGATGAGATAAAACGAATAGGCGGTAGCTGTAACTACCGCCAAGCAGCGCGGAGAAAAGCTCTGGTCGAGGCTTCTTTTATGCGCACCGCCTGTTTTTATTATGTGGCATAACCTCCGCGCTGTCAATCGCTTTTTCTTATCACAGGTTTCGATATAAGGAGGTGATGCCTTTGGAAGACTGATATTCAGGAAAACAACCCATCAATTTATACATTACGTCACAAGACACCTGAGGTCGACAGGTGCAAGAGATGAAAGGAGGAATAATAGATGAGAAAATTTTTAGGCATTTTCTTTGCATTAGCGCTGGTAGTTGCCTTGATCCTGGTCCCAAGTACAGTTCTTGCTGATGACCCTACCCAGGTTGATATGAACTGGGACGGCTCTGGTTTTGTTGGAACCACGGTGAATACTGGCGATGCCACCACCAACTTCGCCACAGCAGGGAACTACATTAACGGGTCATTTACTGCTACTGACTCCAACAACAACCCCTATAACTATGGAGTTGACAGCTTTAGTGCCTACCTGAATGCAAACGTTGGCAATGGTGGCTATATCGAAATGACAACAGATAGATTTACCTCTAAAGAATCGATGTATGGCCCTGCTGGTCAGCAGTCCGGCGCATTTGTAGGCACCAGTGACGGCTCAGCTGCAATGGCAGTTAGAACTACAACTAACTATGCTGCAATGAAAGACCCGACCTATACCTATCAACTACCAGGTGGACATAACATCGTAGTCGATGGTAGTTACTATGAGATAAACAGATGGGTATCCGATGGTCAAGGTAATAGTGGTAGCATCCTTTCTAACGGTGCTGGTTCTGCCATCCTGGACTGCATGTGCACAGAAGCCAGCGGAAATGGGGGTGTTAGGTTCGGTTGGGGTTGCGGATGCTACACTGATGCTAACTATCAAGCAACAGGCGCTGGCTATTTTAATGTAACCGGCGTGGGTAACGACAGTGTTGCCTTCTTAGGTTTCCCTGGTCTCGAAATTTCGTCCGGCGGTGGTAGCCTCAGCATAATAGCCAACTTCCTAGAAGGCTTCAGCATCGGCAACTACTCGCTTACAGCCAAATAGTAGGAGCAAAAGGTTGCTCCTACCTATGAAGTAGGAGCAACCACTCCGCATAAAAAGAGATTGGAAATGAAGTGGCATAGGTTAGTACTGATAATGTTGTTAGCAGCGACGTTTTCGTTTGCTGTACCAGTTGTCTACGCCAATGAGACACCGGATGAAGAGCCTGATGTGGTTATCGATGTTGATATAAATGGAACTGGAAAAGTTGCTATCGGCATTAGTGGCCCATCCAAAGCCACTATCGGAGCAAAAGGCACTTCTGAGGTTAACGTCGATGTCGATGAACAGGTAGACCTGAGCATCGATGCTGATGAAACGTCCAATATCACCATTAGTGGTCAAAATTCTATCCAGGTAAAAGATTCAATTCAGCCATCAGCATCACAGAGCATGGAAGCCCAATACAACGACCCCGGCCAGAATGTGGACAATACCGCCCTGTATTCATACCGTAATATATCAGAATCACTGCGGCTTTTAATAATCATACCTATAACACTGATATTAGCAGGATTGATTGCGTTTTTTGCAATTCGTCATTATATAAAAATAAACCAGGTGACCAGGTTGAAAGGAGAAACCAAGGAGGGAAAATAATGAAACACCTACTTAAAATCGGTTTACCGCTGTTAATGGTGGCGTCTCTCATTTCGCCAGTGTTATTTACGGGCTCTACAGCGCATGCTGATGATCCACCAGGATTTAATACCACTGTTGACTTATATGGGAATAACCCGAATCTCTGGACTAATCTATACGGAAACAATCCAAACGTGTGGATCAATGGTGAACATTTAGGTAGCCTCTCTAACACAATTACCAATAATATTTTAGGGCATGTCGGAAACGGTAACCCCAATAGTACTTATAGCAGCGCCTCAACAGGGTTTTTGCCCCCGCTGGGTAATGTCGCCGGAGTAGCTGCGGCTGCTCCCGGTCAATATGACAATTCATACATAGGCTGGCAGGGCTATTTCTGCCCTCATGATAACACTGACCCCAGTGTCTACAAGGGCTCTGGCTGCGGAGGAGTCTGGGGCGTTTGCGACGGCTACCCTGACATGTGGGCCCGGCGGCAGATTGCCGGAATAGCTCCTGAGTTCGCTATCCAGAAGGCAAAATTGGATACCGTGATAAATGCTCTTGCCAAGGTGATAACGGTTACCGAGAATAATAATCATGAACTTAACGGCAACGGTGTGGTAGCCGACATCAAAAACCAGATCGCAGATCTGGTTGACATCAGATTAAATGTATCTGTCCTGGAGGAGGAACAGAACAGGTTAAACACCGTTATACAGAAGCAACAGGCCGAGTACGACCAGAAACTAGCAACCATAACCGCCATTTTTTCCGCAGTATTCGTCTGTTTAATAGCTGTTTTGGTCTTAATTGGCCTGTATATCTGGCGACTGCGCAAACGGATGAAGTCTTTCGGCTATTAATCAGCAGAGAGTTGGAGTAATAAGTTAAATGAAGCGATTTGTTATTCAAAGGTCAAAATTCATTCCAACACTGGTCATCTCTGCTTTAGGAATATGGGCGATTTTCGCTGGCATTGTAATATTGGTGCTTCTGCCACTGGCAACTACCTCACCAATAGGTTATGAAGTAGCCCCTCTTGAGAGCATAGCACTACGGAATAATATTTCTGAAACAATTCTAGATACAATCAAAGAGGCAACTCTGGCAGAACAAGTGACAGCTCAGGATAAGGAAATATC
>Ga0265297_10002303_pt1 | contig 39596 bp, 57 predicted proteins | sample Munlanlwell13791_FD_192502 | JGI IMG/M metagenome (GOLD analysis project Ga0265297, IMG submission 192502) | Leachate microbial communities from a municipal landfill in Southern Ontario, Canada - Leachate well 137-91 | ecosystem: Engineered > Solid waste > Landfill > Unclassified | place...
TTTTAGAAGCATAAGCAGCATAAGCATAAGCAGCATAATCAGCAGCATAAGCAGCAGCATAAGCAGCATAAGCAGCATAATCAGCAGCAGCATAAGCAGCATAAGCAGAAGCAGCATAAGCAGCAGCATAAGCAGCATAAGCAGCAGAAGCAGCATAAGCAGCATCAGCATAAGCAGCATCAGCATAAGCAGCATCAGCATAAGCAGCATCAGCATAAGCAGCATGTTTTTTTAGTTCTTCTTTTTTTATCTTTCCTTCGCCAAATGATATTGCAGCATCAACAGCATCTATACTTCTTTGATCTTTCATCAAATGGCGCACAGTGTTAGCGCAATGGCCTTTTGCAATGGTAAGTTCACTCAAATTATCTGGATACATTTTTTTATAAAACCAAAGCATCCAATCTCCACGTTCGCATGTTTCCCATGCTTCCTCTATTGTTTTTTCGCCTGCCCATTCAATTGATTCTTCGCAAGCTTCTAATTTTGTTAATAATTCTTTTGCTTTCATTTTATTAAACCCTGTTTTGTTAAAAACTGTAAAAAATTATAAATTACTTTTTAAAAAAAGTAAACAACTATTTTAAAAAAAATTAGCATGATGGATATTTGTTGTTACCTTGTCGCCCCACTGCATCACAATCGCTTTAGCAATGCCTTCATACGTTTTGCTTCTATCTCTCTTACGAGTTGGTGACGGTGGCATTTTCCAAACCCTTTGTTCCCTACCATCGACTATATTAGATGGCTTTAATGGCTCAAGATTGTGCAATGCAAACCCCGTTTTCTTTGTTTCTCCATGTCCGTGCTGCCACGGCTGTACATAACAAACAGGATCATTAATATGGGAAAAAATAACGCTAACGGGGTTCTCAAGAGCCGCACATTTACTATGTTTTTTTGCCATGTCCCACAATTTAATAGTCCATTCAATAGCTTTTACTCTTTCATTATTTTTAGGCATGTTCTTTCCGTACCATCTATTCCCGCTAACAGCCATTGCTGTGCAGTCAGGATGCAAGATAATCAAACTCCATTTCCTGGTTGGTATGACATTCATAATATCGGCCTGGTAATGCCATTCACTGTTTCCGCGTGTTGGTTCAATATCGCACGAAAACGCTTCATAACCTGCATCACGAAACGCTTTACAAATTGTCTGGCTTTCTTCACATCCTATTAAAATAGGAAGCGTATTCCTATAATTCATTATCTAAAACTCCTTCGCATGATGAATCTGTGTCGTTACCTGCTCCCCATATCGCCAGGCTCTTCCCGTACAGAAATAGACGATTGTTGACGCTTCAAGCGATAACTTCCGACTATGCTTTTCTTTCATCGTGTTTTTACAAAATCTGTCGCTAAAATACTTGATGACTTCTGCCTTGTCCCATACTCGCTTCCGGTTCGACCCCAACTCATAATAAGCTGGAAAGTCTTTTGTTAGCGTCAATTTGGCAAGTGTATTAATTGACATATCTCTGCCTACATACTCGCTCATTGTGTGAATATCGAACTCTTTTTCATTGTCGATTGTTCGCAGCCTTCTCTCATAGAGTATAGATAGTTCCTGTAACTGATCCGGCGTGATCTCCAGGTCTTTGTTTACCTTAATGTCTTTGTTTGCAGCTAGCCATTTTGTTTGCCATTTTATCCACGCAATCGCCTCTGGTCTTGTTATTCTGTATTTGCCTACGAATTTGTCTATGTTTTTCATGATTGCGCCTTTTTTAGTCTTGGTATATATCGTATTTTTTACAAATTGCATCAAGCTCAGGTATTGCTCTAGATACTGCAAATTCTCCATCAAATTTTCCTTTACATAATATGTAAATGTCACCGCGTTTTATCTTAAAGCCGTTTTTTTTTGCTTTTACTATCGATTTCCTCTCGCTAAATGTTAATGTTGTAAATTCCTTGTAATCGCAATCGCTTAACCATTCCCACGCATCACATGGGTAGTCCTTTCGTGCTTTAGGGTGCGTTATTGTGCAAAAATCCCATTCCATAAAAATTGCCTTTGTTGATTTTAAAAGAGTGTGTATTATATGTCGTAGTTTTTACGTAATCAATAGGAAATTATAAATGAAGAAAGAAAAGAAAGAAGCAAGAGTCGAAATAGTCATGACACATGAAGAAAAAAAGAAGCTGACAGAGCTGGCTATAAAGTCCGATGTGTCAATTGGTCATATCTTCAGGATGTTAATGAGAGAAGCAATTAAAAAGGCAGATTAATGAGTCATGACATAGAGCAGGCCAAGCATTTTTTAACACTATTAGACGAGGACGAGGAGCAATTTACATTTCAGACTTTTGACGATAAGCCAGGGAAGAATCCGGTTTTAGCTAAATGGCTACATGGCACAATTGACGAGCACTTTGAGACACTGGTCAACTATAACAAAGCCGGGTCTGGTGTTTTTGTTATGGCGCAGCACGGGGATGGCTCAGGGCGCAACATAAAGGCAGTGGATCGTATCAGGTGCGTATTTAATGAAAATGACAACGGCGTAACGAAAGAATATCCACTAGAGCCGCATATCATTGTCGAAACGTCGCCTGGAAAGCAACACCATTATTTTTTATGTGATGGGATCCGGGTAGACGAGTTTAAGAGCATCCAGGGGCGTTTGATTGCTGATTATGGCAGCGACCCAGCGGCAAGTGATTTGCCGCGTGTGCTTCGGCTTCCTGGGTTTTTCCACAACAAACGTGAGCCTCACATGGTTCGTATTGTTCACGAGTCCGGGGGGCAGGTTTACAGCAGAGACAGGATAATCCAAGCGTACCCTCCCTACATTCGTGAGGTAGAGCGGAAAAAAGAAGATATTAAAGTTGATGAAAAGCTCGTTTTAGAGTTGAGATCAGCTCTCAATGGCTATAGGCCGGATGAGTATAAAACCTGGGTAGATACCGGATTAGCTTTAAAATCGCTAGGTGATGTTGGCTTAGGCCTATGGTTTGATTGGTCGTCTGGTTATGCGGCTTTTGATAGGCAAGAGGCTTATGATAAATGGGATAGCTTTAAGCCCGACAATATTGGTTATAAGTCTGTGTTTTTCATGGCTCAGGAGGCAGGATGGGTCAATGTAGCTAAAAAGACTATTGAAACAACAATAGAGGATGATGGTAATAGCTGGGTAACCGCTTCAGAGTTGGCTAGAGATGCAACTGCTCCAGAATATTTGATAGACAATATCTTAGAGTCCAGGACTCATGGTTTGCTTGCTGGTGGATCACAAGCGTTTAAATCCTTTTGTGTGCTAAAAATTGCTCATTCTATTTGTACCGGCCATGATTTTTTTAATCATGCTGTGTACCGTACCGGCAATGTTTTATATATCTGCGGGGAGGGTATGGGTGCTTTAGGGCGCAGGATAAAGGCTATAAACATAGTCGAGGGCGAGATCGGCGACAATCTCATAATAAAGCGCAAACCGCTAGCTATAGATAACATTGCCGATATGGATTGGCTAAGGCAGCAAATAAACGCCCTGGAGCCTGTTTTGGTCGTGTTTGATACTTTCTCAAGCCTGGCTACTAGCACAGGTGAAAACACGAACGAGGAGGTTGCCAGGGCTCTTAGAATGGTCATGGACTCATGTTCTGAGCATGGCGCTTCGTCAATCATCGTTCATCACTACGGAAAAGATACCGAAAAGGGCAGTCGGGGCGCTTCCGCATTTAGTGCTAACGTGGATTTTGAGCTATCCATGAAACGTGATGCCAACTCGCCACTATCCGCTACTCTTAGCTGTAAAAAGTCGAAGGATGGGGAGTATTTTGACGACATCCTTATAAAAGCGCATGTTGTTGATCTTGGCTTAACTAAGCAAAACGGCATGAAGGCAACGTCATTGGTTCTTAAGTCAACTGACTTTTTACTTGGCACAAGACAGCAGAAAGCATTCGATATTATAAAGCGTTTGATTCTTGAGGAGGGAATAGAAGATGGCAAGCTTTTAGGCGTTAATGAGACTCAATTAAGGCGTGCTTTGTTGGATGGCTTTAGAGATAGCTTAAGCAACCCATCAAAAGTATTTTATGAAACGATACCAGAGCTAAAAGAAAAGGGCATTATCAGCGAAAAGGACGGTTTTTTCTGGATAACCTGATTTTCTACCCCCAGGGTAGAAATATTTATAAAGCGGGGTAGAAAACCCAATATACTACTACCTCTACCCCCCCTTATCTTTATAAGGGGGTAGGGTAGTATGGGGTCGTTTTGTGTAGGGTAGATTTTAATGTATTATGAGCTAAAAAAAGAAAAAATAACTATTTACTTTTTTATAAAAGTATGAAATACTATACCCACTTTCAAAAGAAAGTAATTTTAACTAACCTGGAGAATCAAAATGCAAACATACAGCGTAAAAATAGACGGGATTGAAATAATCAGACAAGCATTATCAAATACTGGCTTTATTTGTAGGCTAAAATCTGAAGGGTTAATAAAAATGGATAGCAAAGTAACCGAACTTAAGATTATTAAATGAACGACCATATAATACTTTCTGAATATCAATGGTCTGCTATTTCTGAATTTATAAGAAATTTGGCAAAAATAGCAGACATTGAATCAAACATAGACTCTAAAACATTGAATGAAATATTTCAGTATGTTTTGGAGTTAGAAAGAAAAAATATTTTATTGGAGTTAAGAAAATGATCTTTAGATCGGGAGCACAGCGAGTATGAAACAATATCAAATGATCGAAACAAGAACGCAGATGATGTTTATAGTTAAGGGAGTCAATGCCAAGGATTGCTGCAAACAGATCAAACACCAGATTGGTGACGATAAAGCCAATTTAATCATCATTAGCGCGAAGAAAACACACTAACCTATACGGACGTATTACTTTTAAATTATCGAGGCTTAAAATGACAGATAGATTCAAGACAATCAACCACGAATATCTTAAATACTTGAGAGAGGATAGTATGCTTTCAGCAAAAGACCTTCAAGAGATTTTTGGATATAAGCATTATAGCGCTGTCCATGTTTTAGTGGGCAGAGGAAAAATACCAAAAGCGACGCATAAAGCACTAGATAAAAGTAGCCTAAAAAGATACTGGCTTAAAAATGAAATAATGCCGTATATTATTGAAATGATGGAAGAGGAAAATAGTAATGAGAAAACATAAAGAAGTAATTAACGCCTGGGCAGATGGTGAAACTATCCAGATTCTTCTAAATAACGGGGAGTGGGTTGATTGTCCAGATAACCCAGGCTTTTACGATGAATGCACCTATCGCGTAAAGCCTAATGACAGCTTTGATGATCCAGTCAAAAAGATGATTGAAATATCTGATTGGGTTTTTGAGAACGCGCCTGGTTATGCTTTCAAGATAGAAACTGGCGTGGAAGCGGGCTATAATGCTTCGATAGCTTTCAAGTTTTATATCAGCCGTGAAAAGATGTTAGAGTTTGATGAGTGGTTGCATAAATAGCATAATTGTGGTAGCTTGTTTATTTATATAAATTCATGAAATGGAAAAGATGAGAGCTAAAGATATTATTGATCTGCTAAAAACAATTGACGGACAGGCAGAAGTAATCACTCCTGTCGATGGCTTCGGCTTTGCCGATAACTTTTCCCTAACTCAAGATTATGTGCTTTTGAATTCTCCTGGGGCCGGTGAAAATAGCGCACCTTATCAACAGTCAAACCAGGAAGAACCAGGGGCAGAATTGATGTATATTTTGGATGGAACATGGACAAAAATTTTTGATAGAATTGAAAGAAAAAAGCTTGCCAAATAATTGTGGTATGTATTATAGAATTTGATAGATATGTCTAATCCAGAAGGAACATTAAAGCCGGGAAGAAAAAAAACTGGCGGTAGACAGAAGGGCGTAACAAATAAAGTTAACAAGGAATTAAAAGACATGATCCTTGGCGCTCTCAATGATGTTGGTGGACAAAAGTATTTAGCGCGCCAGGCAGACGAAAACCCAGGGCCATTTTTAGCACTTATCGGGAAGATTTTGCCTAAAGACGTTAACGTATCAGACGTTAACGATACACCTGAGCCAAAACAAATAGTCTTTACAGTCGTAGATGCCCGAGCTAAACATCCCTCAGAATAATTTTATCCAGATGCCACACAAATTCAGGGCTTATGTAGCTGGCTTTGGTGGTGGTAAAACCTGGGTTGGGTCTACTGCTATGTGCGCCCGATTTTGGCAATATCCAGGTCAAAACCAAGGCTACTTTGCGCCAACATACTCGCATATCAGAGATATTTTTTACCCGACAATAGAAGAAGTCGCAGATACGATTGATATGCGATGCGAAGTCAGAGAAGGCAACAAGGAGGTGCATTTTTATTCAGGCAGGAAATATCGTGGAACTACGATTTGCCGGTCAATGGATAATCCAGGCAATATCATAGGCTTTAAAATAGGCTATGCGTTTATCGATGAATTTGATGTGTTGCCTGTCGATAAAGCAAAGCAGGCATGGCGAAAAATAATAGCGCGGTTACGCTGGCAGGATGCACTTAATGGCGCAGACGTTACAACCACGCCGGAAGGCTTCAAAGAAACACATCGTCTATTTGTCGAGGAAGTTGCTAAAAATCCAGCACTTAAAGATTCTTATGGATTGATACAGGCAAGCACAAGAGACAATGAGGCTAATTTACCTGCTGATTATATCCAGTCATTGATTGATACATACCCAGCCGAGTTAATCAATGCTTATATCGACGGGCAGTTTTGCAACCTGACAACAGGCACGATTTATAGATGCTATAATCGCGATACGCACAGATCAACAGAGACAATACAAGGCAATGAGCCGCTATTTATCGGCATGGACTTTAACGTAGGCAATATGGCAGCGTCGATATTCGTTAAACGCGCAAATGGATGGCACGCTGTCGCCGAGTTAAAAGATATATTTGATACACCAGATATGGCGCGTATTATCAAAGAGAAATATCATGGAAATAGAATCATTGTATATCCTGACGCAAGCGGCAAAAGCCGCAAGTCTGTTGATGCTTCTAGTTCTGATATTGCTATACTTCGACAATCTGGATTCGATGTAAGGGCAAAATCAACAAATCCATTTGTTAAAGATCGTATTTTATCAGTCAATAAGCAATTTGAGTCAATGCAGTTATTTGTAAATGACAAAACTTGCCCTACAATAGCGAAAAATCTTGAACAACAAGCTTATGATGTTAACGGGGAACCTGATAAAAAAAGCGGATTTGATCATCAAAATGATTCATTCGGCTATCCGATAGCCTATGAATTTCCAATTATAAAACCAATGCAACGACTAAACATAGTGGGCATATAATGAGCAATATTACAAGGTTGAAACCGTCTGAAAATTTTACTGTAGAGCAGGCTTTAAATGACTCATTGAACCGGGATTTGAATGAATGCTTGGTAATTGGATATGATAAAGCAGGTGATTTATTTATTAGGTCATCAAAAATGAGCATAAAAGACGCATTATGGATATTAGAAGCGGCTAAGCGTTACACAATGGACGTTTAATAACCCTGGTTTTTATTAATATTATCAAATCATGGCAACAGTAAACATAGCGGGCATATAACAATGGCAACAGTAAACACACACCATCCTGACTATGACAAAATGCTTGATCGTTGGCAGACATGCGATGACGCGGCAGACGGACAACACGCGATACATAAAGCAGGGGTGAAGTACTTGCCAAGGCTTAAGGATCAATCAACAGAAGATTATAAGTCGTATAAAGAAAGAGCTTTATTTTATAATGCTACATGGCGCACAATAGCTGGATTGCAGGGTTTGTTGTTTAGGAAGCCCCCAGTCATGGAAGTTAGTAGCCAGGTAGAGCCATTGATTGATGATATTACAATGGATGGACAAAGCCTTTATGACTTTGCCTATGGGTTATCAGAGGAGACATTAGAACTAGGTAGAGCTGGCATCCTGGTTGCATATCCTGAACAATCAACTGAAGGACTCACCCTTGCCGATGTATCAGCTCTTAATTTAAGACCCTACCTAAAGTGCTATGAAGCCGAATCAATAATCAACTGGAAAACAGGCATAGTTAATAACATCAATGTTTTAACTATGGTTGTATTGACAGAGGATTTTGAGATTGTAAAGAATGAATTTAAGTCTGAATGTGAGATTCGTTATCGAGTTCTTGATTTAATCGACGGTAGATTTAGAGTTAGAGTCTTTCGTATTGATGACAGAGATAATGACGAGCTAATAAGCGAATCTTACCCTGTTATGAATGGCAAATATCTCGATTACATCCCGTTTATATTCGTCGGTACTGACTCATTAACGCCAGATGTTGAAGCGCCGCCACTTATCGATCTTGTTTATGCCAATATCTCACACTATAAAACAACGGCTGATTATGAACATGCTTGCCATTTTACCGGGCTGCCAACACCCGTTATATCAGGATATACGCGCGAGAATGAGAGTGATAAGCTTTATATCGGCTCAACTTCCGCCTGGGTTTTTCCTGATCCAAAAGCAAAGGCTAGCTACCTAGAGTTTAGCGGTCAAGGCTTAGGCGCATTAGAAAACAACCTTACACGCAAAGAACAAATGATGGCTATTCTAGGCGCAAGGATGCTGTCTAGTGACAAGAAAGGGGTAGAGGCAGCAGATACAGCATCGATCCACAGAAGCGGCGAGAATAGCGTTTTATCTGGAATATCTCAAACGCTAACAAAAGCACTAACAAAAGCACTGCAAATCATGGATATATGGCTTGGTGGTACTGGTGAGTCATATATTGAGTTAAACACAGATTTTCTTGGGATGCCATTAAATGCACAAGAGCTAACAGCACTGGTTGGCGCATGGCAATCAGGCGCAATTAGCCAAGAGACTCTATTCAATAACTTGAAGCGTGGAGAATTATATTCTGACTCAGAAACATTTGAGGAAGAACAGGCAAAGATTGATACAAACCCTACTTTAGTTATGCCATAATATAGTTTTACATAACTGAATAAATAGGATTAAAAACAATGAAAACATTAATTATATTGGCAATCATGTTAACTGGTTGCGCTCAGGCTCCAACTGAACAAGTTTGGCAGTCAAACATACCTACAGACGGGATGGCTGACAATACAGCAAAGTTTCAAAGGTTAGAAGATGATCTTGATGAATTTGAAAGGAATCACGAAGTTACTAAGGCATTGTATGAGATAAACAACAGCATTATTCGTAACACAATTTACGGAAAATAGAATGACTCCTGTTGAGTCAGCTATCGCTGATAAAATACTAACCAACTCAATAAACCTGTACAGACTAACGGCAGGTGAGCGCAAGAAAGTAATTATTATTTTGCGTAAGATGCAAAAGGAATTGATAGGTAATCTATCGGATGTTGATGTTAATGTTAGAAAACAAGCTAAAGCTTACATAAAAGAATCTGCACAGATAATAAATGATTATTATGTAGGATTAAATGTAGGATTAAATGATACATTACAAGGCCTGGCAGAACATACAGCTGAAGTGACTAACGCCGCATTTACTGGCGTAGGCATGGCAACAGCAATGCCAACTGAGACAATGCTAAAATCAATTGTGTCAGACGCGCTTATCATGGGATCCCCGTCTAAAGACTGGTGGGCTAAGCAGTCAGATGACACGGTATTTAAGTTCAGTGCTCAGGTAAGGCAGGGAATAGCTCAGGGCGAATCTACTCAAGAAATAGCCAGACGTATAAAAGATATTGTTGCGGTTTCAGAGAGTAACGCTTCCGCCCTTGTACATACATCAGTTCAAACTGTTTCAAATGATGCTAGAATGGCTACATTCCAAGCTAATGAGGATTCATTAGAAGGCGTACAGCAGCTAAGTACGTTTGACTCACATACGTCGGATATATGTATTGCTTATTCTGGCGCATCTTATGATATGCAAGGCAATCCTATTAACGGAACAACATTACCAATGGGAAGCATACCGCGCCATTTTAATTGTTTACCTGGGGATAGTCTCATATCGTCCGCTAGTGATATTACGGGAATGAGTAAAAGGTGGTTTGATGGAGAAGTTATTGTCATTAAGACTTCCTCCGGTCGTGAACTCACCTGCACGCCAAACCACCCTATACTCACAAATGATGGGTGGGTTGCTGCTAATAAAATTAATATAGGAGGCTACGTAATCAGCGACAGCTTCGGTGAGCGGGGAAGATTCAGAAATTGCAATAACGAGGATGTTCCAACCAGCATTCATGAGGTAACGGAATCGTTCCTCAGTTCTCGCGGCGTGACTTCCGTGCCAGTGCCATTTTCCAGCGAAGACTTCCACGGCGACGGAGCCTGCGGAAAAATCGGCGTTGTATTTTCCGATAGCCTTTTGTCTAACAAAGCTGACTCCTCTAGCTGTGAGCATATCGGCGAGAGCGTCTTCGTAAATAGAAATTCCACGGGAACAGGCATATTCAAAAGTTTTTGCGGACTTCTCAAGCCTTTGTTGACTGGCTGGCTTACCTCGAGTTGCAATATTGGCATTATAGGCAAGATTTTTTCTTTGCTCTACCGTTGTTATGCTCATTCTAGCGTATTGCTGCTCAGACCTATTTCTTGTTTTAACGCCGTTTTCGGAAAATACGCGTTGAATAACATTAGCAGAGCATCCAAGTATCTTGCCAATACCAGCAACGCCAATTCCAGAATTGAAAAGTTCCTGAGCTTTTTTTATATCAACGCTGATTGTTTGCGGTCTTATTTTTGTACCAGAATTTTTAAGATGCCTGCTAACGGTGGTAGTCCCGATATTAAACATGCTAGCAATTTGATAAATGGTTTTTCCAGAAACATATTCTGTGACAAGGTCGTCAGTATTAATCGTAGGCCTTTTCATGATTTTGTTTATAATTTAGAAACTAAAAAAGGATGGTATGTTGCTAATGGAATTATAACACATAATTGTCGTTCTGTTTGGGTTCCCCTGGTTAAGTCTGTTAAAGGACTGGATGTTGGGACAAGATTTTCAGAGGTTGGCTTTATTAAAGCCAATACCACAATGGACGAATTTCTAAAGATGAAAACAAAAGAGCAGCAAGATGATATGTTAGGAAAAGGCAAGGCGGATTTATGGCGAAGTGGTAAAATAACATTGTCTGACTTAGTGAATCAAAGAAGCAGACCATTAACACTTGCAGAATTAAAGAAACTGTGATATATAAGCTAATTAATTAATCCAGGGGATTATATGAGTATTGATTTAAATGTACCAGAGGTACAAGACGCAATAAAAGAAGCAGTAAACGAGGCAATCGCAGGATTGAAGAATAAAAACACAGAGTTATTATCCGAGTTAAAAAAGGCTCGCAAAAACTCTGAAATTGATCCAGACGATTACAACAGATTGAAAGAAGAAAATGACGTATTAAGTGAAAAGCTTAGTGAATCACAAAAACTAATAAAGCAATCTGCCTCAGAAATAGATAAATACAAAAAGGCTCATGAAGGTGAGCAAAACTACGTATCTAAACTTCTGATTGATAACGGCTTAACAGAGTCTTTGTTAAGCGCAGGTGTAAAGCCTGAGCTGTCAAAAGCCGTTAAAGCTATGTTTGCAAGTCAGGCATCAATTAAAATTGATGGCGACAACAGACAAGCAATTATTGGCGACAAGGCTTTAAGCGATTACGTAAAAGAATGGGCCGGAAGCGATGAGGGGAAACATTTTGTTTCTGCTCCATTGAATCAAGGCTCAGGCGGTCAAGGTGGAAGCCATCAAGGTGGCACAGCTAAACAATTGACGCGCGAACAATTTGACTCTAAATCGCCATCAGAAAAGGTGGAGTTTTCGCGTTCTGGCGGTAAGATTACAGACTAAGAATAATGTAACAAAACAGCTCCAGGGGGGTTGTATAGTAATCATTTGGCGGGGCCTTATAGATTAATAACTAAACTTTTATTAACTTATAGGCATCACAATGGCTAACACACTAAACAACCTCATCCCTGATTTATACGCCGCAATTGACATCGTATCACGCGAATTAACCGGCATGATTCCAGCGGTATCTATGGATGCTACAGCAGATAGAGCAGCAGTTAATCAGACAGTACGCATCCCTATCGCACCAGCCAACGCAGCAGGTTTTAATGTAACACCAGCAATGGCTATCCCAGCGGCATCGGATCAAACCATCGGCAATACAACAATTGTCATCAACAAGTCACGCGGCTATCCTTTCTCCTGGAATGGTAACGAGCAAGGCAGCCTTAACAGCAATGGCCCAGGCTATTTCCCTATCCGCGCTAATCAAATGCTACAGGCTATCCGTGCTCTGGTTAATGAGGTAGAGGCAGATTTAACCGCTTTGCATGCAACAACTTCACGCGCGTATGGCACACCCACGTCAACTCCTTTCGGAACCGCTGGTGATTTTACCGATGCAACCCAGGCATTGAAAATCCTGAAAGACAATGGCGCGCCTTTATCAGATAACCAACTTGTTATTGATACCGCCGCAGGAGCAAACTTCCTCGGCAAACAAGCAAGCTCAAGTGTTGAATTTGATGCCGGTATATTGAGGCAAGGCGTATTCCGTACCGTTTCAGGAATGGACATTCGCGAGTCAGGCCAAATCAACACACCAACAGCCGGAACAATGGCAAACGCAACATCTACAAGCGCAGCCTTTACCGTTGGTCAGACAGTGATTCCATTAGCGACAGCCGGAACTGGTGTTGTAGCTGCTGGTGATGTTATTACTTTCGCTAATGACACAAACAAATATGTCGTTGCATCCGTATTGTTTGCCGGTGCTAACCCTGCCTCAGGCGACTCTATCACTCTAGCCGCTCCTGGTTTGCGTAAAGCTCAAGGTGTTGCAACTCGCGCTATAACTGTAATTGCTACAGCAGCGCGTAACATGGCGTTCAATCGCTCTGCAATTGTTCTTGCAACTCGTTTACCTGAGAGACCAGTTGAAGGTGACTTGGCTCTTGACGTAACCACCATCACAGACCCACGCAGCGGCTTGACTTTTGAAGTTGCCGTCTATCCTGGTCAGCGTATGGTTAGATATGAAGTAGCCCTCGCATGGGGCGTGAAGAACATTAAACCAGAACACACAGCTTTGTTATTGGGTTAATAAATTGAGGGGAGGCAACTCCCCTTTTTTAAACTTCATCAACAGGGATTAGCCAGGCATGACAATTATAGTAGAGGATGGTACAGGATTATCAAACGCTGAGAGCTTGATTAGTGTCAGTTATCTGCAAACACATCACTCTAATAGAGGCAATACAAGTATTGCGTTATTAACAACAGCACAAGCCGAGGAAGCTTTGCGTCGTACAAGCGATTACTTCATGCAGACGTACCGTAACCGTTGGAAAGGTTATCTTGTCAAGACTACTCAAGCACTCGATTGGCCGCGCACAGATGTAATCTTGAACGATGGTTTCCTTGATTATGCAATCGACCCAGGCACGATCCCTGAGCCTGTTAAACAAGCGTTTGCAGACCTAACATTAAAAGCAGTTGCTGGCGAATTGTTGTCGGATATATCACAACAAGTCATACGCAAAAAGGTTGATGTAATCGAGGTCGAATATACGCCTCACTCAAGACAGACTAAGCGATACTCTGCTATTGATGCCTTGCTTGCTCCTTATCTAAAGTCATCAGGCGGCTTATCAATAGGGCTTGTCAGGTCATGAGCTTTTATGCCGAGTTACAACAAACAGCCGAAGACCTTTTGAGCGAATTAGGGCAATCTGTAACTGTCAATACTCAAGTTGTTGGAGCATATAATCCAGGTACAGGCTCGGCGTCAGTTACACAAACAACACAGACAGGTAAAGGCGCTGTACTTGATTACGGGAGCAAAGACATAGACGGTCAACTGATATTACAGGGCGACAAAAAGCTATTGTTGTCTCAAATCGGAATAGATAGTATTGATGTTAATGATACCGTTACATTTGGATCAAAGACATATACTATAACAATGGTTAAAACATTAAACCCAGCAGGGACAAATGTGATGTTTATCTGTAATCTGAGAGGCAAATAATGGCTGGCTCATTCTCTGCTGATTTATCAAGGTTTGTTAATAGAGCTAACAGCAATGTTAACAGGCTTGTAAAAGATGTAATCTTGCAGATTGGGAAAGAAATTGTTGATAACTCGATTGTTGGTGATGCTAATTATTGGACACATCCTGCCCCTCCTGGTTATGTTGGTGGTAGGTTTCGTGCTAATTGGCAGCATGGCATTGGTACTATGCCTACAAGCAAATTCGATACCACAGCAAACGTTAGTTATCAGCGTATCCAAGGAACCATGCCAAATCAAGCGGGTGGCAAGATTCATTGGCTTGTCAATAATGTCCCATACTCAATAGCGATCGAAAATGGGACAGCTTCCAGAAGATCGCCGCCTCAAGGCGTGGTTGGCAGAACGATGTTAAGAGTTAGCTCTATAGTTGCAACAGTAGCGGCAAACATACGATGAGTATAGTTAAGATTCGTGCAGCGTTAGAAACTGCTTTAAATAGCATAACACCAGCTTTAGAAACGGCTTGGGAGAATGTAGAGTTTACGCCAACAACAGGGACAGCTTATCAACGTGCTTATTTAATATTTGCTGAACCCAATAATCAAGAGTATGGGCCTAATTATCAAGAGATTGGCTATTTGCAGATAGATTTAAATTACCCGTTGATGTCTGGACCTAATGCAAGCGATACTAGGTTTGAATTAATACGCGACACCTTCAAGCGTGGCACCTCTTTTATTTATAGTGGCGTTACTGTAACAATTAACCGCACCCCATCAATAAGCCCAGCTTATATAAGTGGTGACAGGTTTATAAGGCCTGTTAAAATTAGATTTTATAGTAATGTAGGTTTATAATTAACCGGAAATAATGACTTGCGAAAGTCAATAGATTTTAAAAATATATTTATAGGTAACTATCATGGCTATTGCACAAGGCATTAACAAAAGCACAATTTTCAGAAAACAAACTGGCTTAGGCGTAGTTGGGGCGGCTACAGCTCAAAAAATGCGTCGTGAGTCCAGCACTTTCAACCTTGCTAAAAGCACGTTTGAAAATAAAGAAATTGCATCTCATCAACAATCGAGTGGCATTACTCACGGTCTGAGATCAACAACAGGGACATTATCAGGCGTATTATCTCCTAACACATACTCAACTCTATTCGGTTCATTGTTGCGTAAAGCTTTTACCGCTACCGCAGCACAAACCGGCAAATCTATCACTATCGCCGCACCAACCTCTGGTATCTATCCATTAACAGTCACGGCAGGCACGTTATTGTCAGGTGGTTTTAAGGTCGGTGATGTTATACGTTTAACTGTTGGCTCATTGAACGCGGCTAACATTTCTAAAAACCTTCTGATAACTGCAATCGCTTCTGATACTGCGTGTTCAGTCAGACCCGTTAACGGTGTTGCTCTTGTAGCAGAAGGCCCAACAGCAGGCTGTACTGTTACGGTAGTTGGTAAAAAGTCTATTGCCCCTTTGACTGGACATACCCAGGAATACTGGGCTGTTGAAGAATGGTATAACGATATATCAGTTTCTGATTATTTTACAGATACAGTCATCGGTAATGCTGACATTGGCTTGCCTTCCGAGGGTAATGCCACTGTATCCTTTGGCTTTGCTGGCCTGGAAAAAACACAATCCGGCGCACAAGTATTAACAGGAGCAACCGCCGAAACAACTACACCAGTATTAACGGCTGTGAATGGTATTGTTACCGTTAACGGACTTGCCATTGGCAATGTTACCGGCGCATCAATCAAGATTGATTGTGGGGCAGCTAATATGGGCGCTGTCGTTGGCTCTGATAACTCTCCTGATATTCAACGTGGCCGTATCACTGTATCAGGTCAGTTAACAGCTTTCTTTCAAGATGTTGCTTTTTCAACTCTGTTTGATGCAGCCACAAACTTTGGCATTATCCTGGTTGTAGCTGAGAGTCAAGACGCAGCTGCCAAGTTCGTGTCATTTAGCATGAGTTCTGTTAAGTTTTCAGGCGACTCTAAAGATGACGGCGAAAAAGGCTTGGTCGCAACATTGCCTTTCACCGCTCAAATTAACGCAAGCGGCGGAGCATCGTTAGCTAACGACCAAACTATTATTAGCATCCAGGACAGCGACGCAGCTTAATGGTTGCTATTTAGCATCGGGGCGGATAGCTTCCGCCCTGTTTTTTAATATTATAATGAGAATATACAATGATTAATTTGCAAGATTTAGACCTCACAACAGAACAAGGCTTCGAGTTTGAATATGTTAGTGAGTCAAGTGCAATTCCAAGCGGAATCTATATTACTGTGCTGAGTTCAACCTCAGAGACGGTAAAGAAGTGGATCAGGCAATCACTTAACAAAATCCGTACTCGTGAAGCAATGCAAGCTAAACGCGGTAAAGATGTTGAAGTGCGTACCGTTGAGGATGACGAGCAATTCAGTATTGAATCTGCGGCTGTTAGGATTATCGGCTGGCGTGGAATAGCACAAGAATTTACGCCTGAATTAGCCGTTAAGCTGTGTACCATTAACCCTGAAATCCGAGCGCAAGTCATTAAAGAGTCGGACGAATTGGGAAACTTTATAAAGAGCAAATAGACGACTTATTGTCTTTTGTTCGCATTGAATTTGAATTATCAGAACCGCAGAGCGATGGTAAGCCTTTGCGGTCACATCTTGAAAGCATTTACCGTCAAACAGGTCATAAGCCAGAAAAGCTAATAAATACTGACTGCCCAGAATCTATGCAGTATCTATGGGAATACTTCCTAGAGCTGCATAATACTCGTGGTGGTGGAATGGGTATATCTAGTATATCATATACTGAAATGCAGGCTTGGTGTAGCCTGTTATCTATACACATAACGCCAACAGAAGTTGAAATTATTAAAATGATAGATGCCTGCTTTTTAGAACATTACCACAAAACACAAAAGGCGAAGAAATGAGCGAAGATATTGCCAGTTTAGCTATCCGAATAGATTCTTTAGAGGCTCGTAACGCAGCTAGAGACTTACAGAACCTTGAACAACAAGGAAGACGGACAGCAACAAGCACTAGTGCATTATCTGAAGCTTACAAATTGCTTGGCATGACTATTGGCGGCGTAGGGCTTGCTGGTCTTGCTAAAGATATATTAGATACAAATAGGCAGATGGAGTCATTGAGAGCGGCATTAACCTCTGTGACAGGCAGTGTTAAAGAAGCTCAAAAGGCATTTTCATTTATTCAAGACTTCGCAAAAACAACACCCTACGAAATCAAAGGACTGACTCAAAACTTTATTACCCTACAAAATATGGGGATAAAACCAACTCAGCAAGTCATGGAGGCTTTAACAAATCAAGCGTCTAAACTTGGTGGATCACAAGATACATTATCAGCTATAGTTTTACAGCTAGGACAAGCTTACTCAAAAGGCAAGCTCCAAATGGAGGATATGGTTATCCTGATGGAACGCGGAGTACCTGTAATGGACATGCTTGAAAAAGTCACAGGTAAGAATGCTTCTGCGCTTTCTGAAATGAGTAAAAAAGGAGAATTGACAAGGGATGTTATAGATAAGCTTATTATTAAAATGGGCGAGCTTTCATCAGGTAGCAATGCTCGCGCTATGGACACGTTAAACGGGAGAATATCTTCTTTGGCGGACGCGTGGCACACGTTCGAAGACGCGTTGCTTAATGATACAAGCGAAACACTTATTAGACGGATTGTGGAAAATTGGACACTTGTCATTGAGGATTTTACAAACAAAATAACTGGCGGCGACCTAATGGGTCGCATTGATAAACAGATAGCAGAAACACAACAAAACCTAGCTAACATGGAGTCAGGCGGCGTTAAGTCTGTTAATCAAACTGTCCCCTACAAACAGAACGCTAAAGACCTGGAAGTATTGCTAGGCTTAAAGTCTGACTTAGCAAAATCAGACGCTGAAGAGCTGAACAGAGACAATCAAAGAATAGAACTTGAAAAGAAAAAGACAGCAGAAACAAAAAAGCTACTCGATGAGCAAACAAAAGCTGAAGAATCAAGTAAAAAAGCAGCTGAAATAGTAGGCGACTTGACGCGCAAAAACTTTGAATTGACCCATTCAAAGCGTGAGGTCATTAAGGCTGACTTAATAGCTCAAGGGGTATCTGGAAAAGAACTAGAAAGCGCCTTAAAGTTAGCAGATCAAAACGAAAAACTGTCTCATCAAACAGTGCGACACACAGCCGCAAAGCGTTCACACGTAGCTGTTATGAGCACAGAACAAAGAGAAGCTCAAGCACTTGATAGGGCATATAAATCTCTTGACGAGTCATTGAAGAAACAACTTTATTTATCGAGAATTGCAACCGAGGAAAGCCACAATGCAAGCCTGGAGTATGATCTTTCAGAAGGATCGCTTAAGGATTTAATTGAAACTAAAAAGCTATATCTTTTGCAGATGGCACAAGAGATACAGAACAATGAAATAACAGCAAAAGAAACTGAAGCCAAAAAATCTGAAATGGACGGCTTGATTGATAAATACAATCAGTTAACGTTATCAGCTAGCGAATATTACCGCACAAAATTGGAAGGAGAAGGCATAAAAGGCGCTGCACAAGAGCCATTGGTTAAGCAGTTTGAGAAAAACTCAGCAACTGAAACAAACATAGCTAACTTTGAGAAATCGAGCGAAGCATTGCAACAGTACGCGGCTGACATAGATAACGCAGAACAAAGCATGGCTGGACTAGGCGCTACTACTAACGACGTATTTGCAGCAGCTAATGGCGGTATATCTCAAGTCATCGGTGCTTTTGACGCGATGATAAAAAGCCTGGATGGTAACTCAAAAGCACTTGATGATCTTGCAAAGAAACAAAAAGCTGTTTCTGCAATTCAGCCTAGCATGGATAAGGATAAATATTTAAAGGATATAGAGACAAAAGCAAAGCTGACAGAGCAATATGCAAAAAAAGAACAAGCGCTAAACAATGAAACTGTAAACCTGTATCTTGATGGGTTTAATAATGTAGTTGGTGCAGCCGCAGCAATGTATCAAGATAATGAAGCCGCACAGATCGCCGCTCAATCGATTATGTTGGTTACTCTTGGTATTCAAGCGGTTATGGCGGTGGTAAACCAAGCCAGCCAGGGGGATGTTTATACCGCGTTTGCACGGATGGCAGCTATGGCGGCATCCGTTGGTGCGTTAGTTGCGTCTGTTGGTGGATCAAGCGGGGGCGCATCGGTTCCTCCTGCCCCGCCTAACTCAGCAGACACTGGCACAGTTCTAGGTGATTCAAAAGCGCAATCAAACTCAGTTGGCAATGTTTACGACTTGCTAAAAAACATCCATGCCGAAGAATATGCCGAGTTACGCGGCATCAACAAAGGCGTGGCGGCATTGTCTGGCGGGATACTTGGAGCCGTAACCAAAACATTTCAGACGGGCGCGATTACCGGCACGTCTGCACCTCACCTGGGCGAGTCAAAATACAAATTAGTGTCTGGAGGCTTGGCTACCGCATCAGTCACGCTGGCTGACATATTAGGCGGTAATGCCGACATCGGCGGGCAGATGTTCACAACGGAACAGCATCAAGGCGGTAGTAAAAAGAAGCCTACGTTTAGCTTTAACGATATGTTCACGCCTATGGCTGCTTCCGTTACCGAGTCATTGAAAGGCATGTTTTCCGGCATCGGTAACACGATGAAAGGCGTTAGTGATCAGCTTGGCAAGGACATTGGCAAAGACCTGAACATGAAGCTTAATAGAGCCATCATTCCTGCTCTTAAAATCGATATTATGGGCTTGAGCGGCGAAGATGCAGTCAAGAAAGTCAATGCTGTCATTAGCACAGCTATGGATACCGTAGCCACACAAGTATTTGGTGATATTATTTCTGAATACCAGCAATTAGGCGAGGGAATGCTGGAAACAGCCGTGCGTATTGTTGCCGAGGTTGCGGTAGTCAGGGATGCTCTAAGCCAATCTGGTATGTCAATGGCTGGAAACTCTATTGAATTGGCTGATTCATTAGTTCAGGCGGCAGGTGGTTTAGAGCAGTTCCAGCAACAGTTCGAGGGATTTTATGATGCTTTCTTTACTGACTTAGAAAAACAAGACAGATTACAGCAAAGACTTAACGAAACATTCGCTGAAGTCTATATGTTGCTACCTCGCACGCGCGAAGAATATAAAAAGGTATTGTCTGCGCTTGACTTGAATAATAAAGCTGAACAGGAAAGATATAGTTTAATGCTGCAATTAAGCGGTGCTGCTGATAGCTATTACAGCATGATAGAATCTAAATCTTCAGCATCATCTGAAATAACATCAGCTGCAATGGATCAAGAGATACAGTTGCTTAGGCTACAAGGAAAAGAAATTGAAGCGGTAACGATAGAAAGAAAGCGTGAGCTTGATGCAATGGACGAAAGCTTGAGAGCAATGCAAGCACTTATCTATACCTATTCTGACTTATCAGGCACACTAACAACGGCTTACAATACAGCAGCAGACCTATTAACATCAACGTTTACAAAGTTCTTCAATCTTGCGAAATCACTGGTTGCTTATCGTGATGCTTTAAAAGTTGGCGATCTATCTACGGGATCCCCTGAATCAAAATATAACGCTAACAAAGCCGCGTTTGAAAAAGCGGCGGGTATAGTTGCGGGCGGCAAAGGAACAACAGACGTTAGCGAGCAAAGATACAAAAACGCACTTGAAAGCTTACAAGGTCTCTCAGAAAAGTTTTTAGCATCATCCAGGGATTATAATGCTAGCGGAAAAGATTATGGCATGGACTACAAGTCTGTTTTAACTGCTCTTAATCAAGGCGCAAAAGGATCGCTTAACATAGCCTCTAACGCTGAGAAGCAATTGAATGCGCTGAACGATATGGTCAGCGGATTAACCACTCTTAATCTATCTATTATCAAATTAGATGGCTCCATCGGAAAAGTTGATGGAAGTGTTGATGCTGTTGGTGCAAGGGTCCGGGTCAGCAATGAACAATTGCGCGATGTGAACGGTAACATAGTTACTGGTAATAGACATTTAAATATTGTTGAAACGAGATCAGAGCAAACAGTTAAGAAACTTACCGCTGCCGACGTTTCAATTAAGATAGGTAACAACTGGCTCAAGCTGGTTGATAATAAAACAGGCTTGGTTAATGATCGTATAAAAGACTCAAACTTTTTTATAAAAGATGGCAACCATTATTTAAGTTTAGTTGATAAAAACACAGGGAAATTAAACGAGAGCTTTATTGATGCTAATGGTAACTTGAGTAAAATATATACTAATGCAGATAATTGGTTAGAAAAGTTAAGCACAAAAGCAGATAAAACAAACGATAGGTTATCTATCTCTAACATTAGCATCAGAGATGGTAACAAATGGCTCAGGTTAGTAGACTCAGGGACAGGTTTAGTTAACGAAAAACTTAAAAACTCGAATCTTTGGATTAAAGAAGGTAATCACTATTTACAGCTTGTCGATAAAAACACAGGCAAAGTAAATGAAAAACTGATCAATGTAGATGGCAGCGTTAAAAAGGTGTATCAATCTACTGATAAAGCACCGAGCGCAACTGATTTAGTAAGGCAAGCCATTAATGGTTCTGGTGGGCTTAAAGATGCTACAAAGGATGTTAAGCAAAGTGTTAATTACCTAAACTCAAAGTCAGGTTTAAGCGGGGCCATTGGTAGCGTACAAAAGGCTGTTGGGTCTGTGCATGATGCTGTTAAGGGTATGACGGCGGCAATAGTAGCAATAAACAAATTACAATCAGACAGAGATAAAGCAGCTTTGGAAGCGCAAAAGGCTGAAGCTAAAGCGGCGCGTGAAAGAGCCGAAGCCGAAAGAATAATGCGTGAAAAACAACAAGCAGCAGCCGCAGCAGCATTATTGGCGAATAAACAAAAAGCATATAACTCAGTTTACGGATTGGCTGATAAGAACGCTATGGAATGGAATGCCAGAAACGGTGGTGTAGATACTAAGTATGCTCAAGGCTGGTCTGATTGGGGATTAAGTATGCTTGGTGCTTTTGATCCTAACATGAAGTTTGAGAATTTTGGCAAGTTGTATACATTGATGACTGATTTTAAAAAGTTTTTGGTAGCATCAGGCCAGGGAAAGCCATATGCACATGATGGTGCTTATTACGCTGCTCAATTTGCCCAAATTAAAGGTCACGCTAACGGGCTAGAATATGTGCCGTATGATGGTTATATGGCAAAATTGCACCAAGGCGAAAAAATACAAACAAGGTTTGAAGCTAACGACGATGCAAAAGAAACAAAACGCATCTATTTAGCAATACTTGAAGAATTGAAAATGGCCAATGCTAAACGCGGCGCAGAAAGCAAAGAGGTTGTTCAAAAACTGGATAAAGTTGTAAATAGCACAGAGTCACAAACAAGGGCATTAAAAAGGGCCATATCATGATTTATACAATAGAGGTGCAGGTTTGGAATGCAGACACAGCGGCTACAGAAACACTATACTTTTCAACAGATCATTTTATTACGAAATCAACTGACACGCCTGCCAATATCGCTTTTGATTACCGTGTAGTTGATCCAGGAACAATCAGCGTAAGAGTTTCGGAGAATGGCGATACGCTCGGAAATGTGCGTTATGATATTGGCGAGATAGTGATTGAAAACATCGACGGCTATTATGATTATTTGATCGGTGGCATAACAGATGATTACTCTTTTTATGGACAATCAGCAAAGATTTATTATGGTGATGAAACTGGAGCTTATCCAAGCTCTTTTACTAAAGTATTTGTTGGCTTATGTGATGGGATAGAAGTCACATATGATAAGTTAATCTTTAGATTACGCGACAAGTCATATCTGCTGGATAATAAGTTTTTACAGACAGAATACGGCGGTACGAATGTTTTGCCCGATGGCGTTGATGGAACTAATGATGATATAGGTGGGCACTTAAAGCCGTATTTTTTTGGCTACATTTATAACCAGGAAGTGGTGGCGTGTAATACATCAAAGCTTATTTATCATGTTGCCGATACTAACTCAACTGCATCAGAATTAAATGTTTACGATAGAGGTGTAGCATTAACAAGAGGTGCTACATACGCAGATATAGCAGCTATGGAAGCAACAGCGCCAGCGGCTGGAGAATTTAGGGTGATGGCAGTTGACGGGACGTATTTTCGACTTGGCTCTGAACCGGACGGACAAGTAACTTGTGACGCAGCAAGGACGGCTACATATACAGACAGAACAATTCCTAAGATGTTTAATAACTTTTGCGGAAGGGTTGGTATAACGCCAAACGCTACCGATATATCAACGTTACACACAGCTTATCCATACTTGGCGGGGATGTATGTTAACGATGATAGCACAATAGCAGACGTGTTAAATAGGGTTGCTGAATCTCTATTCTTATTTTATTACTATGATAACCTTGGCGAGTTAAGAGTAAAAGAGTTTAACGCTCCTGAATACACAATCACGTTTACTGACATATATGAATATGAAATATTAAACATAGAAAGATTATCAAGTGCATCAACAAGACCAACATGGAAGTTTATTGTCAACTATTTAAAAAATGGCACAGTACAGACAACAGATGTTGCGACTAGCGTTACAAGAGCAAGAAAAACGTGGATTGCTAAAGAATATAGAAAGGCTGTTGATTCCAGCACAACAACAAGAGACACATATAAAACTGATAAGGAAATGGAAGTATTCACGGCATTAAAAGATCGGGCCGACGCGGTATCGTTAGCGTCTCGATTACATGTTATGTATCATCAGCAACGCAGCGTTTATGAAGTTACAATACCGTCATCACGTTTTAACTATCAGGTCATGGATGCCGTTTCTTTACATCATTCGCGCTTTGGGCTAAGTGCTGGCAAAATGTTTTTAATAATTGGATTTACTCTAAATCTGGCTGAAAATACAGCCATTTTAACGCTATGGGGATAAGAAATGGCTAATGTATTACTAGGCATAAACAACGTTATTGATATAGCCAATTTTTCAGGATCATACGGATCATGGCTATCTACATTGCCATTAACAAACCTAAAAAAACCGCAATTAGGCATAGTGGCCAGGTCTACCGATTTACTTGCTGCCAGTACGCAATTTGCCATTAATTTAACAGGTATTTACAACATACGTGTTTTAGCATTATGCAATCATAACTTATCGCTTGCTGCTACTGTTAAAGTGACGGCATATTCAGACGCAGCTTATTCAACGCTAGTTTATGACAGCGGTTTTGTTTCTGTATGGGACTATGCCTTTTCGACTGGATGGGGCGGGTGGAACGATACCACTCCGGGGGGCACATTACCTCATCAATACACAGTCAATAATAACCGCATTGATACTAGGAACTATTTCACATGGAGTTATGCGCATGTAATGCGCACTACGAAAGTAGAGGCGCGATACTGGAAAGTTGAGATTCAGGACGTAAGCAACACAGATGGTTATGTGCAAATAGGCAGAATTTTTATTGGGAACGCCTGGGAGCCAACATATAATTTTGATTTTGGCCAGTCTGTTGGATGGGAAAACGAAACAACCGTTAAGTATGCTCTTAACGGCTCACCTTATTTTGATAACAAACGACCAACAAGAGCGGCTAGATTTACATTATCTCATTTGTCACAACAAGAGGCGATGCAAACAGTTTACAGCATTTTTGGTTATCATGGGCTAGATAAAGAGATATTTTATATGCAAGATACTGATAATGTTTACGATCAGCACAGAACTAATTTTCTATGCCGTTTACGCTCAATGACTCAAATAAGTAACGAGGATTTTGGCGATAGATACAAGGCTGAATTTGATTTAAAAGAGTCTTTATGATACCATTTTTAAATAACTAATTTATGAGCATAATACAATGATAATTAATCAGAAAGATTATAAACAGATAGCATTACAAGCAAAATCACTGATTACATTATCATGTGACAGGCTATGCACAGGATTTTACCAAAAAATAAGAGACGGAGTTATATTAAATACCGTTTCTTTAGTCAGTGGCAGCTATGAAGTTGGAGATTTTTCGGAGGATTGTTATATAAAAATAGTTTGTTTAACTGGGTCAATAGACTACTCTGTCTCTGATAGGTCTGTAGGTGTTGATGATATAACAACAACTAAAAGATACACATCATTATCGGTACGTCCAACAGCCGCCGAGTTTGGGGTAGGTAGTTGCCAGATAGGGAATAAAATTTATGTATCAAATGGCTATGATTGGAGCAATGTTAAAACTCTGGAGTCAATCAAAAAATCCAATGGTATAGTTATTCAGGATTTCTCGGCAGGAACCGCCGATTTAACAGCATCAAACCCAGGCTCAGGTGCGACAATAAGCTCGGTGTCAGGGGGTGGTGTAAAAGTAACTCAGACTACAGGCACAGCGGTTAATACCACGCTGGATTTTCTTGCTGAATCGTTTCAAATGAACGCAGAAACCACAGTTAATCTTGTGGTATCTGTAAAAAATCCAAACGGCATAACGTATTGCCAAATCAAAGGAACAACGGTTGCATCTGCATTTGCCAGTGCAGTTAACTATGCCGCACCATCGTTTAATCTACTATCACCTCCTGTTAATGGATTGGACGGTGGTGCTTTAAATATAGCCTGTACAGGCACGGAACTGGATGCAGGCAAAACAGGTGCAGGTCTGCTTGTTGTAGGCTCATTTATAGACAAGTTCAGACTAACATTCACATTAAACGCAGGATGTGAGGTTATCATTCATAAGCTGGTCATCGACCCCGTTGTAGTTCCTACGATACCTATTGTATTCGATGGATCGTTTGTAACACATTACACAAAAGCCTTTAATTATATGTCTAAAAAAGGCTTGAAGGGGACGGTAGCATTAACTACTGGGGTGGTAGGTACATCAGCAGCATATCTAACACTAGCCATGCTACAGGAGATGTATGATGCAGGATGGGATATTACCAATCATACCGTAAATCATGATTTTGCTAATCGTGGATATGGCGCAGCTCATGCGGCACTAGGTACAGTTAACCAGATCGCGCTTGTGCAAACGGTAGGCGCTGGAGCCGCTATGACGTTAAACGGCAGTATAGGATCGTCCGTATTTGATGCGCCTAGATGTCTGTATTTTACTAGCTCAGGTAATGATAATAACCGGCTGTTTACAATCGTTGGACTTGGTGCGAATGGAGAAGCGCAAACCGAGACTGTTAACGGCAAAAATGCCGCTAATTATGTGGCGGGAAATTTAACCTGGACAAAAGTTGACAGTATTACGGCTGTATCGGGAGCAGCAGCTAACCTAACGGTTGGCGTTACCCTGAGCTATGCTGAGGTTTATGCAGATATTGCTCCCGCTAACGATTGGTTAATAGCAAACGGGTTTACTCGTGGCCTCGATGTTTATACAACACCTGGCGGCGACTACAACATTATCGTCGAGCAGGTGCTAAAAGACCTTGATTTTAGAGCGCACAGACTGACAACACCCAACATGCAACAGCCATTTCTAGCGCCACAACCGTGGACTATCCCAGGATCGGGAAATGGTATAACTAATGGCGGTAGTGCAACTCTAATCGCGGTAAAAGACAAAGCTATTGCAAGATGGTCTACCCATACTATTTATTTGCATACCATCGTTGAGGATAGTGTATCGGCCCCAGACACGGATGAAGCTCGTATATCTGATTTTAAACTGCTGATCGATAGCATAGCAACAGATGTAAAAGCGGGTAATTTGCTATGCCCAACATTATCTGAATATTGCGATATGGCCGGATATTAATGCCCTACATAACCCAAGACGACTACACCGCCACGTATTACTATAACCTACTAAAACTACTATGATAGACTTCAAACAAGCAAGCACAAAACGCGGCATGATTTGGGTAGTAACCGCGCTACTTGGATGCATTGGCTGGTGGGCAGGTAAAGACATCACGCCAATAATCCTGTTAGGAACTACTGTTGCCGGTGGGCTAGGTGTTGCACTCGATGATAAGGAGCGCAAATGACACAAGATCAAAGAATACATTTTAGAAGAGAAATGGACAGACAGAGATTTGAACAATGCCCCAAATACGAAAGACACGATCTATCAGAGGATCAGATAGTCGATATAGTTAAGCGAATCAGAGCCGAGGATAATGCAGAGCTTGGCGCGTTTATTAAGCAAACTGGAAAGGACTGGTTTCCAAAAATCATTTTCTTTGTCGGAGCTGGCGTTTATGTTTTAGCTCGTTGGTTCGAAAGTCATGGAGTAAAAATATTTTGAAGCCGGGGGAGAAAGGCAAGTTTGACTGCAAAGAAGGCTGGACTCTTGAAAATGAGATAGAGTGGCTAGAGCTTTATATAAATCTACAGCAATCAACGCTCAATAGCCTATATGCTGAACGTGCATGGTGGGAACGATTCATAGCTTATTGTAATGGAAAAGCTAACATTTAAGGAGATAATAGAGCCATTTGAGCATCAAGTAGCGGATAGATGTTTATCTGTTTTTTTTTATTTTAACAAGCTTTATAGCCTTGTTTTTGTCTATACACTTAGCCACAATACCAGCGCCTCCCTCCCCTGCTTCAAAAGTTCTTCGATACCTTATGGAAGAAAACCCAACGGCCTGCAAAGGCCAAAACACAATAAAAAACAGAGAGAAACACAATTACTAATGGACTTCTTAATTAAGGCTGTTTTATTGTCACTGTTTCTGGTTTGGATAACAGCATTAACGATTCTAATTGACCAATTATTATTATGATTACGAGCAAAGATTGTTTAAAGAAATATGGTGATCCGGCTCTAGAAAAGAGCATGGTTGTGTTTGATATTCCAAGCCATCTTGAGGTAGGCTTTATACCTAAGCGTATATATTGCAATAAAGATTTAGTTAAGCCATTAGAAAAAGCACTAACCTTAGTTGTTTCGCGTGGCTTAGTTGGCACTATTAAGAGCTGGGATGGCTGTTTCAATATTCGTAAGAAACGTGGTTTAACGTCAATGAGCCTTCACTCTTGGGGGTTGGCTGTTGATATTAATGCGGCCTGGAATAGATTAGGCCAGACATCAACAATGGATCATCGCTTAGTTGATTGCTTTGTTGAGGCTGGCTTTGAGTGGGGTGGGAACTGGACTAGAAAAGATTGTATGCACTTCGAATTAAAGTCTTTTAATTCAAATAGTTAGGTATTTCCAGTATCTTCCTTAGTGATATATATAGGCTTTGACAATGCAAGGAGTATTGTTAAAGCCATTTGATACACAAGAAATCTTTAATTTAGCAATACCATCATACTCTAAACCATCCCCAAATCGTTCCAGGTTTGAGCAGTCATTCCCGCTTATGTTGTCACCCCATAGGCCAGCATTATATTTGTCTTTCAATTCAGCGATTGTTAGGAAGTTACTAGAATCGCTGTTCAATCGTGAGCATACTTTAATCCCTTTAATATTTTTTATCGTGTCAAGTGGTATCGTTACTGAGCTATCAGCGTTAACGTTAACGCTAATATAGTCTACCTGCTGGCTTGCTACTGCATTAAAAGATAATGCCATTGCAGCGATTAATAATAATTTGTTCATAATTTATACCTATAAGTTAATTAAAATGATTTGTCTGTCTTTCCAGACTGTCATCAACATAATTGATTTAGCACAAAATTTAACGGCTGCCTTTTATACTTCCCGTAAGCATGAAATCAATACCAGCTACTATACGGAGTACATCAATTATAAATCAACGGCTGTTGAATGCCACGGTTCCATCCGGTCATTGTACTGGAGTTTTTGCCGATGCTGGATCAAGAATCTTTAAGTTATCTACGCCAATTACAGCGCTTCTCAAGAAACATAAGCAATTGCTTTGCTGTTCCGTCATACAATTCGTTATCTGAGAGATCAATCATTTGCATTAATCTGGTTTTGATTAACTCCCTCTCTTTTGCGCTCCCTCACAATAAGCCTCATCAATTTGACGGCGATATTTTAAGTCATCAAAATCTTGATTACGCTCTATAAGCTTAAATGCTTTATCTAGTAATCCCATATCAAGCCCCGCTAGAACCAAAACCGCCACGACCTGTATCATGGCCAAAGTCAGTGACTAATTGTAAATCTGCTCTTATTATTGGCATGAACATCAATTGAGCTATGCGATCACCGCGTTTTATTGTAAATAAATCAATTGAATCATTAAATACTGAGATTCCGATTGTCTGCTGATAGCCACTATCGATTACACCAACGCAATTAGAAAGCCGTATATTGTTTTTATGCCCTAGTCCGCTACGACCAACAAGGATTCCGGCGACATTTTCATCATTGATATTGATAGCAATACCGGATGACACCATCTCACATGAGCCAGGATAAATGACGACATCATCCTCTATAGCCGCATAAATGTCAAGAGCGGCATCACCTTCGTGGGCATAGGTTGGTATTTTGGCAAACTCGTTTGTCAGCTTTATTTCTATGTTCATTTTAATGCCTCACTTGCTATTTTTTGAGCTTGATTAAAGCAATCTGCCTCACCCCATTCGTTATATCCTTCTGTACTATCATAGTTCGGATCAAGGTTCGCTATTTTTTCTAAAGCCTCCTTAAGTTTAACTATTTCAGCATCGTCACGCTTAATATCAATTATTTCAATATCCATTATATTTCACCTCTTATTTTTTTTGCTATAACAACCATCACCGTTCCTGCAATTAGCATTAACGATGGGTTTGGCTCATCAACAGACACAGTTTTAACGGGTTTTATGTACTCAGAATCATCCGGTATGGAAACAAATCTCTTTCTGTCATGACTCCAATCTGGCTTGCCTATATTATCGTATTTACGGCAAAATTGAGATTGGTTCTGCATTGATGACTCAAAACAATAGTCAAAATCCTGGTAGTAGTTAGGGTCGTCTACGCCGTCAGCTTTTGCAAAGCCGACAAGAGCTAATGCGATAACCGATGCGACGAATAGGTTTGCTAATAGTAATTTCATTTTAATTTGTCCTCTGTTGTTTGTGTTTCTGATAGTATGAATTTCAGCTCAGCCAGGTTCGCCTTAATTCGCACAAGGCAAGCTTTTTCTTCTCTGAGGTGTATTGATGGTTCAAGATCGGCATTGATAATTCGCTCGATCATTTCTATTGTCTTTAATTGATAGTTCATTTTAAGTCCTCTGAGTATTCCCGAACCTTAGTTCTACTGCATTAAAAATAAATTCTTTGTATTTCTTCCAAAATACAATTGCATTGCTATCCATTACATTAATAACATCACTACGAAAATCAAACCATTCTTGGTGTGAATAGCATTTACAGCCAATTTGCAGTACATCTTTTGTGAATGCAATAGAATATGTCTCTATTTGCATTGAGCAAATTTGCTCCATGTTTCCTGTGCATTCGTACAGATTAGCTCCATACAGATCAGCTCCAGACAGATTAGCTCTAGACAGATTAGCTCCATCCAGATTAGCTCTAAACAGATCAGCTCCAGACAGATTAGCTCCATACAGATTAGCTCCATCCAGATTAGCTCCATCCAGATCAGCTCCATCCAGATCAGCTCTAGACAGATTAGCTCCAGACAGATTAGCTCTAAACAGATCAGCTCCAGACAGATTAGCTCCATACAGATCAGCTCCATCCAGATTAACTCTAGACAGATTAGCTCCAGGCAGATTAGCTCTAAACAGATTAGCTCTATTGCTAACAGCCGCAATTACTGTTGTTTTTATATTGTTATCATCGCAATCATGCGAATAAATAACATCGCCTGAATATCTATGTTTTATTTCAATTTTCATAACTTCCACCAATTAGTTAAAAAATACCGGCATCTCACCGGTTCGAAGTTTCATTGTGCCAAGGTTTCGATATGTTTCCGTGGCCAGACAACTTTAAGATGATTATATTATAGTTACTTTTTTATAAAAGTAAAATTTATATTTCTTTTATCTCTATTCCGTGGACTTGTAACATGAGTTTTCTTTTGATGACAAACAGCGCGTAAGCCTGGCCTTTACGCATCCCCTTAACATCCTCGACAACCTGCTCTAATCCTTTCATATAAGCGAAATCAGCTACGTATTTTGTAGCTCGCTCAGTCTTACCATTACTGAGTTTTTGTTTACCTATCAGCTCGTATGGCCGCTGTAATTCAAGATTCTGTATCTCCCCCTTATCTTCAAGTGATTTTAGATATAAATAACGGCTATATTCTTTCTTTGAATCAAAAGTTAAGCCGTTATGCTTTATTTTTGTGTTGTTATATTTCATTAATCCTCTTAACAGCAATATTGAAATAGTTTTCATCCTTCTCTATGCCGATAAATCTACGGCTTAGGTTTTTACATGCAGCTCCGGTAGACCCTGATCCCATGCAATTATCTAAAACCGTTTCGCCTTCGTTGGTGTATGTTTTTATAAGATATTCTAAAAGTGCTACTGGTTTTTGGGTTGGGTGTACATTGTTATTGTTACCATTGCTGAATTTTTGAACACTAGACGGGTATCTAATCCCGTTATTAACTATGCCTAACTTAGGCATAGTTGAGTCATGGATATTATTTGTTCTATTTCTTGGTTTATCAATATATGGTTTTCCTTTTTGCATTTGCGGGTTATATGTTGTTTGTTTTTCATAAAAAACACATATATTTTCATGCAGTTTTCTTGCTCTTTTTTTAGCCATCGCAAAATCAACGGCATTTGTTTTCTCCCAAATCCACTCGTATTTAAACATCTTAGGATTGCTCATAATAAGCGCACTTGTAAACGGCTGACTACCAAACAACGCAATTGCGCCATTAGGCTTAATAACTCGCTTATAGTGCGCCCATAAAGGCTCAAATGGTATAACCGTGTCCCACTTACAAGCAGTAGTTCCATAGGGTAAGTCACAGAGAATCATATCAATTGACCCGTCTGGAATATCGTGCATTAGCTCTAGGCAGTCGCCATGTAATAACTTAATCATCTTTAAGCGTATCCGCTACGAGCTGAGCATATCCGGCTATGTCTCTCCAGCTGTCTTTGTACTCTGGATCGCCATTCAGAATTCTCCCGATTTTGTGTGCAATCATTTCAAGGGCTTCTCTCTTGTCGTCACTCATATATTTCCAGTTTTTACTATCCCGCATAGCACGTTTTATGTTATGCGTTATGACAGCATGACTTTTAAATTCGCCATACCTGGAGCCGCGTTCTTTCAGTGTTTCGTTAATGTCCATTAAATAATCTCTCTACAGTTGTTAAAATTATCGCCTTAAGCGCTATTGATGCTATCCCAAAAATGAGGACAACAATCATGAGCGCAAAGACAGCCGGGTAAAGCATTATGCCAACACGCCGTTTCATCCGCTCCACTCATTCGAGTATAGATGGCCGTGAAAGTCGGCGATATCGCACTCCATGACGGAATTTTCTGGATACATAGCTTCAATCTTTGCTCTATTTCTGGAGCCGTATTTTTTGCCGTTCTTCATTTCTATATAGTAAACTTTCATCTTCTCTCCCCATTCCTAAGCCGTACACATAGCGCCATACGCTCGCCACGCACAATATCAATATCTGTGCAGGGAGGATCAATCTTGAATGTCTTGCCCCAGGAGTTGGTCTGTTTTTTACGTGGCTTTAGTAGTAGCCTGTTTGCTTTTTTATCGAGTTCGTTCATGGTATTTTAACCTTACTTGTTTTTGTTTTGCTCTTGCCGCTTCTATCTTTTCAGCTAGAGCGGGGCTTATTGGCGCTAGTGCAGTTCGTTGTATATGTGGTTTCATTTAGCGTTGATGAACAGGCATGTCGTTAGTTATCGTTTCTTCTTTGCCACAGTCGTAACAAAGCTTTTTCTTTGCGCTATGCAACATCATCCAGTGAGTATGTTTGCATTTGCGCTTGGGTAGCGAAAACAGGTTTATGGGTGGAAATTTAAAGTCTGGCCATTTCATTATAAGCTCCTATTTGGATTAAAAATTGCTCTCTTTTATCAAGCGGAATATCAGCTATGTAATCATCAATATCAGTATAGCCAGCCTTGTATAGCGCAACGCCAAAAACAGCGTCACTGATTGATAAATAGCCATTATCACAAGTAACGCGGTTGTTGCTATCAGGTTTCTTTTTTTGTTGCGAAAGTGCATCGAGGATGTTCATTGAAGCGTTCACGGATGAACGCGACCCCCTAGTGAAGTGCGTACGCTTTTCTTAGCACTGATCGCGAGGGCCGGTTTAATCAGCATCCGATTTCCTGCTTAAATTAATTGCATTAAGACCGTGCCTTTTTAAGTAGTCCAGTGCGTTTTCTGGTAACTGACTGTCTGGGTTATCAATTCTCAGCTTTTTGACGAGTCGATTTATAAAATATACTAAGTCGTCCACTAATTTTTCTGACTGTTCTAGTGCCAGTTGTAATCGCGCAATTTCATCAGCCGCTAATGAATATTCGATCGCGGGTATCTCGCCATCCAATTTCCCACTTGCTAAATCTCTTAATCTTGATGTCCAATTAATTTTATTCGATCTGTCGATCATCCAGTCATGTACTTCTTGCTCGTTCATAAATATCCTCTAAAACTCAACAATAGAAATCACGGCTGGTTTGCATGGAGCAATCCCGACGTGATGGAAAGCGGATTCCTTAGTAGACTAACAGGCCCTGTAATGCGGAAACTGGATATATCTGCACTGATCCAGCATGGGCCAGGCTTTCCACTGCGTAGCCTTCAGGCGTTAGTTGCGTGCTATAAAAGCCAACTACTCTTCCTTCCCATTCTGCACCTGATTTTTTCATGACATAATCTCCTAATGCGTAGGCTCTATGGGTATCTTCAAAGTTAGTTGGTATCATAATTCAGCGCCTTGATGTAATCGGAAGGATGAAAGTCTTTGCATGGCTTATGCTCTTTATCCTGCTCTTTGCATTCGGTCGGTTCGTCGTCATGGTCGTGCATAACGCAATCTTTACAGGTGTATTCGGTCATTTTATGATCTTCCTGCTACTGAATCATATAAAATATAATAAGCTTCTCTTGCCTCTTTGTTAACATCTTCAGATCCATTTGGAAAGCCTTCACAATGCAAATATTCGCCTATTTCTCTAAGTTTGCTTAGTTGGAAAGCATTAAGATAACCATTTGTACTACTTACAACTCCAGCTATCCACTTAATCACCTCTTCATCTTCTGGATATTCTCCACAAGGCTCACCAAAACTTTTGTGTATTTTTAATAGTTCATCCATCTTAAAATTCCCATGAAATTAATTTATTGAACCTGCCGTCACGTTGCAGGGTTATTTTCTTTACTCGTTTGAAATATTGGTCGTAGTAGTTTTCAAACAAAAATAGCAGGTTTTTAACGTTATGGCCTCCTTCGAATTTGCCGATTTGGTAATAGTCTTTCTTGTTTTTCATCAGGCTTTGAATCTTAGCTATGGCCAGGCCTTTCGCGCTGCCTTGATGCTCTAAGCAAATATATTCTGTGTGCAGTAGTGTGACATTCTCATCACAAAACAGCATCTTTATCATTGGTGTTTCATTTTTCTGATAAAGCTCAAAATGTACGGAATGTACATCATAATCAAATGTTTCTTCCTGCTTTGCTTTGAGTGCTTCCGCTCGTGTTCGCATCGAGTAATTGCCATCTTCAGACTCGCTGATAAACTCGGCTTTGCACTTTTTGCATTTCTTAGCTGATAGATTATTTTGTTCGCCACAATATACGCCTTCATTGATAGCTATGCACTCTTTTGTCGGTGTTTTTTCAGCTTTTGGATTGACTACTGGGACTTTTATATTCTCTATGCCGCCATATGTAAGCCTCTCAATATTAGTCCCGTAATCAATCAAGTAGCCATGCAATTTGTCATCATGTGGCCTGATTACCCTGCCCACCATCTGTATTAGCAAGCCTGGGCTTATAGTAGCACGTAGCAAAACGACACATTCTAACGCTTTATAGTCAAAACCTTCTGTGAGCAAGTTAACATTAACAATATATCGGCATCCAGAACCGTTTTTAAGCCAGTCTAGCGCGTTTTTGCGGTCTTGTTTGCTTGACTCACCGCTAATAATTCGCATTGTGCTATCGTCTCCCCAGGCGTTCAGGATATGGTTGGCGTTTGCAACGGAACTTGCGAATATGACAGCAGTTGAAATATTATTATTAAGAAATTGCTGGCGCATATCTTCAACAGCATCATTAATGATTGCATCAAACTTTACGCCAGCTTCAGTCTGGTTATAATCGTTTCCAGACTTTTTAACGCCATCAAGATTGACTCTAATAGTTGAGTTAAGCGTTTCAATATGCGATAAATAACCTTCATCAACAAGCTTTTTTAATCCTGGTTCCTGAGCTGTATCGTAAACCTTTTCAGTAAAAAACGGTTTTGTTTTCCAAGTCTCCTCATGCAAATCCCCCTGATCTAATCTATATGGCGTACCAGTAACGCCACAAACTTTAAGAGCAGGGTTTTGGTATTGTAAGGCTTCTATTATCTTCTGATAGATGCCTTTTGTGCCATTTTCTTTGAATCTTAAGCGGTGGCATTCATCAACAAGAACATAGTCGAATTTCCCCGCGTTCATACGCATATTAACGAAGCTGGAAGCCATGGCGATAACAGCTTGCTTATGCTTCTCTCGCCTATTAAGCTGGCCACACACAACGCCTATTGATTCAGGATGGTCACAATATTCGGCTGCCTCGCTGTAATTCTGCTCTACAAGTTCAAGGCGTGGTACAAGCTGTAAGACCCGCTTTCCTTCGTTGACATAACGATTAGTTAAAGCCGCCAAAACAAGGCTTTTGCCAAGTCCTGTAAACAATGACGCATAAGGCTTTTCGTTTTTGTGCATAGATACGTGCAATCCTTTGCACGCGGCTTGCTGAAAACTTCGTAATATTTTTTTGCTCATAATGTATTGAACTCATGGATTTTTCTTTTTTCTTGTAAATATCTATTATGAGCATCAATTGCTGTTTCAAAAGTTCCTAGATATATTGTCTTTTTATTTATTCCTATTTGAGCCCTATATCTATTGTCTCTTTTCAAATAAGTAACACCTAAAAGACCTGCTTTGTTCCTTTTTTCACATTTTGTTTTATTCTGCTGATTTTGAGAATTAGTTGCTTCTCTCAAATTTGATATCCAATTATGACTACGAATATTATCTATGTGATCTATTTTATTTGGCATGTTCCCATAAACATAAAGCCACGCTAACCTTTGAGCTCTATATTTCTTATGTTTTATGCTAATAAACACATATCCATGAATAGTACATAATGACCCGGCTTCTTTGTTGCCATGTTTTTTGTTAAACTCTGGTGGATAATCCCTTTCTTTATAAGTAAAAATCCCTGTATATTGTTCGTAATCTAATATTGACTTTAGATATTCTTGTGTTAATTCTGACATTGTGACAATTCCTTAAGCTAAGAATTATTAAGCGAAATTAAAGCGCCAGCCTTGCTTAAGGGTTTTTGGTCTGCATAACCTAGGCGCGAATTTATTATATCAAATTGTTCACGAAACCCTCAACGTTTCCTTTTTAACCAGATAACATTCTGGAAGCGAGTCATTCTTGGTGATAACTTCTCCAGCGTCAATGGCTTTTAGTGCTTCTGTAATCGCCTTTTTATCAGGCTCGATGGTCATCTGTGTGAAGCGATCTGGTATCTTGTCAATGTCGAATTGCTCGCCAAATTGTAGCGATCCTGAGCTTAAGTAATGAGAGCAATTAAACAGCTCGCCTTTATGTTTTTCGATGCCGAAATCAACCATCAATGACAAAATATGCTCTTTTATAAAGCTATGGACGCGTTCTTTGCGTTTGATGTTTTTGTCATGTGCATCAAGATAGGCTTTCTTTGCATCAACAGCTTTTTCGTGATCAAATTGCGCTTGTTTTAGCAGTGGCAACCAGTAGTCTAGTTTGTTTTCAACTGCGCCTTGTACGTCATTCAATATTCGTTGAACAGCTTCAATATCTTCCTGGCCATCGTCTGTCAGCCACTCAAGTGACTCAAGCGCGGCCTGTTGTTTTTGTTTTAAATCAAATATTTTCATTTTTTTTATTCTCAGTTAAGTTATAAAAGCCATCCTTGGCAACAGTTCGGGAGTTCCGAACGGTTCAGAAAGGCGTGTCAAAGTCGTCAATATCCATGCTGAGCGGATCAACTGGTGAGTTGTTTTGTGGGGGGGTTGGTTGCGCTTGTGCTTTCGATGTGCCTAACAGATAATCTATGTTTTGGCGCATTTGTACGGGCTCTTTTTTATTCAAAAACTCGGATGCCGATTGTTCGGTATCAGCATCATAAAAGCCAGCGAACTCGGGACGCATGGTAGTTTTGCCGTTATAGGTGTTGGGTCTCATATCAAACACGATGCCTATTTGACGGTCTATCACATCATGAAAAACCATTTTTCTTTGCTCAACATCCTGTTTAATGTCAAAGTCATAAACCTTTACCTTCCCTGGCTTGCTGGCGAGATCATCAAGTTCAAGCAAGACCATCAAATCGTTAACGTCGCTAATGGCGCTTAGTTCTTTACCGTTTTTATCTACGCTTGTTCCTGCTTTGCCAACAACCCACAAGTCAAACCGGCCAGTGGCGCCGGCGTCGGTGACCACTTCAAAATGGATTGCTTCTGATAATGTTTTTGCTGATTTTTGTTCATAGCACTTTGTGATGGTGCAAGGATAAAAGCCGGTTTCTTTGATAAAGCCGCCTGAAAATGTTTTAACTTTTGTTGTATCTTTTGTAAATTTCATGTGTTTTCCTATTTTTTATGTTTATTTGATAGACCAAGACCAAGACCAAGACCTAGACCCAGACCTAGACCAAGACCCAGACCTAGACCAAGACCCAGACCTAGACCCAGACCCAGACCAAGACCCAGACCCAGACCCAGACCCAGACCAAGACCCAGACCCAGACCAAGACCTAGACCCAGACCAAGACCCAGACCCAGACCTAGACCCAGACCAAGACCCAGACCCATACCTAGGCCGTCTTAACTTTCTCATTGCTTTCATTTGAGAATACCAAATGATTCAATCATGCCTTTTTGTATGTAAAACTCATTCGGCAAAGATTGAGCATCTTTCCATTCTTTCGTATCAAACGCACCCGTTTCATATACGATTTTAGGGCTTTCAAGTTTTATAAAATCAGCGTTATTCCCGACAAGTTTACCTGTGTATATATAAACCGCACAAAATACTGTTATTGTTTTTCCTAAAAGGGCATCAAAACCCTCGCCAGGCACTTCTATTACGGTTACTGTTGGTGCTAATGTTTTCATGTTGTTTCCTATTTTAATAAATCAATAAAAATTTGTTTTGATGTTTCAGGATTGCGCACATCGATAATGTATGAGTCCTGGACGTTTTCTATATTTTCGGTTCTGACTTTAGCAAAAAAGCCATTACCAGCGCGTGTATGTACTACTATTTCAGGCGCCATTATTGAGTCTGCATGGTGTTTAACTGTACCAAAATTGTTTCGTTTTGCTGCCGATGTGATAGTTGATTGCATAAACAAGCACCAATCAGCTTTTGCTGTCAGCAGGTTTGGCACAGAGTAAACACCAAACTCTGCCAAATCGATTCCATGTTTTTTAAACTCGTTCCCGTTATCATCAACTGCGTTTTTAAGGCGCGTGTGGGTGATTAGGATAACGTTTAGCCCTTTTCTATGTAGATGGGTAAGAGCTGTAAAAAAGCGCTTCTCATAGACCGCTACAAGTTGAGCGTAGCCTACCCCGAAATCATAATCTGCGATTGAGTTTATCTTTTTTACTGTGCCATCCTTTTTAGAAACTTCTGGTGTTTCTTTAAGAATCTTCTCAATACAGAGTTTGTCTAAAAACATACCTGAATCTATCACAATGGTTTTGTAGGGGTGGTCATGCTTAACAAACTGTTGCAGCGTTTGGTAAAATTCATCCTCTGATCCTATGATATGAACCCTACCATCTTTAATCTGCTTACCTACACCAGTAACTTTTTCTACGCCTTTTTCAAGAGCGATATAAAAAGGCTTCTCAGCATTGGCAGCCAGGAATGTTTTGCCAACTCCTGGTGGGCCTGAAATCATGCCGAAATAAGGCCCGCTTATCGATTCTTCGGATATTTCAAAGCCATCAAGGAAGCTCATTGGTTTCCATCTCCTTCAGGTATGCTTCTATAGCAGCTTCGACAAGCTCATATAAATTTACTTTGTTTCCAGATATGGCAAGCTTGCCACGTAATACCATCATACGGGAGAATAAATCCCAGCTAATTTTGATGGCCTGTTTTGGTTTGGGTTTTTCCATTGTTATTCCTTTTTAAAGTCAATTGTTAAGTATTTACGGCAAATATCGGCTGTTTGTTGTTGGTTTTGTTTTTTAGCAGCATAAGCAGCATAAGCATAAGCAGCATAATCAGCAGCATAAGCAGCAGCATAAGCAGCATAAGCAGCATAATCAGCAGCAGCATAAGCAGCATAAGCAGAAGCAGCATAAGCAGCAGCATCAGCAGCATAA
>Ga0265297_10002304_pt1 | contig 39564 bp, 60 predicted proteins | sample Munlanlwell13791_FD_192502 | JGI IMG/M metagenome (GOLD analysis project Ga0265297, IMG submission 192502) | Leachate microbial communities from a municipal landfill in Southern Ontario, Canada - Leachate well 137-91 | ecosystem: Engineered > Solid waste > Landfill > Unclassified | place...
AGCGTGGCGAGTTTGCAGGTTACGGGCGGGGCGACCAATGGGGCACAGTTGATATGCACTGACACGTCAGGGCAAATTGCTTATTCGGTATATCCAATAATATGGGCATCGCAAACAAACAAAGTCGTTTTCACGGACGGCGGTACGACGAATTTGAGATTTGAAAAACTTGAGTACCAGCGCGGCGGCTCATGGGATGGTAAAAATTGGACACCGGGAGTCATCGGAAAGGGACATATTTACTTCCAGGAATGGGCGATCTGTGGCGTGCCAGGCGTTACTTATGGAAAATTGTATAGAGATGGTGCTCTAATTTTGAATAGCGATTATCATTCGTTTGCTGAGAGTTTATGGGCCGCTGCCGTAAATTTTAATTTTTATAATAGTAACGCCACATCGGTCTATTACGTCGCGTTATATAACGGTTTTATTCCTTCTGGTTCACCTATTACAAATACGGCAGATTCTACTAAGTGTTATTTTTTTGGAGAAATCACACCTTGACCCATGACCAAATATTTAATAATCGTGTTCGCATTTGCAACATGGTTTTTTATGGAGGGAATTTGGATGCGAGGAAAGAAAATAAAATCATGACCAAACTCGTCCCCATATTCTTTTTGCTGATTGCCGTTGCCGGTGGCGGCGAAGCTTGGTGGCAATGATTGTCCTGCCGTGCGGACTGCTGATTTTCGGAATAATCGCGGGAATATTAAATATAAAAGGAAGGTGAAATTATGAGTCAGCGGTTAAAAACAAAAATAGAACTGAATGTAGCCACCGGCTTGCTGGTATTGTCAATGGTGTGCATCGGCGCAATATCGTGTTATGCGCAAATGGAGCATCTGGTTACTCCCGAAAACGTGAAGCAGGTTGCATCCATGTCATCAACGAGTTTATTGGCATTAATAACGATTCTCTCGCTGATTTTAACGGCATATCTTATCCGGTTATTGTTTGGAAAACTGTTAGATGCCTTGGATAAAAACACGGCGGCCAATTCCGAAATGGCAAGACTACTGGCAGAAAGACCGTGCATAAGAAGTCCAAAGAACGATTAAGGTAAAATTTATGAAACTCCATCAATGGCTAAAACATCTCGGCGAAGGCGCATGTGAAATTGAATGTGAGAACTGCAAGGACATTGATAACAAATTTTACTATGACACCAAGGAACCGCACAATCGCGGCATGATAACCTGCCCAAAGTGCGGAAACAAACAGCGACTGAAAGATGTGGCCGGACTGTATTTTTTACTTACCGATGACGGCGCAAATTATGAATGCGGTAACTGCGGCTCGAAATTTCTTTTTCACGACGGGGACACGGAGGCGACAGTTCAATGTCCGGCATGTCTCTATTGCAAACCGGCGAACGAAACAACACAGGAAATAATAGTGGAGGATGAAAATTATGAATAGATTGAAAAGTTTTCAGGCGAGCGAATTTCCGTTGGGGCAAAGTCTTTTCTGGTGGGACAGCGCATTTGGAAATAACAATGATAATAACAACGCTCAGTCAACATGGGACTGGCTTGCGCGGGATATGACCGATTCCAAGCGGCAAAGAATGTACGCAAGATTGCAAATGTATAAGGATATGAGCAATCGGCCTTCGTGGTCAATGGTGTTTATGGGGTTCAATATGGTGGACAAAAAGAAGGGTATGGTCAATCCGTTCTTGGGATGCCCGACTGCCGCTGAAATCATAGCGAGTGGAGGTGGACAGCCAGATAATGCCGAATTGGAATTATGGAAACAACGGTTGAAAATCGGTAAGGCTCCTAGCGTTAATCTTGGCGTATGTTTATATTGCGGGGACGATGCTGCCACGGTCAACAATCATGCTTTCGTAAATTATTTTACGCCGTTGGCAACTCAATTCTTTGCACCATACGTTAAATTTATCTGCATTTGTTCCGAACCACCCAAGAATGTCAATAAGCAATGGCAAGAATCGGTTGTTGGTATGGTTAAAACTACCTTAGCATTCATGGGACGGTCTGATATTCCAGTGGTGACTCATTTGCAGGGGGCGCAAATTCAAACCGATCTACCAGCTAATGCTGACGCGGTGTTGTATCAGTTCAAAGGAAATCCTTGGAACGCGCACGATCGGAACACTGAAGATGTCAAGAGCGAGGGCGCATGGGCCTTGGCAAATTGTCCGGCGCCACTGGCATTTTTCGAGTTGGGCGTATATTGCGAAAGCGACCGGATACGCGAACAGACAAGAGCGTTGAGAGATTTGCCCGGATGCGGGATGTTGCCTGGGCCGATGTAGTTTCATCCCGCACGGGGATAACCTCGTGCGCCCCGGCGGCCATGCGTGACCGTCGGTTAATTTTGAAAGGTAAAATATGAAAAATATAACATTGATAATTGCGGGATTGCTTCTGGCCGGCTGTGCAAATTTGAGCGTCGTAACTCCAACATGGAGAATGCACGCTCAATCCCTGTTTAAGGACATCAACGTGCCGAAAGTTTCGGCGGTAACACCCGATATGAACATACAGGTGGAAGGATATCAATCCGCCTGTAATCTTGTTGAACTCCAAAAAGTAACCGATAGCGTCGTCAGTATGATTATCAAAGCCGGCATGGCGTCAATAATCAAATAAGTATTTAAGACTTTGATAAAATGAAATCTGGAATATATGGAATTTATAACATAGCTGATGGAAAGTGGTATATCGGCCAAAGCGTCAGCGTGGAATCAAGAAGACGGGGGCATTTTTCAGTATTGCGAAATGGTTGTCATCGTAATAAACATTTACAATACGCCTTTGTTAAATACGGAGAAAAGAATTTTAAATTTTATATTCTAGAAGAAATTATGGAGAATTTATTGGACGATCGAGAGCGTGAGTGGATTACTTATTATAAAAGTAATTATCGACAATTTGGATATAATCTTGAAACTGGCGGTAATCTCAATAAACACATTTCTGATGAAACGCGATTAAAAATTTCGAGAGCGCATACTGGAAGACCGTCTAACCGTAAGGGTTGTAAACTTACCGATGAAACGCGACATAAGTTATCGTTGATAAATATGGGAAAGCCTTGTTCAGAAGAAACTCGTAAAAAATTAAGTGAAGCGTTAAGGGGTCGTAAGAAAAACCCCATTTCAGAAGAAGTAAAAAATAAAATTAGTCTAGCAAACATGGGAAAACGTCGCTCTGACGAAGTTAAGAAAAAAATGAGTCTTGCGCATGCTGGGATTAAGCGAAAACCCTTTTCCGAAGAACATAAACGAAAACTCGGTTTAATCCATAAAGGAAAACCTTGGTCTGAAATTCGTAGGATAAATTATAATAATAGAAGGGTGGCGTAGGTGATGAAATGAAAGACTTTCAAGAAATTCCATTAAAACGGGCAATGCAGGATATTGATTCATTAAAATCTTTCCCTGATCCTGACGGACGATTTTCCGGCCCCCTGCAGGTCAACTATGTCGACGGCGACCAATGGATGCTCGCGGAAGATTTATCATACCGCACGGAAGCCGGGGAGATATGCACGGCACGCAAAGGATTCATTTTTGATTTTGCCTCAATCCCGTGGTGGCTGGGGTGGCTCTATCCAAAAACAGGGGACGGGAAAAGCCCTTACGGTATTGGCTCTCTTTTCCACGATTGGCTTTACTGCCACCGGAAGATTGGCGGGCGACCGATTAAAAGAATTGAAGCTGACAATCTTTTTTACGAGATCAACGTTTATGTCGGCGTTTCCCGATGGACAGCGGGCAGGATGCGCCGGGCTGTACGGGCTTTCGGCTGGATTCCATGGAATGCCAGAAAACCGGAAGATATTATTCCATGAAAACTCTCATAACAATTTTTCTTTTTGTGATTGCCTTTGCCTTTGACGCCACCGTGCCGGAGGCTTCCGGGGACTTGCGCTGGCAGTTGTCGTTTTGGCTTTCTGTTCTTGCGGTCGGTTATGGACTCTACCATGTTTTAACCGCCAAGCTATCCCGGCCACCGATTATTTTTTATCCTGTTCTTGCGCTGGCTGTTATTGCCGTCCTGTCATGTTGCTGGTCAATCTGCCCGCGGTGGAGCTTGATATCGTTGAGCCGGTTTTTACCGTACGTGGTTTTATTTTTCGCGGTCTACTGTTTGCGAGACAAAAACTGGTACAGGACGCTTTTATGGGCGATCGCCGCCGGGGTTGGTATTAACTGCATGATCGGAATTGGACAATATTATCGGGTTGATATTTGGCTTGTGAATTATTTTAAATGTTCCGTGCCCCCGGCCGGGTCGCTGGCAAACAGAAATTTGCTGGCCTCGTATCTCGTTTTAACCCTGCCCGTTGTTGTGTACTTGGCATGGTCGGCCAGGAACTGGCTTGAACGGATAACCACCGGGGTGATAATCATCCTTGGCGGGCTGATGTTGTTTTATACCGATAGCCGAGCGAGTTGGCTGGCGGCAGGATGTGAGGTTGTGTTTTTTGCAAGCTGGTTATTGTTGCGCCGGGAAAAAAGATTGTTCACAATCGCGCTGATTATCGCTACCGTTCTTGCCGTCGGGTACGCGCTTCGCAATTTACCAAATGACGAGAGTTTTAAAATCCGCGCGGCGTATAACATCAACAGCCTCGCGATTGTCAAGGATCACCCGCTGGGCGTTGGGGTGGGGGCGTGGAAGTTGGCATACCCGCAATATGCTTATGCGCTCGTTAAAACACCACCCGGCGGATTCGGTGAAACGCTCCGTCCGAGCCGGGCGCATAACGACCTCATGCAAGCATTCGTAGAGCTTGGCATCCTGGGCGGACTGGCTTACATCGTTATTTTTTTTATGCTCATTCAAACGGCTTGGAAAACCGGCGGGCGCATGGTGTTGTGTTTGAGTACGGCCGTTGTCGGTCTGGGCGCAAACGCGCTCATGGATTTCCCGCTCCAGTTGCCGCTAGCCCCGATTGTGTTTTGGACACTGGCGGGGGTGACAGTTGGATTGAGTAAAAAATAATCCATTTTTTTCATTTCCCCGCAAACTATTTTTGCCCCACCCTTACGAAACCCCTGATACCATTGATTAAAATAATTTACGATTTTTGTTGCATTAAAAATAAATCCTGCTATATTTATTTTCAAAAAAGAGGAAATACTCCTCAACCGCGCCCGACGGAAACGGGCAACTAAATGGAGAGAAGACCATGAAAACAGAAACCGCAAAGATTGAAACCCGCGTCAGCAGTTCGTCTCACTCTGATATTGTTTATATCGGACAAACCCCTCGTGCGTGGAAATGCGAACGATGCGGACGAGAGGGTTTGTTTAAAACCGTTGGGGAATATGTAACGACTTGCGCGTGCAAATCGTCTGTTCAAGACAACCCTGTTGCAACGGTTGGTCGCGATCCCTCTGGTCGAATAATCCGATCGTTAAAATTGAACTATAAATTCCGCTCTGCGCTTCCGAAGAGTGAAATCAAAATCACGGGGTTTAATGCCGGGAATCGTGGAATTACCCTTCCGTTTTCAATCTAACCCATGAACACAAAAATAAAGAAGGAAAATCATGAACACAAAATACATCGTAAAAGCCGTGGGACTATGCAAAAGCAAAGTGGTTTCCGGCGGGATATTAATGTTATTTCGTGAGGTAAAAATAAAATTGAGTAGGAAATACTGGCTGTACGGTATGCCCGGAGATAACAGATACCTGCAGTTCGATCCGGTTGAGTTCGAAAACAAATTTGAAATAATGGAGTTGAAAAGAATATGAATACAAATCCAAGCCTTTTAATCGGCCTCGCAATGGAGGCCGTCAAAAAGTCCGAGGTGGAAATCCACCCCGGCGACGAATCCCAGGCGGAACTCAGAGTATACCCAAACACCGGCGCCGGATGGTTCTTTGTCCGCGCCTACGCGCCGGGCAGGTGGTACTGGAAAGACGAGGCCGGAGCAGACCATTTTAACCGCGCGGAGCAAGAGGACGTGGACGCGGCGATAAAAGACGGCGCACGCGTCCAGTTGACTGGATACCATGGTAAATCCCTGGCCCTTTGGCGGACGCGGGAGGAGTTTGAAAAAGCGGTCGCGTAGGACAAATCTTATTTCCGATCAATAAAACTGGGTAAAAAATAATCATTGGAATTTTATTGCAAAATGGTGCGCAATAATTTATTTTATGTCTATTAAATGAAAACAAATAACAACAAACCGGAGGGATTTCGCGGTAATTATACGTCGTTTTTTTGCACTAGTGGACATAGGATATAAATTGCGACGTATAAGTTATTGTAAATCAATAACTTATGACAGAAACAAAATCAGTAAAAAAACATAATTTCGACAACCTTCCCCCTCCCGTCCGAGTCCGTCTTCCGTCCGCGCTGATTGCGCAAATTAAAAAGCGCAACTCCAGTCTCTCGCTGTTTATCCGTTCCGCCTGCGCGGACGCTATCCGCTTTGAGTCTGTCCTCTCGCAAGCTAAGCACCTTTGCAACAAGCCGTCCGCTTTGAAGGTGGTGGTAAAATGAAGTCAAGGCGCATTACGGAGTTTTGCAAACCTACGGAATCCTTCCCGAACCAACACGGAGCCGCAACCTTCCTCGCGTGGCTCGCTTACGAAATAAACCGGTTTGCTGGACATGGCACCCCGGTCAAAATTGAACGCGGCGAAGGAAAGCACAAAGACGAGGTCGCGCTTTTCAGGGTAGGGGTATGGCCACGATCAAACTCTCAGAGGATTCGGCAGATATGACGAAGATGCAATCAGCAATAGCACGGGGATTGCTTACGGCGAAAAAAGCCGGGGAACGTTGCGGGATTTCGGCGCGGGCGATGCTGGCGTTGGCGAAGTCCGGGGAAATTACGCGGTATAAATTCGGACATAAGACGATTCGGTTCAAACTTTCGGACGTGGAAAATTTTATTGAAAAGGCACAGGCATGAACATGAACGGAGGGAAAAATGAAGGTTATATTAATAGTCTTGATTTGCTTTGCGCTCTCAAGTTGCGTGCCGATACCCGCCTTCGGGAATTGCGCCGGGCAACGGAGTTCATGGAAGACGAAAACGACCGTGTTGAAGAAATACTCAACTACCCGTTACCAGAAAGGGAAACGAATGTTGAATGAAATACAAATCGTAGCGGCCACGCTCTACGCCGAATGTGAAGGGGAACCATGGGCGGGTAAAGTTATGGTTGGCGAGGTTATGGCTGTACGCGCAAGTGAACGTAATCAAACATTAAAAACCATCTGTCTTGCTCCAAAACAATTTACTGCATGGAATGACAAAACAATGGCTCAAATGGAAGCGCAGGTTAACGCATGGGAAAAACAGGTAAATAATCAGGCGTGGAAAGATTGCAAGACTATCGCCGCCATGATCTGCAAGGCGGGATACGAGGTAACCAGCACGGCAAACCATTATCTTAACCCGAAAACTGCCAATCCGAAAACGGTCAAGAAGTGGAAAAAGGAAATGACGCTCGTGGCCGTGGTTGGAAATCATAATTTTTACAGGGCCAAATAAAGATAAAAATCGAGAAGAAACAAGGAGAATAACAATGGGCAGGGAAGTATTAACAGCAAGCATGATGGCGTCTTTGGTCGGGTGTATGCGTAAGTTTTATTACCGCTACGAACTCGGTCTTCAATCCACGATGGAACACGCGGCGTTATCATTCGGGTCGGCATGGCACCGGGCCATGGAAGCGCGGTGGCAGGGCAAGACGGCGGAAGAAGCGTTGACCGCGGCGATCGGTGAAGTTCAAACTTTGGATGAATTACAGGTTGCCACATTGACTGGTTTATTGACCGGATACTACAAAGTATATTCCAACGATCCAATTAAAGAGTTGAAACCGGAACAGGAGTTTCGGTTTTCACTCGCTGGTTCCAGGACGTTCGATGTGGCCGGGAAGATTGACGGACTTGGAACGCACGAAGATGGCCGGCCGCTTATGCTCGAACACAAGACCACGAGTGACAGCGTAGAACCTGCATCTGATTACTGGCTTCGCTTGCGATGCAATAACCAGATCATGCAGTACGTCCGCGCGGCGCGTCTGTGCGGATTGCCGGTCGAAATTATTCTTTATGACGTTTGCCGCAAGCCGCAGATCAAGCCGAAATTAATTCCCGTCCTGGATGAATCAGGGCGAAAGATCGTTTTGGACGCCGCTGGCAATCGTGTCATGAAAAAAGATGGAACGCCGCGCGAAAGTGCCGGAGATGGAATGATCGTTCAAAGTCGCACGGAAACCGCTGAAGAATACGGTCAACGTTTGACCGAAGACACGGTGGCGCGGCCGGAGTTTTATTTTGCCAGGCGCGAAGTACCTGTGCTCGATCAAGACCTCGAGGAATTTGTCATTCAACGTCTTGAATTATCCAGAATGATTCTTCAACTGCGCAGGGCATCGCGCAGGACCGCTAAGCCGCATCAGGCCTGGCCGCGCAATTGCTCGGGTATGACTTGCCAATTTTGCGAGTATTCATCTTTCTGTCTTCAGAACATTTCCGTGGATCCGGCCAATCCGCCGGCTGGATTCACGGTCGGGGACAAAAACCCGGAATTAAAAACAATGGCGGTATAGGAGGGCAGGGAAATGGTGACAAGAAGTAGTCAGAAGTCAGAAGTCAGTAGTCAGGAGATGAGACCGCCGGTGCCGATACGGCCGCCGGTCAACCGCGCGCCAACGATGGCGCCGCCGATGAGGAAACAGGTAATGTTTGGTCAGGTATCCACGACGGCCGGACATCGGATCGTGCTTTACGGTCCGGGCGGGATTGGCAAGACCTGTCTGGCCGCGCAAATGCCGGGACCGGTGGCGTTCGTTGATTTGGACGAATCGCTTGGAAAACTCAAGAGATACATGGACGAACGCGAAATCCGGGTAACGCCGGTTGACGGTGTGAACAACTGGCAGGACTTGCGCACCGCATTGCAGTCAGATGGTTGGGATAAAATCAAATCCATCGTAATTGATACCGGCACAAAAGCAGAGGAATTGGCGGTGGCGCATACGCTCGGAGTAGTCCCGCATGAGAAGGGCCAGAAATGCAACTCGATTGAGGACTATGGCTATGGCAAGGGGTTCGGACACGTGTTTGACACATTCCTGCCGCTCTTGGCCGATCTGGATCGGCACTGCCGGGCAGGACGGAATGTGGCGATCATCTGTCATGACTGCACGACAACGGTCCCGAATCCTGCCGGCGAAGACTGGTTGCGGTATGAACCGCGGCTCCAATCGCCGGGAAGCGGAAAGGCCAGCATCCGCTTGCGCGTCAGGGAATGGGCGGACCACGTCCTGTTCATGGGATATGACCTGGACGTGACGAAAGAAGGCAAAGGCCGCGGCGCCGGCACAAAGACGATTTACACGTCTGAACTGCCGCATTTCATGGCGAAAAGCCGGACATGTCAACAGTCAATTCCGGTTGGGAACGACGGAGCGGCGGTCTGGTCCGAAATCATCAAATAATAACAAACACCCAAAATTGGGCGAAATCGAAAGGGAAATAGAATGCAAATAGAAAACGGAACATATCCAGCGCGGCCTACGGGACGCGTTGACGTCGGAGAACACGCGAACGGTTGCCTGATTGCCGCGATAGAGTTTGCGATGGAAGGTGGCGGGACAATCAGTAACACGTTCTGGCTGACGACCAAGGACGGCGCGGTCAATACGCGGTCGGTGGAAACGTTGAAAACACTGTTCGGGTGGGACGGGTCGGATCCGTTCTGGTTAGTGGACCATGCGAACGAACTGACGGGCGTTGAGGTTGAGCTTGTCATTGAGAACGAATCGTTCCAAGGACGCGATGGTTCAACCAAGACGTCGGCAAAAGTCAAGTGGGTCAATCAACCCGGCGGCGGAGGCGTTCAGGTGGCGAACAATGACCGGAAGTCGTTGATGTCGAAGTACGGCGCGAAACTCCGGGCGATCTCGGGCGGCGTAAGTGCTCCGACAAAGAAAACGGTTGCTCCTCCGAGTGTACCGCCGCCGGCTAAAAAACAACCTGAAATACCTCCGGTTGCGCCAACAAAAACAACAGGTGGCAACACGTCTGATATGAACACCTGTTGGAAGGCGTTGACGGACGCCATGGCGGACAAGCCGCGTGGCGCCGTTGAGGATCAGTGGTTTGAACTGCTCAAGTCTGTCCATGGCGACAAGGCGCAGGATAATTACACGCCCGAGGATTGGGGTGCGGTGACGGAGAAAATGAAGACGTTGTTTGACAACCTGCCGTTTTAACTCCCTGCCCAAGGGGCCAGGGGTGCGTCTGGCTTAAAAACGCACACCATTTTTAGAAAGGAAAATTCAATGACAAGATTAAAGATCGAAAAAATAGTTATAGATGCTGGTACTCAAACAAGAGCGAAACTCAACGATGATATGGTAACGGAGTACGCGGAAGCGATGACCGAAGGGGCGAAGTTTGAACCTGTGGTTGTTTATTTTGATGGGTCGGCATATTTGCTGGCCGATGGATTTCACCGGGTAATGGCCGCAATCCGTAACGGATGGAAGGATATTGAGGCCGAGATAAAGAAGGGCGGACGGTTGGATGCAATCAGGTATTCGCTTACAGCTAATAATCGCCATGGTCTGCGGCGAACAAACGCCGATAAGCGGTATGGGGTAGATGTTGCCTTGCGGGAGTTTGGCAAGATGAGCGATCAGGTGATTGCGGATATGTGCGGAGTAAGCAGAAAATATGTATTGGAAATACGGCACGAAACCCCTCCCCAGGTTGTAACCGGGTTACAACCTGACAAACGAATAGGAGTTGACGGAAAGACGTATCCGGGTCCTGTTCCCCGCGATCCCGGACCTCCGCCGGCGCCACGAAACGTCGAAAAGGACCCGAACGGGAAGGTCATTCCCAAAAATCTGTTGGAATTATGGGGGCGGGCGCAGGAAATACAGGATATGTGTACTCAAATATCGCGTATTCGGACTGCGGTTGAGCGTGGGTTTGATGAAAAGGACAAACTCTTTGCCGAGGGCAATCAACAATCAATTCAGGCGGCGCTTGATCAAGCCTATACCGCAATCAAGGCGACGATGCCGTATTGCGTGTGTCCTTCATGTTCTGGCGACGGATGCCGGGCGTGTTGCCAACGGGGTCTGATAGGTAAATTTAGGTACGACAATACCATCCCGAGCGAAATGAAGAAGAAATGAGAAAAGCGCACAACAACAGACAGAAAACAGTTATTTGTCAAAGATGCGGGTTATCTTTTAAGGTTTCTCCGTCCATTAATCCAAAGTTTTGCTCAAGAAATTGTTTTCATCCCGTCATGTTAATTGCTTGTGCATATTGTAAAAAACCAGTTTTCATAAATTCTTGGAAAAAGACTCATAGAAAAAATTTATTTTGTTCCGTTAAGTGCCGAAACGTATGGAGCGAAAGAAGTATTCTGGTTAATTGTTTTTTTTGTGGAAAAGAATTTAAAAAGAAAGCAAGTCAAGTTTCTCGTTCCTTGCGCCATTTCTGTTCACAAGCTTGTTCTAAAAAATTTCATGTTGCAGAAAATCATTATGCATTCTGTGGTGGAAAAGGATACGGGATAGAATGGAAGCAAGTCGCCACGATAATTCGCGAGCGTGACAAGGTTTGCCTTATGTGTTGGAAAACAAAAGAACAGAATGGCAGAGAATTGGACGTTCACCACAAAATTCCTTTTGAACGATTTGGATATGTTAATCGAATGAAAGCTCATGACCCGGAGAATTTAATAACTCTTTGCCGGTCATGTCATACCTGGATGACTAAATTTTATGTACAGTCTAAGACCATATCAGCGTGACGCCGTTCAGGCTATTGAAAACGAATGGAAGTCGCAGGATTCTACGTTGCTTGTTCTCCCAACCGGAACTGGAAAAACGGTTGTTTTTTCAGAAATAATAAGACGAGCGTTCCCGCGTCGCACGCTCGTGCTTTGTCACAGAAAAGAATTAATTTTTCAGGCGAAAGAACACATCGAGCGATCATCGGGGTTTAGAGTAGATGTTGAAATGGCAGAGTTTCATGCAGAAACTGGCGGACTGTTTAATGAAGCACAAGTAATAGTTTCCAGCATCCAGACACAAAACGCCGGAGGTGACGGCGGTGGTCGGATGAGTAAGTTTTTACCAGAAGACTTTGGATACTTGATATGTGACGAAGGGCATCATTCGACAGCGTCTGGATGGCGCCGGGTCATTGACTACTACCGCCAGAATCCGCGATTGAAGGTACTCGGGGTGACGGCTACGCCGGATCGGGCCGATGAAGAAGCGCTCGGTCAGGTGTTTGACTCGGTAGCGTTCGATTACGAGATTCTTGAAGCGATTCACGACGGCTGGCTGGTACCGACAGAACAGAGAATGATTCATATAGAAGGACTTGATTTTTCACAGGTCCGGACCACGGCCGGCGATCTGAACGGGGCAGACTTGGCGGCGGTTATGGAGGCCGAAAAGAATCTTCAAGGGATTGCGGAGCCAATTATCCAGATTTCCGGTAATCGCCGCGCATTGGTGTTTACCGCCAGCGTCGCCCAGGCCGAACGCATGTCGGATATTCTTTGTCGGCATAAACCCGGCTCATCGGCTTGGGTATGCGGCAAGACGGATAAGGATGAGCGCCGGAATATGTTGCGGGACTTCGCCGCGGGGAAGATTCAATACGTGGTTAATGTTGGGTGTTTGACGGAAGGGTTTGACGATCCGGGTGTGGAATTGGTGTTTATGGGAAGACCTACTAAGAGCAGGAGTCTTTATGCCCAAATGGCCGGCAGGGCGATGCGACCTGCGGAAGATATTGCTCATGACCTGAACGACGTATTGGACGCTGAAGCGCGACGCGCAATGATCGCCGCCAGCAAGAAACCGGTATGCGAAATCATTGACTTCGTTGGTAATTCTGGACGCCACAAACTAATAACAACCGCCGATATACTTGGAGGAAACGTTTCTGACGAGGCGATTGAGCGCGCAACTGAAAGGGCGAAGCGAGAGGGCGGATTGGTGCGCATGGATAAGTTGCTGGATGAGGAAGAAGAGAAATTAAAGGCAGAGAAAGAAGAGCGCCGATTGGTCGAAGAAGCCCGTAAAGCGCGACTAGTGGCTAAGGTAAAATGGTCAGCGCATAGTGTCAACCCGTTTGACGTATTTGACCTGGCGCCGCGTAAAGAACGCGGATGGGATAGTGGCAAGATGTTATCGCAAAAACAAACAGACCTATTATTAAAACAGGGAATTAATCCGGACGGAATGCCTTATTCGCAAGCTAAGCAATTGTTGAACGAGATTTTTAGGCGTTTTGACGGATCGTTGTGCAGTTTTAAACAGGCAAAATTGTTAAAGAAATATGGATATAATTCGAATATGTCCAGGGATGAGGCGAAGCAAACGATTGACGTTCTGGCAAAGAATAATTGGATAAGGAAAAGCGTATGACTTGCGATAGATGCAATAACGACGCGGATCATTTGACAACGCACGATGACCAGTGGGTTTGCGACAAGTGCCTTGAATATCTTATGAGTGATGAATACCAATACGATCTAAAAGACAAGGAAGGAGAGTCGCGATATGAGCAACACAGAGAAAAATAAAACCATCGGCGACATCTGTAAAAATTACAAAACCGGCGAGGCCTGGCAGATGATAGTCGCGTCCATAGTGCGCAAGATCAAAAAGGGGATGGATAAGAAGAGGTTTAGAGTGAGGGGGAGATGATTAAATTCTTACAGGGAGGTTATATTGCTTAAGGAAAATACATTCTGGGGAATTGAAGATAAAGTTTTAAAAGCCATTGAACGAATCCGTTATTTTGAACCGCAGAGTGGGCTCGGCTACTACGTGGCGTTCTCTGGTGGTAAGGATAGTGTTCTAATTAAGGATTTGGTTATCAAATCGGGCGTGAAATACGATATCCATTTCAATTTCACCACCGTTGACCCGCCAGAATTGTTGGAATTTATTAGAGAATTTCATCCCAGTATTGTATGGCATCACCCGAAAGAAAGTATGTTTCAGTTGATAGTCAGAAAAAGGATGTTACCAACCAGATTAATCCGGTTTTGTTGTGAAAAACTTAAAGAAAACACAGAAGGGCAGGATGGACGTGTGATTATTACAGGGGTTCGCTGGGCAGAAAGTTTTAAGCGAAGCCAACGTAGATTGTTTGAAGCATGTAGGCATAATTTAACGAGACACTTTTTAAATCCGATAATTGATTGGACTGATAACGATGTTTGGGAATATATCCACAAAAACAAACTGCCGTATTGCTGTCTTTACGATGAAGGATTTAAACGAATAGGTTGTATTGGTTGCCCAATGGCCTCTAACAGAAAAGCTCAGTTTGAACGGTGGCCAAAGTTTGAGCACGCTTATAAACATGCTATTAAAAAAATGATTGAACGAAATAAAACTGATTATACCAATGGAACATATAAACCGCCGAAGGGTGACGCAGATATAGCGCTGAGCGACGTGCAGACAATATGGGATTGGTGGACGAAAACAAACAACAAACAACCCAATAAAAATACTCAATGTATGTTATTTGAATAGATTGGTCGCAAGATACCGCGCCTCTTTCCCTTGCTGGCCGTGGCGCATGGATCACAATTTGCATTAAACAGGGAATAGATTTTGATATGGAAATAATCAAAATGCAACGCTGGTTGACGGTCCGGCCCGGAAGAAAACTGACACAACGGTTCGTTATCAACTGGCTTAATAAATGCGATAAAAAAATAACCATCGGCGACATCTGCAAAAACTACAAAACTGGCGAAGCGTGGCGGATGATAATTGAGTCCATATTGCGCAATCTCAAGCGGGGGATGGATAAGAAGAGGTTTAGAGTGAGGGGGAAACAATGAACCCAACATGGCAAACAGACGACGGGCGCATCCAACTTTACTGCGGGGACTGCCTTAAAATCCTGCCGGATATCGGCAAGGTGGACACGGTAATTACTGATCCGCCGTATAATGTTGGGAAGGATTACGGAACACACAACGACTCAATGTCCGAAACTGATTACGCGTCTTGGGCGCGGTCCCGCGTGGTCGCCTGTTTGACGATTGCAAAAAATCAATTTTGGGTTGCCCCGCGTTATAAATTGGAATTATGGCTTTCTCTTTTGCCGTCTTCCCATTTAATCGCAATCCGGCGCGGCGCATCCGGCCCGAACCGTCAAGGATGGTCAGATCAGTTTGAAATAGCTTTGGCCGTTGGCAAACCGGAACACGCTCCAAGAGATTTATGGGACGGCATTAGATTAAAAGGAGAGGGATATTTTTTCACGGAAGAAACTTACGGTCATCCCGGATACACGCCGTTTTTAATTATGCAACGTGCCGTTCTCGCACTCTCAAAAGCAAACGAATTAATTTGCGATCCCTTCTTGGGAACAGGAACAACTGCCATTGCTTGCATCCGCACATTCCGCCGTTTTATCGGCATAGAAATCAACCCTGAATATTTTGAAATAGCTAAAAAACGAATACAGATTGAATTACAGCAACAGTTGTTACCAATATGAAACTTAACCCCCATAAATCCTTCCGCAAACTCCTCGCCCAGGGGAAGACGGGAACAGTCCATTTTGGAACGTATAAATGCAGTAACAACGCGGTGAAAAGAAGGAGGAAGGAAAGATGTGTCAGTTTAAATCAGCGATAGTTTTGAAAAATGGCGACGTGATTCATTCGGATTGGACAGATTCGCATGAGGATCTAATTGATATGCTGGAATTGTCGGATAAAGGCGGCGAGGGATTTGTCCGCGTAGAATTTGTTCCAGACGAAAATAAATATTCTGACCCGAAATCATATCAATTAAAAATAGACCAGAACGATACGCCCGGCTGGTGGACAGAGATTGTGGCCGAACGAACGTCGGACTATTTGCGCGAAGTAATTAAGCGAATGATTATTAAGTCTGATAAGAAATGTTTGGTTGGAGGATCATATATTCTTGATGGGGCAAATATTGGCCGGTGTGTCAACGCCAACGTGATTGTCATGCTCGGCTCATCCAACGTCGGCACGATGCTCGGCTCATCCAACGTCGGCACGATGCGGGAGTCATCCAACGTCGGCACGATGTGGGAGTCATCCAACGTCGGCACGATGTGGGAGTCATCCAAGGTCGGCACGATGCGGGAGTCATCCAAGGTCGGCACGATGCGGGAGTCATCCAAGGTCGGCACGATGTGGGAGTCATCCAAGGTCGGCACGATGCTCGGCTCATCCAAGGTCGGCATGATGCTCGACTCATCCAACGTCGGCACGATGCGGGAGTCATCCAACGTCGGCACGATGCGGGAGTCATCCAACGTCGGCACGATGTGGGAGTCATCCAAGGTCGGCACGATGCGGGAGTCGTCCAAGGTCGGCACGGATAAAAGGATAAAATAAGGAGGGAGAATAAATGAAGACGATAGTGGAAATTGAGTGGAACAGCAATAAGCCCTTGAGGGAATTGAATATATCAGTTGCGCTTCAAACGTATTTTACTGGAGAGTGTTTTACCGTCCGCGAAATCCCGGCGCAAATGGAGGGGGAGGAAAACGACTCAACGAAAGCGTTTCGCAGAGCACTTGAGGAAATAAAAACTGGGCTTAAAAACGCAGGATTTAAAAGAACGGTGGCTGAAATACAAGCCTTGCTCGACGATTACCCCGTTATACAGCAACCCATCCCTGCCAAGGTTGACGATAAGAACTTGTGCGAGTGTGGAAAACCAGCGAGTGAACATCACGAATTTCGCAGACAAGGATGCAAATGTAGATATATCAATCAAAAATTATCTTCTATTTGCAATTCGTTTCTGCCGGAGAGTGAACCTTCTTTATATTGTAAAGAGTGCGGTCATCATAAATCCTGCCACGCGCAGGGGAAGTAAATATATGGAATTTAAAGATTTAATTGGAAAGACAGTTTTTGAAATAATTGACAAATGGGACGGAGAAAACAACGGCGACAGTCTCAATGTCAAATTTACCGACGGAACAATTTTAACCGTTTTTGTCAATAGACAACCCGGCGGCGAATGTGATTTAGGGATTGCTACTGTCATCCATGCGCAGGGGGAGGGGTAGGGATGAACGAATTTAAAATTGATTTTACGCTGGGAATGAAATTGCTAGAAAACTATATGAAGTTACCACCTAAAATAATTATAGACGCAAAGTTGTTAAAGCGCGGTAATCAATTCAAGTTTCCAAAAAGCAGAAAACAACGTATTAATAAAAAATGGAGCAAGCGTGATGCAAACTTCCGGTATGTTCCTGATCCAAATTTCTATTTCCTGGATAACGGACAAACTATTATTTGCCATCCGTCACTTAATTGTGCCGTCCAGAAATATTTATACGACGAAGGTTATTTAGGCGTAAGTTTTCCATGCATTTCATAAAAGGAGTCCCATGAAAGCGAGTAAAAGGAGTACAAAATCACCAAGAAAAACCTGCTTTAACTGTATCCAAAAATGCGTTGATGCCGGGAGTAAATATCCCGCTTGCGGAGCGTTAAAAATCAAGGAGGTTAAATGAACGCTCGTAACACAGAGGAACTGGTCAGGAAGTGTTTTTATTCCGGACTCAATTATCGCATAAGTTTTCATACATATAACCCTAATTCCACATTTGAGTACTACGGTGAGATCGTTAAACTTCTTGCCCGCGCCTCCCGTAAATTCGTGCGGCTTGAGCAGGCGGAGAAAAATAAAATCATCCGGCGCAAAGGCGGGTATAATTACGCCAAGGCACACGCGGAAGCAATTAAAAATCCAGCTTACTGGGAAAACCGCAATAACAACAAACAGAAAGGAAAGCAAGATGGAACACCTTTATCAACTCGCGGTTGATCTGGACGCTGATGTTTTAGAGGTAAGGATTGAGCCGGGAGCCTGCGAAATAAAAGTTACCGCAACGCATTTTTTGCCGATTGAGAAAATAGAACAGAGCGTTATTACCTTTTGCGATGATGATTATTCAGCAGACGCGTTTTTTAAAAGGCTAAAACCATTCAGGCAAGCAGTGAAGGATTATTACAAAAGAAAGGAAAGGGAAGGATGAAAATTAAAGTTCAAGGCTATAGCGGGAAAAACATCTTACGTGTTTTTGTGGAGCCAACAATGTGCGGAACCATCGCTGATGGGATAGCATTACATCACGGCGATGATGCGGGATGGGTAATATCATTTAAGGACCTAGAGCGTATATATCTAGCCGCAAAAAAAAGTCGTAAATCAAAATAACCCCTCCGGCGAGGGGGAAAGGGAGAGTATGAAAAAACGTATAAAGGAAAGAGTAACCATCTGGTATGCCGACCTTCCTGATTTATCTTGTGTTAAAAATCGCAAAATCGGCGTCGGTCGTTTTAAAAATGGCAACTGGCTTATTAAGGTTTCATCTGAGGGTTACAAGTCAAAAATGATACTTACAGACGACACGTTGTCTCGTATTATTGATACCATTGTTAAAATAAAATTAGGAGTTTTGAAAGAAAAGGAGGAATCATGAAAGGCAAACTTGACGACGGAACGCCGGTGGATATTGAGAAGCCCGAACCGATTGAGCAGGACAGAAAATGGTGGGAATTTACGGAGTATCGAAGTGTTAAAATGGGTGATCATTATCTTTACGAAATGCAAGATGGGGTCGGATATTGTATTGAAGACCATCGTAATGTTTTTCTCCACTGGATCGCCTCCGAAATTCCCCGCGCTACAGTGGAGCAACTTCGCGCAATCGGGATGAAGGAGCGCGACGGGAGGCCGGTGAAAATTACTCCCGAAAACTACAAGGATATTATTTGGACTGGAAACGCGGACAGTAGTTTTGCTGGATATGTTTCGGGTTATAAGGAAAACATCGGCCAATACCGCTTCGTCTTGGTGCCGGATGTCCAGCCAAAAAAACATACGACTTGCAGTGGGTGTTATTATGAATGGGCACCGGGAGAGCGAGTGCCAATCTCTTGTGATTCGTGTTTTGATTGGTATAATTTGTTCGGTGTCCGTAAAAACTACACGACCACGCAACCGCCGCGGCCAGAGGAGCCGAAGTTTAGCGTGGGGGAAATTAAGAACTATTTAGCTACTCGGATAAATATGGCGGCATCAAAAGAAAGCAACGAAAATTTAATCATTGCGGTGAATGAAATTTGCGATCCAATAAACGGCATCAAGGCATTCACGGAAAGGAGACGGGGATGAAGGTTAAAACTAGTTACCTGCACGTCGAAGGTCAAATTGCAACTCCGCTGGAAACATATAAATCCTGTCAGGACTGCGCCCGGCTGAAGGCGTTGTTGGGGGATTTGTGGGAATTTCTTGAAGACTACGAGCGTGAAAAATGGAACGACCTTGTTACAAAATATCAAGAACTTGAAGCGCGGATTAAACAAGAGAGGATTTTAAATGAGTTATCCAAATGCACGTGATTGCGAACATGGACGGCAACGCGGGAAATGTCCGGAGTGCGAGGTGATGGAACTTAAAGCCGAGAACGCGCAACTCAAGCAACACGTCCAAGAATTTGTAACAGACGCAAATAAACAGACTAAAGAAATTGTCAGACTGAACGTGATTATTGAGAGGGCGAAACAAGCAGTGAACTTAAAGCAGTATCTCACAAAGGACGGGAAGCCGTTTCCCTGTGAAAATTGCAGATCAAACTATAATCGCGATTGTCTAGCGAGTGATGAACAAAAAAGCAAATTCCCTCTATCAAGTTTTGCCTGTTTTCTGCCCAAACAACCGCCGCGGCCAGAGGAGTTGAGGTTCACGGTTAAGGAGGTTATGGATTATGTTAAACCATTTCTGCGAGATTACGAAGGAACGCGCCACGAAGACCTTTGTCGGATGATTGAAAAGGCATTCACGGAAAGGAGGCGCAATGAAGGTAAGATGTGACAAGGGCGGGGAAAGACAATGTAGAAGTTTTTGCACGCACAAAACACCCCACGTTAAAAGCGAGTATTGTTCTATGATTTGCGTTATGAGTAAAAACAAACCGCGTTGCATACCCGTCAAGTGCGTCAGTAAAAGGGGGAAGAAATGATTAGTTGGAAATGTCCGAAGTGCGGGACACTGAATGGTAATTACTCAACGTCCGCTTGCTGTGTAAGTTGCGGAAGCACGTCCGCTTACTGTGTAAGTTACGGAAGCAGCAAATGGACTACGGTGCCAACAACTGCCGAGCCACAAACCGGAACATACTTTGAAACGCCGCGATCCGTTTGCCCCGACTGCACCCGCAAGGACAAACTAATTACGGATTTGTGGGAAATGTATAAGCCTGAAAAAGATAAAATGTATTCTGGTGATCTTGAAATGAAAGCACGAATTAAACAGGAGGGGATTGTATGAGTTATAAAAATGGTGGTTTCAACAAAACAGAACGGAAAATTTATAAACTCAAATCGGATAATTCCAGATTAAAGCAATTGTTAATTGACGCTCAATCGTTAATTCACGCGCCGAGTGGAAATCCATTTGAGTATAAATTAAAATATGATGCCTTTCAGGTACGAATCAAACAGGAGGGGATTGAATGACCAATCAAATTCTTGACGGCTACAATGGTTATGCGATTGAGGTGGAGAAAAAGATATTACAACTTGAATGCAAGGTGATGGAGTTTGTAACTTTGACTCAAAAACTTGAAGACGAGAATGTACGACTGCGGGTGATTATTGAGAGGGCGAAGGAATGGACCAAAAATTCATTCAATGAATCGAAATTGATTGAGATTCTCAACCAGGCGGGGAAGGGGGAAGGGTATTGTGAATTGGGTTAGAGTATCAAAACAAAACCGGTGTTCAATTTGTGGCAAGGATGACTGGTGCACAGTGGCTGAGGATGGGTCTGTGGCTTGTTGTATGCGCGTAGAGTCGCAAAAACGGATGAAAAACGGCGGCTGGTTACATCGTCTGAAAGAACAGACGCCGCGGCCAGTCTATCGCGCGCCGGTTAAAGCGTACGTTGATTTTTACCGGACATGGCGTGATTGGAATGTGCAAACAAATGATGTTGATATTGTCAAATGTGCGGCGCTCCTAGGAGTCTCGGAGCAATCTCTGAGTGATCTCGGAGCGTCCTGGGCATGGCCGCATGGCGCGTGGGCGTTTCCAATGCGGTCCGGCGCCGGCGATGTCGTCGGCATTCGGTTGCGAGCCGATAACGGCCGCAAGTGGGCTGTGACGGGTAGCCGTCAGGGGCTTTTTTTGCCTGTGGCGTGGCCTGAATCAAGTCAGGTCGCGCTCGTTTGTGAAGGCCCCACAGATACTGCCGCCGCGCTTTCAGTTGGTTTTAAGGCCATCGGCCGGCCGTCGTGCCTTGGTTGTGAGCAGATTGTAACTGATACCTGCAAGCGTCTCAACATCCGGCGCATTGTTATCGTGGCCGACAATGACGGACCTGGGCGTGATGGCGCCAAGAAGTTGGCCGATTTTATGAAAATACCGAACAAAACCATCGTTCCGCCGGCCAAAGATTTGCGTGAGTGGGTGCGGTCTGGTGCTACCTTCGATCTCGTAAACTGCGTTATCAACCAAAAATTATGGAGGATGCCCTGATGGCAAAACGTTTTACAGCGTCCGATAAATGGGAGGATGCCTGGTTCCGGCAACTGTCACCAGTCTCAAAGTTGTTTTGGTTGTTTCTGCTGGACCGCTGCGACGGCGCCGGCGTGTGGAAAATAGACTGGGGACTGGCTTCTTTTTGCATCGGTGCCCCTGCCGATGTACATATTCTAAAGGCTTTTGACGGTCGAATTGAAAAGCTCAACGGAGATAAACTCTGGGTGGTCCGGTTTGTCGAGTTCCAATACGGCGGTCCCTTACGCGAGGACGTGAGTTATCATAAACCGGTTATTAAGACTTTGGCGAAGTATGGACTGTTACAAAGGGTCGAAAAAGCATTATTGGAAGTAGGGAAACAGTCAAATTAAGACTTACCGAAGGCTTCCGTAACCCTTACGTAAGACTTACCGAAGTCTTACGGAAGCCTTCCGGAAGGGTTAGGCGACATATCGAATTATAAGGGGTTTTAAGGGTTAGGTAACCCTTACCGAAGGGTTACCGAAGACTTAAGGATAAGGATAAGAATAAGGATCCATATAAAGATAAGGATACGGAAGGGTTACAGGATGGAAATAGAAAGACCAACAGGCGAGATAGACGAATACGACAGACTCAACGCGCTGGTTGACTTGGATGACCAGGGGATAGTTGACAGGTCAATGGAAGTGTTCAGGTTGAAAGGGTGGCCGCCCCTCCGTTGTCGGATGGCGGCTATCGTCGAACGCATGGCCGTCCTATGGGATAGCGTAGATTTCCCAGAAGCTCAACGGCGCGTGCTCATTCACGCCAGGTGGCGTCAAAGTGTTCAGGGAATGCAACGGACAAGTAAAGCGTAGATCGTCAAACGTAGGGCAAAGTTTTTTATGAAAAGGATTAAATTCAATGAGTTGTCAGAACGATATCAAAGGCAAGTTGTTGCTCAAATTGGTGTTTCCCGCCCGGCTCCCGACTTGGAACCGGCTCCTGGCCATGCACCATTGGCAAAGAAAGCGCCTGCGCGATTTGACGGACCGGTTGTTATCCGCGTCGTTGAAAAACGACACAGACTCCCGGATAGGGACGGATCCAGCTTCAAATACTTGCTTGATGCAATCGTGTCTGCCGGCGTATTGCCGGATGATGACCGTAAAATCGTCAAGGAAATCGAAAGAATTGAGGTTCAAGTCGCCCGGGATGAAGCTGAAGAGACGATAGTGGAGATTTATGAGGATATTCATTAAAACGTATGTGTATGAGTGCGTGAAGGAGTATGCCCGGGCACAACACATGTCTGTCAGTGATTTTATTGAGTTTTCATTGGTTAAAAACCTTGGTCTCGAAGGGGTTGACCTTGGTTCCCGGACTAAGGTTCCGATGGATAAGGATGAAATATTTGGGGAGGATAAGAAAAATGAATAAAATGATACCAAGACACGCGGAGTTTGCCAGGCGGGTTGCCGGCGGAGAACAAGCGTCGGAAGTTTTTAGAGATTTATTTCCTCGTTCAAAGGGGTGGAAGGATAAATCTGTTTGGGAAAAGGCGTCAAAGTTGTTAGCCAAGGTTCGGCCAAGAATGGACGAAATTCAAAAGAAGGCCACTGATTCAACGGTTATGTCATTGTTGGAGAGAAAAAGAGTCCTGTCAGAGATCGGTCGGGGAAGGATTACAAATTTTGTAACAGCCGGCGCTGACGGTGTTGTTGTGAATGTCGGGCCGGAAAATTTAAACTCGGCGGCTCTTGAATCAATCGAATCGCGTTGCGTAACAACCGGGGAAGGAGACGGAAAGCAAGATGCGGTTGTCACGAAGATCAAATTAGAAAGTAAAGTTCAGGCCATTGCCGAAATAAACAAGATGGAGAAGGTTTATACTGACAGAACCGGAGATCGTCAATTGGTTGTTATTTTAAGGGAAGCGCCGCGGATAGGGATTGAAAAACCAGCAATTGAAGCGAAGGTGGTTAAGAAGAAACTGAAAGCATGAAACGAATTAAAATATTATGGTGGCCGAAGCAATTAGAGGCATGTCGGGCGGCCGATACGCATAGATACACGCTATTTGGAGGCAGTCGCGGTCCGGGGAAATCGTGGTGGATCCGCTGGTATTTACTTGAGTTTCTATTGCGGTGCCGCGAAGAAGGGTTAAACGGTATTCACGTGGGGCTTTTCTGTGAGGATTATGTTTCCCTGACGGACCGGCAGGTCAGTAAAATTACAGCAGAGTTTCCGCGTGAGCTTGGCGAAGTCCGTAAATCAACAACAGAAGGTCTCGGGTTTCATTTCCACGATGGAAATGGATTCCTGGCGTTGCGCAATCTGGATGATCCGAGCCGGTATCAGTCCGCTGAGTTCGCTGTTGTGGGTGTGGATGAGTTGACTAAGAATCCGTTATCAACTTTCAACATCTTGCGCGGATCAATGCGTTGGCCGGGGATTGAGAAGACTCGGTTTGTGGCGACAAGTAACCCGGGGGGCGTTGGACATCAATGGGTTAAGGGATATTGGATTGATCGTCAATTCCCGTCAGAGTTGCTGACAGAAGCTGATCAATTTGCGTTCGTCAAGGCGTTACCAAGCGATAATCCGGCGCTGCCAAAGTCGTATTGGGAAATGCTCAATACCTTACCGGAACCATTGCGCCTGGCGTGGGTTGAAGGCCGGTGGGATGTGTTCACCGAACAGGCGTTTGCGTTCAATCCGAACGTACATGTCATTCAACCATTACCGGTGCCGGTTAATGCGCCGCTTTACATGACGTTCGACTGGGGATTCGGCAAACCGTATTCGGTCGGGTGGTGGTGGGTGGACCAGGATGGTCGGTTGTACCGGTTCACTGAGCTTTACGGCGCCATGCCGGGCGGGATGGATGTCGGATTGCGCCAGACGGATGAGGAAATTGCCGAGCGGATTGTTGCGCATGAAAAGAAACTCGGGATTGAAGGCAGGATAACGAGGCTGTGTGATCCGACGTGTTTTAACAAGAAGGCTGACTATCGTGGGGGCGGGCAAGGTCCATCAACGGCCGAGGTATTCGCCGGCGCCGGACTTCAGATGATCCCCGGGGACGCAAGTCGGGTGTTAAAGTTCAGGCAATTACACCAGCGTCTTAGGGTGATGCCTGGGCAGATGCCGATGCTGGTGGTTTATCCATGTTGCCAAGACTTCATCAGGACGATTCAGTTGATGCAGGTTGATCCGCACAATCCCGAAGAAATTGACACAAGACTTGAGGACCATTGTGTGGACGAAGCGTGTCACGCTGCCATGGCTCGTCCGATGGGTGGCAGTGTTGGCGGATCAACGCGGAAAAAGGCCGGGACGCTGGCGGATTGCCTATGCCCGAGTGCCGGCCAGGGCGTAAAATGAAAGAATACGCAGAGTTTGACGCCTATGATTACATAATGGCGGCCGGGGACGAACGGGCGGAAATGGACGGTGAGTTTTTGCCGTTGGAGGGTTTAGAATTAGCGGGAATGCGAATTACGGATGCTGACGGAGCTGGGATAGTTAAATAAATAGGAGGTGAAAGATGCAAGAAAAGATGAGAGGGATATTACTGGCGTGGTGTAAGGCATATCAGAAGGCGATTGATACGGATAATTTTGAAATACATAAAATAATCAAAATATGGTTTCTGGATGTCTATAAGGCGACCGTCGGGGAAAGATTTTTTGATACGCAACCGTATGACTATATTGGAGATAACAGAATCGTGACGACCATCACAATGAAGAAAACGTGCGCAAATTGTCGGCGGTGGAAGGTAGATGCCAAGGACGTCAAAGATCGTAGCATATTCCTAAAGGCGGTGGAAGACGGACGTATCAAAGGTAGCACATATCTAAAATTAGAAGGAGAATGTTGCGGACTTCGTATGCATGTTTTATCTGAATGTAAGCTGGTGGGTATTGAAAATCTTAAACTTAAATCCGATAACTGCGAATGGCGTTTGAAAACGTCAGAGTCGTTTGTATGTAGCGAGTGGGCGCAAAAGTTGACCGACGAAGATATACAACGCGTCGATATGCAGCAAATAACTTTTACTTCGCACGATGCAATGTTGAAAGCTTTTGGGATTATGACGCAATTGGCTCCTCGTGGTGTAATATTATGTCCGGCGTGTCATGGGTATGGGGCAACAGTTGAATTTGATAAAAATGACGGACATCTTATTCGGCAGTCTTGTTCGTGTGGGTATGATTCCGACCCGACGAGAAAGGAGGACGAATGAACTTCAAAGTCAAAACTATTATGAACGCGAAAAATGGTGAAATCACGCAGAAAACCGAGTCGGAGATTGATGGGTTCGCCACAAAGACCTACATAACGATTCTTAAAACACAAGAGGAAGGGATTCGGCGGGCATTGATTAAACTGGGGTGGACACCGCCACCAGAAAAACGGGTATTAACCCCTACAGTGTTTGAAAATAGTCCGGAATGGCATAAACTCCATAAAATACAAAACGGTCAATTCAATTTTGGTTCCATTATCGAGAGAGTGAGAAGATTTACTAAAAAGGAACATATATAATGACAACTGAAACACCCACCCAGCAACATTATCAGTCTGAGCGTAACGTCGTTATTCTGCGGTTCGGTAACGACGATTCAAACCCGCTCAACGGCGAGTATTACATCCGCGGTGGTATCTGTTGGCCGGTGGCGGTCCGGACCAGCGACGGCAAGTCGGCCGTGGGACATGCGGTCCTTGTCGGGTTTAATCTCTTGACCAAAACTTTTACCGTGTTTGAGGACATTGAGTTTGTTTGCGTGGATCCGATCGTGGAGAGCGGAAAGGTGATGTATGACGGTATTGCCAATTGGTTCAATATGTGTTGGGCGCGATATTACTGCCGGTATTGGTATTATCACCAGGATGAGACGACGCACCGGATGTATCTGATGCAGATGTTGCGGTCGGAGATGATCCAGCCGAAGCCGGGGTTCATTGAAATCCCATGGACGGATGAGGATGCGGTGGTGCCGGTGTTTTGGAGGTTAGTGAACACGCAGCGGTTGAAGTTCAACTCGGAGGCGATACTTGACCAGGCGCAACAATATCAACTGGTGCTGGGAGCGTCAGAGTTGAGTCTGTTTCCGGCGGTGTATGCGCTGGTGTGTGCGCTGGCCGGGATGGAACGATGGCCGTGGAGGGAAAGGGTATGACTAAAGAAGAATTAATTGACAGGTTGAACAAACTCGATCGGTACACGTGCCGAGTATGTGATGACGGCGACGGACATATTGACGACTGGATGGCTTTGGATTCGGCCGGTGGACTTGTTAAATGGCCTGATATAGAGAAAATAATTAAGGAGACGAACGAAGTTAAAGGAGAAAAATGAAAGTTATTACAAGCGAACGAATTCCTGTGAAATTATGGTTGGATGATATTGAAGACGGAGCCTTAGCACAAGCTGTTGATCTTGCAAGGTTGCCGTTTGCATTTCATCATATTGCAGTCATGCCCGACGCTCACCAAGGTTACGGCATGCCAATAGGTGGGGTTATGGCAACGATTGACGCTGTAGTTCCGAACGCAGTCGGAGTTGATATTGGTTGCGGTATGTGCGCCGTGCGAACGTCGTTGACTCAATACGACAAAGAATCGCTAAAAAAAGCGATGGGGCTAATTCGCGAGCGAGTTCCTCTTGGGTTTAATCATCACAAAGAGAAACAACCTTGGAGTGGTTTTGATAAAGCCCCAAACGTTGAAGTTATTCAAAGACAGTTGCAGGCGGCGCAATATCAACTTGGAACACTTGGTGGCGGAAATCATTTTATTGAAGTTCAATTAGCGGACGATGGACACGTATGGCTGATGCTTCATAGCGGTAGTAGGAATTTTGGATTAAAGATCGCCAACGAATACCACGAAAAGGCGAAGGTTATGTGCGAGCGTTGGCATTCTGACGTTCCGAATACAGATCTATCGTTCCTTCCACTTGGCGAATCGGTTGCGGACGAATATCTGGCCGCGATGAATTTTGCTTTGTCGTTTGCCATGGAGTCTCGTTTGCGGATGATGGCTGAAATTTCCCGTTCAATGGTTGACGTATTTCCCGGTATAGAGTTTGAGCCGGTTATTAACGTCCATCATAATTACGCAAGGATGGAAAATCATTTTGGCCGTAACGTCATGGTTCACCGCAAAGGCGCGACATCTGCGCGAGAAGGCGAAGTTGGTATTATTCCCGGTTCGCAAGGTACGCGTTCTTATATCGTTCGTGGGTTGGGAAACCCAGAGTCATTTCAGTCTTGTTCACATGGTGCCGGACGGAGAATGGGACGGAAGCAGGCTTGTCGCGAGTTGTCATTGATCGCGGAAATAAAACGCTTGGACGACGCAGGGGTAATTCACGGAATCAGATCGGAAAAGGATTTAGACGAAGCAGCGGGTGCATATAAGGACATTGACGTTGTAATGGCAAACCAGTCGGACCTTGTAGAGATTGTGACGAAACTGCGTCCGTTGGCTGTTATTAAAACATAACGACGGGATAAAAAATCATTGACAAAGTTGCTATGATTTGATATAAGACGAGCGTTTAAGAATAGTCGTGCCGTAAAACGGCGCGTGGATTGAAACGAACGTGTAAACGTTCATACCAGAGAGCCTAGAGCTTCAGCGTTGAACTGAACTCTAGGCTTTTCTGTTATGAGCGAACAACAATCTTTAAATCGTTCCGATCTGGCCGCCTTCATATCCAATCTCTATACCCACTGGAAACAAAATCGTTCTGTCTTACAAGATAAATGGAACTCCAACAATGCCGCTTTCCGGGGAGTCAGTGAATACAAGTGGAAAGCCAAAGAGGGTGAAGGTTGGCGGTCAAACACCTTCATTAACGTCACTAAACAAAAGGTCGTATCGGCCTGCGCTCTGGTTATTGACATGCTTCTGGCCGGCGGGAAAATCCCTTTCATGCTCAAGCCTTCTCCTTGGGATGATATTCAACTGGAAGAACTTCCACCCGAAGACCAGGAAGAGACGAAGAAAACAATTGACGACATGCGCCGTATGATCGAACAACAGTTGTTGGACTGCAATGCCGACCGTGCATTGATGAAAAACATCTTATCCGAAGCGGTCTATGGTGAGACTGTGGCAAAACTTATTGTTCATGAAGTTAAGCGGGAAAAATGGCAAAGTAATCTTCGGCTGGGAGAGCAAGTAACAGATGTTGGGCGCGTGCCGGTTGAGTATAAATCGTTTGAGAAAGTGACCGAAAGTAATATGGCTCCCGGATGGGAGTTTTTCCCTATTTGGGATTTCTTCCGTGACATGGAAACTGATGACCTCAAGGCTGGCGCCGGATGTATCCACCGTCAACTTGTATCACCGTACTGGCTCCGGCAAAAAAAGGGTCGTCCGTTTTACGTTGACGCGAATATTGATACGGCTATTTCACGTGCCGGCCAGTCTGATACTGGTACGACACAGCCTGAACAAGACCCTGCTTCGCTTTCTCCGTCAATGCGCGATATTAAATTCCGACAGAACACAATCCTATACCTTGAATTTTGGGGACGCATTCCGCGCGGAACGATAGAAGCATTTGAGACCGAAATGTTCACTGGTACCGAGGTTCCAAGTGTCGTGTTTAATGAGCAGGATAATTCCGGTGATGAGATTGAGGTCATGGTATGTGTAGCCGGTGACCAGGTCGTGCGTTATGTGCGGACGACGGCCGATGAACGTCCTTTCTTCCGCGGCGTGTGGGAAGATAGCCTTGACGGACAAGGGGCGATTGGAGTTGCTGATAACGCGGCTAATGCGCAGTTCATTCTCAATGGAGCAATTAGGGCGTATGAAGATAATAAGAAGTTGTCCGCGAATGTAATCACCGTGGTGAAACGTCGTTATCTTGAAAGAGATTTAAAAGAACTCACTCCCGGAATGATAATTGATGCGTCCGAGGATTGCGATGATGCGAAAAAAGCCATCATGCCGATCGTCATTCCGGATGTCGGGGAATCGTTGCTCAATCTGATTGCGCTTGCCGAAAAATATGCCGACATGGATACGTTGATCCCGAAGTTGACGCAAGGCTTGGACGTGAAAGAACCGCAGATGAGAGCGTATGTAGCGCAACAGCAGGTGGAAAAATCCGGCAAGTACATCGGGCAGGTTATCCGGAACAATGACGAATCGTTGATTGAGCCGATTGTCGAGGCGTTCTACGACTATAACATGCAGGACCCGAGCACGGTAAAGGGGAAAGGTTCGTACATCGTCAAGGCGCTTGGGTTTACCTCGTATCAGGATAGGATCGAACGAATTGAAAAACTCAAGAGTATGTTGACACTGGTATTGTCCAGCCCGGAACTGATGGCAGAATCGAAAATGCGCTGGTATCTGGAAGAGATCGCCAAGGCCCTCGACATGGACCCGGAACAGGCTATCAAGTCTGAGCAGGAAAAACAACAGGAAGTACAACCCGACCCGTTGGTACAAGCGCAGACGGCGAAACTGAACGCCGAGGCTGAACGCGCAAATGCCGACGCCCAAGCGAAAATTGCCGGGACACAGACCGGCGCTGAAAAACTTGTATTGGAACGCGCAAAAGTTGTGCATGAGATGGAGACAAAATCGCGGGAGAAACCTGCTGTTACATAAATGTAACTTTGATAAAATATTGTTACAAAATTGTATTGACAAAATGTCTCGCTTATGCTAAAAACAGTGGCATGAATTTAAGGAAGGCTCTGTCGGATGATGAAATTCTGCAACTGGCGAGATTATCAGAGACAGGAGCAGGCAAAGCGTTATTGAAAGTCGCAGAATTCGAGTTGAAACGGATTCGCCTGGATCTCGAAGACAACCCGATGATTGCGGATGGTAAAAAGGATTTCCGGTTTAAGGCCGGAGTGATCGAAGGTATTAAACTGGCCGAACAAGCATCGAGTGATGCGCGGCTTATTGTAATAAAAACAGAGGAAAGGAAAGAGTCATGAAGAAACTTATTTGTGTTGCTGGGTTTGCGATGGTTGCCGGTCTGTTGTTCGCGCAGGTGAACGAGCGAGGAAACAAAAACTTTACCGGAGAAGTTAACTTTGATGGCGATTGGAAAATTAAAGGAACGAAAGTAACGGCAACCGCCGCCGAACTGAATCTCTCCGATGGGTTGACGGCTACTGCGGCTCAAATGAATCAGCTTGGCACCGGCACCTTGACGCTTGACGGCACTTTGATTGACGGAGTGTCTACCAGCACCACGTCGCGGACATCTCTCATGATTACGCCAGTCGCTGCTTCGAGTCGCAGTGGAGTTTCCCGTCAGAGTCTTGTGACTATCGGTGATATTACCGGTAATACGGCGTTTGGTTTTGGTGTAACGAACCAGTCGAGTTATGGGCTGATGGCTTGTTTTGGCAGGACTATTGCGGCGACCGCAAACTGGGATGGCAACTACGATACCGCTCTTGATGCGCGAATGATCAATAAACTCGTTAACAACGACGCTTATAATATGCGCGGCGGTTATATAAAATGCAAAAACTATTCAGGTGCAAGTCTCGGAAAAATGGTCGGATTATTTGTCGAAGCGGTTGCCGACGGAACAAATACTACCTCCTCTTCGATTTTGGAACTTGGAAGCGATGCTTCAACCGTGACGTATGGTATTGATATGGATCAGGTGGCTACGCCAAGTACAGCCGATATTCGGTTTTCAAATGGCGCTCTGGTTAAGAACGGGGATGCGAATACGCTTACTATTACCGAAGCCGCTGTTAACGTAGTCGGAACGTTTTCTGCTACCAGCGTTGGGTTGGCCGGAATGACGAATGGTTTTGGTATGTCAGCAGTTTATACCGGAACGGTGACAAATGGACCGGCGGGAACCACGAATGTCATGGTGATCAAGAATGGTCTTATTCAAAGCGTGACGTTAAATCCCTAATAGGATTAACGTATTATTAACTCATAAATAAGGAGAGACACAATGCCAGACGAGAACACACAAGATGTGCAAGTCGCAGAGCAAGCGTCCGATGCATCGTTCGGAGATGGGTTTGCCGATGAAGCGGTAAAGGTTGATCAACCTAAAAAAGAAGAAGTGTCGCAGGTAAAGACTGATGATAAGCCGGCGGATGACGCCGCACAAACTCAGGTTGATGGTGATAAGAAATCCGAAGAGAAGGTTGAGGAAAAACCAAAGACTGCCCAGGAGCGGATGGAAGAGTTGGCGAATAATCGTGCTCCGGTAGAAACCGCGCCGAAAGAAACGCCGCAAGTCCAGGCGCAGGCGCAAGTGCCGGTTCAGACCGCCGAACAGGGGAATTGGATAAATGACCTGATTAAATCTCCGGAAGTGGCAAACACCAAGATCGGTGTGGACGGAAAAGAAATGACAGTGGCGGAGTTTGCTAAGGAGTATCCCGAAGCGATACAAGCCCCGGTCGCGGTTGCGAAAGTGATGATCGAAAAGGTCGTCAAGGAAATTCAGGAAAAAGCCGGCGTGGAAATTCAAGGCATCCGGTCGCAACTGAAGACGATGCAATTTTGGGACGGTGTTTATCAGGTGCATCCTGACGCCCGTAAGATTGCGTCAAGTCCGGAGTTCAAGGATTGGGTTTCAAAACAATCTCCATTGGCGGCCAAATTGGTTTCATCGGAAGATACGGCGGATGCAGTTTCTGTCCTGGACGCTTATAAGGAATCGTTGGCGAAGTCCGATAAAGCGATTAAGGATAAAGAGGCGGCCAAGCGTAAACAAGCCAAGGACGGTTTGCACGGAGAAAGTTTAAGAGGCGCCGGTGGTGCGCCGGCGAGTAATAATAAAGATCAGGACGATTTCGATGCCGGCTTTGGTCAAAAATAACGTGTGGATGGGGCAGTACGAAACTCGCGCCATACCGATGGAGGGGAAGGAGGTGCGTTGTTCAGTATGTGGTCAGTTACTTTGTAAGGGCGATATGGCCCAAGGTAGCAAGTTGGAGTTTAAGTGTCATCGTTGCCGTAACATGATAAGATTTTGGTTTAAATAATGTTTTGATGGGGCGCAAAATGTGTCCCGGAATGTAAGTCCGCCAGAAGGCCACGAGCCTCCGCGCAAAAGAAATGTAAAGCAAGGAGGCTCAGTCATGGCTACAAACGTTTATGGAGATATCTCTCCTAGGACGGCAGGATTTGCCGTTCGCAAATTGCTTGATCGTGGTCAGTTCCTGATGGTTTTGGAACGATTCGGTCAGGTTGATCCGCAAGGTCAGAACAAGACAAAAACCCGGAAATGGCGCCGGTATCTCAGTCTGCCGAGGGCAACCGCCCCGCTGGCTGAAGGTATCAGTCCTGCCGGTCAACGCCTGAATTACGTTGATGTCAACGCCACCCTGGAACAATACGGGGACTTGGTGAAGGTCAGTGACGTTATTCTGGACACGCACGAAGATCCCGTTCTTGACGAGACCGTCAAGATTATGGGCGAGCAGGCGGCCGAGACCGTTGAGGTTGTCCGCTACAACGTCTTGAAGGCTGGAACGAACGTGTTCTATCCTGCCGGCGCAACGACCCGCGTTGGGGTTGCTAGTCCGATTACCCGCGCCGTTCTTCGGCAGGTGATCCGGTCATTCAACCGTAACAAGGCCCGTTCAATCAGCGAGATCATCAAGGCTTCAGCTTTGGTCAGCACCGAACCTGTGGCGCCGTCGTATTTCGCGCTTGGTCATACCGACCTTGAGTCGGACATTCGCGGAATCATCGGATTTGTTCCCTGTGAACAGTACAGCAACAGCGATAAAGCGTTGCCGGGTGAAATCGGCAAGGTTGAAAGTACGCGGTTCATTCTATCCGCCTTGCTTGAACCTTGGCTGGCCGCTGCTACAACCGCCAGTACTCAGTCAACGTATCTGAGTAATGGTGCTGTTACTGCTTCCGGCAGTGCGGATGTGTATCCGATCCTGGTTATAGCCCGGGATGCTTACGCAATCGTTCCGTTGCAGGGTAAAAACGCCGTGTCCGTTGCGGTGGTCAATCCCAAGCCGGTTCACGGCGACGAACTTGGTCAGAGCGGATTTGCGTCTTGGAAGACCTACCAGACCGCCGCGATTCTGAATCAACTGTGGATTGCGCGTATTGAGGTGGCTTGCACCGCTACGCCTTCCTAATGAAACGATAATAACAAAAAAAAGGAGAAATAAGTTATGGCAAAAAAAGTGTCAGGAAGCTTTAACGGCACCGGTGCCACGCTCTATGTCTGTTGCGGGTTTGTCCCGGACAAGGTCATTCTGCGGAACACCGAGGCCACAACCTGCCTGGTTGCTAAATGGAACAGGCATTCGCGCAGCGCGGAACAGATCGCCGGCGTCTTGGAAACCCAGGGCGTCTCGTCTGCTTTGGCAAATGGCGCGGGAATTGGTCGGTATTACGGTGGAGACATGCTCACGTCTGCCAACCAGACCAGCGTGACCTACGGCGAAGGCGTCTATCTTGGCTTTGACAAGAAAGACTATCGCGGTTTGGACATCGTGTCTGGTAGCGCGGCGATTGATACATGGACGCTGGATACCAACGGAAACAGGACCGGTCATTTCAACAACGATGTGGTCGGAACGTACATCGGCGAAGGTTCGGAAATCTGCATTGATGGCAAATGGTATGTCATTGAAGCGGTTACGGCCGGACAAGGTGTATCTGCCGATGAAGTAACGCTTTCCGAAGCGGTCGCTTCCGGCGTTGTTGAACATATCAGTGGCATGTACGACCTTTCGCCCCTGGCGGTTGGTTCGCTCACGCCTGCCGGGTTCTACGTCAAGAGCAACACGCTTAACGGAAACGGCGAGTTGATGTTGTTCGAAGCCGAGCTGTTTGACAATTAAGTTCAAAACATGAAATGCGCAGGGGTTGGTTCTATTCCAGCCCCTGCATTTTCAAAAACACAAGGAGAGACTATGAGCAAAGATGCTAAGAGCAAAGAGCCGGAAGTCCAGGAAGTAGAACAGCGCAAGATTGAGAAACCTAAAGAGAAATATTATCGCATGAAGTTTCACGCCAAGTCGAATCCGAACGACGAGGATGATGTAAAACTTTCAGTCAACGGCGAGACGGTTGTCATTGAACGGCAAAAGGAAGTTGTGCTTCCGAAGCGGTATAAGGTTTGCGCCGAAAACGCGCGTTCTCCGCAGTTCAGACAGTTGCCGAATCAGCCAAGAAAACTTGTTGGCGAGGTAATTACGTTTCCGTTTGATCTGCTTGGCGACGGCACGGAAGATGAATATCTCGACATGAAACGTTCCGGCACTAAGGCCACGAAAGAAGCCGTTGAGCGCGACGGTTCCAACGCATAAGCCGATTTACAGATCGGCAAAGAGAGATTTATGGCAGTTATTACGGCCTATACCGATTTATATCCATTGATGGTCCCGGAATTGCCCGGATGCCCTGAAAATTTTATCCTGCAGTCGTTAAAAAAGACCTTACGCAAGTTCTGTCAGGACTCCAATGCCTGGCGGGAACAGTTGGCATCCATTAATTTGAAGGAAGGCGTTCTTGATTACGCACTGGCGTCCAAATGGGATGCGGAAATTAAGGAAATTATTGAGGTCCGTATCGGATCCGAGATTGTTGATTTAGCCGGGGCTGATGTGGTAACGACAACCGCCGCTGGCGGCAGTTCGCTATCTGTCCATGATATTGCCAGTGATTCCGGAACGATTTATTCAGGCGATAAGTTCGTCCTATCTGGCGGGGACGGAACGCTTTATACATTGAGCGCCAATGCCACGGTTACCAGTCATGCCGCTACGATAACCTTCACGCCGGTATTAAGTCAAATCGCTACGGCCGGAACGGAATTGAGCGTTGTCCCGCCAAAAGACCTTGGGGCGTTGATAAACCCGATTTATTACACCTATCACGCCGAAGATACTGTCCGGCTGGACGTGGCGCAAGCGGCGGGAATACTGTCACTGGATTCATCCTTGGAACCTGACGAAGACCTGATTCGCGGGTTGGATGTCAAGGTTAGTTTGGTCCCGCATATCAATTCCGATGATGACCAGATTGACTATGATTTCCTGACCAGATGGGCGGAAGCAATTATCGGGGGAGCCACCTTCTCGTTGATGACCATGAAAGGACGCAAATGGTCCGATCCGCAAAGAGCGCCGCTATTCTTGTTGGATTATAACCGGGGGATTAGTCGGGCCCGGCGCGAGACGGTTGGTGGATATAAAGTTGAGATGGAGGATTTGTCGGCATGAGCTTTACGGTTAAAAACGTACTGGATGATACGCGGCCATTGGTAAACGATATTGAAGCGGAGACATGGAGCGACCAGATATTTTTTCAGTATATCAACGAATGCGTCCGGCTTATATACGCCGAACATCCCGAATGCCGGGTTGAAACAGCCGGAACGTTAAAAGCGTACACGGCAATAACCGCTGTTGGTAACACAATCGGGCTTGATGATGTTTATCGCCAGGCGGTTGTTGAATATTTGGCCTATCGCTTCCACGACGCAGACGCCGGCGATACTCGGGATAAGTCTCGCGCGGCGGAACACCTGCAAAGATTCAACACATTACTCGGGGCTTCGTAATGAGTTACGAACAAGAAAAGAAGTTCTTAGCGGAAACGGCGGCGATACGTGTCTCTTACTGGTCAAATCCCCAGACCGGTAACGCGGTTCTTGTACGCCGATGGACGACAAGTCGCGCTGAGTTGCAATCTTCCTGTTTTACTTACCTGAACACGATCAAGACCGTCAAGGATCCCGTAGCTGATAAGGTAAAGTACCCTGGCACATGGCGTGTATTTCCTAATCAGGCACCGCAAAAGAAAGGGTTGGCGGAAGATCAGCAGGGTATTACACAGACGTTGGTACTGTCGGTTGATGGTGATTTTAAATGGGCTTCGGAAGATTCAACGCTTGAGTGCATGTATTCCTATGCTTACCAGAATCAGGCCGCGCCGATCCAGACGAAGGTAGCGGTCCAGGGTGAGGTTACAGAAGTACAGAATACGCTCAATGACCAGTTGCAATATGATTCACAGGCCAGAATTATCCATTCCCATCCGTACCAATGGACAACGCACACGGGGGAGGATGCCCTAGGAACGACCGACAATATTGGCTATAAGAATGCCCGGACAAGGCCGGAAGCGCCTGTCAGCACTAAGCAGGGCACGATCTATGACGCTAAAAGCACCTTAAACAAGGACGGGTCGTATGATGGCGACGTTTTATACAAGACCAGTAGGCCGGTTGATTTTACGATTGATACCGGGAAAAGTTCAACAAATGCAGAATCAACCAAAGTATTAGTCAACCAAACGGCCGCAATTGCCGCACCAGCATCTAGTCAAGGAGTTCAGACCAAGGCAAATAGTTCCATTAATCCTGATGGGACATACAGTGGCGCTCAAATAACCGACACGAGCACAGCGTTGTCCGTCACGGCGGATACAGAAAAGAGTTCACTTATCAATGAATCAACGATTGCCAGTGTAAATAGTCGAACAAAACTGGCGGCGGCGGTGGCCGGTGTAGGGGTTCAAACGCGCGCTCGTAATAATATCAATCCGGACGGAACGTACAGTGGGGAGCAAATCACCGAAACAAGTGTGGCGGCGAATTGGTCGGATGAAACGCAGACTGCCGTCGGATCCACGGTGAGCAACTCGTATTTAAATTACCGCACAAAACCTTCGGCGCCATCATCGTTGGCGATCGGGTTTGTGTACGACGCAAGAACAACTCTGAATAAGGATGGCACGTATAATGGTGGCGTCGGATACGAGTATTCAAAACCAGCGATGTGGTCGGATGAAGTCAGGTCGGCGGTGGGATATTCGGTTAACAATTCATATTTGAATTACAGGACAAAGCCAACGGCTCCGGCAAGTTCTGTTCAAGGATTTATTTACGATGCCAAAAGTACACTTGTCAAAGACGGAACATATTCAGGAGATGTTGGGTATGAGTATTCTTTGCCGGTGATGATGACAAGTGCCGTTCATTCAACATTATCGTCTGGATACAGTACGGATTATCTTAATTACCGGACAAAGCCGGTAGCGCCGTCAGGGACTGTTCAAGGATTTGTCTATGATGCGCAATCAACCCTTAATAAAGACGGCACGTATAACGGAGGGGTAAATTATGAATACTCCAAACCGATAATGTTGGCCGATCAAACCGAATCTGCTTTGGCAACCAGTTACGATTTGACCTATTTGAGTTACCGGACCAGACCGACCGCTCCGTCAACGTCCGTTCAAGGGTTTATTTACGACGCAAAGTCAACCCTGAACAAAGACGGGACGTATTCAGGTGGAGCAGGGTACGAATGCAGCAAACCTTTAACTTGGACAGACGTGACAAGCGCGGCGCTTGGAACATCATACGGTTATTCTTATGCGAACAGCCGAGTGCGTCCGGTGGCTCCCGCGGTGGCTGTTCAGGGATATGTTTTTGACGCTAAATCCACGGTCAACAAAGACGGGACTTACTCGGGTGGGGTAGGATATGAACATTCAAAGACGGACCAGTGGGCGGATATAACAGAAGATGCATTAACCATAGATTATTCCATTTCTTACCTTAACTCAAGAGAGAGACCGACGGCTTCGGCAAGCGCGGCGCAAGGTTGCGTTTACGATGCCAAGTCAACCGATAATAAGGATGGAACTTACAACGGCGGCGCGGGTTATTCTTATAGTAAGCCGATAGAGATCGCGTCGCAAACGTTGTCTGGCGTGTACACTGCCGCCTATGAAATTTCTTACCAGAATTCACGGACAAAACCAGTAGTGCCGGCGGCTACGCTTGGATTCGTTTATGATGCCAAGAGCACATTGGCGAAGGACGGGACGTATAATGGCGGGATTGGATATGAGCATGATGCGCCGATAGAAGTTTATCAGACATTTACGGACAGATACGGCGCGGTTGCTTTTTGGTCTGGAAAGAATTGCTTAGAATCCACATTTACGTCAACGCTCGCGACGGCGAGTTTGGATTATATGACAAATAACGACGTGAACAAGGAAGTAACCAGATCGGGTTTGGTGAACTTCATGATCGTCAAGCGTCCTTATGGTTTGACAAATATAACGACGTATTACGGGACGTTGGGTACTGGCGGTACAACTGTATATGATTTTGAACGGAGATTAGACGCCGATGACGCATCGGGATATAAGTGGAGAAAAATAACTATTGTTTTGACTGAATATGTTGGAATTGGATTAACCGCGGCGTGGAGTAATATTAATGACGGTGATAACGATTCAATTAAGCCGCAATTTCTTGGTCTTGTTGCTGGATTGGCAGTTTATCGGTCGGTTAAGATTAAACGGACGTGGAATGCATCTTGGACAACTGGGGCGACGGCGGAGTCATGAGTAATTTACAAAGCGCAGTTGATAATCTTGAAGCGAAAGTAAGGGAACTTTCCGACTCGTTGGTGAACAAGGGTGATGCCGGGACGATGTCGGGGTGGATTCCGGGGGGTGGCGGCGGCGGTTTAACTACCGATTACTGTTTCGTTGGCGCGATAAAAGTTACCATTCCCACAAAGACAACAAATTTTTTAAAGATTACACTTGGAGCCTCGCCGTCGGCGTCTTGGGTTGCCGCGATGCCAGTTACTCAAGATGCGGACTCCGTCGTTTACGAGGTTGGCAAGAATAGAATTTATTTGAGTGGCGAGTTCGGAGGCGGCTGATGTCCTGGTCTTTCAACAATCTTCCGTACGGCTGGAAAATTGCAACCGGCATAACGTTGTCCGCTATTACAATCTTTGTCGCCGACAATGTCCGCCAGCGCATAAATCAGGCGGATGAAATTGAATTAGATTTAGCCGTGGCGGAGCGTTGCCTTGCTACGCAATACAGCACAAATCCCGTTTCCTATTATGTTACTCCGCCGCAATATGTCCGGTCGTGGTATTCAAATGCGTACGTCTCTACGGTTACGAACGGGGTTACAAACTGGACGGCGGTTTTGCATACCAATGTTTTTACTAACGCCGTCGGATATAGAACAGATCGCGCAAAAGCCGT